>WNGR01000821.1_pt1 | contig 34875 bp, 37 predicted proteins | sample 5407581 | NCBI WGS metagenome assembly WNGR01 (sample SAMN13153383, study PRJNA577476) | soil metagenome | isolation source: 80 cm soil or saprolite under Garry oak tree replicate 2 | place: USA:California | collected 2016-06-15 | reverse complement strand
TGGGGGATACTCATCAGCGACAACGCCGACCCCGAGACGCCGCCGCCAGGCACGCACTGCCAGGGCGGCATCAAGGACCGCCCGCTGCCCAAGTTCTGCCTGTTCGAGGCGCGCGGCAATCTGGTCTACTCGAACGTGTTCAGCGGCGTCGGGTTCTTCGGCAACCCGTCGAACTCTGACCTGGCTAGCGAGACCCTGGGGTCGTACACGCCGCGGAACTGCTTCTACGGCAATGTCGACCTCGGTGGCCGGCTGACCTCCGCGCCCGCCAGCATCGAGAGCGCAAGCGTAGACGGGCAGCCCTGCGGGCGGCCTGGCAACAGCAACGATCCGGCGCTGACCAACCAGCTTGTCTGCGCCACCGGGTTCGCCCGCTGCCCGGTGCCGTCCAACCGGGCGAGGTACCCGAAGCAGACCGGAACCGTGATGATGCCGCTGCCCCAGCTAACGAGCATGCCGAAGCCCTGCGCGGGCGTGCCGGGGAACGCGTTCTGCCCGTGACCAGCGTCATGCGAGGCGAGGAGGACGTTGGTGACAGGCCGGTCGGGTTGAGGGATCTGGGGATGAGAGATGTCGAACGGCCGCCGTTTGATACCGCGTAGCCAGGCGGCGACGAGCGTTTCCGCGGCCGGGTGGAGGTCTAGAATCCGGGCACCTTCTGCGGGAGCAGTGCGGGCTCGAACAACGGGCACTCGTCCAGGGTCGGGCATTCGCACCGGGCGGCGGCCTCAAGCCATTCATGGACGATCTTGGTGCGCTCGATCAGCTCCCTGACTTGAGGCAGCTTCTTGACGGCCACCTCGCGGAGCCGTTCGATCGCCGCCTGGTCGTCCGGGGAGGCGGCCAGCAGGGCCTTGATCTCACCGAGGGTGAGGCCCGCGCGCTGCCCGGTCTCGATCACCGCGAGGGTGCGCACGGTGTCCGGGCCGTAGACGCGCCGTCCGCTCACCCGGGCCGCCGGGGACAGCAGCCCGATCTGCTCGTAGTAGCGGATGGAGGACGGCCGCCTGCCCGACAGCGCGGCGACCGCGCCGATCGTCATGGGCCGATCCGGGTTTGACATCAAGCCGACTTAAACAGCGACGCTGGATGATGACCGATCGTCCCTGTCCAGGAGGCACCGCCATGGCGAGGAGCATCCCGATTGCCTGCACCCTCGGCGCAACCGGCCTCGCGGCCCAACGCCGGCGCTGGGAGCGGCTGATGACGAAGGCGCTGACCGGACGGGACGAGACCCCGGACGGCCTGCGCCTGTCTTTCCGTCCCGGGGCTGAGGAGGAGTTGCGCGCCCTGATCGCCGTCGAGGCCGGGTGCTGCGCGTGGGCCACGTGGACGATCGAGCGGGCCGGCGGGGCGGTCGTGCTCGACGTCCGTTCGGCCGGTGAGGGCGCTGCCACCCTGCGCGGCATGTTTTCGGCCGCGCAGGGTGGCGGGAGGGTCCCCGCGTCACGCGGCCCGCTGACGTCCGGGCATCAGCCTGGTCAGCGCGGCCACCACGAGGAGCAGAATGCCCATCTGGAGCACGCTGCGCTCAAAGGCCAGGCCGTAGCCGTGGTCGAGAGCGCCGAAGAACAGCACGCCGGTGACGGCCACCCCGACTGAGTTGCCGATCTGCTGGGCGGTCGACAGCGCCCCGGACACCGAGCCGGCCGTGGCCGGGTCGGCGTGGCCGAGCACCGTGGTGGTCAGCGGGGTGATGCACAGCCCCTGTCCCGCGCCGAGCAGCACCAGGCCGGGGAAGAGCCAGGCCACCGTGCCCCCGTGGGCGGTGGCCAGGTAGAGGGCGCCGTTCGCGGCCGCGGCGAGCACCGCGCCGGCGGCGATCACGTTCCGGCCGAAACGCATGGTCAGCGCCGGCGCCTGGAACGAGGTGATCAGGTAGCCGCCCGCCAGGAAGGCGAACACCGCGCCCGCCGCCAGCGGGGACAGCCCGCGGCCCTGCTGCAGGTACAGGCCGAGCACGAGGTAGCTGGCGGCCTGCTGGCACCAGAACACCGTCTGGGTGATCAGCCCGGCCCGGAGCGGCCAGGAGGCGAACACCCGCGGGTTGAGCAGCGGCACCCCGCCGCGGTCGGCCTTGCGCCGCTGGTGGGCGACGAACGCGATCGCGAGCGGGACGGCGGAGCCGAGCGCGATCCAGGACCAGGCCGGCCAGCCTTCCTGCCGCCCGTCGACCAGCGGCAGCACGATCGCCACCAGGCAGGCGGTGATCAGGGCGACCCCGGCCAGGTCGAACCGGGAGCGCTGGTCGGCCCGCGACTCAGGCACCAGGCGGCGGCAGGCCAGCAGCGCGGCCACGCCGAGCGGCACGTTGATCCAGAAGATCGCCCGCCAGCCCATCCCGGCCAGGTCGGCCCGGATGAGGATGCCGCCGATGAGCTGCCCGGAGACGGCGGCCAGGCCCATCACCATCCCGTACACGCTGATCGCCCGCACCCGGGCCGGGCCGCTGTAGACCACGCCCAGGATCGACAGGATATTCGGGGCCATCAGCGCGGCGCCGACGCCCTGGAGTATCCGGGCGGTCACTAGCACGGCCGGATCGGGCGCCAGGGCGCACGCCGCCGAGGTGAGGACGAAGACCGTCATCCCGATGGCGAACACCCGGCGGCGGCCGAACTGGTCGCCGAGCCTGCCGCCGGTGACCAGCAGGACGGCCGTGCTGATGGCGTAGCCGGCCACGATCCACTCGATGGCGCCCTCCCCGGCCCGCAGGCCCTGCTGAATCGCCGGGAGCGCCACGTTGACGATGAAGAAGTCCAGGACGAACATGAACGTCCCGATCATGAGCACGGCCAGCGCGGACCAGGACCGGCCGGGAGGGGACTGGACAGGACCAGGAAGGGTGCGTGTTGCGGTCATGCCCCGAGCCTGTGGCCTCCCCTAACGGGAGAGTCAAGCGGTCTGGAAGACCGGCCAGCAGATCTCGGTGCGATGCCGGGACAGGTCGGGTTCGGTGAACGGGACCAGGAAATACTCGCGGATCGGGCCCTCGATGCCGATGGCCCGTTCGGCGACGATCGTGCCCAGCGCGCCGTAGGTCTGGTCGGAGTCGGCCGGCGACCCGCGGTGCAGCATCACCGCGGCTTCCACGCCGGGGATGGTGGTGACCGTGGCCCGCCCGCCGCCGGCCACGGGGCCGTCGGCGACGGGGCCGTCGGCGACGGGGCCGTCGACCGGGACGAACGCGGTCAGCTCGGCCTTCTGGAGCTCGAAGAACCCGGCTGGGAACAGCGCCCCGCCGGGGCCGGCCGGGGTCAGGCCGGCCTGCTCGATCCGTCCGTAGATCTCGCCGAAGACGTCGGTGCCCCAGGCCCAGGCCTGCTGGACGGTTACCGTGCCCCGAACGGCCAGGGCGCGTGTGGCCGGGATCGAGCGGAACCCGACCTCCGGGCGGACCGCTGGCGCCTCGAGCAGCGCCCGCAGGCTGGACACGCTCATCTGCAGCTCGGCCAGCCTGGATTCCATCGCGGTCAGGTGCGCGATGATCTCCTTGGTCCTGGTCTCCACGTCCGGCGCGGTCAGGACGGCCCGGACCTGGTCCAGCGGCATGTCCAGGTCGCGGAACCGGCGGATGACCTGGGCCACCGGGACCTGGCCGGTGTCGTAGAACCGGTAGCCGCTCGACGGGTCGATCCGGGCGGGCTCGAGCAGCCCCTGGTCGTGGTAGAAGCGCAAGGCCTTGACGCTGAGATGCGTCATGCGGGAGAAGTCGCCGATCGGCACCAGGACGCTCATCATTACAGGATCAACCCTCCCCTAGCGGGAGAGTCAACGGGCCCCGGCCCGACGCCACGCCGCCGAAAACACCTTGACCGCATCCGGCATGATCAGTGACGCTAGCGCAGCCATGAAGATGCACGACGGCGAGGCCGACATCGACGCCGAGCTCGTTCGCCGGCTGGTGGCCGCGCAGTTCCCGCGGATGGCAGGGCTGCCGGTGACCCCGTTCCGGTCCACCGGGACGGTTAACGCCATCTACCGCCTGGGCGACCATCTGTACGCGCGGCTGCCGCGGGTGGCCCAGTGGGCCCGGGATCTGGAGACGGAGAGCCACTGGCTGCCGAGGCTCGCGCCGGGCCTCTCGCTGCGCGTCCCCGAGCCGGTGGTCATTGGCCGCCCGGGAGACGGGTATCCCTGGTCCTGGGCCATCTACCGGTGGATCGACGGGCAGCCGTACGCCGATGAGCTGATCCCGGACGAGCGCCAGGCCGCCCGTGAACTGGCCAGATTCGTGACCGGACTGCGCCGGGCGGATACCGCCGGCGCGCCTCGCGCCGGGCGCAGGCCGCTGCGTCAGCTTGACGCTGATACCCGGGCGGCGATCGAGGCGGCCGGCGACGACATCGACCGGGACGCGGTCCTGGCCGCCTGGGAGCAGGCCCTGGAGACGCCCGCCTGGGACGGCCAGACGCCGGCCTGGATCCACGCCGACCTGCTGCGCCCCAACCTGCTGGTCGACGGCGGGAAGCTGCGCGCGGTCATCGACTGGGGCGCGGCCGGCGCCGGAGATCCCGCCGCGGACCTGATCGCCGCGTGGGCCGTGTTCGGGCCGGACGGACGGGAGGCTTACCGCGACGCCCTCGACCACGGTGACGGCGCCTGGGACCGGGCCCGCGGCGTCGCCCTGCACCAGGCGGTGATGCTCATCCCCTACTACCGCGAGACCAACCCGGGCATGGCCGCGCTCGGCCGACGCACGGTCGGGCAGGTCCTCGCCGACCTCAGGCCACGGGGAGGGGACGCGGCGGGACCGGGGCCGAGTGCACGATCGACGTGGTAGTGCGGCCGTGCGGGGTGAACAGGTCGAGGATGGGTTCGAGATCGTCGATCGAGTGCAGGTAGACCTTCATGAAGTAGCAGTCCTCGCCGGTGATCCGGTAGCACTCGGTGACGTTCGGGACCTCCTGGGCGATGCCGGGGATGAGCCGCAGTCCCCCGCCGACCGGGCTGATCCGCACGATGGCGAACAGCGTGTAGCCAAGCGCCCGCGGGTCGACCTCGGCTCGGTAGGTCAGCGTGCCGGTCTCCTCGAGGCGGCGTAGCCGGTCCGCGACGGCCGGGCCGGACAGGCCGATCCGCCGCGCCAGCTCGGCCACCCGCAGCCGGGGCGCGGCCTGAAGCTCGGCGACGATCCGCCGGTCGATGGCGTCCATCGGCGCTTCGGGCATTTCAAAGGCCTGGCGCACGAAATTTCTTTGTTTCAACGGCATTTCCATGCATACTCCCGCATGTTGGCCATTCTCATCGCATCGCTAGCTTCATATGCTAGCTGCCCGTGTCAGGCAAACCGCAACCGGCCAGGCTCGGCCGGGTGCCGCCGCAGGCGTTCTTCGGGGTCAGCGCCGTCTTCCACTATCTGGGCCCGTCGCTGGCGGTACTGCTGTTCGCCCGTCTGAACGTGCTCGGGGTGGCGTGGCTCCGGGTGGCCAGCGCGGCCGCGGTGTTCGCGCTCTGGCGGCGGCCATGGCGGCTGGCCCGCGGGCTGAGCCCGGAAGGCCGCCGCACGCTGCTGGCCCTGGGCGCGGTGCTGGCCGTGATGAACACGGCGTTCTACCTCGCGGTGGACCGGCTGCCGCTGTCCACGGTCGGCGCGATCGAGTTCCTCGGCACCGTGATCCTGGCCGCCGCCGGGGCGCGGACCGCGCGTAACGTCGCGGCCCTCATCCTCACCACGGCGGGTGTGGCCGCCATCACCGCGATCCGCGTCACCGGGCAGCCGCTCGGGTTCGTCTTCGCCTTCGCGAACTGCGCGCTGTTCATGCTGTACATCGTGCTCGGCCACCGGATCGCCAACGAGGGCGGCCCCGGCGCGATCGACCGCCTGGGGGCGGCCATGCTCATCGCGGCGGTGGTCGCGACGCCGTGGGGCCTGGGCGGCGCGCTGCCCGCGTTCGGCCATCCGGTGCTGCTGCTGGCCGGGGCGGGGGTCGGCGTATGCTCGTCGGTCATCCCCTATGTCACCGACCAGCTGGCCATGGCCCGGCTGTCCCGGGCCACGTTCTCCCTCATGCTGGCGCTGCTGCCGGTGTTCGCCACCGTCATCGGCGCGATCGTGCTGCGCCAGCTGCCTACCCTCCAGGACGTCGCGGGAATCACCCTGGTAGTACTCGGCGTCGCCCTTCATAAGGAACAACGAGAGGAATAACCGTGGACTACGTACGGCTGGGATCGGCCGGGCTGCAGGTCTCCCGGATCTGCCTGGGCATGATGAGCTACGGCACTGCGGCCGAACGGGCCTGGCACCTCGACGAGGCAGCGGCCGAGCCGATCGTCAAGGCGGCCGTCGACGGCGGCATCACGTTCTTCGATACCGCGGACACGTACTCCGACGGCGTGAGCGAGCAGATCACCGGCCGCCTGCTCAGCAGGCTCTTCGATCACCGTGATGACTACGTGCTGGCCACCAAGGTCTTCTTCCCGATGGGCCCGGGCCGCAACGACCGGGGCCTGTCCCGCAAGCACATACTGGCCGCGATCGACGCGTCGCTGCGGCGCCTCGGCACCGACTACGTGGACCTGTACCAGATCCACCGGTGGGACTACGAGACGCCGGTCGAGGAGACCATGGAGGCGCTGCACGACGTGGTCACGGCGGGCAAGGCCCGCTACATCGGCGCGAGCAGCATGTTCGCCTGGCAGTTCGCCAAGGCCCAGCACGTGGCCGAACGCAACGGCTGGACCAGGTTCGTCTCCATGCAGAACCACTACAACCTGATATACCGGGAGGAGGAGCGGGAGATGCTCCCGCTCTGCGCCGACCTGGGCGTCGCCGTGCTGCCGTACAGCCCGCTGGCCCGCGGCATGCTGGCCGGCAACCGGAACCGCCAGGGCGAGCGCCGCACCGTCCGGGCCGGGGACGACCCGCTCTCGGACGAGCGGTACAACGCCGACGCCGACTTCGACGTGGTGGACCGGCTGGTGCAGGTCGCGACCGAACGCGGCACTCCCCCGGCCCAGGTCGCGCTGGCCTGGCTGCTCGGCCGGCCCGGCGTGACCGCGCCCATCGCCGGCGCGACGAAGCTGGGCCACATCAGCGACGCGCTGGCGGCCGTCCAGCTCACCCTGACCGAGGAGGAGGTGGCCCGGCTGGAGGAGCCGTACGTCCCGCACCCGGTGCTCGCGCACCGGTAAGACCTGGATAGCCTGCCAGGGTGGTGGCGGATCGCGAGACGCGCAGGCTGTCCTTCGGATCGGTGGCGAGCGACTACGACCGTTACCGGCCTCCCCCGCCGCCGCAGGCACTGGACTGGCTGATCCCGGGTGCCGTGGGTGGCGGAGTTCAACGTCTTCGCCCGCGAGTCACGCGAGGCCGACCGGCCCGCGGACGGCGGCCGCCGGCACCGCGAGGTGGTATTCCCGCCGGGCACCCCGTTGTCGCCGCCCGAGCAACGCTCGGTGGAGTTCTCGGTGCCGATGACCAAGGACCAGCTGGCCGGCCTGCTCGGCACCTACAGCGGGATCATCACGCTGGAGGCGGATCAGCGGGCCGAATTCTCCCGCCGGGTCCGGGCCTTCCTCGACCGCCAGCCGTGGGACCAGGTTGACCTGCCGCTGATCTGCCGGTGCCTGCGCAGCACCCGCCTTCCCGATGGTGCGATCATGGGCGGATGACGGCATGGCGGGACGTCGAACAGGCGGAGCCGGAGTTCGCGCAGCGGGTACGGGCGCTGTTCGACGCTCACCGGCACAAGACGATTGCCACCGTGCGAGCCGACGGGTCGCCGCGGATCTCCGGGATCGAGGCGGCCTTCGAGGAGGGCGAGCTGGTGTTCGGCTCGATGATGAACGCGCGCAAGGGGGCGGATCTGCGCCGGGATCCGCGGTTCGCCCTGCACAGCGCCACGGTCGACCCGGTCGAGGGCGCCGAGGCACGGTGGCCGGGCGAGGCGAAGATCTCCGGCCGGGCGATGGCGGCCGGGCCGATCACCGAAGGACCGGACGGTGACCGCTTCCAGGCCGACATCGCCGAGGTCGTGCATACCCACCTCAACGCCAAGGCCACGATGCTCGTCGTGGAGTGGTGGACGCCCGCTCACGGGCTGCGCAGGACCGAACGCGAATGACGGTGCTACGGGGCACTCGTGCCCTGCAGGCCGCGGTCGATGAAGCGGATCATCCAGTCAAAGCTCTGGTCCGGATCGGCGTCCCACTGGAAGCCCCGGGAGGCTTCCAGCATGGCGAACCCGTGGATGGTGCTGCGGATGGTCCGGATGGCGTGGTTCATCTCGTCCTCGCCGATGCCGTACCCCCGCAGCACCGCGGCGATCGAGTCGAGCACGCGGGTGCTCGCGGCCAGCAGCGGGTCGTCCGGCCCGCTGAACTCGGCGCCCACCGTGGCCGTGTAGCGGCCCGGGTGCGCGGCCACGTAGTCGCGGACCGCGGTCAGCAGCGCGGCCAGCGCGTCGAAGCCGGCCTGCCCCTGCACCGCGTCGCGGATCACCTCGCCGAGTTCGGTCATGGCGAGGGTGGCGACCCGGTGCTGCAGGTCGGCCAGCCCGCCGACGTGCTTGTACAGGGACGGCGTGCGGACGCCGAGCCGGTCGGCGAGCAGGGCCATGGTGAGGCCCGCGTATCCGGTCTCGTCGGCCAGCCCGGCGGCCGCGGCGACGACATCGCCGCCGTTCAGCCCCGCTCTAGGCACCCGCGTGCTCCTTGAGGAACGGGATCACCAGCGCGGCGACCTCGCCCGGGGACTGCGCGTGCGGGTAGTGCCCGGCCCCGTTGACCATCGCGACCGTGCCCAGCCCGGACGGCATGGCGGCGACGATGTCGTCGCCCTCGGCCCTGGGGTCGGCGAAGTCGGGGTCGAGCGTGCCCATCACGACCAGGGCCGCGCACGTGATGTTCGGCAGCTGCGCGCCGGCGTCGGCGGGCGTGGACTTGCCGGTCTTCATGAACTCGGCCATCCGGCCGGGCTCGCGCAGCTTGGCCGCCAGCGCGGCCATGTACTCGGCGTAGTCGGCGGGCTTGGTCGGATAGGCCACGTCGAGGTAGCGCATCCACAGGCCCAGGTTCTTGAGCAGCTGCGTGCCCAGCAGCCGGGTCATACCCCGCCGGTACCGCCCGATCCGCAGCAGGCCGCCCAGGCTGATCTTCTGCGTCTTGGTGAACGGGTTGATCTCGACGATGCCGCTGACCAGTTCCGGCTCCGTGGCCGCGGCGATGGTGGCGGCCCCGCCCGAGATGGAGTGCCCGACGATGACGGCGGGGCCGCCCAGGTGGCGGATCAGCGCGATCAGGTCGCCCGCGATATCGGTGCGGGTGATGGCGGCCTTGCCGGTGACGGACGTCCAGCCCATGCTGGACTCCCCGTGCCCGCGCAGGTCCGCGTTGGCCACCCGGTAACCGGCCTGCGCCAGCTTCGGCGCCAGGAACCGGTACGCCTGCCGGCGGTCGCCGATGCCGTGCGACAGCACCACCAGCGGGCCCTCGCCGGTCACGTCGTACGCGATCCTGCCGCCCGCCAGTTCGAGGAACTCGGTCATGTCAGCCTCCATAGCTAAGTAAGTTAGCTTTAAAGCTAATCTAATTAGCCTGGGCCGTCAAGCGGGCCGGCGACGGCGCCGCGGCCGGCGGCGCGGTCCGGTCCGGCGGCCATCACCCGTCTTGGAGCTGCGGTTTCCCCGCCAGGTAGCGGAGCACGGCCAGCACGCGGCGGTTGTCGCTCTCGTCCGGCGGCAGGCCGAGCTTGGTGAAGATGCTGGCCACGTGCTTCTCCACCGCCCCGCCCGAGACCACGAGCTCGGCCGCGATCCCGGCGTTCGACCTGCCCTCGGCCATCAGCGCCAGCACCTGGCGCTCCCGCGGGGTCAGCGTGGCCAGGCCGCCGCGCTGCCTGCTGGCCCGGAACAGCTGGCTGACCACCTCCGGGTCCAGGGCGGTCCCGCCGTCGGCCACCCGCTGCAGCGCCGCGGTGAACTCGGCCACGTTAGCGACCCGGTCCTTGAGCAGGTAGCCCACCCCGGCCGCGCCGCCCTCGAGCAGCTGCGCGCTGTAGGAGGTCTCGATGTACTGGGAGAACACCAGGACGCCGGTGCGGGGAAAGTCGTGCCGCAGCTTCAGCGCGGCCCGCAGTCCCTCGTCGCTGTGCGTCGGCGGCATCCGGATGTCGACCACGGCCACGTCCGGGCGATGCTCGGCCACCGCGGCCAGCAGCGCGTCCCCGTCGGGCACCGCGGCGCAGATCGCGTGCCCGCGGTCCTCGAGCAGCCGGGTCAGCCCCTCCCGCAGCAGCGCGGCATCCTCGGCGATCACCACCCGCATCACACAGCCCCTTTCAGGCCTTCATCGGCAGCACGACGGTCACCACGGTAGGGCCGCCGGACGGGCTGGACACGTCGACCCGCCCGTCTACGGTGGAGACGCGCTGCACCAGCCCGGAGAGCCCGCTGCCCCGGGTCACGTCCGCGCCGCCGACGCCGTCGTCGCTGACGTCGAGGCGGAGCACCCCGGCCCGTTCGGTACTGATGTTGATCGTGATCTGGTTGGCAAAGCTGTGCTTGGTCGCATTGGCGATCAGCTCGGCCGCGCAGAAGTAAGCGATGGTCTCGATGGCCGGCGCGGGCCGCTGGCCGATGCTGGCGGTGACCGAGGCCGGGATGGCGCTGCTGGCGGCCAGGCTGTCCAGCGCACTGGCCAGGCCGTTATCCAGCACCGGCGGGTGGATGCCGCGGGCCAGGTCGCGCAGGTCGGCCAGGGCGTCCACCGCGTTGCGGTGCGCCGCGTCGATCAGCTCGCGGACCGTCGCGTCGTCGTCATCCAGCTTCTCCCGGGCCATGCCCAGGTTCATGGCCAGCGCGGCCAGCCGCATCTGGGCGCCGTCGTGCAGGTCCCGCTCGACCCGGCGCAGCGCCGCGGCCGAATCCTCCACCGCCAGCGTCCTGGTCCGCTCCAGCTCGCTGACCCGCTCGGCCATGGTGCTCGGCCCGAGCAGGCCGCGGACCAGCGCGTGATCGGCCGTGTTGATCCCGCGGGCCAGCCACGCCGCGATGACCACGCAGAGCGCGCCGACCAGGGCCGCGAGGTAGGTACCGGGCCAGCTGGAAATGGAGAGACTTCCGACGAACGGGAGCGGAACCACCGCCACCAGCGGCGACAGGCTCGTCCCGCCGGGGTGGTTGCGGAACAGCAGCCAGTCGACCGGATAGGTGATGTCGACCAGGCCGAAGACGGTGAGCGTGATCGCGTACAGCTGCACCCCGGCGACCGGCAGCTTGATCAGGCTGTACCAGACGCCCCGCCAGGCGGCCCGGTCCCGCAGCCGCCGGTCCAGGCGGCCGAGCACGCCGGTGCCCGGCTGGAATCGCGACGGCGCCTCGACCCGGTGACCGAGGAACCGCCTGAGCAGGCGACGGTGCAGCGAGCCGAGCCGCCGGGACACCCGCAGCGCCACGGTGAGCAGCAGCAGGCCGACGACGGTGCCGATGACCGAGGCTGACACGGTGAAGCCGGACGTCAGCAGCACCACGGTGACGACGAAGCCGGCCACTCCGGCCAGCCCGCCGGTCAGGCAGTACAGCAGCTCACGACCGGTCCGGCGGGTGAGCGGGGCACCGAAGACGATGCCCGCTACCCGCCGGAGCTCGGATTCCACAGACCTATTGTCCTCCGCCGACTGGTTCAGTTCACGCGTCGCGCCGGGCCAGCGCCCAGCCTCCCGCGAGCAGCGCGACGGCCGCGTACACGCACAGCATGCCGAACCCGACACCGGGAGACAGGCTATGCGCCACCGGCTTGACCGCGGTCAGCGAGTTCTCCGCGATCACCATCGGCAGGAACTGGCCGACTGAGTTCTGGATCGAGGTGCCCAGCGGCAGCAGGATGAGCGGGAGCACGAACAAGATCCCGGCCACGGCCGAGATCGCGCCCGCCGTGTGCCTGATGACGGCGCCCAGGCCGAGAGCGACGAGCGCGATCAGGGCCGGGTAAGCGCCGGCCATCAGCACCGCGCGCAGCACGCCGGGCTGGCCGAGGGTGGCGTGCGGGGCCGGGGACCTCAGCACGAGCTCGCCCGCGGCGAACGCGGCGAACGCGAAGATCTCCCCCGCGACCAGCGTGACCGCGCCGAGCACGGCCGCCTTGGCCGCGAGCAGCAGCGGACGGCGGGGCACCGCGGCCAGCGTGGCGCGGATCATCCCGGAGGAAAACTCGGTGGTGATGACGAGGGCGCCCAGGACGCCGAGGGCGAGCTGGCCGATCGCGAGCCCGGCGAAGCTCATCTCGGTCGGGTCGAAGGACGCCCGGTCCGGGGCGGACATCGTGGCCCAGTGCTGATGGATCATGACCAGGATGGCCAGGCCGATCATGCCGGCCGCGAAGACGAGCAGAGTCCACCCTGTGGACCGGACGCTGCGCAGCTTCAGCCACTCCATCCGGGCCACGGAGCGGAACCCGTAACCTCCGCCTGCGGTCTGGGTCGCGCTGCGGGTCAGTGTGGCGGTGGTCATCACAGGCTCCCCTGGTAGGCGAGGTTGCTGGCGGAGTAGTCGGTGCTGCCCTCGGTGAGCGCGAAGAACGCCTCCTCGAGGGAGTTGCTGCGGGCGGAGAGCTCGGCCACCGAGGTCTGCGCGAGCAGGCGGCCCTGGCCGATGACCACGAGGCGGTCGGCGGTCTGCGCGACCTCGCTGATCAGGTGGCTGGAGATGAGCACGGTCCGGCCCCGCGCGGCCAGGTTCTTCAGCAGGTTGCGGATCCACCTGATACCTTCCGGGTCCAGGCCGTTGACCGGTTCGTCCAGCAGCAGCACCGCCGGGTCGCCGAGCAGCGCGGCGGCGATGCCGAGCCGCTGGGACATGCCGAGGGAGAACTTGCCCGCGCGCCGGTCGGCTGCCTTCTCCAGCCCGGTGATCTCGAGCACCTCGCTGACCCGCGCCTTCGGGATCGAGTTGCTCACCGCCAGCGCGCTCAGGTGCGCCCGCGCGGTGCGTCCGGGGTGAAAGGCCTTGGCCTCCAGCAGCGCGCCGACCTCGCGCAGCGGGCTGCGCAGGTCGTGGTAGTTCTTCCCGCCGATCCGCACCGAGCCGGCGTCCGGCCGGTCCAGGCCGAGCATCATCCGCATCGTGGTGGACTTGCCCGCGCCGTTCGGCCCGAGGAACCCTGTTACCGTGCCCGGCATGACGTCAAAGGTGAGGTGGTCCACGGCGATGGTGGAGCCGTACCGCTTGACCAGGCCGCGTGCCTCGATCATGAGAAATCCTCCGTTACCGTCGGAGCGTGCCCGGCCCCCGCGTACCGGCGGGCACGCTCGCTGCTACGTAAGCAATGCGTCTGGTGCTTACGCTATGAATCAGGCACCCCCTCGGGGAACACAGCCAACACCCCTCTTGGGGGTGGGGTTTCCCCCCGTACCGACGGCGGCTGGCCGCTTACGAGGGCGCCCGGCGGCTTCGAGCGGATCGAGGACGTGCTGAGCACGGCCGAACTGGCCGCGTCGCTGACTATTACCAGCGGTGGGTCGTAGCGTACGAGTGGCGGCGGATGGCCTCGGTGTCCTCGGGCGGTTCGTAGACCGACTGCACCGCGACGCGGCCGGGTCCCCACAGCCTGACCCAGATGCTGCGGTAGCTCCACGAGCTGCGCCAGAAGGACAAGCCCAGGTTCCGCGGATACTCCAGGTGCAGCGCCATCCGCACGGTCACGTCCCGGTACAGCAGGGAGCTCGGCTGGATCAGCATGGTCTCGCCCTGCCGGAGATCACGGATGAACACGTTGCCCGGCGCGTGCAGCAGCAACAGGCCGGGGGCTGCCTGCGCGCCGAACACGTCGCCGTACCGCCCCATCGGGTAGTGCATCTCCCGGTCGTCGGAGTCCTGGCCGGTCTCGTACCAGACGTCCGACGGGTACCAGTCGTACTTGATGTTGCCGGTGGCGACCAGGAACCGGTGCTCGCGGACCCAGATCTGCTGGCCGTGCTGCATCGGCAGCGCCACGATCTCGCCCGCGTGATTGTCCGACAGCGCGAGGTGCCCGGGGCCGCGGGCTTCCACCATGATCAGCGGCAGCCCGGCCATCTTCCGGTTCCACGCGCCCTTCATCGGCATGTTGGTCAGCCGGGTCTGCGGCTCGGTCCAGAGCAGCACGTGGTGGGAGAAGTAGATCCAGTCCTCGGGTGCGAGGGTGAACTCCGCGGCCGGGACGGTGGTACCGGCGATCTGGCAGTGCGACTGGCCGAGCTGGAGCCGCGCCATGTCCCTGATCGGCGGCTGCTCGACCCAGCCGGAGTCGCTGACCACGGACCTGATGTCGACCGGCGCCCCGCACAGCGGGCAGGTCGGCGAGCCCGGGTCGCTCGGCTGCCTGCAGTAGCGGCAGATATAGGTGTTCATCGGTCTCAGTCCGCGTGGTGGTGGACGTACATGGACTGGATCCCGACCCGGCCAGGACCGGTCATCTCGGCCAGGTACATGCCGTGCCGCAGCAGCCCGGTCTTCAGCGGCATCTGCGTCGCCTGCATCTGCACCGTGGCGTCCTTGTACAGGAAGCCGCCCGGCTCGACCAGGATCTTCTCGCCCTGCCGCAGCATCCGCTCCAGCACGTCCCCGTTCCCGTGCAGCAACAGCATGCCCGGGTAGCCGGCCGTGATGAACCGGTCCATGTACATGCCGTTCCCGCCGTGCAGCAGGTTGACCAGGCCCTTGATCCGGATGAACGAGTACTGGACGCTGTGCGAGGCGACCAGGAAGGCGTGCTCGCGGACGTCCAGTTCCATGCCGGGGTGCAGCGGCAGGACGACCATCTCGCCGGGCGCGTTCCGGGAGAACGCGATGCGGCCCGGGCCGTTGGCCACGGTGACGATGTGCGGCATGCCGCCGATCGAGCGCTTCAGCCCGCCGCCGGTGTTCAAGGACGAGAGCGGGACCGTCTCGTCCTTCCACAGCAGTACGTGATGCTCGAAGTAGAGGGCGTCCTGCGGATGGAGGTTGATCTCCGCGACCGGGACGAGCTCGCCCTCGACCTGGCAGGTGCTGCCGGAGAACCGGAACTCGGTCATGTCGCGCAACCGCGGCGCCTCGCGCCAGCCCGAGTCGCTGACCTTGTTCCTCTCATCGAGGGGGGCGCCGCACGTCTGGCAGCTCGTGGTGCCCGGCTGGTTCTGCGCCTGGCACCACTGGCACTGAATCATTTCCACGCTGGGAAGATAGCAGGTAAGGACCTGTGTCAGCGCCTTATGCCGTAATCGGGAGAACCGGTATGGTTCTCCCATGGCACTGCTCGGGCGTGAATTCATCGCCGTACCTGACGACCGCAAAGGTCAGATCGTCTTCAAGTGGCCGGACATCACCATCCGTCGCTTCACGCGCGCGATCGTCAACGCGGACGAGATGGCGCTGTTCGTCAACACCGGCCAGGTCGTGCAGACCATGGGCCCGGGCCGGCACCAGATCGACGCGAACGAGCTCCCGGGTCTCGGCGTGGTCATCGACTCCGTCACCGGCGGGAACGCCTACCGCGCCGAGCTGTACTTCGTCGGCACGCGCGAGTACACCGGCTTCAAGTTCGGCGGCCGGGTCGACGACGTGCAGGACCCGCGGACGGGGCTGGTGGTGACGCTCCGGGTGTTCGGCGACTACGCGCTGCGGATAGCCGATCCGGTGCGGCTGGTGACCAACATGACCGCCACGGTCGACGTCACCGACAACGAGCGGATCGCCGGCTGGGTGAGCGACCAGCTGCTCAAGGTGCTGCGGACGCACGTCACCACCCAGATCATCCGCAACGGCTGGCCGATCCTGGGCTTGATGGCGTACTCCGCGGAGATCGAGCAGGCCACCATCGACGCCGCCAACGGCCAGCTCGTCGCCTACGGCGTGCAGCTGACCCGGATGGGCAACTTCGACGTCAACCTCTCCCCCGAGGATGAGCAGCAGCTCAAGCAGCTGGCCAAGGACACCAGTTACTCCCAGCTGGCCGGTGGCTTCCAGAACTACGCGGCCGGCGAGATGGCGCTCGGCGCGGGCCAGGGCATGGCCAAGGGCGGCGGCGCGACCGACGGGGCGTTCCTCGGTGCCGGATTCGGGCTGGCCAGCGCGTTCGGCGCGCAGCAGGTGCAGGCTCAGCAAGCGCAGCAGGCTCAGGCCGCCCAGCAGGCCGCGGCCCAGCACGGCGTCCCCTACGGTCAGGGCGCTCCCGGCGGGCCTCAATACGGCGGCCAGCCGCAGGGCGGACCGCCGCCCCAGCAGGCCGCGTCCGGCGCGGCGTGCGCGTCCTGCCAGGCGCAGAACCCGGCGGGGGCGAAGTTCTGCATGGGCTGCGGTCAGGTGCTCGCGCCCGCCGTCCAGCACTGCACGGAATGCGGCACCGAACTCCCGCCCAGCGCGCACTTCTGCTCCGGCTGCGGTACCCGCGTCGGCGCCTGACACAACCGCGGCGTCGCTACCGGCCGGCTCAGTCCCAGGCGGGTTCGGTGGCCTCGCGGACGTTGCCGTCCGGGGTGAAGATGAGGAACCGCTCGAACGACCGGGCGAACCAGCGGTCGTGCGTGACCGCGAGCACCGTGCCCTGGTAGGACTCCAGGCCCTGCTGCAGCGCCTCGGCGCTGGGCAGGTCGAGGTTGTCGGTCGGCTCGTCGAGCAGCAGCAGCGTCGAGCCGGCCAGCTCGAGCAGCAGGATCTGCAGCCTGGCCTGCTGGCCGCCGGACAGGGTGCCGAACGGCTGCCGGGCACAGCTGCTCAGCTCATAACGGGACAGCGCGGACATCGCCTCGTTGATCAGCAGCGCGTGCTCGGTCATCAGCAGCTCGACCGGGGTCCGCCCGGCCAGGTCCGGCCTTGTGTGGGTCTGCGCGAACATGCCCGGGACCACCCGGGCGCCCAGCCGGGCCCGACCTTCGTGCGGCACCTCCTCGCCCGCCAGCAGCCGCAGGAAACTCGACTTCCCCGACCCGTTGGCCCCGAGGATCGCCACCCGGTCGTCGAACCAGATCTCGGTACCGAACGAGTTGGTGTTACCGGTCAGCACCAGGTTCTCGCACATGACGGCGCGCTTGCCGGTCCGTCCGCCGCGCAACCGCATCGTGACGTTCTGCTCGCGCGGGGCTTCTTGCGGCGGGCCTTCGTCCTCGAACCGGCGCAGCCTGGTCACCGCGGCCTGGTACCGGGAGGCCATGCCGTCGTTGTAGGAGGCCTTCTGGCGCAGGGTGCGGACCAGTTCCTTCAGCTTCTCGTGCTCCTCGTCCCAGCGGCGGCGCAGTTCCTCGAGCCGGCTGATCCGGTCGGCGCGGGCCTGGGCGTAGTTACCGAAGCCGCCGCCGTGCACCCAGACGTGCCGGTCCTCGACGGTCACGATGCGCTGCGCGCAGGCGGCCAGCAGTTCCCGGTCGTGGCTGACCAGCAGCACGGTCTTCGGCGTGCTGGCCAGCTGCTGCTCGAGCCAGCGCTTGCCCGGCACGTCCAGGTAGTTGTCTGGCTCGTCGAGCAGCAGCACCCCGTCGTTGCCGCGCAGCAGCGACTCGAGCACCAGCCGCTTCTGCTCGCCGCCGGACAGCGTGCCCACGTCACGCCAGCGGCACTGGTCGTACGGGATGCCGAACGCGGCCACCGTGCACGCGTCCCAGTGCACCTCGGCCTCGTAGCCCCCGGCCTCACCCCATTCGGCCAGGGCCGCCGCGTAGCGCAGCTGGGCGCGCTCGTCGTCGCGTTCCATCATGGCCAGCTCGGCCGCGTCCAGCCGCGCCGCGGCTTCCCGCACCCGCGGCGGTGCGACGGAGAGCAGCAGGTCGCGGACCATGGGCGTGATGCCCTGGCTATGGTCCGTGCCGATGAACTGGCGCATGACACCGAGGCCGCCGGTCGAGGTAACGCTACCTTCCTGCGGCTGGAGGTCACCGGCGACCAGCCGGAGCAGCGTGGTCTTGCCCGCTCCGTTCGGCCCGACCAGGGCGGCGGTGGTCCCCTCGCCGATGCGGAAGCTCACGTCGTCGAGCAGCGTCCGCCCGTCCGGCAGGACGTGGCTCACGTGCGCCACCTCGACGTGCCCCCATGAGCTCACCCCCGGACAATAGCCGCGAGCCACCCAGCCCACCAAGCCATTAATCCACGCCGTCACCCGTGGCGTCAGGCCGCGATCCTGTCCGGAGGCCGCAGGCGTGGGGTTTGGGAGAGCCTTGCGGCTGGTGACAGCGAGCCGGTTGAACGCGTTGATCACCGTGATGGCCCAGGCGACGACCCGATACTGATCTTCGGTGGAGACCCGCGTGGCCTCGTCGTACACCTCGTCGGAGACGTCCTTCGTCTCGGCCAGCCTTCTCGCGTCGCGGGCGTGCATGTCCAGGCAGAACGCGCAGCCGTTGAGCATCGACGCGCGGATCTTGACAAGCTCGAGGAGGCGCTGGTCCAGGCCCGCGTCTGCCGCCGCCTTCTCGACCATCCTGTGCAGTCCGAGCAGGTGCTGGTACGGCTCCGAAGCCCCGGTGCTGAGCTGGATGCGGTTTGGCATGATTTTCACGCTAGCAACCCCACCCGCCCAGGCCCGTTCGGGCATACGGAGGTCGAACTGTGAGCTGGTCGTCCAAGAGCATCGATTTCATCACCCTGTTCACCGAGGACCTGGAGCGATCGAAGGGGTTTTACCAGGATGTCTTCGGCTTGCGGCTGATCTTCGAGGACGAGAACTCGGCGGTGTTCCGCTTCGCGAACGCGGGCATCAACCTCCTCCGGGCCGAATCCGCCGGCAATCTCGTCAGCCCCGGGACCGTCGCCAGCCGCGACGCGGGGGCGCGCCTCGTGTTCACGATCGGCGTGGACGACGTCGACGCAGTGTGCGCGGAACTAGCCGTGCACGGAGTGGAGCTGCTCAACGGCCCGGTGAACCGGCCATGGGGAGTCCGCACGGCCAGCTTCACCGATCCTGGCGGCCATATCTGGGAGGTCGCCCAGGAACTGGCCCGGGCCGATGGTTCATAGCGCTTCTGTCAAGCCGCCCGTCGCTTATCACCACGCCGTCGCTGATCAGCTCGATACCTGGTACCACGGACGCCGCCCCGAAGTGTTGGGCCGGGGCGCGCGCTGGCCTTCACCGTGCGGGCGAGATAGGTTGCAGCCGTGAGCACGCGAGTAGCGCCGATCTTCCCGGTTAGCGACATGGCCGCTGCCCTTGCCTATTACGGCGGGCTCGGTTTCGGTACCCGCGAATGGGACGGCGGCGGATACGGCTTCATCACCTTTGATGGCGTGGAGATTCATCTCGGCACGGAGCCCGACCTCGACAAGCTGACGGGCCGCCGGGCAACGGCTTACCTGTTCGTCGAGGACGCCGGCGCGCTGGCCCGGACGTGGCTTGCGGCCGGAGGCGATGTGCGCCTTCCGGAGGACACCGAATGGGGGCAGCACGAGGGCGTGCTCATCGATCCTGACGGCAACATCATCCGGTTCGGCTCACCGATGGACTGAGGCCGCTAGCGGCCTTGATGCGGCGGGCTGACCATAGGTTCAGACATCCGTGAAGATCTCGATCCGCGGCGCCCCCTCGACGCCGGCTCGGCCCATGGCCTCACGCAGGCCCGGGTCGCGGGCGAAGCTGCCCGCTTGTTCGGCGGTCGGGAAGTCATGGGTGACGAACAGCTCGTTGCCGTCATCGGGCAGCCGCAACACGCGCTGGGCGATGCAGCCGTGCTGCGCACGCAACGATTCGACCTCGTCGTAGACCGCCCGCCAGGCGGCGTAGTCACGGACGTGGTGCCGGATGGCAAGTGTTGCGCTCATGTGGTCTCCCCCTCTGCGAACGGAGGCTTCCCGCCTCCCTTGCGGGCAGGCTAGACCGGCAAGTGCTTCATCGACAAGATATTCGTCTCGGAAATATAAATCTCGTATCCGAAATTTACCTGATCAGAATCATGTATCGAAACACGATCTATACCTGCAAAACACGCTAATACCGGCATGAATGCTGAGCATGGGGTTCCGGTCGGAGGAACGCGGCTTCCACGGCGCGCGATCCGGTGCTGGCGTGGCGGGAGTGACGCAAGCCCGCTACCTGCCACCCCCATCGTTTAGGTCGATAGCGCGCGGAATGAATGAGCGGCCGGCCGGGCTGTTCGGTGACATGAGCATCGAACTGGGCAAGGTCGGTATCTGGCGGCACCTCTCGGGGCTCACCCCGGAGGTCGTGGCCGAAGTGGAAGCGCTCGGGTACGGAACCATCTGGGTGGGTGGCTCCCCACCGGGTGATCTGGCCTTCGTGGAGCACCTGCTGGACACCACGCAGCACATCGCCGTGGCCACCGGGATCGTCAACGTGTGGAAGGACGATGCCGCGACCGTGGGCGCCTCCTACCACCGGGTTACCGCCAGGCACCCGGGCCGCTTCCTGCTCGGCCTCGGCATCGGGCACCCCGAGGCCACCGACAAGTACCAGCGGCCCTACGCCACGCTCGTCAGCTACCTGGACCAGCTCGATGACCACAAGGTCCCGGTCGAGGGCCGGGTCCTGGCGGCTCTCGGCCCCCGGGTCCTGCGGCTCTCGGCGGAGCGGGCCGCGGGCGCGCACCCTTACCTGGTCACGCCGGAGCACACGCGCCGGGCCCGGCAGATCCTCGGCGACGGGCCGCTGCTCGCTCCGGAGCAGAAGCTGGTCCACCAGACCGACCCGGAGCGGGCCCGCGCCATCGGCCGCCCGCGGGTGCAGAACCCGTATCTCGGCCTGACCAACTACCTCAGCAACCTGCGCAGGCTGGGCTGGACGGACGCCGACCTCACCGGCGGCGGCAGTGACGCGCTGATCGACGCGCTCGCCGTTCACGGCGATGCGGCGGCGATCGCCCGCGGCGTGACCGCGCACCTGGACGCGGGCGCGGACCACGTGGCCACGCAGGTCCTCAACCCCGATCCCATGCCCGCGCTGCGCGCGCTGGCCGGCCAGCTCCAGCTGACCCCCCGCTGACGACGGGTATCCGGACCAGCCCTGCGAATGACGCGATTGCCCCCCGCCCTCAACGGTGCCAGTATTGGCACTACCATGACAGAGCCAATCTGGGCCCCGATGGCTGCCTCTCGCCGCGCAGGAGGCGTCATCGGCGCCGTCGCCCTGGCCGACCTGCTCGGCCACTGGCCGACGGCGGACGGCCCGCTCTACCGGCTGCTCGCCACGCGGATCGCCCGGCTGGCCGACACGGGCGAACTGTCCGCGGGCCTGCGGCTGCCACCCGAGCGTGACCTGGCCGCCGCCCTGTCCGTGAGCAGGAACACCGTGGCCGCCGCCTATCAGGTGCTGCGCGACGAGGGCATGGCGGAGAGTCGCCAGGGGGCCGGCACCCGGATCGTCCCGCACCGCACCACCCCGGCCGCGGTGCACCGGGCCAACGGCTTCTTCGCCGGCCTGCTCGAGAACTCCGTGCTCGACGCCGACCTCAGCCTGGCCGCGGTGGACTGCGCACCGCAGGTGGCGGCGGCGCTAGCCGAACCATCCTCCGTCCTGGGCGGGACCGGACCGGTGACCGCCACCAGCGGCTATTTCCCGCTCGGACTGCCCGCCCTGCGCGTCGCTGTCGCCAGCCACCTGACGCACCGCCTCGGGCTGCCCGCCGACCCGGCCGAGGTCATCGTCACGACCGGCGCCCAGCAAGCCCTGGACCTGCTCATCCGGTGTGAGGTGCTGCCCGGCCAGCCGGTCGTCGTCGAGGATCCGACGTTCCCCGGCGCGCTCGACGCGCTGTACCGGGCCGGCGCCCGGGTCCTCCGGATTCCGGCCGGCGCGGGCCTGGACCCGGACCGGCTCGAGCACGTGGTCCGCACGCACCGGCCGGCGCTGGTCTACCTGGTCCCCACCCATCACAACCCGACCGGGCTGGTCATGCCGGCCGGGCACCGCCGCCGCGTGGCCCGGCTCGCCGCGGCGCGCCCGGACACCCTGTTCGTCGACGACATGACATTGGCCGAACTCCCGCTCGGCGACCACCCGGTCCCGCCCCCGCTGGCCGCCCTCGATCCCGGGCAGCCGAACCTGGTCAGCGTCGGCTCGCTGTCCAAGCTGTACTGGGGCGGCCTGCGGACCGGCTGGATCAGGGCCAGCACGGGCCTGATCGCCCGGGTCGCCGCGGCCAAGGCAGCGGCCGACCTGGGCAGCGCGGCCTTCTCGCAGGCGATCGCGGCCGCGCTGCTGAACGACGAGCACGACGACATCGTCAAGTGGCGCCGGGAGTGGCTGCGGGCCCGGCACGACGCGCTGGCCGGAGCCTTGCGCAGCGCCCTGCCCGAGTGGACCTGGCCCGAACCCGACGGCGGCCTCACCCTCTGGGTCCGGCTCCCATGGCCGGCCGACAGCGGCGCGTTCGCCCAGGCCGCGCTCAGGCACGGGGTAGCCGTGGTTCCCGGCCGCCTGCTGAGCGCTCACGCGGGGGCGGGCGGCGGCAGCACAGCCAGCGGCGGGAGGGAGGGCTCCGGCCGGGCGAGCGAATACCTGCGGCTGGCGTTCACCCAGCCGCCGGACGTCCTGGCCAGGTCGGCCGTTGCCCTCGCCCGGGCCAGCGCCGGGAACTTACACCAGGGCGGTGCCGATCAGCCCGTTCCTGGTCACCAGCGCGGTGAGTTCGTCGGCGGCCAATGCCTCGGTTCCGGCCGGCCGGACCGGGAGCACCATGTAGCGGGCCTCCGAGGTCGAATCCCAGACCGTGATCGCCACCTCGCCGGGCAACTCCAGGCCGAACTCGGCGAGCACCGCGCGCGGCTCCCGTACCGTCCGCGACCGGTAGGCGAAGCTCTTGTACCAGCCGGGCGAGGGCCCGAGCAGCGACACCGGATAACAGGAGCAGAGCGTGCAGACGATCACGTTGTGCGTGGTCTCGGTGTTCGGCACGATCCGCAGCCCGTAGGTCAGGTCGCCGAAGCCCATTTCCCTCGCGGCGGCGTCCCCGTCGGACAGCAGCAGGTCACGGTACTGCGGATCGGTCCAGGCCCGGGCCACCATCCGGGCGCCGTTTACCGGCGAGGCCCTCGTGTACAGCCTGGTCAGGAACTCATCCATCTCGTCGTCGCTGGTCAGCCCGGCCGCGATCAGCCGTTCTTCGAGGCGCCGCGCCCGCGCGGCGACCGGAAGGTCGTCATGCCCGGTCAAGGTAGGACTCCCACAGGTCGACGGTCACGGCGTGGTCGCCGCTGCCCCAGAGGTCGGCGGCTGAGAAGCGGACCGCATAGCAGGTCTGGACCCGCGGCGGGTCGATGCCGCGGGCGCTGTCGTCGGGCACCGGCCACCGGTCGATGGCGGTGACGATCACCCCGGTATGACCGCGCACGTACCGCGGCACCCTGGTGTGGTAGTCGGGGTCGCCGGCCTTCACCCGGACCCGGGCACCCGCCTCGTAGCTCACGGCAGCACGCCCTTCTCCGCGACGAGCATCTCCAGCGCGCCGAGCCAGCGCTCGTAGTACGACGCCGCCAGGTACTGCCCGGGCGGCAGCCGCTCGATCGCGTTCCTCAGCTCGTCGCTGTTGAACAGGCCGCGCCGCCGCAGCAACGCGGCCAGCGCGTACACCCGCGCCTCCCAGTCCGCTCCGAACGCGGGCTCGCCGTCCTCGCCCACCGGTACCGGCCCGAACCCGGTCTGACCGCCCATGTCATGCACACGGCTCACGTAGGCGACCCTAACAGCATTGATCCCGAACGGACCTGGCGCGTGCCCCGCCGGAGCCCGGATGTTACTTATAGTCGTATGACAGCAAACAGCATGAGCTCGGGCAGCGGACTTCGCAGCACGCAGTGGTTCGGCGCGACCGGCCGGTCCGGAATGGCCTACCGGGGCTGGATGCGCAGCCAGGGCTTCACCCCGGAGGTCTTCGACGGCCGCCCGGTCATCGGCATCGCGACCACCTGGTCCGAACTGGCGCCGTGCAACGTCCACCTGCACCGGGTCGCCGAGTCGGTCAAGCGCGGGGTCTGGCAGGCGGGCGGGTTCCCGCTGGAGTTCCCGGCCATGGCGCTCGGCGAGACGCTGCTGCGGCCCACCGCCATGCTGTACCGGAACCTGCTGGCCATGGAGGCCGAGGAGCTGATGCGGGCCAACCCGCTGGACGGCGTGGTGCTGCTGTCCGGGTGCGACAAGACCACTCCGGGGCTGCTGATGGCCGCGGCCAGCGTAGACCTCCCCGCGGTGATGGTCACCGGCGGCCCGATGCTCAACGGCAAGTACCAGGGCACCGACGTCGGCTCGGGCACGGCCGTGTGGCGGTTCGAGGAAGACCTGGTGGCGGGGCGGATGACCCAGGAGGAATGCGCCTTCGCCGAGGGCTGCATGGCCCGCTCCAACGGGCACTGCATGACGATGGGCACCGCGTCGACCATGGCGTCGATGGCCGAGGCGCTCGGCATGCAGCTGCCGTACTCGGCGACCTGGCCCGCGGTCGACGCCCGCCGGTACGAGACCGCGCAGCGGGCCGGCCAGGTGATCGTCGGCCTGGTCCGGGACGACCTGCGGCCCTCGGCCATCATGACCAGGGCGGCGTTCGAGAACGCGATCCGGGTCAACGCGGCGATCGGCGGATCGACGAATGCGGTGATCCACCTGCTGGCCATCGCCGGCCGTCTCGGCGTGCCGCTCGCGCTCGACGACTTCGACGCGCTGGCCCGCGATGTCCCGACCCTGGTGAACCTGCAGCCGAGCGGCCAGTACCTGATGGAGGACTTCTGCTATGCCGGCGGGCTGCCGGCGGTCATGCGCGAGCTGGCCTCCAGCGGCCTGCTGCACGCCGGCGCGATCACGGTGACCGGGTCCGCGGTGGGCGCCAACGTGGCCGACGCGCCGTGCTGGAACCGCGAGGTCATCAAGACCATGGCCGAACCGTTCCAGCCCGCCGGGACCGGCACCGCGGTGCTGCGCGGCAACCTGGCCCCGGGCGGGGCGGTGATCAAGCAGTCGGCCTCCTCGCCGCACCTGCTCAAGCACCGGGGCCGGGCGCTGGTGTTCGACTCCCCCACGGACTACTACGCCGTGTCGAACGATCCCGACCTGGATGTCGACGAGGACACCGTACTGGTCATCCGGTACTGCGGTCCGCGCGGCTATCCGGGCATGCCGGAGGTGTCCAACGTGGCGCTGCCGAGGAAGCTCCTGCTCCGCGGCGTCCGGGACATGGTGCGGATCTGCGACGGGCGGATGTCCGGCACCGCCTACGGCACGGTGGTCCTGCACGTGTCGCCGGAGGCCGCCGCAGGCGGCCCGCTCGCCCTGGTGCGAACCGGTGACTGGATCACCCTGGACGTGCCGGCCAGGGCGCTGACGCTGGAGGTCGGCGACGACAAGCTAGCCGCCCGCCGCGCGCAGTGGCAGCCGCCCGCGGCGCACGCCAGCCGGGGCTGGACCTATCTGTACACCGAGCACGTGCTGCAGGCCGACGCAGGGGCTGACCTGGACTTCCTGGTCGGCGCCAGCGGGCACCCGGTGCCGAAGGACTCGCACTAAGTCCCGCCCGCGCACCGGCTCTCACCGGGTAGTGTTCACCCCTGCCCCCGTCCCTCTCAGAACCCAGGCAGGAATCCGTGGAGAGCGTCGTCCTTCTGGATGAAGCAGGCCAGGCCAGCGGCACGGCCGACAAGGTGGCCGTGCATCACGACCGCACCCCGCTGCACCTGGCGTTTTCCTGCTACCTGTTCAACCAGGCCGGCCAGTTCCTGCTGACCAGGCGGGCCGAGTCGAAGTGGACCTTCCCCGGCGTGTGGACCAACACCTGCTGCGGGCACCCGCTGCCGGGCGAGCCCATGTCCGACAGCGTGCTCCGCCGCCTGCGACACGAACTCGGGATCGGCGCGGCCAAGCTCACGCTGCTCCTGCCGCGGTTTCGTTACCAGGCGCGGATGGACAACGGGGTGCTGGAGAACGAGATCTGCCCGGTCTACGCGGCGTACGCCGACGAGTTGCCCGACCCCGATCCGGCCGAGGTCGCGGAGGCCAGGTGGGTCGACTGGGACGAGTTCTGCGCCGCGGTGCGGGCCGGCCGCCAGCCCATCTCACCGTGGTGCGCGATGCAGCTCACCGAGCTCACCGCCCTGGGCCCGCGGCCGCTGGACTGGATGCCGGCCGATGCGGCGGACCTGCCGCCCGCCGCGCTAGGCTAGCCGTCCACACCCGGCCGGGGGGAGAGCTTCCCCAGGCACACACAGCATCGTCAACACGCCCTCCACAGGGTTGTCCACACCAGTGGGTTTAGCCAGGTACGGGGCCTCACCCGGAATCTCCCGGCGCCAGGCCCCGGCCCAGGAGCTCGAGGACGTCGTCGAGGACGTCGTCGGGTACCCGGCCGCCGGCCGTCCATTCGGCCCAGCGCATGCCGACGAAGTTACCGATGCCGGTGTAGGCGAACGCGATGACCTCGGGATCGTAGCGCGCGTCCACCTCGTGGGCCATCTGGGCGACCCGCACGCCGCGCGCGTAACCCCGGGCCAGATGCTCGTAGTACTCGCGGAACAGGCGCTGGTCGATGAACTCGGACTCGCGGACGATGCGGTCGATCCAGGGACGTTCGGACAGCATGTCGAAGTACGCCCGGAACGAGGCGCGCTCCCTGGCCCGCTGGCCGCCCTCGGCGTGCTCGAGGGCGGCTTTCATGGCGTGCCTCAGGTCGTCGTTGATGCCGCGGACCACGGCGGCGAAGATCTCCGCCTTGGACCCGTAGTAGGAGTAGAAGCTGCCGGTGGCCATCCCGGCCCGGGCACAGATGTCGGCGACCGTCGTCCGATGGTAGCTGCGCTCGCCGAACAGCTCTTCTGCCGCCCGGAGCAGGCGGGCCGCGGCCGGTGCGGATGGCGGACGGGTACGCCCGCCCGCCATCCGGCTTGTTTCAGCTGTCATCGGATCAGCGGCATGGAGATTCCGGCTTGTGGGCCTGGAAACATCGCCGCCTCCGTTCAGGGTGTGCTATAATCGAACATGTTTGCGATAGCCAGGCAAACCCGCGGCGGGGCACGCCGTGGCTGCGCGGGAAGGCTTCCGGGATGCCGGGCCGGTGAACCGCGAACCTCAACTGCTCGCCTCTTAACTGATAGAAGAGTAGGTGGAATCCCGGCCTTCCGGGCTGGGAGGATGTCAAATCGGCTGATCCCTGCTCCACTCCACTTCCAATTAGTGCGAGCTTGCAGCGAGTGGCATACCGTCAAGGTGACGGTATGCCACTCGCCGGCGCCTGCTGCTCGGATCCCGAGTACGTGGAGATGGCACCCGACGCGGACGCGTCCGTGGTCAGGACCGACCCCTGCTGCACAAGCTGGCCATTCTGGATAACACCCATGTACGCACCGGTGATGCCCATGTGGTCAGTCGAAGAATACGAGTAGGGCGCCACCGCGGGTCCTTGCGGGAGCCCGTTCTGGATCGCCGTGACCAGGTCAGCCCGGGTCGGGTTGCGGCCCGCCTTGAGCATGGCCTGCACGAACGTGTAGCCGACGGCCTCGCCGTACAGCACGTTGCCGTCGAAGGGCGCCTTCGCGTCGTACTGGTCGTGCACCTTCTTGAACAGCGTGATCCAGCTGTTGTCCGCCGAGCCGAGGGCGGGCAGGTACCCGTCGGTGATGATCCCGTTGATGAGCTGGTTGCCGTTGACCTTCGCGCCGCCCTGCTTGGCGAACGACTCCAGCAGCCCGCTCAGGGTGATCGCGTCGGAGCCGACGCTGCTGACTACCAGCGTCGGGTTGAAGCCGAGCTTGAGCGAGTTCAGCTTGAGCAGCGCGGTGAACGCCGGGATGGAGTACGAGACGACCACCTGGGCGCCGGAGGCGCGCAGCGCGGCGACCGCCGGGCCGATGTTGGTGTTGGTCGGGTCGTAGGTCTGCTTGCTTACGACCATCGAGGCCGGGAGCTCGTCCAGCAGGCCCTTGACCCCGTCCTGGCCGAACTCGTCGTTCTGGTAGAAGAAGCCGACCTTCTTGCCCGCGAAGTGCTGCTTCACGTACTGGCCGAGGATCTTCCCCTCCCGGATGTAGTCGAGCTGCCAGCCGAACGTCTGCGGGTCCTTCGTCGGGTCGTTCCAGCATTCGCACCCGGACGCGACGAATACGTCCGGGACCTTCTCCGCGTTGAGGAAGCTCACCGCGGCCAGGTGCGTGGGCGTGCCGAGGCCGTCGAACATGGCGTACACGCTGTCCTGCAGCACCAGCTGGCGCACGACCGACGCCGTCTTGGTCGGGTTGTAGCCGTCGTCGAGGTACTTGTAGACGATCTTGCGGCCGTTCACGCCGCCGTGGGCGTTGACGTAGGCGAAGTACGCGGCCGAGGCGGGCGCGATCTCGCTGTAGCCCGGTGCGGCCGGCCCGGTCAGCGGCTGGTGGCTGCCGATGGTGATCTGGGTCGGGGTGATGCCGGGCGCGGACGCGGTCAGCGCGGCGCTCGAGCTGCTCGACCCCGATCCGGAGCTCGGGCTCGAGCCCGAGCCCGACGAGCAGGCGGCGACGGTGAACCCGGCGACGGTTGCGACGGCCGCGGCCTGCCAGCGAAGCCGGTGAGTTCGTTTCATGGGGTGCCTTCCTTCTCATGGTGGCTGGCCGGCGCTTCGTCGGCCGGCGGCGTGACGTGAGGCGCGGGCGCGTCGCGAGGAACACGGGTCCTCGGGTTCTCCGGGCTCTTTGGGTCGGGACCCGTGAAGAGGGTGAGGAGCCGGTGCAGCCCGCCCTGGATCCCCTGCGGGAAGGCGAGCATGACGAGGATGAGGACCGCACCGTAGGCGGCGATCGGGATGTTGGAGCCGACGGAGCTGGACAGTCCGTGGCTGGTGGCCACGTCGGTGACGTAGGTGGGCACGATGACGATCAGCAGGCTGCCCCACAGCGCGCCGGGCAGGCTGCCCAGGCCGCCGATCACGGCCGCGGTCAGCAGCGCTATGGACAGGGTCACGGTGAAGGCGCCGGGCGCGACCAGGCTGGTCACGATGGCCAGCAGCGAGCCGGCCAGCCCGGCGCAGATGGCGCTCACCACGAAGGCGAGGACGCGTGTCACGGCGACGTTCACGCCGTCGAGCGCGGCCGCCACCTCGTCGTCCCGCACGGCACGCCAGTTGCGGCCGATCCTGCTGTAGCACAGGTTCGCCAGCAGGACCAGGGTGACCAGCGCCACCACGGAGCTGACCCAGGCCTGCCATCTGGTCAGCGGGAAGGTAGCGCCGAGGAACGCGGGCGCGGTGAACACGACGTTCAGGCCCTGGTCCCCGCCCAGGAACCCCTGGTAGGCGGCGGCCAGCGCCGGGAGCGCCACGCCGAGCATCAAGGTGGCGCCGGCCAGGTACGGACCGCGCAGCCGGGCCGCGGCCACGCCCACGATGCCTCCGGCCACCGCCGTGACCACGGCCGAGGCCACCAGGGCGGCGACGTAGGGCCAGTTGAGGTGGAGCATCAGCAGCGCCGTGGTGTAGCCGCCGATGGCCATGAACGCCCCGTTGCCCAGGGAGATCTGGCCGCTGAGCCCGGTCAGCACGGTGAGCCCGGCCACCGCCGTGACCTCGACCGCCACCTCGGCGATCTGGAAGTCGCGGAAGGTGCTCAGCCGGACGGACAGGAACCAGACGATCACCGCCGTCACGACGGCGACACCGAGCCTGCGCGGCAGCGTCTGCATGCTCATACCCGCCGGACCTTGGTCGCGGAGAACAGGCCGTCGGGCCGGACCATCAGCACCACGACCAGGATGCCGAGCGCCACCACCGGGACCAGGTTGGCGCCGGAGTGCAGGTAGCCGCCGGCGTAGCTGAGCGCGAGCCCGAGCAGCAGCCCGCCGGTCACCGCGCCGACGGGGCTGTCCAGGCCGCCTATCACCGCCGCGGTGAAGCCGAACACGAAGATGGTGTCCATGCTGTTCGGGTACAGGAAGGTCGATGGTGAGACGAGCACGCCGGCCAGCGCGCCGAGCAGGCCCGCCAGCGCCCAGCCCACGGTGAGCACCCGCGCCACCCGGATGCCGGACAGCCGGGCGATCGTGGCGTTGAACGCCGCCGCGCGCATCCGCAGCCCGGCCGAGGTGTACCGGAACGCCAGGGCCAGCGCCAGCGTGGCGACGAGCACCGCCGCGGCGACGAAGATGTCGTAGCGGGACACCCCGAGCGGCGTCCCGCCGACTCTCAGCCCGGTCACCGAGAACGCCGTCGGGAACGAGCGGAACTGGCCGCCGAAGAAGATGCCGGCCAGCCCTTCCAGGAGAACGAGCAGCCCGATGGTCACGATCACCCCGTTGAGCGGCGGCTTGTTCATGGTCGGCCGGATGATGGTGAGCTGGCATACCGCGCCGAGCAGGATGCCCGCCACCAGCGCGACCACGAAGCCGGCCCAGTAGGAGCCGGTGTGGTAGATGACCTCGATCGCTATGTAGGTGGTGATCATGGCCATCCCACCCTGGGCGTAGTTCAGCAGCCGGGTACCGCGCCAGATCAGCACCAGGGACAGCGCTACCGCGGCGTAGATCATCCCGAAGCTGACGCCGCTGAGGGTGAACTGGAGGAACTCGACCACAGGCATGCTCCTAGGTGGCTAGAACCCGAGATAGTGGTGGCGGAGCGCGACATCGGCGGCGAGCGTCGCCGCGTCCGCGGCGGCGACGACCCGGCCCAGGTTGAGCACCACGCCGTGGTCCGCGATCGCGAGCGCGCCGCGCGCGTTCTGCTCGACCAGGATGATGGTGATGCCGTTCTCCCGGCTGAGCCGCACCACCAGGTCCATGACCTGGGCCATGACCCGCGGGGCGAGGCCGAGCGACGGCTCGTCGAGCAGCAGCACGCGCGGCCGCGCCAGCAGAGCCCGGGCGATGACGAGCATCTGCCGCTCGCCGCCGGACAGCGCGGCGGCCAGCTTGCGGCGACGGGCGGCCAGCGGCGGGAAGCGCTCGAAGGCCTCGTCGAGGGCGGCGCCCCGGTCGGCGCGGGACCGGCCGGGGACCCGGCGGGGCCAGGACATCATGCCGACCCGCAGGTTCTCTTCGACGGTGAGCTCGGGGATCACTGCCTGCCCCTCGGGCACGTGGGCGATCCCGGCCCGGACCATCTGCTCGGGGTTACGGCCCGCCAGGTCCGTGCCGTCCAGCAGGATGCGCCCGCGCCGGGGCCTGATCATGCCGCTGATCGCGCGCAGCAGCGTGGTCTTGCCTGCGCCGTTGGCGCCGAGCACCGCGGTGATGTCCGCCGTCCCGGCCGAGATGCTCACCCGGTCCAGCGCGATGACCCCGCCGTAGCCGGCCACGAGCTCCTCGACCGCCAGCGCCGGGGCCTCGTCGTTCCTGGCCACCGCGCTACTCATCGGCGGATGCCTCTGCGGCCGGACCCGATGGCGCCGGATCGTCGAGGGTGCCGAGGTAGGCGGCGGTCACGGCGGGGTGGTCCTGAACCTCCCGCGGCGTGCCCGTCGCGATCACCTTCCCGAAGTCGAGGACCACGATCGAGTCGCAGACGGCCATCATCAGGTCCATGTGATGCTCCACGACCACGAGCGATCCCTCGGTGGCCAGGTCGCGGATGAGGCCGCCGAGCTCGGCCAGTTCGCTCTCGGCCAGGCCGCTGGCGGGCTCGTCGAGCAAGATCAGCGCCGGCTTGGCCGCCAGCGCGCGGGCCAGCGCGATCCTCTTCCTCATCCCGTAGGGCAGCTCACCGGGCCTGGCCTGCGCCACTTCGGCGGCGCCGACCCGGTCCAGGGCCGCCATGGCCTCCTCGCGCAGCCTGCGCTCGTCCCGGCTGGCCCGCGGGAGCGACAGCAGCGCGGACCAGAACCCGGCCGAGGCGCGGCAGGTGGCACCGACCATGACGTTCTCCACCGCGGTCAGCCCGCCGTACAGGCCGACTCCCTGCAGGGTCCTGGCCACGCCGAGGCTGGCCAGCCGGTGCGGCCTGATGTCCGGCCGGCGGCCGCCGAACAGCACCTCGCCGGCGTCGGGCCGGATGAAGCCGCACAGGACGTTCAGCAGCGTGGTCTTGCCCGCACCGTTCGGCCCGATGACACCCAGCACGTGCTGGGGCGGGACGGCGAGCGAGACGGCGTTGAGCGCGGTCAGCCCGCCGAAACGGACCGTCACGCCCCGCACCTCAAGTACTGAACCTGCATTCATGTCTATGCTGCCTCACGACACCCAGCAGGAAGTCCCGGCATGAATCCACATTCAAGGCCGGTCTGCGAGGCCGGGCAAGACCCGGTGCCAATTCGTAGCTGAACCGAGACCCGGAGGTGCTGCGCCCGTCCGTCCGGCACCAGGAGCCGGTAGGTTGGCCGCTGTCCGACCATGCCGACCGCCGGGAGAACTGTGTGACCGCGCTGACCCTTGAGGAGGCGCGGGAGCGCTCACGGCTCCTCGACGTCCGCGCTTACCGCGTCGAGCTCGACGTCACCGGCGGCGAGGCGTTCGGCTCCGTCACCGTGGTCCGGTTCGGCTGCCGCGCCCCGGGCGCCGGGAGCTTCATCGAGCTCAGCCCGGGCCGGCTGCGCCGGGCGGTGCTCAACGGCCGGGAGGTGGATCCGGCCACGCTGACCGGGAACCGGCTGCCGCTGCGTGGCCTGCGGGAAACCAACGAGCTGCGGGTCGAGGCGGACATGCCGTATTCGCGTACCGGCGCGGGCCTGCACCGGTTCACCGACACCGCCGACGGCGAGACCTACCTCGCCCTGCACGGCGGGCTGGACAACGCTCAGCGGGTCTTCGCCGCCTTCGATCAGCCCGACCTGAAGGCGCCGGTCACCGCGGCGGTCACCGCGCCGGGAAACTGGACCGTGATCGGCAACGGGCTGGCCCGTCCGGCCGGTGACGGCCGGTGGGAGCTCGCCGCCACCCCACCGATCGCCACCTACCTGGTCACGCTGGTCGCGGGTCCCTACTTCAGCATCAGCACCGGGCATCACGGCGTCCCGTTCGGCCTGCACGCGCGGCAGTCGCTGGCCGGGCACCTGCGCCGGGACGCGGCGGAACTCCTCGCCGTCACCCGGGCCTGCTTCGACCGCTACCGGGAGATCTTCGCCGAGCCGTATCCGTACGACTCCTACGACCAGGCGTTCGTCCCCGAACTTGAGTCGGGGGCGATGGAGAACCCCGGCTGCGTGACGTTCCGGGACGATTTCCTGTTCCCGTCCGCCGTGACGCGGGCCGAACGGCAGCTGCGAGCCATGGTGATCGCGCACGAGATGGCGCACATGTGGTTCGGCAACCTGGTCACCATGCGCTGGTGGAACGACGTGTGGCTGAGCGAGTCGTTCGCGACCTACATGGGCTTCCGGGTCCTGGCGGACGCCACCGCCTTCACCGGGACGTGGACTGACTTCGCCCTGACCCACAAGACCCGCGGCTACGACGCGGACCAGCGGGTGTCCGCGCACCCGGTCGCGCCGGAGCCGCGGGAGGTGCCCGACACCGACGCCGCCCGGGGTAGTTACGACGACATCTCCTACGCCAAGGGCGCCTCCGCGCTGCGCCAGCTGGTCGCCTGGCTCGGCTGGCCCGCCTTCCTGGCCGGGATCAACGACTACTTCGCCCGGTACAGGTTCGGCTGCGCCACCCTGGCGGACCTGCTCGACTGCCTGAGCCGCGCCGCAGGGACCGACGTGGGCGAGTGGGCCGGGCCGTGGCTGCGCAGCTCGGGGGTTGACACCCTGACGGTCAGCCGCCCGGAGCCGCCCGGCCGGGTCGGGTGCGTCAGCCACGCGGGCGGGCGCCCGCACCGGGTCTGGATCGGGGTGTACGACGAGGGCCCCGGCGAGCTCGCGCTCCGCGCCCGGGTCCCGGTGCCGGTGCCGGCCGATGCGGCCGCGGTCGTGCTGCCCGCCGCCGCGGTCCGGCCCGAGCCCGCCCTGCTGTTGCCGAACGATGGCGACTTCAGCTACTGCAAGGTCAGGCTCGACCCCGTCTCGCAGGACACCCTGGCCTCCTCGCTCGGCCGCCTGACCGATCCGCTCAGCCGCGCGGTGGCCTGGAACAGCGTCCGTGACCTGGTCCGTGACGGCGAGCTTGCGCCGCGGCAGTACCTGGCTCTGGCAGCGCGTCACCTGCCCGCCGAGACCGCCGGGCACGTGCTCGGCTACGCGCGCTGGACGGTCGCCGACCGTTACCTCCCGGCCGGGCTGCGCGACGCCGCGCTGGCGGACATCACGTCACTGTGCCGGGACCTGCTCAGCCCGCAGCTCGCGAGCGGTGCTAGCGGGGCCGGCGGGGAGATGCGGCTGGTCGCCGTGCGGGGCCTGATCGACAGCGCGTCCGGCCCCGGCGACATCTCCACGCTGTGGTCCTGGCTGGCCGCCGGGCGGGTGCCGGGCGGGCCGGACCTGGATTCCCGGCTCCGCTGGCAGATCCTGCTCCGGCTGACCGTGCTCGGCGCCGCCAGCCGGGCCGAGATCGAGCACGACGCCGACCGGGACGCCACCGCGGCCGGGCAGCTCAGCGCGGCGCGCTGCCGGGCCGCGCTGCCGGACGATGACGCCAAGCAGGCCGCCTGGGCCGCCATGCTGAGCGGGGCATTGTCAGGCTACGAGCTGACCGCCACCGCGCAGGGATTCTGGCAGGCCGACCAGGCCGAACTGCTGGCCGGGTACGTACCGCGGTACTTCGCCGCCCTGGCCGACACGGCAGCGGCCGGCACAGCCGGCGAGACAGTGCCGCCGGGCGCCGCCGGCCTGGTGCGGACCTTGTGCCGGCACGGTTTCCCGCACCACGCGGCGGACGCCGCCACCGTGCGGGCCGGCGAGCGGTGCCTGGAGACCGGCGCCCTGACCGGCTCGGTCCGGCGGCTCCTGGCCGACCAGGTCGAGGACCTGCGCCGTTCGGCCGCGGTGCGCTCAGCCTATTGAGCAGTGCCTATTGAGCGGGGTCGGCTAGCCGAGCCCGAGCAAGCGGGCCGCGTTGTGCTTGAGGATCTTGGGCCGGACCTCGGGCTTGACCTCGAGCAGGTCGAAGTCGCGCAGCCAGCGCTCCGGGGTCAGCAGCGGGTAGTCGGTGCCGAACAGCACCTTG
>WNGR01002600.1_pt1 | contig 34915 bp, 28 predicted proteins | sample 5407581 | NCBI WGS metagenome assembly WNGR01 (sample SAMN13153383, study PRJNA577476) | soil metagenome | isolation source: 80 cm soil or saprolite under Garry oak tree replicate 2 | place: USA:California | collected 2016-06-15 | reverse complement strand
CGCTGAACATCCCCGGGCACACGACGGTCATGAACTGGCATCCGACGTGGTCATGGATCGCCGCGCATCTGAGCGCGGGCCATCCGGTGATCGTCGGCATGAACCTGCCGACCGGAGGCACGCATTTCGTCACGCTCACGGGCGTCGCCGGACAGAACGACTACTGGACCAACGACCCGTGGGAGCAGAACGCGCACCACGTCACGTTCTCGGGCGACTGGGTCACGCGCGGGCCGGTTTACGAGGCGATCGCGTTTATCTGATCGCAGCGGGCCGATGTCTATTCGAGGTTGCTCGGAAAGATCGCGACCACGATCCCGTGCTCATCGATCGGGATGACCGCACCGCTCGAAAGCTGGACCACACCAGGCGTCCCGTCATCCGCTCGGTAGAAGCCGGTGACGACGTGGTCGTCGTCCAGCCATCCCACCCAGTCGGACGCGGTCACGACCACCGGGAGGACCTTCGTGACGTCGTCGCGGTACCAGATCACGAGATTGCCGCCGGCGGCGGGAGTCGGGCAGCACGCGGCGATCATCTGCCCGTCGGGCGACAGCGACCCTGCCGCACTGAACGTTCCGTAGTCGTGTGGCGAGTTCCAGTTGATCCAGTTGCCCGACCAGTCGGTTGCGTCTCCTTGCACAACCGCGGTTCCGGCCCTCGACAGCAGTCCGCTCGCCCCGCCGCCGCTGATGATCGCCTCGCGCACCGCCGTGACCGGGTTGATGACGTGGAGGTTGATCCCGCCGTACGGGCTCTGGCCGTATGGGTAGTGGATCAGGTCGCCGTTGGAGTACAGCTGAGCCTTGCTCTTGAAGGGAACCGCGTTGGGCCCGAGGTAGGCCACAACGAGCTGTCCGGCGTGCCAGGCAACCGGCCAGACGTAGTGATTCGTCGACGTGAAGATCACCTGGTGATGAGCCCCGCCAAGGTCCTCGACGTAGACAGTCAGGCGGACCGGGTTGACCGAGTAGTCGAGCAGCCCGACCGCGATGCGCGTGTCGTCAGGGGTGACCGCGAAAGTCGCGTGGACGCTCGGACCGCCGGATATCGTCGCGGCGTTGCCCGTGGTGCCGTCGACGTTCAGGTAGCGGACGGTTCGGTCGCCGTCCAGGTAGTAGACATGCGACTTCGAAGCGCTGATGTAGGGCAGCTCGATCGCGTCGTTGATGCCGGTCCGCTGCGCGGCTGTCGCCCGGGCGACTACCCGGCCTGACGCGTCCGAAAGGGCGATGTTGTAGCTGCCTGGGGTCGCGAACAGGTCGAGCAGCACGGCGTACGCAGCTTGTGCAGGCTGTGCGGTCGGGTGCGGGATCGGGCTCGCGACGTCCGTTGAGCCTCCCAACTGCGTCGGGACGGCGGAATGTCCCGGCGAGGAGCTCGTGGTGGGCGAAACCACGGCGGCGGTCGGGGAAGAGCCGCACGCCACGGTTACCAGCACTGCCAGCGCGAGGAGCCACCTCATGGCCTGTGCAACGTACCGCCAAGCCGCCAGTTACGGCGTGCTCCAGCCACAGGTTGCCATCGAGCGCTTGCGCTCATAACCAACTTCCAGGGGGCGGCGTTCCACCGGCATGCCACACACTTCCTCCGGGGCAGTTGTCGCGACCCTGGGCCTGGTGCTGCTGTCGGCCTGTGGCGCCTCGACTCCGACGGCCGCGCAAGCATCTCCTACCCCAACCACGAGCTTCAGCTGTACCTCCTCTGGACAGGCTTCAAGCACGTGGTCGGTCCCAGAGCCTCCGTCGAGCCCGATTGTGTCAGCTGTCGTTTCAGGGGATACTTTCACGCTCACATTCACGAGCGGGACGCCGGCCTTCACCGTCCAGCAGCTCCCGAGCGCGCATTTCCAACAGGATCCCAGCGGGCGCCCAGTCGACCTGACGGGTAATGCTGGGGTAAGGATCGCCATGACCGGATTCCGTGGCGATGTCTCGAACTACACTGGCCCGAAGACACTCGACTCGGGTGGTCCGATCCTCCTCCAAGCTGCCTCGATCGGCGACTTTGAAGGCTACGTGAGCTGGGGAGCTGGATTGAGCAAGCCGGGTTGCGCGAATGTCACGGCCAGCGGATCAACGCTGACCTTTCACTTCGTCCCCGTGCCGTAGTTTCGAAACTAGACGTGCGGTAAAGAAGGCTCGGGCACTTCGGCAGGAGATGCCTCCATTGCCGGCGCCTCCCCGGTCATCCCCACATCGAGCGGACCTTCTTCGGCTGGGGCCGCCACCGGTATCGGCTTGCGCCGGCGACCGGTGATGGCGAGGGCGGTCCAGACGATGATCGCGAGCAGGATCAGCCCACCGGAGGTCGCCGCCGCCGGAAGGACATAGACGGTCAGCTCGGGCGGCGTCTTGTCGTTGCCCGCGAGGATCTGGCTCTGAGTCGCGCCAATGTCGTCCTTGACGTAGGCGTCCCACGAGGACCGCGCCTGGATCTGGGACAGCAGCAGGAGCTCGGTCTTGAAGCGCTGGATGTCGCCCTCGGCGAGCGCGTGGTAGTACGTGCTGGTCAGGCTCTTCTGATCGTTGGCGACCTTGACCGAGTCCGACAGAAGGGCGGCGCGGATGTACTCAGCGGGCACGAAGTAGCCCTGGCCGAGCAGCTGCTTGCCCTGCGAGTCGACCGCCGCGAAGCTGACGATGCCGAGCACCTGGCCGCCGGCGCTGAGCACCGGCCCACCGCTGTCCCCGTGCGTGAACTGGGCGGTCGTGCCCCACGCCGTCCAACCCGACTTCTGCTCGGCTGTGGTGAGCACCTTGCCGGCCGTCATTGTCGGGCTGATGGTCTGGTCGAGCGGCACCGCCTCGTCCAGGTAGCCCTGGCGCGGATAGCCGATCGGGTAGGTGGCCTCGCCGAGATGCGGCGAGCCCGTCGCCAGCTGCAGCGTGGGCACGCCCGTGACGTTGGCCTTCAGAATCGCGATGTCGTGGCCGGTGGCGTACGGGTCGAGGCTGACTAAGGACGCACGGGCGCCGTTGCCGGCGAGATGGTCGCCTGTCTCGACGGTGCCGGTGCCGAGGTAGTACTTGACGTCGATCTTGTCGATCGACAGGTACTTGTCCAGCCAGCGCTCCTCGAAAGCGACCATCGTGGTCAGTTGCGCCTCGGTCATCGCCAGACCTGTGTCACGCGCGAACGAGTCGGCCATGTCCTGCCTGAGCTGGGCGATGCTGCCCGGGTCCTTCGAGGCGGCGAGCGCCTCGGCACGGATGTCGTCCTTGTCCGCGGACACGACGTGCGCCGCAGTGACGAGGTAACCGTCCTCGGTAACGAAGAAACCCGTGCCCGTGCTCACGATGTCGAACTGGTCGTGCGTGGGCGGCCCAGGCACGTAGTACGCGTCCGGGTTGGCCAGGATGATGTTCACGGCCGCGCGCTTGACCGCGGCGTCGTCATACGGGTTGAGCTTGCCGGCGTCGACCAGGGCCTGGAGCTTGCGGATGAGCAACGACGTCTTTGATTGGGGGATCGTGAAGGTCGGCAGCGACGTCGACACCGTGTAGTTGGCCTGCACCAGCACCAGCGCGGGCCGCGAGGCCGTCTCGACCCGTTGCGCGGTCAGCGACTTGGGCGCCGGCTCCCGCGTGAACCATATGCCGGCCAGCAGTGCACCGTTGGCGGCGATTCCGACGACAAGCAAACCGGCGACCACAAAGCGGATGACGCGTCTCACGAGCCCCCTCCCTTCCTGGGCACGGATGGTCCCCGACGTTCGCGCCAGATTGTGCGCTCTTTTCAAAGGCAAGGAAATGGGCCCGCCGTCGACGGGCCCATTTCGTGTCTTAGGTCGAGTACGTCTACGACACGACCAGGCGCGCGGTGAGCCGCGTGGGCGAGAAGTTGCCGTTGATGGGCCCGGCGCCGCAAACGATTGTCGAGGTACCCGGCTTGTTCGTCTTCCACCGCGCCTTGATGCTGTAGGTCGTCCCCGCTACCAGTGCGACCACGGTCTCGACGTAGGCGGCGTTGGGCGAGAACGTCCCGGCGAAGCCCCCGCTCTCCTTCCAGGCCTCGGGTTGGCCCGCGGCGGTCGGGTACGCTCCTCCGCTGACCGAGATCCCGATGTCCTGGTTGAAGCCCGCGTTCGCTGTCCACAGATCTGCATTTGCGGACAGAATTGCCTGGCAATCGTAGGCCGGGGTGATGCTCAGGACGAGGTTGATTGCGTCCATGTCCGTCCAGGTGACCCCATCGCTGTTCGCGAGCGACTTCTGGGTCGTGATGACGGCGGTGAACAGGGATTTGCCGAGTCCGCCCGTCTGCACCGGTGCAAAGGTTCCGGGGGTTCCCGCCGCACTGCAGAGCCACTGAGTTCCACGGCTGTCCGCATAAACGTCTCCCACCGCGTGAAAGCCAGTGGTCGGTGCGCCGGGTGTGCCGGCAGGGCTGAGATTGAGCGGCGCGCGTAGGCCGATGAGCGACGCACCCAGCCCGCTGCCGCCGCTCGCCACCACGCCGACCCCACTGGCGGCGGTCCCGTAGAGACCCCAGCCGGATCCGCTCTGCGAACCCCAGACACCAATCCCCGAGCCACCGGTTCCGTTGTTCTGGCCACGGACTGCAGCCGAAAAGCCGCCAGGCGATGCGCTGGAGATCAGGCCCAGCAGGGCCGTGGCCGAAGCTGCTGTGCTGGCACTCGTGCCCGAGACGGCCGTCCCGAGTGTGTTGGTTCCCGTGACGCCCGCGCCCGTGGAGCTGAACGCCTGGCCCAGCACGCCACTTCCCGCTCCGGCGACGAAGTTGCTGTTGTAGCCGACGACCCCGTGACCACTGCCATTGTCGGTGTAGCCATAGACGCCGTTGGCAACACCGCCGGCTCCGACACTATCGCCTGCGCCGGCAAAGCCGCCGGCCGCGGCTGGGTAAAGGGCGTTAGCGCCGCTGTAAAAGGAGTCGTTGCCAAGCAGCACCACGCCGGTGAAGCCCGTTGCACCGTCATACAAAACCGAGGTTCTGTGTTCGGCCGTCGTTGTGTTTCCGGCCAGGACTGCGCCTCCATCGGCCGCCGACGCCCGCTTTCCCAAAAGGGCGGAGCCGCCGATTGCCGCGGCGGCGGCCAAGGGAACCTTGCCCAGGAGCCAGCGCCGCGTCCTGCCTGTGTGATTGGGGTCAGCCACGTTTGCAGCGACATTGGTTTTTTCCAACACGGTTACGCCCTTAACCTCATCCATCCACTCGCTCCTCCACTACCCGCGCATTTCTCGAGCCGCGAATCGTGCACGCCACCCGAACGGGTTTTAACACAAGCCGTGGCTGCTCGGGACGATGAATCTTCAGCACAGCGTGTGGCGCATTTATCGAGTGAATCGCCGGCCCGGTGAACCCGGCGTGCGGGTCCGCCGGAGACTGCATCTAGGCGCTCAGCACCCGATCGGGATCAGGGTCAGCCGTGTCGGCGAAAAGTTCGAACCGATGGGACCCGCCCCTGCGTAGATCGAGCCTCCGCCCGAAGGCTTGTTGGTCTTCCACACGAGCTCCAGCGTGTAGGTGGTGCTCGCCGAGAGCTCCAGCACGGTGTGGAGGTAGGCGGCGTTCGGGCTGTAGGTGCCTCCGTACCCGCCACTCTCCTTCCAGGCTTCGGGCTGGCCCGTGGCTGTCGGATAGGCGCCGCCCGAGACGCTGATCCCGACGTCCTGGGCAAGCCCGGCGTTCGCCGTCCACAGGTCCAAATTCGCCCCGACCACCACCAGGCAGGCGTTCGAGGGCGTGATCATCAGCATGAACGCGGCCGTGTCCATGTTCTGCCACGTCGTTCCGTTGCTGCCGGTGAAGCTGTGCTGCAGAGCGCTCACCCTGTCGACCGCAGGTGCGGTCGAAGGCAAGAAGAGGACGGTGAGCCGCGTCGGAGAGTAATGGCTGGATATCGGCCCGGCCCCGGCGTAGATGGTCGCGCCACCCGACGCCTTGTTCGCCTTCCATACGAGCTTCAGCGTGTACGCCGTGCCGCTGGTCACCGGCACCACGGCCTGCACGAATGCGGCGTTCGGCGAGAAGGTACCCGCGTAGCCACCGCTCTCCTTCCACGCCTCTGGCTGGCCGGCGGTGGTCGGGTACCCGGCACCGGTGACCGCGATACCCACGTCCTGGTTTAACCCGGACTTCCCGGTGAACAAGTCGACGTTGCCGCCCACGACGAGCGATCCGTTTGCCGGCGCGTTGAACGGCACGCTCAGGTTGGTCGAGTCCATCGCCTGCCATGTGGCCCCGTCACTGCCCGCCAGCGGATACTGGCTCGTGCTCGCGGCGGTCGCGACGCTCGCGGCCGTGGCCACGAGCTCAACGGTCAGTCTCGTGGGTGAGAATTTGCCGCCAATCGGTCCGGCTCCGGCGAAGATCGCGCCCGGGCCCGCGGGCTTGTTCGTCTTCCAGCGCAGGTCGAACGTGTAATCCACCCCGCCGGTCAGGTTGTATACGGTCTGCACGAATGCCGCGTTGGGCGAGAACGTGCCTGCGAATCCGCCGCTCTCCTTCCACGCCGCGACCGAGCCGTTGACCGCGATCGCGAGGTCCTGGTTCAGACCGGCGGTGGCGGTCCACAGGTCCGCGTTGCCGGAGACGATCGCCCGCGTGTCGGACCCTGGCGTGAACTCGATCTTCAGCTGGGCCGGGTCGAGCATCTGCCACGTCGCGCCATCGCTGCCGGCGAGCCGATACTGGGCGAGGCTGCACGCGGTGTAAACGTCCGTCGGGGTAGGGACAGGACACAGGTCGAACAGGTGCGTGTTGTCGTAGAGGAGCTCGGCAGTGTTGCCGGAGCAGTCCGGCGTGCTTGGCGGCATGATGTCGGTCGGGTTCGTCGTCGGGTCCGACGCGCAGTTGTCAAGTTGGACGCCGATGGAGATCGCGGGTTTGCTGGGGGGCGTGCAAAGGTTGCCGTAGAAGTTCCAGCTGAAGATGACGATGCCGCTTTTCTTGGTCCCGTACGTCGCCCAGTCCGTGGCCTGGTTGCGCAGGTCGCTGTTCGCCGGCAGCTCGTAGTAGCAGTCCTGGAAGTCCTGCATCAGCGCCAGGTATGGAGTGCACGCCCCGGTGCTGCCGTTGTAGAGCGTGCAGGTGCCCGCGCTGCCGAAGCCCGCACCTTGGATGTAGCCTGCGTCGGTCTGCACCTTGCCACCTGAACCGAGATCACATGCTTGGCGTGTCTTGGAGGTCGGTGAAAGGTTGAAGTCGGCACCGTTCGAGAAGTTGCACGGGTACACGTCGAAGCCGATCACATCGACTGTGCCCATCCACTTCGCGTAATAGGACTGCCCGAACAGGCCGTTGTCATAGTCCTGGATCACGGTGAAGCTCTTCTGCGTCGAATCGTCGGTGTGCACCCGCGCCGTCCGCGCGGCGAATGCCGCCGGGGCACCAGGGCACGCAGATACGTGCGGCTCATCGGCTATGTAGTACGCATAGACCGCGCTGCGAGCGACCGCGTCGCCCTTGATCCCGTTCACGATGCTGTCGAAAGCGGTGTTGCTCATCGTGAAAGTGCAGCTCGAGTTGTCCCAGCCCCCCATGTACACGATGCCCTTGAGGCCTTCGGCTGCCAGCGCGTCGAGCGCCCCGTCGTGCCCCTCGAAGATGTACGGGTCCGTCTGCACGACGTTGAAACCGTCGGCGATCATCGTGGACACGCCCGTACCCCAATGGCACCCGTTGTCGTCTGAGCCCGCCGGCGGCAGGCACGACGTGTCGCGGCCGTAAGTTCCGCGCACGAAGCCGTTGGCCGAATCGAGCAGGACCGGGATGTGCGCCGGGCCCTTCAGCGCGATGTCCGAGTACACAAACAGCGCCGCGAAAGCGACGAGAGCCGTGACTGCGACGGCGAATCCGCGCGGGAGTCGGGCCGGCCTGGCTGCGTGATTCACCGGGATGACGATCTCATGGTGATACGCACGCGCGTATATGGCCTTTGTCCCGCCTACCGGGACAATTGTCCTGGTCAGCGCGACAACACCACTTACTCCTCGGAATCTCCAACGTGTATTGTCTTGCACGCGGCAGGACTTGATGGACAAGCGAGTTGGCCGTGCGCATTTATACCTTCGTTTTACCAAGGGTTAGGGAGTTGAGTTTTGAGTGTCGGGTGCGCGGCCGGCGCCGCGGGCCGTGCCTGAGCGCGCGAAAGGCAGCGACGTCGCAGAGCCTTCGGGCCAGCACGTGAGGGTCGCCATGGTCGACGACCATCCCGCTTTCAGGCTTGGCCTGTCGCACCTGCTCGAGCGCAATGCCGACTTCGAGGTCGTGTGGTCGGCCGGATCCGTTCAGCAAGCCCTGCGCAACTTCGAACGCAGCCCTGTCGACCTCGTCATCATGGACCTGCGGTTCGGCTACGGCGTGAACGGCCTTGACGGTTTGAAGATCCTCCGAAAGCGCTGGCCCGACACTCGCGTCCTGATGGTGAGCGCCTTTGCCGACCAGCAGACGGCCGCAGCTGCGCGTGCCGCCGGCGCGGCGGGAGTCGTGTCGAAGGAGCTGCCACTCGGCGACCTGTATTCGGCGATCAGGCAGGCGGCCACACGCGGCAAGGTGCGCTCGATCGAAGGCTCCCGCAAGGCCCCGCTCGCCCCCACCGGAGTCGTACAGAGCGAGCGCCTTTCCAAGCTCACCGGGCGCGAGCTCGAGGTGCTCGACGAGATACGGCGCGGCATGACCAATCGAGAGATTGCGCTCCGGCTCGGCGTCTCGACCACGACCGTGAACAAACACGTGCATCGCGTGCTGGCAAAACTCGGCGCGCGCAACCGTGCCCAGGCCGCCATTGTCCGCTGACAGGAAGGCGGCCACGACCAAGGCCGGCGCCGTGCGGCTGCTGCTGGCCGACGACCAGGCGCTGTTCCGTACCGGCCTGGCCCGTCTGCTCGACGAGGACCCTCGGGTCCAGGTGGTGGCGGAGGCCGCGAACGGCCAGGAGGCTATCGCCAAAGCGAACGAGCTCCGGCCGGACGTGATAGTCATGGACGTTCGCATGCCCAACATGGACGGGATCGAGGCGATGCAGCGGATCGCGGCGACCCAGCCCGGCATCAAAGTGCTGTTCCTGAGCAGCTTCGAAACCACCGGGAGCGTCCTGCACGCGTTGAAGAACGGCGCAAGCGGCTACGTGCTCAAGGACTCGATGCCAGAAGCTATCATCGCCAGCATCCTAGCGGTCGACTCCGGCGAGCAGGTCCTCTCGCGAGCCGTCGCAGACCGGGTGGTCGAGCTCGCCGTCGGCGGCGGGCCGCCGAAGGAGAGGTTCGACGGCCTCACGCCGCGCGAGCTCGAGATCCTGAAGCAGGTCGCGACCGGGCTGTCCAACAAGCAGATCGCGTACCGGCTGAAGATCAGCGGGAAGACGGTCCGCAACCACGTCAGCCACATTTACGAAAAGATCGGCGTGGTCGACCGCTCCCAGGCGGCCGTCTATGCGGTCCGCAAGGGCCTCATCGAGCTGTGATACCAACCAGCGGAGTAGTGCGAACACCGTGACGTGCCTGCGGATTCACTTCAGCTGACATTTCTCGGCCATGCCGGCATGCGGGTCGACGGCGTCGACCTCCGCATGATCATGGACTGCTGGCTTTCGGAGCGCGGCGCCTTCCAGGGCTCGTGGCACCAGTTCCCGAGCAACGGCCACCTGGACCAGTCGCAAATCCTCGACGTCGACTACGCGACACTGTCACACGAGCACCTCGACCACATGGATGCGGACGTGCTCTCGCACCTGCCCCTGAACGCGAAGCTGCTGATCAATCGCTATCCCTCACCGAATCTGCGCGATCGCCTCGCCCGCCTCGGCGTCCGTAACGTCGTCGAGCTCGACGCGTGGCAGAAGTTCCAGCTCAACGAGCGCGGGGACTGGGTTTGCTTCATCCCTGAGCAGTCCCCGATGTGCCACGACTCGGCTGTCCTGCTGTATGCCGGCGGGGCCTCATTCCTGCATGGCAACGACGCCAGGCTCACCATCGGCCAGGCGCGTCGGGCGGCCATCGAGTGCGGTGGCAAGATCGACCTGATGGCGGTGCAGATGTCGGGCGCATCGTGGCACCCCATCCGTTACGAGTACGGCGAAGAGGAGATGCTGCGCATCAGCGCAGCCAAGCGAGAGGGCAAGTTCAAGCTCGTCAGCCGCCTGGTCAAGCTGGCGGCGCCGGAGGTTGCATTGCCTTTCGCGGGACCGATGTGCTTCCTCGACCCCGAGCTCCAGCAATTCAACCGCTGGCTCCTCGACCCCAACGGCATCTTTCCCAACCAGTCCCAGGCGGCCGCCTATCTCGAGTCCAGGGTCCCCCACGTCCAGGTCGCCAACTGGATGCCCGGGGATCGCTACGACATGCTGAGCCGGCACCTGGAACGCGACCCGCACTGGCGTGATTTCTCGTACGACCATATGGCCGAATACATCGAGTGGTACGCGAAGGCCCGGCAGCGATCGATCATTGAGACCGAGAGGGGGTATGCGGAGCCAGGACCCGAGCTTGCGGACGCATTCGTCGAGCATTTCCACCGGCTTGGAGAGATGAGCCCATATTTCCGGGAACGGATCGACATGACGGTTCGCTTCGAGATCACGGGCCAGGTTGAGGGTCGCTGGGACGTGGACTTCCGGCCGCAAGGTGTCAAGGTCGACCTCGGCGGCTCGGCGTCGGAGGTCCAGTACCGGTTCAAGGTCGATTCACGCTGGCTCGCCCCCGTGATCTTCGGTGAGATCGCGTGGGAGGACCTGTTCCTGTCCCTGCGCATCGGATGCTGGCGCGACCCCGACATCTACAACGACTACCTCATCGGCCTCCTGAAGCACGCCGAGCCGGAGGCGCTGTCGGCGATCGAGCGCTACGAGCGCGGCCGCGACAGTGGCGAGACTCTCGAAGTCACGGCCCCGGGTGGGGTCTACAAGATCAGCCGCTATTGCCCCCACGCGGGCGAAGACCTCGCGATCGGTGCCGTCATGCTCGAGAACGACGTCCTGCGCTGCCTCGGCCACAATCTCGAGTTCGACCTGAAGACTGGCACCTGCTTAAATGCCCGGTGCGACCCGTTGCCCAGCCGTCGCGTCCTCGCCGCCGCCCACGCCGACGGAAATCGCGAGGATCCACACCTCGGAGGTTTCTGAGCTGAACCGGGTTCGTCTTTCGCTACTCGGCGTCGCACTCCTCACCGCGGTCTCCTCATGCACGTTCGGAGGGAGCGCGGCCACGACGACACCCACGCCTTGGCCCGGCGACGCGAGCGCGATCCGTGGCGTGTATGGCCACGACACCAGCAGCAACGGCTTCACACTGCAAGCCAACGCCGGCTTCAACACCTTCGACGCGAATCCTTACCCGGACGATCTCGGCCCCCTGACGGCGCACGGCGTCAAGGCCTTCGTGTGGCTCGGCGCGTGGCGGAACGCGTCGTGCGCCTGGGAGCACGACGACGCCTGGATTCGCTCCCACGTGGCTCCCATCGCCTCGAGCCCCGCGGTACTGGCCTACTTCCTGGGCGACGAGCCGCTCGCAAGCAAATGTCCCAAAGCGCCCGCGATGTTCAAGGCGAGAACGGCGTTGGTGCACCAGATCGATCCCGTCCATCCCACCTTCACCGTGATCTCGGCTTCGGACGCGGGAGTGACCTTCCCATACGCCCAGTGGAAGGGGACGACGGACATCCTCGGCTTTGACGTGTATCCGTGCCGCCGGGTGGACGTGCAATGCGACTTCAGCCGGATCGACGAGGCGGTGGCCGCGATTCAGAGCGCGGGCATCACCGACTACTGGGCCATCATCCAGGCCTTCCAGGACGACTACTACCGCCTACCCACCCCAAGCGAGCTGCACGAGGAGTTCCAACACTGGAGGAAGTCCGCGCTCAGCGGATACCTCGTCTTCTCCTGGGAGTACGGCAGCCTCAGCCTCGAGTCGCGGCCTGACGAAGTCCGTCAGCTGGAACTGGAGAACTCGCTGCCCCTGCACTGAGGTCGTCCATGCCGCCAGCCGCCGGGCGACAGGCCGGGGGTGCCGACGGCGGCAGGACATTCACTCGGCGTCCCAGACGGAGGACGTTGGCTGCGGTGGTTGCGATCAGGCCAAGCGTCCGTCCCACGGTCGGTCTCTCGAGGTAGTCGAGGTCCATGGCCACGCGGAGCGGCACCTGGTCCTGCAGGTAGGCCAACTCCACGTCGTCTGCCCTGTCGAGGGACTCACTCCAGCGGAAGAAGAGTTGCGCCGGACCCGTGAGGCCGGGGCGGTGTCGGAACACCGTGTGAAGCTCCGGAGCGTACCGCCGGGCGAGATCCACAGTCTCCGGCCTGGCCCCGACCAGCGTCATGTCACCCCGGATGATGTTGATGAGCTGTGGCAGCTCGTCGATGCTCGTCGCCCGCAGCAGCCGACCGAACCGAGTGACACGGGGATCGCTTTCGACGGTGACCTGAGGTCCGGCGCCCCCAGGACGCATGCTCCGGATCTTGAGCATCGTGAACGGCACACCGCCCTCCCCCACCCGCTCCTGCCGATATATGCCCGACGCGCCGGTCGAAATCCTCGAGCCGAGCCACACGACCAGCAGCAACGGTCCCGCGATGACCAGCGCAAGGCCGGCGACCGCGATGTCGATGAGCCGCCGCAAAGTCCCGGTCGGGGCTGCGGGGCCGGCGTCAATCGCGGCCGGCGCCGGCGCCGGCGGCCGAACAGCTATGAAGCAGGTGACCAACAGCGACGTCGTGGCCAGGTAGGCAACGGTAGAAGCCACGGCGCCTCCCAGCAAGCTCAGCCTTGGAATGAGCAGCAGGTCCAGCGCCACAGTGACGACCACTCCGCCCGTCGTGGCGAGCGAGTTCAAACCAGGGCGGCCGCGGCCGAAGAGATATGCGGTGACGACCCCGGCCGCGCCCTCGACCGTGAGCCCCACCAGGAGCAGCTGGCTCGGCAGCACCGCGCCCGCAAAGTCGGAGCCGTACAGCAGAGGCAGCACGGGTCCAGCGACCGCGGCCAGGGGGATCGCAGCGAACGCGGTGCATGCGGCAGCGCGGGGCATGAGCCAGGCGGCGCGCCTCCACGCCTCCCCTGGTGCCTGCTTCGCAAAGGACGGATAGAGCACCCAGTTGAAGGCAGTCGGCAGGAGCCGGAGCAGCTCCGCGAATTTCGAGGCGACCGCGTACACACCGAGGACCACCGGTCCCGCCAGGAGCGCGATGATCATGAAGTCGAGCCGGAGGTTGACCAGCGTCATGATGCTGCCGACCTGGCCGCGCATGCCGAACGCGTAGATGCGACGCGCCAGCACCGGCGACGGCCTTGACGAACCGGCCAGGTAGCCGCGCCGAACCAGCCGCCTCCAGCCCACCATGCCGGTGGCGACGTCGGACAGGATGAGGGCGGCGATGATCCCGGCACCGCCGCGCAGCCCGAACATCAAGGCGACGGCATAGGCAGGCAGGAACATGAGCTCCTCGAGGAAGATGAGCCAGTTGCTGCCGGGCAGGTCGCCGGTGCCTTGCGAAGCGGCCTTTGCGGTGATCACGAAGAGCCGGCTTGTCGCCTTCAGGCCGGCCCAGGCGACGAGCGCCGTGGTGAGGTCGTGGAAGAAGGCGGCCCTGATGGCGGGTGACGCCACGACCCAGATGAGGAGTGAAGCGCCCGCAGCCGCGACCGCCATCGCGATGAGCGTCGGCCGGACCTGGGGGTCATCCCGAGTCGGTCCGGCCAGAAAGTACGCGGACGCTGAAGCCAGGCCGCCGGAAACGATCACAGCCAGCAGCCACGGCATGATGCGGAGCAGCGCGTAGTCGCCGACGGCCGCCGGCCCGCCGGCCCGGGCCACGACCAGGGTCGCGATCGACAGGGCCACCAGGGCGCCACCGAGGGCGGCGAGGTTTCCGCTCAATGCGCTGCGGCTGAGCTTGCGCAGCGACCTCATGCGGCCACCCGCTCTGTGCCCCTGATCTGCAGGATCGCGAGGACCGCTAGCAGGGTCCACACGTGCCGGAAATGGATCACCTCGTAGTAGGAGGCCGCGGCCGCCAGCCCTAGCAGGGCCCCGATCAGCGGTTCGCGCCTCGGGACGACGCTTTGGAACGCGTCGCGCATGCGGCCCCCCAGCGCCTGCGACGACCTGAACCAGATCGCGCAGATGAGCACGAAAAGCGCGACTCCACCGAGGACCCCACGCTCGACAACCAGTGCCACGTAGTCGTCGTGCGCCTGATGGGCGTACGGAGCCAGCGTGTCGGTGAGCAGCGGCTTGGTGGCGTTTGGCCCAGTGCCGAGCGGCCCGGCCTGCTGGAGGATCTCGCCGGCCTCCTGCAAGATCACAATCCGCTGGGATGCGCTTGAATCGCTCCGGCCAATCCAGTCGCGCAATATCGGTTGGCCGCTAGTTCGCGCAGCTTCCTGGATCGCTCCGAAGTCGACGTAACTGACGACCGCAACGGCGGTCATGAGCCCGAAGCACAGCGCGATCACCAGGGCGATGCCGCCAAGGCGCTTGTGGATGGTGGCGAGGATTACGAACGCAACTCCGATACCGAGATTGAGGAACGCTCCGTTGGAGCCCGTCATCACCATCGCGGTCAGCAGCAAGACCACGATTGCTGCTCGCAACCATCGGTTCCCCGGTGACGCCGAAGCCCACACAACGAAGATCGACAGCGCGAAGAAGTTCGCCGCCATGTTGGGGTCGCCGAAGTTGCCCTCGGCGCGACCACCGTTGCCAACCTCGATGCCCGACAGGGCGCGGATCCCCAGCACGCCTCCCGTCACCAGCAGGGCGGCCCAGAACGCTGCGCCATAAATCCAGGCGGTGAGGACCACGCGCAGGTCGGAGGCCGAGCGGACGAGGTTTACCAGCGTCAGGCACCAGAACAGCAGGTAGAGGTCCTGGATGACCGCGATGAGGCTGTCCTGCGGGTAGCCGACCGAGACCAGCGCCTGCCGCAGCGCAGGCCCGACCACCCCCGACACGCAACCTGCGATCACCATCAACGCGGAAGAGATGGCGAACGGAGCGCGCAGCCGTTCCCGCGAGACATACACGAGGACCGCGGTCGCCGCAATCGCGGCGACCATGGCGACGTCAGTGGGCGATGTGTTCCCCGGGCCCGCCGGCCGAAGGAATGGCAGCGTGCCGATCGCGAGCGCGGCGAGCGCAAGCGCCGCGGCACGCCACTGCGGAATCCGGGCGGTGTCGAACGGCGACCGCGGCGCCCCCAAGTACCCGCCGATCGCCGCCCCGGCGGTGCTCAATCCATCCCCCTAAGCGCGGCCCAAGGCTCCGATCAACTGGGTGGCGACCAGGATCGCCATGGTGATCAGCAGGAAGAGCCATACGGTGTCGTTGCGGAGGTACAGCAGGGTCCTACGGCGACGCGACCTACGCAGGAGCTTCTGGCGGACGTTGAATGGCAGCTCGGTCGAGTCGTGCCGGCTCGTGTTCATGGTTCCGATCTCCCTTTTCCGGCAGCTATGACGGCCGGCGCCAATTCGGCGAAAACCTCCAGGTGATGCGTCGCAAAAGCCAGATCGTCGGCCGTGGCCGCGATCCCCGCCAGGCCCTCGAGCAACGCCACCCGCCACAGATGCGGGTCGGCGTCAAGCCGCTCCAGGGCCGAGGCGATGAACCCCGCCACGGCATCCCCGAACCACGTCGAGCCGGCGAGCAGATGGCGGAATCCGGCGCCCCACCGGTCGGCCCGCAGCCCGCGGTGGCCGGCGACCCCAGAGCCCGCGGCCGTGTGCTTGTCGAGATACAGCGCGTAAGTCAGCGCGTAGCGCACTGGGTCGCTTGTGGGAGAGGCCAGCAGCCGGCCTGCTTCCCAGTCGACGACGCCGCTGACGACGCCGTGTGCCTCGAGGATGTTTCCCGGCCACAGATCGCCGTGGACCGTGCAGGCGGGAACCTCGAAAACGCGCAGCCTCTCCTGCACCGCATCGAGCAGCTCAAGCACCCGTGAGAGCAGCGGGAGGTGCGCGAAACGGCCCTGCAGCGTGGCGGCGATCGTCTGGTCCGAGAGGCTGATCGCACCTCCGGAGGTCGCCGACTGAAACGCTGTCAGCCACGCGTTGACCGTGTTGAAGTCGCCGGCCACCGTCGCCGGCCGTGCGGTGTGACGCCAGGTGTGGTAGCCCGTGAGCATGCTGCGACCGGGCAGCCCCGTCAGGACCAGCGCCAACCGACCCCCGTGCTGCGCCCAGCCAAGGACCTGGGGCACGGACGGCGCGAGCACGCCCAGGCGCGTCCGCTCGAGCCCCTCGAGGACCGCCGCCTCGGCTTCGAGCGCGGCCTCCGCGCTCGCAGTCGGCGCGACCTTGACGACGACCGCCGGTTGGCCGTCGTCGCCGACAAGGACAAGCGTCACCTTGCCGTTCGGATCCTTCGAAATGCCGGACACGACGACGGCGCGGCCGCGCTCGGCCAGAAGTTCGCTCACGCTCTGGAGCGCTGGGGCGGGAGCGGCGGCCACAGCCATTCAGACCTTCCTCGCGATCACGATCCGTGCCGGTGCGAGCGCGGCAGCGATCCGCCAGCCGAGCCCGCCCGCCGCCAGCCGAGCGGCCAGGCCGGCGCCCACCACACCGCGCCAGTCGCCAGTCGGCATATAAAGGACGCGCGTGAAGAAGTGCCGGAAGGCGAGGCGGTTGGCTTCGACCAGAAATCCCGGGCTGTCGAAGCCCGGGATCGCGACGAACTCCTTCTCCAGGCGGAGGCCGGCCCTGGCGATGAAGGAGCGCGTCCGCAACCAGGACGCGGGCCGCGCGTCGCGCAGAGCGACGAGCGCACCCCGATCCAGCGAGCGCAGGCGGTCCACTGCGTCGCGCCGGCTTCCACCATTGCCAGGGATCTCGAGCTCGGTCGCCTCGGACGGTACGGCGACCCGCCACCAACCTGGCATTAGTTGAGGACCGCAAACGGCCGCAGCCGGACCACGGGCTTCACCAGGTTGTTGCCGGCGAGGATCGCGATGCCCTCGTCGACGCCGCGATTGTCCAGGTGCTTCACGACCTTTGGCTCCGGCTCCTTGTAGCTGAACCGAAGCGTCGTGTGGCCGGCCGGGTCTTCATGCGACAGTCCGCGGGCCACGAAGTCGTCGATGATGCTGCCGGTCCCGTGACAGGCCGAGTAGAGGCCCTCCCTGGATCCTTCCGCGCCCACGCAGAGGTATGAGCACGTCCGGTTGGTGCCGGGAACGAGCACCGGCTGCCCCGTCTGGCTGAAGATCGGATGTCCGGTCATTCGCGAGGCCGGATAGGCGCGCGACGTGTTGTGCCGGTGCACGATGGCGGTCTCGCCGTCGATCTCCTCTTCGTAGATCGAGTTGTGAGGTGAGTCCACAACGAGGTGGCTGGCGGCGCCGAAATACTTTGCGGCGAGCTCGCGCAAGTCCGAGTACGTCTTGAGCCTGAACGCGAATCCGTAGTTCATGGCCGCGGCGTTCGACACCATCAGGCGCTCGCCCTCTGGGCTGTCTCGCGGCACGGGCGGGCAGTCGTTGCCGAAGTACAGCGTGTAGCGGTCGCGCAGCTCTCGAAAAGACCGCGCGCCGGCAAGATGGTGCAGCGGCCGCTGCGCGCTCATGATCGTCTTCAGCATCTGGCTCCCCGCCCGCCGCGGACCGTATAGCGCCCCGATCGCGCCTGTGAGGGTTCCCCCGCCCGCGTGGAACTGCAGCGTGATCTGGCCCTTGTGCAGGCCCAGCTTCGCAGCCACGTCGTCATCGAGTACCTCCTCGACCTCCTGCAGCTCCACGAAGTGGGTGCTCGGCCCGATCGTCCCAAACCGGAGGCGGCTCAGCTGCAACATCAGCCAGGGCACCTCCTCCTTGAGCCGGGCCTTGCCGCCGAAGGACTCGAGGTCGAGCTTGCCGCCCTCCTCGATCGCCAGCAGGTCGTTCGGGTCGAGCCCCCACCGGCCGACCGCAAACTCGGCGCCGCGCGTTGCGCTCTCCAGGACTTCGGCGTACGTGATCTCGCGGCGCAGGGTCGGCGGAAACGGGTAGGTCTTGCGAACCGACTCGTAGAAGTCGACGATGCGCTCGCGGCTCGGGCGCTCGGCATCGAAGGTGATCAGCGCCATCCCGCAGTTCACAGCGGCGCTGGTGAGCGTCGGCCGGATTGAGTTTCGCGTAGCGACCGCGATGCTCGACGGCATCTCCAGAAGTGCCTTGTGATAGAAGTCCGGGAGCACGACCGGAGCCGTCACCAGGTCCGCATCGCGAATTCCCTCTGCCAGCACCGCCAGCGTCTCTTCATTCGCGCGGTAATCCTTGCTCTCGAAAATCCGGGCGTCCTGAAACTGCGCCCGGTGGACGCTGCGATCGACGCCGTGGTGGTGGTCGTCCTCGTCGTGCGCGGCCCCGTGACCATTCGATGGCGCGCCCGTAGCCAGCGAGTCGAGCTCCGCCAATCGATTCGGATCCTCTAGATGGGCCGGACTCTCGGGACCGGCCGCGATGACTTTCAGGTTCATGCAGTTGCCTCCATCGGTTTGACGATTTGCGCAAGACGCGATCCAGGTCGTCGTGCGAGGTCGAGCTCGTAGCAGGGCACGCGCGTCGCGAAGCTGCGAGCGATTTCGACGACGGGCGGATGCGAGGGGCCCACGCCGGTGCCGGCGGCAAGCGTTGCCGCGAACCCCCAGAAACGGCGCAGCTCCCCTGCCATGTAAGTGCCGCTGACCAAAGACCTCGACGCGGTCTCCGCGTCGCACGGCCGCAGCCGGGCCTCGTCACCCTCGCCGCGACGCACGACGATGATGCGGTCCGGCACCAGCTGGGAAACCCGCCCTGTGAGCGGCGTCTCAGCTCGGCCATGCGGCATGTTCCGGCCACCGGCCCCTTCGATCCTCATCGGTTCGACCAGACCCCAGACGGCGCGGCCGTCGCCGACGCAGAGGTTGTCGCTGGTCGCCGACCCTCCGTCCTCCAGCTCGGCCTTGAGCAGCGTTGACTTGCCGACCCCTCCCGGCCCGGCAGGCAGCGCGACCGCCTCGCCGAAGGTGCAAGCGACCGCGTGTAGGGGCGCCCTTCCCTGGACCGAGGCCCACCAGATCACGGGGTACTGCACGAGGGCGGCACGGACGAGAAGGTGGAAGCGCGACGGCAGGAGCGCACCCTCGAGCCGGCGCCGCGGACGCGGCCGCCAGCGAAACGTGAACTCCGGGATGTCGGTCCCAACGACCAGGCGAAGGTCGAGACCGGTTCCGCAAACGTCTTCGACGACGACGTCCCCCGCCCGGCTCCACGCGCCTCGCGTGAGCACCGAGAAGCCGGCGGTCGGGAACGGCGCGCGCTCCGCCTCGACTTTGATCGAAATGGTCGGCTGGGTCGAGCTCGACCCAAGCGTGCCATCGGCCGCCTCCTCGAGCAGGCGGCCTGTCCACGGGAGACCCGTCTCGATGGCGACCACCTCGCCTGCGGTCTCGAGCCGGAGGCTTCTCATGCCGTCTGCGCCAGCTGCGTGGTCGCCGCCGCAGCACTGCGGTCGCGGCTGCCGAGCGCCGACAGGTAGGTCTCCCGCAGATCGTGCGCCAGCACCTGGACGTCGAAGCGGTCGCCGAGGTTCGAGCGGGCGGCGGCCGCAAGCGCGCCGGCGTGGTCCGAGTTGTCGAGCAGATGGCCGATGGCCGCGGCGAGGTCGCGCGGCCTTCGCGGCGCGACGAGCAGCCCGGTGCGACCCGGCACAACGACCTCCGGTACCGCGTTGACCGCGGTCGCGACCACCGGGACGCCACACATCATCGCCTCGACGACCGAGCACGGCAGTCCCTCGTAGATCGATGCCGGGCAGCAGCTGCGCCACGTCGCGCCGCTCTCCGATCAGGTGGAAGCGCTCCTGGAGCCCGCGGCCCTCGACCTCACGACGGACCTCGCCGAGCATCGGACCGCCTCCGACCCAAACGAAATGGACGTCGCGGTCAAGAAGCGCGAATGCCTTGACCGTATCCAGCGGCGCCTTCTGGAAGTCCAGGCGACCGACGGTGCCTGCGACCCTTGCGTCCGGTGGAACACCCAGGAGGCGTCGCGCCTCGGCACGTGATGAAGCGGTCCGTGGCTCGACCGGATCGACCGCGCTTCCGATCGTCCGGATGCGCTCAGGCGGCGCAATGCCGAGCCGCACCGCGTCCGCCGCCACTGCCGCACCAACGGCCAGGAAGCGATCGGTGATGCGGCCAAGCCACCGCTCGATCGCGATGTACGACGACCGGCGCGCGCGTGACTGGTAAGCGTGAAACGGGAATCCGTGAAACGTGTGCACGATCAGCGGCACCCGGTTCCACCGCGCCGCGACGCGGCCGACCATGCCCGCCTTTGCGCTGTGCGTGTGCACCACGTCGTAACGTCCGGCCTCGAGGTGCCCGGAGACTTCGCGCAGCACCGCGAGGTCGGCGCGCGGAGCGATGTCCGGCCGCATGTGGCGGAGGGGGATGACCGACAGGCCACCCGCAGCGGCGTCCTCGAGCAGGTTGCCGCCTTCGGCCGCGATCACCGTGGTGTGGAACCGGTCAGACTCCAGCGCCAGCGCGCCGCGCAGCGCGACTCCACCGGCTCCGGCAATGAAGCGGGTGACCACGACGGCAACGTTGATCGGCGCGCCCGCCGGCGACATGATCAGAAGTCGTCCGGATAGACGTACTGAAGGCTGCCGTTTTCGACCGGCGCGTCGCCCGGAGGGCTGTAGTCCGGGAGCGCGCGTGCGAGGTAACGCTTGATCTCGTGCGGCGGCCTGTTGGCGGAGGATGCGAAGATGAGTTCGTCGAGCCGGTCGGCGAAATGGGGTGGCAGCGCACCGGGAAAGACCGCGCTGATCTTCGGATGCGCGGTCGGCCGGCGCTCTTCCGATTTGCTGAAGAGGTCTTCGCTCAGCTTCTCTCCCTGCCGCAAGCCGGTGAACCGGATCTGCAGCTTGCGCGCGTCGACGTGCATCTGGCTCGCGTAGCTGTGAACGAGGTCGACGATGCGCACCGGCTCGCCCATGTCGAGAACGAAGGTCTCCCCCGCCTCTGCCATGCTGGCTGCCTCGATGACGAGGCCAACCGCCTCTTCGACGGTCATGAAGAACCGCATGACCTCGGGGTGCGTGACCGTGATCTCTTCGCCCTTCTCGATCTGCTCTGACAGCACCGTGAGGAACGAGCCCCGGCTGCCGAGAACATTGCCGAACCGCACGGAGGCGAAACGCGTCGTGCCGCCGGCCCGCGACTGCACGATCAGCTCGGCCAGCCGCTTGGTGGCGCCGAGAATCGAGACCGGGTCGGCCGCCTTGTCGGTCGAGATGAGGATGAACCTCTCCACCCCAACCTCGAGCGCAGCACCGACGAGCGTCTTGGTGCCGAGGACATTGGACTTCACGCCTTCGGCGGGATGCCTCTCGAGCAGCGGCAGGTGCTTGTGCGCGGCGGCATGGAACACAACCTCGGGCCGCACCGATCTGAAGATCTGGTGGATCCGGCCGGCATCGCGGATGTCGGCGATGATCAAGTCGTCGGTGTCGAGGAGCGCCCTCCCTTCCAACTGCATCTGCACGCGATGCAGGTTCGACTCGTCGTGGTCGAGCAGATAGAGCGCCGACGGGCCAAAACCCTTGATCTGCCGGCACAGCTCGCTGCCGATCGAGCCTCCGGCGCCGGTCACCAGCACGCGCTTGCCCGCCACGACGCTCTGCGAGTCGGTGCGGACCACATGCATCTCCTGCCTGCCGAGCAGGCTCGCGATGCGCATGTGGCGCAGCTCGTGGATCAGGGTCTCACGCTCGAGCGCGGCGACGAACGAAGGCAGGTAGCGGACATGCGTGCCCGCCTGGGCCGCGCTCTCGGCAAGGCGCCGGATCGCGCTCGACGGCAGCGAGGGGATGGCGATGACGACCACCTCGACGTGCCGCTGCCGGCAGACTTCCGCCAGGTCGCCGAGCGTGCCGAGGACGGGCAGGCCGGCCACCATTTGGCGCTTTGGGTCGTCGTCGAGGAACCCGATCGGCCGAAGCCCGAACTCGGGCAGGTTTCTCAGGTCGCGCGCGATGGTGCGCCCTGCCTTGCCGGCACCGACCACCAGGCACGTGAGCGCCCCGGCGTGACCGTTTGCGCCATTGCCGTTGCGACCGTTGCCGTTCGTTTTGGCGTGGCCGTTGGTGCCGTGGCCGTTGGCATCGCCATTGACGACCGCCGCGTCTCCAATCTCCTGGAGCGTGCTCAACTCACCACCTGAATGCCGGGGTCGGCGTCGTGGTCGTGACACGACTGGACGCTCCGATCTCGGCGATCGCCGCGCAGACGCGGTCGATCTCCCTCGTCGTGAGCGAGTGATAGAACGGCAGCGAAACGATTTCCCTGAACGCAGCGTCGGCAGCGGAGAAGTCGGAACCACGAGCGACGAACCTGCGGAAGTAGGGCTGCAGGTGGTTCGGGATGAAGTGCACCGAGCAGTGGATCCCCTGCGCCGTCAGCGCGGAGATCAGCTCGTCCCGCGTGACGCCGAACTCCGGCTTGACCTTGATCACGTAGAGGTGCCATGCATGCCTTCCGTCTGCGGGATGCGGTGGAGGGACGATGCCCCGGACGAACGACAGGCCGGCGTCGTAGTGGGCGGCGAGCTCTTCTCGGCGCCGCTGCCACGAGGCGAGGGACGTGAGGTGAACGCGCCCGATCGCCGCCTGGACGTCGGTCATGTTGGCCTTGATCCCGTCTTCGGTCACGTCGTAGCGCCAGCTCGCGCCCGGCATGTAGCGCTTCCACGCGTCGCCGCTCATGCCGTGGATCCGCAGCGTTCTCGACAGCGACGCAATCCTCGCGTCGTCTGTCGTGATCATTCCACCCTCACCTATTGGCAGGTTCTTGGTCGCGTAGAAGCTGAAGCACGTCGCGCCGGAGATGCTGCCGACCCGCCTCGCGCCAATCGTCGTACCCAGCGCATGCGCGGCGTCCTCCACCACTCGCGAGAGCGGCAGTCGAGCAGCCGCAGCCAGCTCCATCACCGGTGCGCCATGACCGCCGTAGTGCGTCACGACCATCGCCTCGACCCCTTGCCCGAGCGCGGCGGCGATGGTGTCAGCACTCGGCATCAGCGTCACCGGATCGACGTCCGCCAGAACCGGAATGTGCCCCGCGTGGATGATCGCGTGGATCGCGCCGCAGAAGGTGATCGTCGACGTGAGCACGCGTGAACCCGGCGCTAGCTCCAGCGCGCGTAGCGAAATCTCGATCGCGGCGGTGCATGAGGCCACCCCGACCGCATGCTGCGCGCCAACCCACTGCGCAAAGTCCTTCTCGAAGGCCACCACCTCTGGGCCCGTCGTCACCCAGCCCGAAGCCATGACACGCGAGGCTGCCTGGCGCGCCCTCGCCGTGATCACAGTGCGCGCGAACGGGATGGGCTGCTCGGTCTCTATCGCGAGCGCCACGGCAGCCTCCGCGAGACATATGCAACCGGCGCCTTCCACGCCGAACGGTCGCCCTGGTCTTCCTCGTAAGTCACAATGCCGGCCACCGGCCACCCAGTAAGCTCGACGAGGTCAGCGCCGCTGGCCAGAGCCTTCTTGTCGAGCGTGGTGGGCACGACCAGCAGCAGACCGGTGTGGGCGAAGTCGCCGTTCTTGCTCGGGGACGAGAGATCGAGCCGCTTCACGACGAGGGGCTTGTCGTTACCCTTCCTCGCCTGACCGTCGCCGGGGGCCGTGCTCCCGGCGAGACCCGTGTCGAGCGACAGGCGCTCGGCCAGCAGCCTGGTCACCGCGTCCGACTGTTCGCCGCGGCCCAGGGGCGCAAGCTGCAGCCGGGTCACGCCGGCGCGCTGGGCGGCGAGCTGGATCTTCGTCGTCAGCTTGGCCCCACCGACGGCTTCCGACTCGCTCGCGTCTCCGAGGACCGGAGCCGAGAGGGCCGCCTGCAGGCTGCGCTTGCCGCTGATCCGCGGCCGGAAGGTCGCGAGCAGGGCAGCGACCAGGACTCCGAGAACCAGCCCACCGAGGCCTCCCAGCGCCATGTCCACCGGCGCTCTCGAGGCGTCGGGCACCGTGGGCGCGTCCGCCGCATCGACGACGCCGCCCTGGGGTCGCAGCGCCAGGGATGAGCTCATCTGCAGCCGCTCGGACTCGAGCGTGAGCCTCTCCTGGGCCAGGGTCGCCCGCTCGGCGTACAGGCCGTTCAGCTCGTCAACCGGGATGGCGCGAAAGTTGGCTGTCTGCGCGTCGAGCGCGGCGATGCGTGCGTCGAGGTCTGAGATCTGTGCGGTGAGCGCGGCCACCATGGACTGCGCCTGCGACCGGCTGATCTCGATCCTGGTCGCGATCGCGTCGGCGGCGAGCAGGTTGGCGATCGCGGCGGCCGCCCTCGGGTTGGTGTCCTTGACGTTGAGCACGAGGACGCCGGACGAACCCAGCGGCTGGAGCTCGATATTGCGGCTCGCGAACCTCACCGGGTCCTTGGTGACGCCGGCCGTCGTGAGCGCGACGGCGACGTGGCTCGGGCTCGTGACGATCGACCGCGCGGTGTCGGCGACGGCGGTCGACTCGTTGACCGCATGCGGGTCGGGCGCGTCGATGACGAAGCGAACAGATGCCGTATAGGTCGTTTCGTCATTCAGGTGGTAGGCGCCAGGGGCCGCGATGCCGATGCCGACCAACAGGACGATGAGCGGCCAGTAGGCGACGAGGATCCGGCGCACGACGTCCTCGATGTCCATACCAGGGGCGGACGGCGTCAGCGTGCTCAGCCCTCCACCTCCGGCGAACGCGGCGTAAAACGCACGACTTGCCCAGGTGCCGTGCGCTGGAAAGGACGGCCTTCGGCCCGGCTCGAATTGGTGCGTGACATTCGCCCCGCCTGTGCGGGAGCCCCGAGGACGCATGGGACATGTGTCATGGGTGGGTCACCTGCTCCGCCGCGGGCCGAATCCCCATCCGCGCCGCGTACCGCACCGCTTCCGGACGGCTGCTGACGCCGAGCTTTCGATAGATGTTGGTCACGTGGTTGCGCACCGACTTCGGGGTGATGCCACGCGCGTCCGCGATTGCGCGCGTCGACCAGGCCACACCGAGCAGGCCGAGGATCTCGCGCTCGGTGGTCGACAGGGCAGCGTGGTCGAGCGAGCGGTCGATGCTCGCCGCGCTCGAGAGCAAGCGATCGGCCAGCGCCTCGTCCATGCTGCGGCGGCCGCGCAGCGCGGCCTGGATAGCGGCCACGAAATCCTCGGGCGTCGCGTCGCGAGTCAGGGTTCCGGTCGCGCCGGCGCGCATTGCCTCGATCCTGCCTTGCAGATCGCGTGATTCGGCCAGAAACAGGACCGGCACGCCCATACGCGCCTGGGCAACCGCGGCGAGGACGCGACGCGGCGTCAGCTCCGGCGTGATCGCCGCCACGACCAGGTCGAACGCCGATTCCAAGAGACGTGTGGTGCACTCTTCGAGCGATGAGGCGGAGTCAACGCCGACCTCGATGCGCGGACTCTCGAGAAGGCTCCTCAGCGCAGCACGGTAGAGCGGCTGCGGCTCAAGCAACAAGAGCGACGGCGATTTCCGCGCTGTCGCGATGAATTCACCTGACTTCTCTGACCTGAAAATCAACAAGCGCTATCGAGTCCTTCCGGCGCAATCTAGGACCGGCGCTAGGGCCTCGAAAATGGGATGGACGTCCCGGAGCGGAGGACTCGGCCCTCGTCAGCGGATGGCGCGGCTACCGAATTGTCCCGAGACAGATTTCGCACGACCCGATTGGGACCTCGCTCGATGGGTGTCCGCAAACGATGTCCCAACCCGGAGGCCAACCGTCGCTGGCCACGCCATGGCGATCGACATATGGCCGCCCGCTCGGCGATGTTCGCTCCCGGATAGAAACGACCACGCCCCGCCGGCTAGAGATTGCCGACCTTTATGTACTTGCTTAACGGATTTCTTCTCGATTAACAGCCATGATCAACGCGCGTCCAAAAATGGTCAGTACTGTCCATTGCCGCAAGCCTGCAAGATACTTAAGGTTATGAAACGGCAATCGCGCGGCAGCTGCTCGCGAGGCGGGTGGGTGCGGTCGGCGTCGGATTCCTAAGACCAAGGGTGGGATAAGTTCAGTGCCGACCGCGATTGCATCCCGAGATTCGGCACGGCAACGGCCAAACCGCAGTCAACGAGGCTATGCCGGGATGCAGGACGACGACCTTCGCCGCCTCCTGGCGCGCGAACTTCACGACCGCGTTGCGCAAACCCTGACCACGATGCTCATCGAACTCGAGAACTACAAGGCCGAGCAGCACGGACGGCAGAGCGTGCTACGCCAGATGGAGGCGCTGCAGACGTCGACACGCGAGGTTCTCGGCAGCCTCCGCGAGGTCCTTTACGAACTGCGGAGTGACCCAACCGAAATCGGTGAGGGATTCGAAGAGTCGGTCCGAACACTCGTCGATCGATTCTCAGAACGCACATCGATCAAGACCAAGCTCATTGTGAGCGAGGGGTGGCCCGGGCGCGTGAAATCACCCGCCGCCATCAATCTCTATCGGATCATCGAGGAGGGCCTGACCAACGTTCGCCAGCACAGCGGTGCAACCGAGGCCAACGTCGTGCTCACAGACACGATGGACCACCTCCTCGCGGTCATTACCGACAACGGGCGCGGGATCGATCTCGACGAGTCAGTGCCTCTCGGTATGGGCATGCTCGGAATGCGCGAGCGTGCATTGTTCCTCGGCGCCGACCTCAAGGTGACCAGCTATCCCGGCGCGGGGACGGAGCTGACCGTCGCCATCCCGCGGAGGGCGTTGGCCTAGCCTTTCGCTGCGCGGGATCCTCGGTCCCACACGCCTGTTTCGATTCGGTTCGCTACGCGGCCTTGAAGGTTGCACAGACGATGAACCAGGGCACCGACGTACCAAACGTGTAGCCCGCGCGCTGCTGACCCGCGACGCTCGAGAGCACGTCCTCTTCGCCCTGCGAGCCTGAGCTCGACTGCGCTCGCGCGACGTAGTTGACGCCCTGCGTGGATCCCGGCGCGAGCGTGCCCGGTCCGCTGCTCGCCACGACGGCGCCGTACACGAGCTCACCCGCGCCGATCGCACCGGTGAGGCCGGAATCCGCAGTCGTGCTCGTTCCCTTGTTGACTGAAATCTGGTCGAGCGGTCCGCTCGCGGCCACACCCGAGTACTCCGAGACCGACGCCTGAAGGTACGTCGCCGCCGCGGCTGAGACATTGATGGTCAGGCTCGGCGCGGCCGAGACATTGGCCAGGTAATAGAGGGCGATGTCGCCCTCGCTGCCCTTCCACGTCGTGGCCGCGGATGATCGCGTCCATTGGCCGTTAAGGTTGTCGGTCACATTCACCTGGCCGGCGGCGTCGTACTGTGCGAACCAGCCGACCAGCAGATCGCCGGCGGCGACTGCGCCGAGCGACAGTGTCATCGAAGTCACACGCGAGCCCGTCGTGGCCACCTTACCCTGGACGAACTTGATCTGCGCAGGCACGTGCACGGCGGCGGGAGACGACGCTGCGGAGTGATTGCCCTGGGCGTCGAATGCGTCGACCGTATAGCTGTAGTTGCCTCCCGGTGTGACGCCGCCATCGGTCAGTGAAAGCGTCGTCGACGAGAGGGTCGAAAGGATGATGCCGTTGCGGAAGACGTCGTAGCCGGCGACGCCGACGTTGTCGGTCGAAGCAGTCCAGGTGACGAGAACCGCCGCCGGCCCGCTCGCGCTCGCGGTGACTCCGCTGGGTACGCTCGGGGAGATCGTGTCCGAGGTCGGCGTTGTCACGGACACCGGCGGCGCCGACTGCGCCGACACGTTGCCGGCGGCATCGAAGGCGTCGACTGTGTACGAGTGCGTGCTCCCTGACGCGACCGTGTCGGTGTACTGCAGCGTCGACCGGCCTACCGTGCCGACGGAGGCCCCGTCGCGGTAGAGGTCGTAGCCGGTCACTCCGACATCGTCGGAAGCCGCCGACCAACTCACGACTACGCTGGTGGGCGACGTCGCGGTCGCGGCCACGCCCGGTGGGCTCGCCGGAGGCGTCGTGTCGGGCGGCGCGGGAGTGGTGACCGAGGCGGGCGCCGATGCGACCGAGTGATTGCCGGCCAGGTCGAATGCGTCGACGGTGTACGAGTGCGTGGTGGAGGCGCTCACCGTGCTGTCGCTGTAGCCGCTCGTTGAGGCTCCCACCGTGGCGAGGAGGGCGCCGTCCCTGAACACGTCGTAGCCGGCGACGCCCACGTTGTCCGTCGAGGCATTCCAACCGATATTGACCTGCGTCTGGGAAACCGCCGTCGCCGATACCCCGCCAGGCACGGCGGGCGGCACCCAGTCTGGCGTCGTCACCGTGGCCGGCGCCGACCCCGCCGAGTGATTGCCGGCGGCGTCGAACGCGTCGATCGTGTACGTGTATGTGGCGACCGAGCCCACGCTGCCGTCCACGTAGGCGAGAGTCGGACCGCCGACTGTCGTCAGCAGGGACCCGTTCCGGTATACCGAGTAACCGGCGACACCGACGTTGTCGCTCGATGCGGTCCAGGACACGGTGATGCTGGTGCCCGTTGGGCTGGCGCTCACCACTGTCGGGGTCGACGGCGGACTCGCGTCGGTGGCCGCCGCCTTGAACACCACCGCGAACGCGTACCAGGGACCCGAATTGGTGGCGGTGAAGCGTGCGTCCTGCGTTCCGGCGCCGCTGCTGAGGATGTCGCCGCTCGCGCTGTCACCGAATGCCGAGCGCATGAAGAAGGGGAGTCCCTGACTCGTGCCGGGGGTCACCGAACCCGGGTTGTTGTTGGCGGTGAGAGCGCCGAACACAAGCTCACCGGCGCCCACCGGCACAGTGGCGCCCGAGTCCAGGACGGTCCCGGAGCCCGCATGCATGGCGACCTGGTCCACTGGTGACAACGTGGCGATGCCCGAGTACTCGCCGACGGTGCCGGTGAGGTAGGTTGCGGCGCTCGCTGTGATGGTGATCGTGAGGCCGCCGGGCGCCGCCTTCGAGTTGGCCACGTAGTAGATGGCGATGTTGCCCTTGCCCGAGTTGTAGGGCATGCCCTGCACCCGCGTCCAGGGGCCATTCACATTGTCCGAGACGGACGCCTGGCCGGCCGCGTCCCATTGCCCGAAAAGGCCGGTCAGCAGGTCGCCCGCGATGACGGGCTTGGTGAGCGTGATCGTGGTCGAAGTCAAGCGACCGCCGGTCCCTTTGGTGGCGCCCTGAACGAAGGTGATCGGCTTTGCCGCGGTCGTCGCGCCGGCCGGCGCCGACTGCTCGGAGTGGTTGCCTGCGGCGTCGAACGCATCGACCGTGTAGACATACGCCGTCGACGGGGTCAGGCCGGTGTCCGTGTACGTCGTCGCGTTAGACGTGGCCACGGGGAGGCCGTTGCGGTAGATCGTGTACCCGGCGACTCCCGCGTCGTCGGTGGACGCGGTCCAGCCCAGGTTGACGGTGGTCGCATTGGCTCCGGCGGCCGACAAGCCCGCAGGCATGGTCGGAGGTTGGGTGTCCGCGGCGGGTGTGGTCACCGACGTACCCACGCTCTGTACGGAATGGTTGCCGGCCGCGTCGAACGCGTCGACCGTATAGGTGTAGGTGGTCGACGCCACGACGCCGTTGTCCGTGTAGCCCGGCGTGGTGACCGTCCCGACCTTCACGCCGTTCCGGTAGACGGTGTACCCGGCCACGCCGACGTTGTCGGTCGACGCTGTCCAGGTAAGGTTGACCTGGTTCTGGCTCGGCGCTGTTGCTGCGGGCGCGTTCGGCACGGTCGGCGGCTGCGTGTCGTTGACCGAGCAGGAGATGCTGCCGGAATCGGGAGTCCCACCGGTCGTCAGGACGAACTGGTAGCTGAGGCCAGTGGCCGTCAGCGTGATCCGCAACGCACCGTAGTCGCCACCCGTGCCGTCCGCGAAGGCGACCCTCGAGTCGCTCCTTGCGATCGAGTCGACCCCGTTGCCGCCCATCCCGGCGACGATCTCGGTGACGCCGGTCGGGCTCGGGCTGCCGTTTCCGTCGAGCGGGACCCAGCGCTGGTAATCGTGCTCGTGTCCGTTGAGGACGAGCTTGACCCCGTACTGCGCCAGCAGGTTCCAGATCGGCATCAGCTCCGGGGCGCCGCCGGTCCACGACGACCCGAACACCGGGCGGTGGTAGTAGACGACCGTGCAGGGTGACGTGTTCGCCTTGAGGTCATTGACAAGCCACGTGTACTGAGGGGTGCCCGGCGAGTACTGGTTGAACTCGAAGGTCGAATCGAGGCTGATGAAGTGCCATCCGGCCACGTTGAAGCTGTAGTAGTGCGGGACGTTGTTCCAGTAATCGAAGTACGGGCTTGGGCTGCCGGTCTGGTACTCGTGGTTGCCAATTGTCGGGTTGGTGATGGAACGCAGCATCCCGTAGTGGTTGCCTGTGCCGTAGAGGTTGTAGAAGTCGCCGACGCTGGCGTTCTGGTAGACGTCTCCCAGGTAGAGGAAGAGGTTCGGGTTCCAGTTGTAGATCGTCGTCGCGACGCTGTCCGCGGCCGAGGTGCCGTTCGCGCCGTCTCCGACCGCGCCGATCAGATACTGGCCGCTGGGGGGCATCGCGCCGCTGACAGGGACGAACGTCCCCGTGTTTATCGGAGGCGTCCGCACGCCGTTGCTGAAGTCAAGCGTCACCGACGCCCAGGCCGACTTGAAGCCGTCCTGCATGTCCGCCTCGAGCGACAGGACGTGGGTGCCGTCGACGTACTTGGTCGACGGAATGCTGAACTTGTTGAATGGCGTGGCGGTGGTGAAGGACTGGGTGAAGTACTGCCCGTCGAGGAAGAGGACGGGTTCGTTAAGGCTGGAGCCCGTGCCGGTCACGTTCACCGTGAACGAGATCGGAACGGATCCCGAGACCACCCACGAGTTCCCCGGCGACGTAATGCAGACCGTCACCGTGTAGCTGCCGCCGCTCAGCCCACTGGTCTGACACGTCGCCGCTGTGGCAGGCGGCTGGAACTCGTATGCGCCGCGGTCGTCGACACGGCTCGGGCCGTTGCCCGTATTCGGGATGCCGAGATCGTCGACACGCGCGTTGCCGTCAATGTCGACGGACGGCTCGTGCGGCGCGCTGGAGTCGGCGGAGTCGATCCCGGGCGACGCGGCGGTGAGATGGAAGTCACCTGCTGCGGCATTCGCCCACTTCGGGTCCGCCTGGATGCCGTGCGATTCCTGACCGCTCGCGCCCTGGAGCGCCGCCAGGCTGGCGTACGCGGTCCCATTCCAGTCGTACAGGTCGCCGGCGGTAGTCAGGTTGACGATGTTGTAGTTGGCGGTCGTGGTCGCCGGCGCGGAGTCGTAGACGCCGATGTTCCCTGTACGCCGGGTGCAGGAGATGCCCTTGTAGGCGGGGTACACGGCGTTGTCGACCGCGAGGTTGTTCTCGATTGTGTAGTTCGCCGAGGTGCCCTCGACATTGATGCCGGACGTGCAGTTTTGGAACACAGAGTTGTCCACGAGAACGCCGCCGGTCACGTCGAGGTTGTCAATGCCGTGGTCACCGTTGTTGTAGGTGACGTTGCCGTATGCGACGCCATTGTTACCGCCGGGATAGAACTGGATCCCGCTGTCCTCGTTGTCGTGGGTGATGTTGTAGTCGACGGTCGCCGAGGCGCTCTGCACGTCAATGCCCTGGGCGTTGCGCTGGAACTGCTGAGCGTTGCTGAACACGAGGTTGTGGCGCACCTCGACACCTGTGCTCCCGGCGTACAGCCCAATCCCGGCCCCTGTGTTGTGACCGACGGTGTTGTTCTCGATCAACGAGTTGGTGGTTCCGGTTAGGTAGATGCCCTGCGCGGCCTGACCCGCAATGGGCAGCCCTGCGTAAGAGACCTGGTTTCCGTGCACCGTTATCTGCGTCGACGAGCTGAGGAGGATGCCGTAGCTCGACGTCCCGATGATGTTGAAGCCCGCGATGATGACCCAGCTCTGGCGTGAAACGGTGAAGCCGTGGAGCTGACCCGAGATGGTCACGCTCGAACCGGGGTTCGGTTGGAACGTGATGGGGCCGTCCTGAACCCCAGAGTGGGCGACGTTGACGGTCTCGTAGTACATGCCCGTGTTCACGTAGACGGTCATGCCCGCTGTGGCTGCTGAGGCGGCCGCTCCGATCGAGCAGTACGGTTGGCTGGTGGTTCCTGTGCCCGCGTTCGAGCAGTTGACCGCGTTCTCGTCGACATAAAGCGTGCCGCTGGCGGCGAGCACGATCGGCTGCTGAAAGGCCCCGGAGGCGACGATGGCGATGAGCGGACCGGCCGCGAGGGCCTTACGCAACCATGCGAACGGCAGCAACCAGTGGCCTGACGGGGCCCCGGTTTTACCCGACGAGGTTGGGTCTCTCTTCCTTAGTTCTGTGACGTGAGCGCGGACCGATAGCCCCTTGACGATCTTCCTAACGAGGTCGTCGAGACGCTACCCGGGCCCTCTTCGAGGTACAACGGGACAGGTGACCCAGGGGATCGGGCAGAGCGCAAAGACGCGGAGCGGGAGGGATTTGAACCCTCGAGGCCCTTGCGGGCCTACGGCATTTCCAGTGCCGCGCCCTCGACCGACCTAGGCGACCGCTCCGCGGTCAAGGGTAGCTAGCGCGCGACCGCTGAGTGCCGGCGCTCGCACATCGTTTGCGCCCAGAAGGCATGCGAGTGCCGGCACTCGACGGGGGATTTGCCCCTAGGCGGTCGAGAAGTCGATCACCAGGCGCAGCGGGCTCTGCAGCAGGAACGCTCGGTAGCACGCGCCGCGCGAGAGGCCGAGGCCCCACTGCACGACGCCCTCGAAGTCCTGCACCTCCTGCGCCTCGAGCAGTACTGGGTAGTTGGTCTTGAAGTTGACCGGACCGGTGTAGTGCGTGTACTCGTCGGCGCCGTGCATGGAGACCAGCAAGCCGGCCGAGCCCTGCAGCACGATCTGTCGCCCGCTCGGGCCCAGCGTGAATGTCGTGTTGTCCAGCGTGGCGATCTGGATGTCACCCGGCAGCCCGTTCTGGAACTCGATAGTGATGCGGTCGTAACCGGTGTGAGTGCCAGTGCGCACGGCGTCGACATAGGCGATCGGCTGCCCAACATGGCCCTCGGTGGCGACCGAAGTGGCGTTGTTGCAGGTGATCGCCGGCAGGTTCGACACGTCGCTGGTCGGCAGCGGGCTTGGCGTCACGATGCCTCCCGGCACTGGCTGCTGGTTCTGCTGGCGCAGCGGACCCGCGATGAACAGCGCACCCACTGCCAGCGCCGCGATCAACGTTGCGGCCAGGCCTGCGATCCATACAGGACCCCTGCGCTCCGGCGCCTCGACCAGTGCCGAGTGCACACGCGCCGTCAGGCTGGAGTCGGGCGGCCCGGCGATGGACTCGAAGCCATCGCGAAGCTCGCGGCGGAAATCCTCGCGACCCATGTCAGAAAACCTCCTCCATCGAGAGCTCAGGGCGAAGTCGCTGGGCCGCGCGGTAGATGCGCGACTTCGCCGCCGACTCGGAGACCCCGAGGGTGCGAGCGACCTCGTCCAGCGGAAGGTCGAGATAGAAATGCAGCACAAGCGGGAGTCGGTCCTCCGGCTTGAGCCGCAGCAGCGCTCGCCGCACGTCGCCGGCGGCGCCGCCATAGTGATCGGTGGTGTCCTCGGCGCGCGGCGGCTCGGCCAGCCTGACGACCGACCACCAACGCTGCCGCCGTGCCATGCGGCACTCGTTGGCGACGATGGACAGGAACCACGACCTGAGCGAGCGCTGGTCCCCGCGAAGCTGGCGCAGCTTCCGCCACGCCTTGATCGAAGCCTCCTGCACCGCATCCTCGGCCGCGGCCCGATCGGCGAGCATGACCGCGGCCAGGCGGAATGCAGGATCGAGCAGCGGTTCGATCAGCTGCGAGAACGAGGAGGCGTCGCCCGCTGTTGCGCTCAGCATCACCGGGGGTCTCTGCTCCATGACCGCGGTCATCATCCTGCCGATTTGATGCGGCGGACGGGGTTTTGGTTGCAGGTTCAGATCGGGCGGCTCAACACCTTCGGCCCGTCCGGCCCGCCGACGATGCACTCGTCGGTCATCGCGATGAACAGACCGTGCTCGACCACACCCGTCACGGCTTTCAACGAGGACGCCAGCGCCGGCGCATCCGCGATGCCGTCCTCGAAGCTCAGGTCGAGGATGAGGTTGCCGTTGTCGGTCAGGTAGGGCTCCTCCTCCCCACCCCGGACCTTGAGGCCCGAACAGAGGTCGGCCAGACGCTCCGCGGTGGTGCGCCAGAGGAATGGCAGGACTTCCACGGGCAGCACGCCCGCGCCGAGGCGTTCCACAATTTTCGACTCGTCGACCACGACCACGAATCTCTTCGACGCCGCCGCCACGAGCTTCTCGCGGAACAGGGCGCCGCCGCGTCCCTTGATGAGACTCAGGCTCGCATCGACCTCGTCAGCGCCGTCCACCGCGAGGTCGATCTGGCCCACCAGGTCTTCGACGACGGCGATTCCATTCGCGGCCGCGATCTCGGCGGTGGCCCGCGACGTGGGCACTCCGCGCACTTTCAAACCGTCCGCCACGAGCCGGCCCAGGCCTTCGGTGAAGTACCGCACCGTGCTGCCGCTGCCGAGTCCGAGCAGCATGCCGTCGCGCACCAGCTCGAGCGCCTTCTCGGCCGCCGCCCGCTTGAAGTCATCCTGCTCGGTCAATGTGTTCGGGTATTGTCGGGGTTCTTGGTCGAACATCTCATCAGTCCCCATGGCGGCGCGCTCGTCGAGCTGATGGCGGGCGAAGAACGGATCAACGAGCTCAAGACGGAGTCTGTGGCGTGGCCTTCGTGGGACCTCACGCCGCGCCAGATCTGCGACCTCGAGCTCCTGCTGAACGGCGGCTTCTCGCCGCTGCGTGGGTTCATGACCCGCGCCGACTACGAGTCGGTCGTGCGCGACATGCGTCTCGCGGACGGCGCCCTGTGGCCGATCCCGGTCACGCTCGATGTCACCGAAGAGCTGGCGGGCAGATTGCGCTCGGGGGACTGGCTGAG
>WNGR01000817.1_pt1 | contig 34920 bp, 31 predicted proteins | sample 5407581 | NCBI WGS metagenome assembly WNGR01 (sample SAMN13153383, study PRJNA577476) | soil metagenome | isolation source: 80 cm soil or saprolite under Garry oak tree replicate 2 | place: USA:California | collected 2016-06-15 | reverse complement strand
CCTCCTGATGACCGCGGAGACCCTGCGGCACGACACCTACAACGTCTCCAGCGGCCGGCCGGCCACCAACCGCGAGTTCGCGGACGCCCTGCAGGCGATCACCCCCGGCCTGCGGCTCGACCTCCTGCCCGGACGGCAGGACGGCCCCTACCTCGACACCACCCGGCTCACCCACGACACCGGCTTCGCGCCGACCTTCGACGTCGCCACGGCGGTCGCCGACTACGTCGCGTGGCGCGCCGACAACCCCCGCTGAAGGAGCACACATGCTTGACCCCGACGTGCGCCGCGTACTCGACGGCACCTCGATCGCTCACCTCGCCACCATCCTCCCAGATGGCTCGCCCCATACCGTTCCCCTCTGGATCGGCGCCCACGGCGACCGAGTCGTCTTCCTCACCGGTCCGGGCTCGCGCAAAGCACGCAACCTGCGCCGCGACCCTCGGATGGCGCTGTCCATCGCGCCCGTCGACAACCCGTTCGAGCCCGTTGTCATCCGTGGGCGGGTCGGAGAATGGCTCGAGGGCGATGCGGCGTGGGAGATCATCGACCAGCTGTCCACGAAGTACACCGGTGCGCCCTACCCCCGAGGGCAAGAGCGCGTCGTGGTCGTGATCGAGCCCGAGCGGCAGACCGTCGGTGTCGGCTGAGCAGCCCCGAGTCCATCCCGAGGAGAGCGTGCCCGCAGCCGAGCCAGCTGAAGCGCTCACCTGGAGCCAACAAGCACGACGACAAGGGGGCCAGAGATCTTGACGAAACGCAATACCGGCATGCCGCTTAACCTGCATGGATGAGATTTTCGGCCAGCACAAGGTCGGGCCGCCCCATGACGGCTGCTGTGCCGCAGACGGCGACGCGCGTCCAGGCGCCGGGCGCCCGCGTCGCAGCGCTCCCGGTCCGCGTGGCGGCAGTTCCTTCGCGCGCAGGCCGCCACGATGCTGGCGTGACAATGCGCGGATCTATCCGCTCAGGGCCGAATCTTAAGGATTCGGCCGGTGCGTTTCCCCGCGGCGTATAACACAAGCATCCACGCAGCGGTGCTGGACCGGAGGGGGCGAGGAGAGCGGCAGCATGTGTAATGCGCACACTTCAGAGCTGTCGTGCGGGCGGCCCGGGCCGGACCCGGCTGACCGTGCCCGGACGATGTCGCGGCGCGGTGTCCTGGGAGCCGTGGCCGCTTCTGCGGCGGCGGTCACTGCCGGTGGCCTGACCGGGCACGCGTCGGCCGCGAAGGCCGCGCCGGGACCGGCCCCGGGCTTGTCGTCCGGGCCGTCCGTGACGTTGCTGGGCGCTAACGGCGGGCCGCCGCCCCTGGCAGCGCGGTTCGGTACCGCCAGCGTCCTGGTCGTCAACGGCCGGAGCTACGTGGTTGACTGCGGCCGGGGCGCGGTGAGCCAGTTCGCGCGGGCTGGCCTGCCGGTGACATCGCTGGCAGGCATCTTCCTGACCCACCTGCATTCCGATCACATCGTGGATTACTTCTCGTTCCCGCTGCTGCTAGCCAACGGATCGCAGGTAACCCAGCCGTTCGGCGTCTACGGGCCCGGTCCGGCCGGGGAGCAGTCGCTGGTGCCGAGCGCGCCGGGTCCCCTGCCCGGTACTGCCGCCATGACGAGGCTGGCCGGCCAGGCCTTCGCCGCGAGCAGCAGCTTCTTCATCGCCGAGCACATCGCGGTCGACCCTGTCTCGCTCGTCAACGTGCACGAGATCGTGCCTCCGGCCAGCGCGGGTACCTCACTGAGCAACCCGGCGCCTGCGATGGCGCCGTTCACGGTGATGGAGAACAGCGACGTGAAGGTGACCGCGATCCTGGTGCCGCACGGCGCGGTCTACCCGGCGTATGCCTACCGGTTCGACGCCGACCACGGCAGCGTCGTATTCTCCGGTGACACGGCCCCGACGCCCAACATCCCGGCGCTGGCCAGGAACGCTGACCTCCTCGTGCACGAGGCACTGGACCTGGCCGCCTTCGCCGGGCTAGGTCTCCCCCCGGCCCTGCTGACGCACCTGGCCAACGTGCACACCGACGTCACTAAGCTCGGCGGGATCGCCGCCGCATCCGGCGTGAAAGCCCTGGTCGCCACGCACCTGAGTCCAGGCGACCCCGCCCTGCTCTCTGACCAGGCATGGCGCCGGGCGCTGCGCGACAGCGCCCGGCAGGGCGACTTCCCGGGCCCGGTCATCCTCGGCATGGATCTGATGCGGCTGCCGGTAGGCCGGCACTAGGCGGCGCGGCGTGATTACCTCGACGTGATAGTGCGCAGGGCTGACTCGCGGGCGATGTCGATCCGCGAGTGGACGTCGAGTTCTCACTGCGCAGCAGCCGGACGATCATGTTCCGGCGCGGGTTCACGGGCGGCTCGCGGACCCGCAGCCCGTCCAGGAACGGCAGCAGCGGCAGCGCCTGGCCTAGCTCGTCACCGGCTCCCCAGAACACCTCGCAGCCGGCCTCCAGCGCCGCGGCCACCGCTGCCCGCACCAGCGTGGACTTGCCGATGCCTGGCTCGCCCTCGATGAGCACCGAACCGCCGCGTCCCCGAGCCACCTCTTTGATGAGCCCGGTCAACAGCGCTATCTCGCTATCGCGGCGCGGAACACCGCGATATCGACTGCCAGCCCGGGAATCCGCTTGGCGTGCCGCCAGCTAGCCCGGATGATGGATGGCATGCATGTCGAGGCCATCAACATCGGACCCAGCGACGCGCTCGGCCCGGTCGAGTCAGTCCGTGCGATCGCAGGCCAGGGCCTGGAGGGCGACCGCTACTTCGCCCCTGATGGGGCCGGGCCGGGAGAGGCGCTGACCCTGATCGAGGCCGAGGTACTCGAGGACGTCGGCCTCAGCGGGCCGCAGTCCCGCCGGCAGGTCGTGGTGCGCGGCGTCCGGGTTAACGACCTGATCGGCAAGCGCTTTCGTCTCGGCGACGTCGAGTGCCTCGGCGTGGAGATCTGCGAGCCGTGCCGGCACCTGCAAGGTCTCACCCGGCCCGGCATCATCAAGGATCTCGTCCACCGCGGCGGCCTCAGGGCAGACATTCTCGCCGGCGGGACGATCTCGGTCGGCGACCGGTTGCTCGAAGATCATTCGGCCGAACGAGCTGGCTGAGCTGCCATCACGGTGCCTATCCGCCCAGCTGGGGATCGCTTCGCGGAGCCTCTGTACTGGTAGTGCGGCGCGTCATGTCCTGCGGGCGACCCCGCAGAAGTGCATCACGTCCATCACCTCGCTGGGTTCGGCGAGGTCAGGGCGCCACCGCGGACACGACACCACACCCGGCTCAACGAGTTCGGTCCCCTCGAAAAACAGGCGCAGTTCCTCACGGGAGCGCAAGCACAGCGCCGGCATGTTCGCCGCCGTCGCGGGCGACGCCCTGATCGCCAAGGACGGCGCAGTCATCGCTAAGACCCCTATCGGGAGTGGCTCGCGCGCTAACTCGGCCGGGCCCGGCGAGCTACAGCGATTTCAGCCAGTTCACGAGGAGTCGGTTGACCTCATCGGCCCCCTCCTGCTGGACCCAGTGACCGCACCCGGGGAGGATGTGGCTGCCCCGCAGGTCCGGCAGGGTGTCGGGAAAGCGGCCGATGGCCCCGGCCCCCCACATGGTCGGACCGTCCTTCTCCCCTCCGATGAACAGGGACGGAACCCGGATAGGCGCGCCTCTCCATGGCTGGAGGTCTTGCCAGTCCCGATCCACGTTGCGGTAGCGGTTGAGGGCTCCCCGGAAACCGGTCCGCTCGAACTCCCCGGCGTAGAACCCGAGGTCGTCCTCGGTGAGCCAATCGGGAAGCGGGCCGGGGGCGGGAAACCGGTCTCGCAGCATCTTGCCGCGAGCCACGGTGGCGATGGTCCCTGCGCCGGACGTCGGCCTCACCCCGTCGGCTGACGCCGCGGCGTAGATGCCGAGCAGCCACGATCGCACGTCGATCTCAGCCTCCCGTTCGGCCCGTCCCGGCTCCTGGAAGTAGTTGATGTAGAACTCCTCCTCCTGGCCGGCCTGCCTCCCCATCTCGGCGAAGACTTCAGTGGGCCGCCGGCCGCCCGGGGGGCTGTAGGGGACGCTGAGCATCGCTACCGCGGTGAAGATGTCCGGTCGCAGCAGTGCCGAGCAGGTGGCGATCGGCGCCCCCCAGTCGTGGCCGATGATGATCGCCTGCGAGCCCCGGCCGGCCAGCGCCTCCACCACCCCGAGGTTGTCGCTGACGTGCTGGAGCATCCCGTAGGCCTCGACCTCGAGGGGGGCGGAGGACCTCCCGTACCCTCGGACATCGATCGCCACGGCCCGGAACCCGGCCTCGGCGATCACCGGCAGCTGGTGACGCCACGAGTACCACGACTCGGGGAATCCGTGGACGAGCAGGACCAGCGGACCGGACCCTTCCTCCACGCAGTGGATCCTCGTCCCCCGGGCGTCTACGACCTGGTGCCTCATGGGCCAAAGGCTATGTGAAGGACCGGCGCCACACCTCCTCCCGGGAGGACTGCCGGCCCCTGTACCGAACCGGACCCATCCCACCTGGGCGGTGTCCGCCATCCGCTTAACCGCCTGGTTACCACCTGGCGGTAGAGTCTTACGCGATGACGGTGTCGGCGTCACCGGATAGCAGCAGTTGCGGAACCTGGCCGAAGGCGTACGTGGCATCGGCCGTTAGCGTGAACGTCCAGATCACGTCGTAGCGGTCATCTGGCCAGGACTTCGGGATGACGGTGCCGCTGATCAGCGGCAGCGCGGACGCGAGCGCCGGAATGTGGCCGTGCTCCCAGCAGATCAGCGCAGCGCCGGGGCCGCTGTTCAGCACGGCGGTGGCGAGCTGCGGCTCTTGTCCCTTGGCGAAGTCGGCCGTTATCTCGACGCCGAGCCGGTCAGACAGCCCGCGGATCGTCTGATGGGTCCTGTGGTCAGCAGTCTTGCTCGCGTGTCCGTACGAAGGCGAGATCAGCATCCGGGGAACCCGGAGTCCCGCTCGCAGCGGGCCGTGCGTGGGATCGAAGAGTGCCGCCAGTGCGCCGGATCGCTGCCAACCTCGTGGCAGTAGCGAGTGCTCGTTCTGATTGCCTCGGAAATCTACGCCGGAGTGCGCACCGGGATGCTTGGGCGCGAGGTCCTGTGGCTTCTCGCCGTGGCGGATGATGTAGACGGCCTCCGGCGGCGCGGATTGATGACTCATTTCAAAACCCACCGTGCCACCGCGAATCACAAGGTCGTGCACCAGATCAGGCTCGCTGCTCACCTTCGACACCATAGCGGCGCAGCAGTTCGACGACCTCAGGGCTCGGCGGATGGTCGTCATCCGGGCTGAGCGTGATGCCGTCGAAGGACGCACCGGCGTTGGCGAGGATCTCGACGGTGGCGGGCCAGTCCGGACTCTGGTTGCCGGTCGGCCGCTCGCTGCTGCCAATGATCGCCCAGACCATTGGGGTGCTGTCCCACCGCTCGTCGCGTGCGTCGACATCGGCCCCTCGCTCGAGCAGCAGCCGGGCAATGTCCGCGCTTCCCGCGTGCGCGGCCGTGTGCAGCGGCGTTCCCGGGTCGTCTCCGCCGCCCCGCGTATCGGCGGGGAAACCCAGGTCGAGCATGATCCGCATCGCCTCGGTGTTGCCAGTCTCGGCGGCCCGGATCATCGCCGCGGACCGCTGCTGCGCCGACAGGTCGCTGGGTAGCTGACGCTGCGCCGCCTCCCGGTCGGCACTCAGGCAGGCGGCCAGGAAGCGATCGACGTCGGAGGCGTCATCGCGCGCGCCGTAGCGGCGAAGCACTTGGGCCAGATCGTCGCGTCCCTTGCTGACCGCCAGTGCGTGCGGCGATCTCCCGTCGGATCCTGGCGCCTCGGGCTCGGCGCCGTGGGTGAGCAGCAGTTCGACGATCTCCGCGGAGCAGTCAGATCGCACGGCGGCGTAGAGTACCGAGAACGGATGGGCGGTCTCAGAGCCACCTTCGGCGTCGCTGTCATCGAGGTACCGGCGAGGGTCGGCACCGGCCTCCAGCAGCAGCCGCACCCCCTGGGCGTCGTTGCCGCTAATCGGCGCGGCCAGCGCCATCCGGGCGATCTCGCGAATATCCGCTGGACCGCTGAGCAGCAGCCGCAGGCTCTCGTGATCATCGCCGAAGCCGGCGAGGTACAGGTCGTCGTCATCGGGCACCGCGCCCCGGTCGAGCAGCAGCCGCGCGATCTCGGCATTAGGCGCGCCGGCGACCGCGCATTTCAGCGGCTTCCAGCCGCCGCCACCACCATTGCCGCCACCAGGAATCCGGCCATTCGGATCGGCCCCGGCGTCGAGCAGCAGCCGGACGATCGCGACTAGCCCGTCCGTTCGGCCAGGGTCGAGCCGATTCCACTGCGACGCGCAGGCGGCGTGCAGCGCGGTCCATCCGGTCGCGGGGTCGGTGCGAGTCACCAGGCCGGGATCGGCTTCGAGAGCGGCCCGAACCCGGTCGACGTCGCCGAGCACCACGGCCGTCGCCAGGTTGTAGCCGGCCAGCTCCGGCCGTGCGGCCAGCATCCTGGCCGCGCGTCCGGTCCAGTCCCTGATGCTGGCCACGCAGAACTCGTCGGCGAGCCGCGCCAGCTCCAGGCTGCGGGCCTGAACCTCGGTCTTGAGCTTGGCCCAGCTCGCGAAGCCGTACTCGCGCGCCACCGCACGCTGCGCGGCGGTTAGGTTCAGCTCTTCGGAGACCGCGTGGATGCGCTCGGTCGCGGCGCTGTCGCCCGCTCGCGCGGCGCGCAGCAGATCCCGGGCCTGACGGCGCAGGTGGTCAAGGTTTGGCTGGGCTGGAAGCACTGTCATGACGTCTCCCCTACCGCCCTGGTGGTCCGCGCGCCAGGCCGGTCAGGAAGTCGCCGTGCTCAGCCTCGACATACGACAAAGGTGGACTAAGTCCTGCCCGCGGACCCGGAGGCGCCCTTGCGCGCCAACGGCAACAATAACCCAGCCGTATCTACCCCCGCGAGCCGAAGGGCCCCGGTCAGCCCCGAACGGCCGCGTATCGCTCGCGCACCTCAGGCAGCGGGTCGGCCTCGTGCTGTCTGGTGACACCGAGTGTCCAGGTCGGCGGCTCATCCCCGCCGGCTAGCAGCCACGCCGCCTGGCGGGCCGCACCGTCAGCCACGTACTCGCCCAGGCGGCCGCCTCATACAGGGACCAGGCAGGCCCGGGTACCGCCGCTGCAACCCGGCGATCACCGGGTCACGCTCGCCCACGGCGGGAAATCCGGAACCGTCCACATCCAGCGACAGGATCCGCGCGACCTGTGCGCGCACGGCCGTGAGCAGCTTCCGGCTCGGTGCCGAGGGACTGACCACCTCGTATTCCGCGCCGCCGGGGTGCTCACGCACGCGCACGCCCGCGGTCTGCCAGGTCCGTTCCACGGGGAAGGCCATCTCCAGCGACTGCCCCGCCGTCCCGGTAAACGCTGCCGGGGCAAAGCCCTCAAGGAACCTGATGCTGGCCACCGGCGAGAACGGATCCCGCGCGGCCAGGACGAACGTGCACGTCGCGGCTCAGCCGTGCACCGTGATGACATATCCGTCGGGGTCGGCGAACGCGAACGTGCGCCCGAACGGCCCGTCGAAGGGCGCGGTCACGATGGCCACTCCATGCCCGGCCAGGTCATCGTGCAGGCGGTCGATGCCGTCGGCCTTCAGCCACAGCGCCACGCCCCAGCCCAGCCGGCCGGCCGCGTCCAGATCCGCCATGGGCTCGCGGACGGCGAACGGGATCGGCTCGGTAGCGAACACCACCGCTCCGGGCGGCGAGCTGGGAACGCGCCGCAGCCCCAGCCGCTCGGTGTAAAAGCGCGCGGCTGCCTCTAGGTCACGCACCTGGAGTGCAACGAAATCCGGTCCTGTCACGGCCATGATCATGTCCTCTCACGAGTCTCAGGTATCCTGATACAGGTGACTCTATATCAGGTCACCTGATACTGCAAAGGAGGGACGCTTGGCCTCCGCCAACCCGCCAGCCCGCGTCACGGACCACCCCGGATACCTGCTCAAGCGAGCCCAGGCCGCGCTGCACGCCGGGATGGCCGGCGCCCTGCGCGAGCATGGCGCCACGCTCGCGCAGTACGCCGTGCTCACCGCCCTGGAGGAGGAGCCAGGGCTGTCCAACGCCGGCCTGGCGCGCCGGGCGTTCGTCACGCCCCAGACCATGAACCAGGTACTGCTCGAACTCGAGCAGAAGGGATGGGTGACCCGTCATCCGCACCCCGGACACGCCCGCATCCTGCAAGCAGACCTGACCCAGACCGGACGCACGGCGCTGCGTGCCTGCCACCGCGCGGCCGACGTTGTCGAGGAACAGATGCTCGCCCCGCTCACCCCCGGCGACCGCCAGCAGCTCGCCGCAACGCTGCAAGCCTGCATCGAAGCACTCTCGCAGCAACCATGAGGCCCCCTGGCTCGGCTGACAGCGCGGCAGGGCTGCCACGCCCGGTTCGACCCGGTGCTCGCCCACAACGAGTTCGCGGTTCACGTGGCTGGCGGAGGGACACGCGAGGCGTATGCCAGGGATTACCGGCTGTTCTTCTCCTTCTTGTGGCAGCGCGGGAAAGGCTGGCACGAGGTGGATCCGGACGGCCTGCTGGACTGGGAAGCGATAGCAACCATGCAACGGGTGCAATGGCGGGCGACCACGGCGGGGTTCGCCGTGCTGACCTACCTGGCACCGATCGCACACGCTGCTGCCAACCACAGTGTCGCCTCGCACTGGCCGCCAGCCTCGCCGGTCTTGCCGTGGCCACCGGGTACTGACTTTGGCGTTCTCGCCGGCCGTGACAGCCCGGATGCCGGCCCATCCCGGACAACGAATTCAGAAGGATCACGAACACGAACACCATGACGCACAACACAAACCCGACCCAGAAGTTCACCCGCTCCGAGTTGGTCTCCCGCCTGGTTCGCCCCGGCGAGCGCTGCTTCAGCAGGCTCAAGCAGTTCCGCGCCGTCGCCACCCGATACGACAAGCGCGACTACATGTACCAGGTCACCGTCGACGTCGCCTCGATACGGATCTGGCTACGAGACCCTGCCCGGCGAGGTACAACAGCAGCACGGTCTTGCCCGCGCCCGGGTCACCGCGCACCACCAGGGCCCGGCTCTGCCCGGCCCGGACCGCTCCGGCCCGCCGGAGCTGCACCATCGCCTTGACTAAGGCGTAACCCGCCAGGAAGCGGCCGGGCAATCACACACGACGCGCCCGCCCCGGCCGTAGGGTGGAGGCGTGATGACGAGGCAGGACTGCGCGGCCATGGTGGTGGGCGGCCCGACCGTCGTCCTCGACGTCGGTGGCCTGCGCGTTGTCAGCGACCCGACCTTCGATGCCCCCGGTCCCCATGGCTACCTCACTAAGACCGCCGGCCCGGCGGTCGCCGAGGACCGGCTCGGGCCGGTGGACCTGCTACTGGTCAGCCACGACAACCACCCCGACAACCTGGACGACCGTGGCCGCACCCTGGCCCTGGCCGCCCCGCTGGTGCTGACCACCCGCAGCGGAGCCAGGCGCCTCGGCCCGCCGGCCGTCGGCTTGGCCCCCTGGACCAGCCATGCCGTGCGACGTCCCGGCGGCGGCGTGCTGACCGTGACCGCCGTCCCCGCCGTGCACGGCCCTGAAGACGGCGAGCGTGACGCCGACGGCTTCGTCAACTGCGAGGTCATCGGCTTCGTCCTGTCCGGGCCGGACCTGCCCGCCATCTACGTCAGCGGGGACAACGCCTCCATCCGGACCGTCACCGAGATCGCCCGGCGCACCCCGGCCATCGACGCGGCCGTCCTGCACGCCGGCGCCGCCCGCGTCCCGGGCAAGTTCCGGGACCGCCCGCTGACCTTGGACAGCATCCGGGCGGCCGCGGCGGCCGCAGTCCTGGGGCCCGCCGTGATCATCCCGGCCCACTACGACGGCTGGGCCCATTTCAGCGAAGGACGCGCCGACCTCGCCCGCGCCTTCGATGACGCCGGGCTGACCGCGCAGCTTCGCCTCAGCGACCATGGAACCTGGATTCCGCTCAGAACGCCGGGATCGCCGCGCTGATCGAACGGCTCGCCACGTCGTTTGACGCGGTCCTGGCCGGTGCCGGCATCGAGGTCGTGAAGATCCCGCCCCGCAGCCCGCGCGCGGACGCTTATGCGGAACGGTTCATGTTCGCAGTATCTAGTGCCGTGTCAGATTCGGTTGGCCCGGCCGCTTTGGCCGTGCGCGCGGGCGGCCGGCCCAGATCGGGCCGGCGCGATGTGACAGCGAGCCGGCTATAGCCGGCTCGCTGTGGCATCGGGCCGGCGGGGGACGGGGCCGGCGCGGGACGGATGAGCGGCGTGAGGCGCCCGGGGCGTGAGGTGCGGAGCTAAGAGCCAGGGCCAGGGGCCAGGGCCAAGGGGCCAAGGGGCCAAGGGGCCAAGGGGCCAAGGGGCCAAGGGGCCAAGGGGCCAAGGGGCCAAGGGGCCAACGTAGCCTGCGGCGGCACTAGCGCGCATGTCCGTGCGCGCTGAGTGTCCTCCGTGCCGCTTCTCGTCCGCGCAACCGTGCCCTGGCGTTGGCTATCCCGTGTAGGTGGCTGCGGTGGTCTGCACGATGTCACGGAGCGCGGCGGCCAGCCGGGCGGCCTCGTGCCGGTCAACGGTGGTGGTCGTAATGCGGATCCCGGGCGGGGTCAGGAACCGGAAGCGCTCCCCGGGGCTGACGGCCCAGCCGCGTTCGAGTAGCTGCTGCACGGCGGCCACTTCCTCGGCCAGCGGGATCCAGACGCCCAGCCCGCTGCGGCCATAGGCGGTGATGCCGAAGTCGGCCAGCCGGTCAGCGAGCGCGGTGCGCCGCTCGGCGTAGCTGCGGGCGGCGCGGGCGAGCAGCTCGCGGGTGCCTGGGCGTTCCCACAGGTTCGCCGCCGTCTGCTGGAGCAGGTGGCTGACCCAGCCCGAGCCGAGCAGCTGCCGGCCCTCTACCTGGCTGATCGTGAGGGCGTCGCCTGCCATCGGTGCGATCCGCAGGTCGGGACCGAGCACCTTGGACACCGAGCGGATCACGGCCCACCGGGCGCTCGCCTGATGCAACGGGACGTAGGGCGCGCCCGCGACAGCCGCGACGTAGTCGTCCTCGATGACGACGACCTCGGGGTGCCCGCTCAGCAGGTCCCGCAGCATGCGCCCCCGGGCCTCGTCGACGGCGGCTCCGGTCGGATTCTGGCCGCGCGGGGTCATGATGACGGCCCGGGCGCCGCGTGCCAGGGCGCGGGCCAGCTCGTCGGGCACCAGGCCGCCCTGATCGACGCGGGCCGGCTCGGGTTGCAGGCCGAGGGCACGCACCAGGTCGGCGATGCGCGGCCAGCACGGATCCTCGACCGCTACCCGGTCGCCGGGCCGCAGCTGCGTTTGCAGGACGCGTTCGATGCCATCGAGTGCTCCGCCGGCGATAGCGATATCTCCGTGGATGCCGTCGGCGGCGAAGTCGGCCTGGGCCAGCTCGACGAGTCGGCCCAGCTTGACCGGGCCCCCGTAGAGCTTGTGCCCCGAGTCGAGGCTCGCGAGGGCTGGCGCGAGCGGCGGCAGCAACGCCGGGTCGGGGTTACCGCTGGCCAGGTCTCGCGTGTCAGCGGGCAGCGGCCGGGGGCCTCGCACGCGCAGCGGCGGCTGGGCCGAGACGACGGTGCCGCGGCGCGTGTTGGCGCTGACCAGGCCGCGCTGCCTGAGCGTGCGGTATGCGGCGGCGACAGTGGCCGGGCTGATCCCGAGCTCCGCTGCCAGCTCGCGGACCGTCGGCAGCTGGCTGGCCGGCGCGAGCTGGCCCGCGGCGATCGCGGCCTCAATCTTGGCCGCGATGGCTGCCGCGCCGGCCCCCGGCTCGATATTATGTGTTAGATGAAACATGAAAATGTACTATAACAAATATCAGACAAGGCGGCATGCTGGCCGGCTGGGCCGGACGGCCGGGTCGCTGGGCTTCGGCCTGTCCCGCGAGCTGTGGCTGGTCGAGGCCGGGATCTTCCTGAACATGCTGGGCTACGGCGCGGTGCTGCCCTTCGAGGTCATCTACCTGCACGATGGCCGCGGATTCAGCCTGGGCGTGGCTGGCCTGGTCGTAGGCACGATCACTGGCGTGGCGGTGGTGACCGCGCCGGCGGCCGGGCCGCTGATCGACCGCTACGGAGCCCGCGCTACCAGTTCCGGCGCTGGCGCAGCACTCGCCGCCGGCTATGCGGGCCTGGCGTTTGCGCGCTCGCCTGCGCAGGCGTTCGCCGCTGCGGCCCTGGCGGGCGCCGGGAACGGTGCGCTGAATCCCAGCCAGTCGACCCTGCTGGCGACCCTCGCGCCCGCCCGCCTGCGGCACCGCGCCACCGCGGTCTCGCGCGTGGCCGGGAACGCCGGGATGGGCATCGGGGGAGCCCTCGGCGGCCTGGTCGCCGCCTACGGCCTGCCCGGGTTCGAGCTGCTGTTCCTGGCCAATGCCGTCAGCTACCTGATCTACGCGGGCGTACTGGCCGCCGTTGTGGCCGAGGGCGCCCGCCCGGAGCCGGTCGCCGGCAGGTACCGGCAGGTGCTGCGCGACACCGCTTTGGTTCACCTGGCCGCCACGAATGTGGCCATGATCGCGGTCGGCTGGGGAGTATTCACCTGGCTCCTTCCCCCGTATGCCCGGAACGAGACCGGGATCGGCACGTCCCTGATCGGGCTGCTGCTGCTCGCTAACGCCACCACGGTCGTGATCGCGCAGGTGCCGGTGGCCAGGCTGGCCGAGGGCCGCCGCCGCGTCGTGCTGATAACTCTTGCGGCCGTGCTGTTCGCGGCCGCCTGCCTGCTCGTGGCCGCGGCGCCGCGCGGCACCGGGCGGGCCTATCCCGAGCTGATCGCGGCGTCCGTCGCGGTCGGGGTCGGTGAGTGCCTGCACACGACCGCGCTGATGCCGCTAGTCGCCGACCTCGCGCCGGCCGGCCTGCGTGGCCGGTACATGGCGTCGATGGGGTTTTCCTGGTGGATCGGCCTGGCGATCGCGCCGACGCTGGGCACGCAGCTACTCAGCGCGGCACCGACGGCGACCTTCATCGGCGCCGCCGGCGTCGCGGCACTCGCGGCCGCATCGGCGCTCGCGCTGGAGTCAAGGCTGCCAGCTGCCGCGAGGCTCACGCCTCGTCCCGGCGGGCCGGCGCCGCCCCGCAGGCCTTCGCGGTCCGAACCTGCTCAGGCCGAGGCCCCGACGTTGAGGAGCGAACGGCATGAGTGACGAGGTCGCGAGCACGACGGCCGCCAGGCGAATGGATGCGCCCGCGCCCATCGCCGGACTAGTGACCGTCACGGCCTGGAGCTCGGCATTCGTCGGAATCCGCGCCGCGGACCAGACCCTGTCGCCAGGCGCACTCGCACTCGGCCGCCTAGTCGTCAGCACCGCCATCCTTGGCGGCTTTGCGCTCGCCCGCCGCGAGCCGCTGCCCCGACGGCGTGATCTACTGGCGATCGCGGCCTACGGGATTGCCTTCCTCGGCGTCTACAGTGCCACCCTCAATGCGGCGGAACGCCTGGTGGACGCCGGCACCGCGGCGATGATCATCAACACCGGGCCCCTCCTGATCACCCTGTTCGCCGGGATATTCCTGCGTGAAGGCTTCCCGCGCGGGTTGCTGGCTGGATGCGCCGTCGCCTTCGCCGGCTGCGTCGTGATCGGCTTGGCGACGATACAGAACGGAGCGCGCCCCGGTCTGGGTATCGTGCTCTGCATGGTCGCCGTGCTCGCCTACTCGGCCGCGGTTGTCGTGCAAAAACCCGTCCTGGCCCGCGTGTCGCCATTCCAGGTGACCTGGCTCGGCTGTGTCGCCGGCGCCATCGCCTGCCTGCCGTTTACGCCGGCGTTCGTCACCGAAGCCGCCAAGGCCGGCCCGGCCGCGATCGGATGGACGATCTACCTCGGCTCCGTCCCGACGGCACTTGGCTTCACAACATGGGCGTTCGCGTTGCGGCGAGCCAGCGCCGGGCGGACGGCATCGCTCAACTACCTGATTCCGGTGGTTGCCATCGTGCTCGGCTAGGCCGTGCTGGGCCAGAAACCACTATGGCTAGCCATAGCCGGCGGAGCCCTCTGTCTCCTTGGCGTCTATTTCGCCCGCCGACGAGCCGCCAACGACAAGGGTGCGGCGTGATCCGGCAGATAAGAAGCGCTCTTCGCTCGTGTGCGTGCCGACAACCACGTCCACGTCATGCGGCTCGTCGAGAAATCCCAGGCCATCCGTATTCCGCTCTGATCACCAGGTATCACAAAGCGCGTCCCGAGCCGCCTCGGCCAGCCGGACGCCGGCACCGGCGCGTTCGTCCGCCTGCGCCAGGTAGCCGTCGTCGGCCATGTGACCGGCCAGGTAGCGCGCCCGCACGCCGGCGCCGATGCAGGCCGAACGCCACCGGGCGAAAGCAACCCAGTACGGCAGGTCCGACACATCCCGGCCGGACAGCCGGGCGTAGCGGTCCATCACCAGCGCGCGGGCCGGGAACCCGGGAGCCGTGCTCGGCCCCGGCGTCACCGGCGGCACGTCTTCCCCGGGGTCCTGCCAGCTCGCGGCCAGCCAGCCGAGATCGGCCATCGGGTCGCCCGTAGTCGCGAGCTCCCAGTCGAAGACCGCGCGCACGGTGCCGTCCGGCCCGAAGGTCAGGTTCCCCGGCCGGTAGTCGCCATGCACGATCCCGGTGCGCTGCGCCGGGACGCGCCGGGCGAGCCGGTCATGCACCTCGTCGAGCAAAGCGAGCAAGGCCAGATCCGCAGAGACGGAAGAGACGGAGGCGTGCACCTGGGCGTGCCAGCGCCGGAGCTGCCGTTCGACGTATCCGGTGCGGCGCACCAGCTCGCCCAGGCCGGCCGAGCCGGGACCGACAGAGACGGGGTCCAGCGAGTGCAGCGCGACGAGCACGTCGATCACCTGGTCAGCGGCCCGGAGCCGGGCTGACGGCGGCAGCTGGAGTCCGGCCGCACGATCCGCGAGCACCAGGCCGTCGACGAACCCCATCACGTAGAACTCGGCTCCGGTGACGGCGGTGTCCGGGCAGTACGCCAGGGGCTGCGCGACAGGAACAGGCGTCGGTGCCAGCGCCGAGATGAAACGCCACTCCCGGCTCATGTCGTGCGCCGTGCTGAGTACTCCGCCCAGCGGCGGGCGGCGCAGCGCGTACACCGCGCCACCTGCGTCGGTAAGCCGGTACGTCAGGTTCGAGCGCCCACCGGAGACCAGCTCGAACTCCACCGGCAAGGTCAGGCCCTCGACGTGCGAGGCGAGCCAGCGGCCCACCCGGCCCGAGTCGACGCCAGCCGCAGCTGCGGGCGCGACGTCAGCCATCGCGCGGCTCGGCAGCGATTGCCGAACGCAGGTCACGCTTGCGGGGGCCGAAAGCCATTGACGTTCAGTCCATATCCGGCGCTGATCGAATGCTCAGCAATGTAACCGCGCGCCCGCAGTGCTCGCAACGCTCGCCGCTTCCCGCGAGGGACTAACCTGCCAGAGTGGATGAGATCGCCCAGACCCTGCGGGCGTTCACCCGCATCGCCGTCCCGCTGGACGGCCGGCGCGCGGCGGCGGTTGCGGTCGCTATCAGCGACGGCGAGGACGGTCCGGCCTTCTGGCTGACCCGCCGCGCATCCCGGCTGCGCGGGCACGCCGGCCAGTTCGCCCTGCCAGGAGGCCGCCTGGATCGGGGCGAGGACGCGATGGCCGCCGCGCTGCGTGAGCTGCATGAGGAGATAGGCGCGACCGCCGGCCGGGAACAGTGCCTGGGCCTGCTGGACGACTACCCGACGCGCTCCGGCTATGTCATCACGCCGGTCGTGGTGAAGCTGAGTGACGGGCAGCGGATGACACCCAATCCCGCCGAGGTCGCTGAGCTATACCGGATCCCGTTCAGCGAACTGGACGTCCCGCCCATATTCCGCACCATTCCCGAGTCCGACCGCCCGGTCATCCAGATCCCGCTGGCCGGTCACCTCGTCCACGCCCCCACCGCGGCAGTCCTCTACCAGTTCCGCGAGGTTGCCCTGCACAACCGCGAAACCCGGGTAGCCCACCTGGAACAACCCGTCTTCGCCTGGCGCTAGCGCTCGCCCCGCAGGTCAGCTAAAGACGAGCGCGCCACGATGCCGTTTACGCAATTCAGGCGCTGCAGGACCGGGAATCCGGCCAGGATCGGCTTGCACCGCGTCGCGGACGCGCACTACGGTGATGGCGGGCCGTGACTGGCGTTCGGGTGGAGCACCACCGGGGAGCGGCCATTCCGGCCGCGGCCGGGGAGAGCCGTGCGCCTGGGCGACCACTTTGATGCCGCCTGAAGGAGCATGGTCATGAACAGCCCAGTAAACGCGTCCGTCGCCGCCAACCCGGCCGCATCGGCTTACACCGCTGGACTGGAGGTCATCGCCGCAGCCGAGCCTGACGTCGCGGCGGCGATCGCTGGCGAGCTGGCGTCGCAGCGCCGCCAGCTCAAGCTGATCGCGTCGGAGAACTACGCGTCGCCCGCAGTGCTGCTGGCGATGGGGAACTGGCTGTCGGACAAGTACGCCGAGGGCACCATCGGGCGCCGGCTCTACGCGGGCTGCGAGATGGTGGACCGGGTCGAGGAGATCGCCGCGGGGCACGCGCGCGCTCTGTTCGGCGCGGATCATGCGTACGTCCAGCCGCATTCGGGTATCGACGCCAACCTGGTGGCGTTCTGGGCGATTCTGGCCCGCCGGGTGGAGGAGTCGGCGCTGCGGCGGGCGGGCGTCCGCCACGTGAACGACCTCGCCACGGCAGACTGGGAGCGGCTGCGGAAGGAACTGCATTCGCAGCGGATGCTCGGGATGGCGCTGGACGCCGGCGGGCACCTGACTCACGGGTTCCGCCCGAACATCTCCGGGAAGCTGTTCGAGCAGGCCAGTTACGGGACCGATCCGGAGACCGGGCTGCTGGACTACGACGGGATCGCCGCCGCCGCGCGGGAGTTCCGGCCGCTGGTGCTGCTGGCCGGGTATTCCGCTTACCCCGGGACTCCTAACTTCCGGGTTCTCCGCGAGATCGCCGACGACGTCGGCGCCACCCTGATGGTGGACATGGCGCATTTCGCCGGCCTGGTGGCCGGCGGCGTGCTGACCGGCGACCTGGACCCGGTGCCGCACGCCGAGGTGGTGACGTCTACGACGCACAAGTCGCTGCGCGGCCCGCGCGGCGGGTTCGTGCTGTGCACGCAGGAGTACGCGCCGTACGTCGACCGCGGCTGCCCGATGGTGCTGGGCGGCCCGCTGCCGCACGTGATGGCCGCCAAGGCGATCGCGTTCGCCGAGGCCCGGCAGCCGTCCTTCGCTGCCTACGCGTCCGCGATCCTCGCCAATGCCAGAGCGCTGGCCGAGGGCCTGCTGCGCCGCGGCGTCCGCCTGGTCGCCGGCGGCACTAGCAACCACATCGTGCTGATGGACGTCACGGCCAGCTTCGGGCTGACCGGCCGCCAGGCCGAGGCCGCGCTGCTGGACGCCGGCGTGGTGACCAACCGCAACAGCGTCCCGCGCGACCCGAACGGTGCCTGGTACACCTCCGGCATCCGGCTGGGCACCCCGGCGCTGACCACGCTCGGGTTCGGGTCCGGCGAGATGGACGAGATCGCCGGCATCATCACCGCCGCGCTCGGCGCCACGGCTCCCGCGGCCGCGACCGCCAAGGCGAAGTACACCCTGGAAGACCGGGTCGCGGAGCAGTGCCGCGCGCGGTGCGCTGGCCTGCTCGATCGTCATCCGCTCTACGCGGGTATCGAGCTGTGACGGCTGCTGCGCTGCTTCCGGCGGGAGGGCCGGCGGTAGCCGGCCCGCCGGCGCCCGGCAGACTAGACATACTGGCCCTGCGGGAGCCGACCGTCTAGTCCTACGATCGGGTGCCATGCCAGCGAACCGGATGAACCGTGACGAGTTTTACGCCGCGATGGCACCGCATGACGACGCACGCCTTCGCAAGATCTTGTGGACTGTCTACTGGCGCGGGAACGTTCAGCTCCGCGAGCGCATCGAGGACGAGCTGCGCCCGCAGGATCAGCCGAAGGTTAAGCCGAAGAAGGAGCTGCCAGACCCGGCCGGTGTCCTGGGCGAAGTGACGACCTTCGTCGAGCTGGCCAGGGACGGCGCCTACATGGCGGGGGACCGCCGAGTGCACCATACCGAACGGTCCAGGTGGCGGCATACGTTCCGCCGGCTGGCAGCCGACGCGCTGGCGGCCCTGACGGCCAGCGACCCCGCTCCAGCACAGCAGGCCGTCGCGAAGATTGTCGACCTGGCCTGCGACATGAAGAGATACGACTACTTCCACTCCGACGATCCGGTGGAGGCAGCGAAGTTCGTGGTATCGGAGGCCGTGGCCGCGCTGTGGGAGTCGGTATTCGGGCACGGCGGTTTCGCGGCGCTCGCTGGCCGTGCGCCAGAGCAGCTCATTCGCTGGGAGGCAGACTACGGCTGGACCCGTCGGGGCTATGGTCAGGTGGCAGAAAAGGAGACGCTCCTGGCCGTTCCGCTTGCCCGGCTGCTTACGACGCCAGATATGTGGCGGAAGTTCGCCGAGTCCTACCTGGAGGCGCTGGAGGCGGCCGGACGCGCGGATCCCAAGCGGCCGCGCACCGTGTACGGAACCTTCGATGAAACCAGTTACCGGCGCCAGGAACGGGCGAACGACCTCGCCACATGGCACGAGATGCTCCTCGACCGGTTCGCGGGAACCCCCGAGGACGAACTGCTGGACCGGCTCGTCGCCAGCCCGGCGCTGGCCGGACCGGAACTCATCTTCCTGCGCGCGAGGCTCGCCGAGCGCCGCGGTGACGCTTTCCAGGCCGCCGCGCTCGTCACCGAATGCCTGAAGGAGATGCCGGGTCGTCAGGCGTACCTGGACTTCGCCGTTAAGGTCGGCGCTGAACTGCCGTCCCGTGCCCGCGAGATAGCGGCCGATCGCGCCCGGACAGCCAAATACGCCGGGACGCGGCGAAGCCAGTTCATTGGCTGATCGCCTTCGTCGCGGCCCTTGGGCGCGCGGTCAAGGATGGCGTAGTAGCCCATCAGGAATACCGACCAGCAGCAACGGGACGGGCAACATGACGGCGGTCAGCACGAACGCGGCGGGATAGCCGGTGTGCGCCGCGAGCAGGCCGAACCCGGCCGCGCCGATCCCCATGCCGGCGTCATACGCGAGGTTCCACACGGCGCTGACCATGCTGTAGCCGGACTCCGGCACCCGGCCGTACATCTGGGTCAGGGTGGTGTTCTGGGTGATACCGAAGCCAACGCCGAACAGGGTGGCGCCGACGAGGACCGCGGCGGGCACGCTGCTCAGGCTGAGCGCCGCGACCCCGGCGGCGGTGACCAGCACGCCGGGCACCAGCAGGCCTGCGGTCCGGTGGCCGGCGGTGCGGTGGCCGGCGGTGCCGTGCCGGTCGCCATGCCTGCCCGCCAGCCAGCGGCCGCCGATGGACGCGGCGGGCTGGCACAGTAGCGCGAGCGCGGCGACGTTCGCGGCAGCGTGGGTCGCCGCCAGCGGCAGGAACGTGACGAAGATCCCGGCTGCCATCGTGGTGGCGGCGAAGATGATCGCTGGCTTGACGACAGCCGGGGTGCGCAGGCCGGCCAGCATCCCGCCGTCGCGGTCAGCCCGCGCGGTCCGCGTCCGCTGCCCGGCAGCGGGCAGTCCGGGCACCGACGCCAGCGGCAGCAATGCGGCAACGGCAGCGGCCACGAACACCGGCCGGTACCCGACGTGGCTGGCGAACCATACACCGAGCGGCAGCGCGGCCACCGACGGGATCCCGCTCACGACGCCGACCAGGGCAAGCCCCTCACCGCGACGTTCTGCCGGGATCAGCGACGCGGTCAGAGCGCCGCCGGACACGCACGTGATGGCGAAGCCGATGCCACGCACCACGCACACCGCCATGATCACGTTCACGTTGCCGGACCCGGCCAGCACGAGCGTGGGTGCGCCGAGCAGCAGCAGCCCGGCGGCCAGCACCGGCCGGTGTCCGTATCGGGCCACTAGTCGCGGCGTCGGCAGATACCCGGCAATGGTGGACAGCGACAGCGCCGTGGTAGTCAGCCCGGCGAGGTTGGTGCTGGCCCCGGCCGATCTGGCGTAGAGCGGCACCACCGACAGCATCAGGTAGAAACTGGCTGACGCGCCGACGATGGACACAAACCGGAGCAGCAGCGCCCGGCTCAGCAGCCGTGGCCGGCTCAGCAGCCGTGGGCTGCCAGTGGCGGGCGCGATGGCGGGCGTCGTTATCATGGATAGCACGCTATGGCGCGGCCGGAGCACGCGTAAGCTCCAATTCCATGGCGGTGGAATGGTCCGGTTTGAGGACAGCGATTCCGTGCCGCGGGCGTAGCTGGAGTAGCAGTGGTAGATGGTGTCGCCCTGGTGTGTGAACGTGCTGACGCCGTGTCCCTCGGAGAAATAGCCGTCGGCGTCCGTCCCGGTCGAGTTCGCGTTCTGGATTGAGATCCGCGGCAGGTTCTCACGGACGGCTGGCTGCTCGTTCAGCAGTTTCAGGAGCGCGAGTTCGCTGGCCTCGGGTCGCGGCGCGGCTCAAGGGGCTCAGGGGGCTGCCGGGCCGTCGCGGATCACGCCGCGCACCTGGTCCAGCGACACTGCTTCAGGGTCGAATTCAGCCAGCCACCAGGTGGCGCCCGCCGTCGCATAGGGCGCTGGGTCGGTGCCGGGCGGCAAGGCGATCGCGATGTCGTAGGGCGCGGTCGTGTCCTGGCGGAGGCCGGTGATGGCGGCGGTGATGCCGGCGAGCTGGCCGGGGTGTTCGAGGTTGACCGGGAAGAAGCCGTCATACCTGGCGGCCCGGCGCAGTGGCCTGATCTTGCCGGGGAGCCCCGCGACCCAGACAGGCACCCGCTGCCGCACTGGCCGGGGAAGGAACTGGACCCCGTCGACGATGTAGTGCTCGCCGTGGTGGCACACGCTCCGGCCAGACCAGGCAGCGGTGAGGATCTCCAGCGCTTCATCGAGCATCTGGCCGCGCTGCCGGTCATCGAGCTGCTCGCCCGTCGCAGACAGCTCGCCGCCGAAACGGTCGCTGCCCAGGCCGGCGCCGAAGGTGAGGCGGCCGCCGCTGAGCCAGTCAAGCGTCACGGTCTCCCGGGCGACTTTGGCCGGCCGCCGGCGGGCCAGCGGTGTAACCATGGGGCCCAGCTGCAGCCGCTCAGTAGCGGCGGCGACCGCCGCCAGGGTGATCCACGGGTCGGCCACCTGCCGGACCGGTGCCCGCCAGCACAGGTGATCCCAGACGAATACCCCGTGCCAGCCGGCATCCTCCGCCTCGGCGGCCAGCCGCGCGACCACCTGCGGGTCAGCGAGATCACCGAAGAGCGGCACCCACAGCGCCGAACGCAGCCCGGTGGTAGCTGGTTCCGGCCGGTGTGCCTGGTCAGAGCCGGCCCGAACTCGTCCCGTGGCGGCTTCGGCATCTCGTGTCCGGCATCTGCGAGGACCAGCAGCGGCATGCCAGGGATCGTCTGGCAGATGGTTGGCCATGTCAGCTACGCTAAGCCGGAAGAAGCATTATGAAAAACGATATCTTTACATCATTACAATCGTAATATGCGATGTTACTTACTAGGCTAGGAACCGTGTCTGATGCGGAGCTGCGGCATCTCGCCGCCATGGCCGCCGTCGCCGACGAGGGCTCGTTCGGCCGGGCCGCCGCCCGGCTGGGCTACAGCCAGTCAACGATCAGCCAGCAGATCGCGGCGCTGGAGAAGGCCGTCGGCGGGGCAGTGTTCGACCGACCGGGCGGACCGAAGCCGGTGCGGATCACCCCGCTCGGCGCTGTGGTCCTGGCCCACGGGCGCGCCCTGCTGGCGGAGGCGGCCGCGATGGCAGCCGCGCTCGACCGGTTCAAGGCAGGCGACGGCCGGGTCGATATCGGCACGTTCCAGAGCGTGTCCAACGTGATCTTGCCGCCAGTGGTGCGCAGGCTGCGGGAAGAGCATCCCGGCTGCGACATCAGGCTGTTCGAGGAGGAGACCGACCAGCCTCAGGTCAGCGACCTCGACCTGATGTTCTTCGACGGCCGCGTCGACGCAAACGTCGAGCACCTCAAGCTGCTCGACGACCCGTACCTGCTGGTGGCCACGCCCGGCGCCTTCCCCAGCGGCCCGGTGCCGCTGGCCCGGCTCGACGGCACGCCCATGGTCGCCCACCCGCCGATCTGCGATCAGGCCCGGATCGAGCAGGTACTTGCACGCGGCGCGGTCCGGCCGCACATCGTGTTCCGCACCGTGGGAAACGAAGCCGTACTGTCCATGGTGCGAGCTGGAATGGGAACGGCGCTGCTGCCACGGCTCGCCGTCCTCAGCCACGACACCCGCGCGGACAAGACACTCTCCATCCACGAGCTCCAGCCACCGCTCCCGCCACGCGAGATCTTCATGCTCTGGGAAAAGGGACGGACCCACTCCCCGCTCGCCGCGAGGGCCATCGAGATCGCCGTCAGCGCGGCCGCCAGCATCACCGAGGACACCGGACAGCTCAGCGAACTGAACCGCCCCACAGCGCCTGAAGGCGCCATCTCCTGAGAGGACGACGGAGCCGTGGCACACCTTCCAGCCAGTTGCCCGCCGGAGTCGCGTAAGCGCACGGCCCGGATGGCCGCCGAGGTACCCGGGAGCCTGGCCGGCGATCCGCGCTGCCGCCAGCAGGCCAGGCCCGGCAAGGGGCCGGCGGGCGGTTCGGGAGCCAGCCCGCCGGGACCTCTTAACGCTACGCCCCTGACTCACTGCCATCCCGGCCAGGCCGTACCGTCTGCCGCTTACGCGCCTGCGGAGCCATCGGGGCGAGCGTGGTCACGCGGCACGGCCCCCTCGGCCGCGCCGCGTGACACCGATGCCGCCGTTACCTGACGACCTGGATGACCCTGTCCATGCCGAGCTGGCTGTGCTCGCGGCCGTCCTGGGTGTCCATGAAGCAGGCGATCACGTACCAGCCGGGCGGGTTGTGCACGAACAGCTGCTGGTAGGCCCCGTGGGACAGCGGGCCGGCGAAGGCGCCGCCCCCGATCGCCAGCTGCTGCGCCTGGTTGTCCTTGCCTTCCCGCAGCAGCGCCGCGATCTTGGCGGCGCCCGCGGCGTTGCGGGCCTGGATGTAGATCACCATGTGGACCAGGAAGCCATGGTTGGCGAAGCGGACCAGCTCGCCGTCGTACAGCACACCCGGACCGCGGAAGCCGAACTCGATCGCGGTGATCGTGGCCCGCGGGGCAGGCAACGTAGCCGGGGACACGGCCGGGGCGATCTCGAACGTGGTGTGCGGCCACCTGGCCGGGTTGTTGCCCGCGATGTCGAGCGCCACGTACTGGCCGGGTGCCAGGTTGGCCTGCACCGAGCTGGTGCCTTTGTTCGCCTGGGCGTCGACCACGATCGCGGCGATCCCGTCCAGCGCGTCCGGGCTGGCATTCGGGTTGGCGACGACGGCGAAGAACTGAGCCAGGCTGACGCCGGGGTCGAGCCGGACCAGTGCCGGGTCCCCCTGCTGCTCCCCGGTGACCTTGGACACGATGGTCACCCCGCCGGACTGCAAGGCGCCGCCGACGGTGATCTTGTGGCCGGTCATGGTGACCGTGATGACCGGCAAGGCCGGGTCATGCGCCGGGGTCCTGGCTGCGGCCGCCGCCGTGCAGGCGGGCACGGCGAAGGCCGCGCCAGCGGCGACCGCGGCGGCGGCGAGCGAGGAGATGCGTTTCATTTTCATTTTCCCCTCCTAGATGGGACTGACTGCCGACGACGAGCCGATCGGGCGGGTGTGCGAAGCCGGCGCCAGTTCGGGCCGGCGGATAACAACGACGCTGACTGCCAGGACCCAAGCGAGCATGGCGAGCATCGTGAAGAATTCGAACGAGAACAGCGTGATCACGGCCACGGCGAGCCCGACGCCGGCCATGCCCCGGCCGAAGATCCCGGCGGCCTTGGCCTGCAGGCTCAGACTTGCCACCGCCAGCGCGAGCGGGACCATGCCGCCGACGAGGACGAGCGGAATCCCGAGGGTGGCCAGCACCCGCAAGATGCCCGGGGCCGGCTCAGGCTGCGAGCCGAAGACCATGCTCCCTGGAACAACAGCCCCCAGGGCCCCGCCTGCGGCGATACAGGCTGCGGACACCCCGGCCGCCGCGACGGGCAGCAGGCTGGTGCCGCCGGGACGAGCAGCCCGCGTGACGCGCGTCCAGGTGAACACGAAGAAGGACAGCAGAGCCAGCGCCGCCGCAACAAGCAGGAAACCGGACACGATCATGCTCACCCGGTGGGCCGCGCTGGCGAAGTACGCTGTCCATGCCCTGTCCGAAGCATTGCCAGCCGGCAGGTTGTCCATGAACACGGCCGCCACGAACAGGACGATGAAGGCGATCCCGCTCGCCGGTCCCCGCCACGGCCGTACCGGGCGCTGCGCACTTGCCGCCGGCCGCGACTCGCCTTGAGATGTGTCAACCATCATTCGTTCCTCCCTTAGGGGATGGTTTGCCTCAGTCATGGTCGGCCTGGGACGGCACATGGCGCGTCACGGTGGGTACCACAGTTATTTGCCGCATTCCGGATAGCGCCGCCGCGCGCCGACGCCTACGATCACGGCATGGGAGCGAGTTCGCCCGCGGATCGGCTGCTGGACCGGGAAACCGAACTCGGCGCGATAGCCGCGGCGATCAAGTTAGCCTGTTCGGGTTCGGGTTCCGCGCTGCTGGTCGAGGGCGAGGCCGGGATAGGCAAGAGCGCGCTGGTCGCGCACGCGTGCGGGCTGGCAGCGCAGGCAGGCATGACGGTGCTGGCGGCGCGCGCCGCCGAGTTCGAGGACGGCTACGCCTGGGGTGTAGTGCGGCAGTTGTTCGAGGGTCAGGCCGACGGCAGGCAAGGGGACGGGGCCGTAGCGCTGGCGGCCCCCGCGCTCACTCATGGCGCACCGCCGGGCGAGGAGGACCCGTTCGCGGTCCTGCATGGCCTGTACTGGCTGACCGCGAGCCTCGCGCGGACGGCACCGCTGCTGCTGGCGGTCGACGGCGGCGTTCAATGACACCTGCCGCACGATCACCGGCGGCAACCCGCTGCTGCTCCAGGGGCTGGTAGCCAGCCTCGTCGCGGAGGGGTTCCGCGGCAGCGACGCCGACCTGCCGCACCTGCGCCGGCTGACCCCCGGCACAGTCTCCCGCAACGTCCTGCTGCAGCTCGGGCGCATGCCGGCAGCCGCCTTGGCGGCTGCCCGGGCCGTCGCCGTGCTGGGTGCTGCGGCGACCACCGAACGCGCCGGGCGGCTTGCCGGCCTCGACCCGGACACCTGTGCCACGGCGGTCGGGGCGCTGATGGCCGAGCGGCTCATCGAGGGCGAGCGTGCCTTGCGGTTCGTGCACCCGCTGGTGCGGTCCGCGGTCTACCAGGACCTGGCGCCGCCGCTGCGGCAGCGCTGGCACCAGCGCGCCGCCCGGATGCTCGACGCCGAGGGAGCGGCACAGGAGGAGGTGACCGTGCACCTGCTCGCATCGGGCCCGGCCGGCGATGCCTGGGTCGTGGACAAGCTGCGCCAGGCCGCGACGGATGCCCGCCAGCGGGGTGCCCCCGATGTCGCGGTCCTCTGCCTGCAGCGCGTGCTGGCCGAACCGCCGCGGGCCGCGCTGCGGGCCGATGTTCTGTTCGAGCTCGGCCAGCTCGAGGCCACGCAGGCGCCGCCGGCTGCGGTCGCTCACCTGACCGAGGCGCTGGCGGGAACCGCGGACTGGCCCAGGCGCGGCGAGATCGCGCTGGCGCTCGGCGAGGCGCTGGCGCTCGGCGGGTGTTTCGCCGACGCCATGGACCTGCTGGAAAGGATTGCCGCCGAACCCGCGGACGAGCGCTCGCGCGAGTCGCTGCAGGCCGCGCTGCTCAACACCGCCCGGATGGACATCGGCACCCGCGCGTCCACGCGATCACTGCTGGAGCGGGTTCAGGCGCGGGCCGATCACGGCGAGGAACTAGATCCCCGGCTGCACGCCAATCTGGCGATTGAGCTCGCGGCCGCCGGAAGGGAACGGGAGCGCGCGGTCTGGAACGCGCGCAAGGCGCTCGAGGCCGTCCCGGTGCTGATGCTGGCGGCGACGGCCGCGCTGCCGGAGACGATCTCGGTGCTGCTGTTCGCCGACCATGCCGCCGAAGCCCGGGCGGCCGCGAACGCCTGGCTCGACCTGGCCCAGCGGCAGGGATCCCAGCCGTCCGCCGCCGTCGCCACCGCGTTCTTGTCCATGGTCGCGCTGTACGGCGGCGAGGTCAGTGAGGCGGTGGCGTTCGGCCAGCAGGGTATCGCGGGCACCCCTAATATCTGGATCTCAACCATCACATCCTCGTTCGTGGTCCGCGCGCTGATCGAGCGGGGCGAGCTCACCGACGCGCGCGCCTTGCTGGCCGCCCTCGGCCTGACCGGCGAGCTGCCGCCCACCTGGCCGCACAACCTGGTGCGACACGCGCGCGGCTGCCTGCACACGGCGGCGGGTGATCACGCCGCGGCCGTCGCGGACTTGCTGGAAGCCGGCCAGCTGACCCAGCGATGGGAGATCCCCAACCCGGCACTTGTGCCGTGGCGATCCTCGGCGGCGCTTTCGCTCCGGGCACTTGGTGACCGGCAGGAGGCCAGCCGGCTGTGCGCCGAGGAGATCGGGGTCGCCCGCCGCTGGGGCGCCGGCCGTGCGCTGGGCATCGCGCTAGATGCCGCCGGAGCCGTCGAGGGCGACGGCGGCATCGAACTGCTCACCGAGGCGGTGGCCGTGCTGCGTCCCTCGCCCGCGCCGCTTGAGCTAGCCCGCGCGCTGATCGACCTCGGCGCGGCGCACCGCCGGGCCGGCTCGCGCGCCAAGGCGCGCGAGATCCTGCGCGAAGGACTAGATCTCGCTCACCGGCAAGGCGGCCTCGCGCTGGCCGGCCGGGCCCGGCAGGAGCTGGTGATCGTCGGCGGCAGGCCTCGCCGCGATGCCACGCGCGGACGCGACGCACTGACGCCAAGTGAACTGCGAGTCGCGCAGCTAGCCGCGGGCGGTCACACGAACCGGCAGATAGCGCAGGCCTTGTTCGTCACCCAGCGAACCGTTGAGATCCACCTGACGAGCAGCTACGCGAAACTCGGCATCAGCTCCCGGCCCGGGCTGGCCGCCGCGCTAGCCGACAGCGTCAGTGCCGTCCCCGGGTCCTGAAATCAGCCCGAGCAGAACGGCGAACATCTCCGACCAGCCGCTGAACGCATGCGCGACGCCATCGCCATCGCGCACCAGCCCGGTTACCGGCTGCCGGTCGCTCCTGATCACCTCGAGCCGGAGGACGGTCCGGCCAGCGTCTTCCATGCGACGCATCGTCGCCCGGAAGCGCCACCGCCCGCATTACGGCACCCCCCACAGCATTTAGCCCGGCAGTGAACATCGCTCCGTTCCAGCGCGACGCACCGCGGCCAGGGACTCAGGCTGAAGACCGTCCGGATCGGGAACAGCCCGGCCGCGCTGCGGGAGGTAATCTGCCGGGCGGGCGACCAGGCGTCAGGAGCCGGCATCGCGAATGCCTACGGCGCCGGCAAGTCCGTTACCGGATTGAGACATTCATTGGTGGGCTTGGCCGCAGGGCGCTGTCTGGCTCGCGCCGTTTCGGTGCGTCCTTTGGTGGCGGGGTCACTCGAAGGCGATCACCGAGTCTAGCCCGGTGATCTTGAAGAGCTGCCGTACCCGGCGCTGCGGCGAGCGGATGACGACCGGGCAGCCCGGCGGCAGTGCCTTCCGCATGCGCACGAATCCGCCCAGGCCCGATGAGTCGATGAAGCTCACCCCGGCCAGGTCGATGACCAGGCGCTGCGGGTTCTTCCTGGCCAGGCGCCCGAGGCGCTCGGACAAAATGCCGACTGTATTGATGTCGATCTCGCCGCGGACAGTCGCGATAGCCACGGTGGCGTCCCAGCGTTCGCCGATGGTCAGGGCAGGAGCCTGCTCCATGTCAACGTCCCTCCCGCAGCCAGGCGCCGCAGCATGACAACCGACAGACAGGAACGAGGTAACCGCAAATGCTCACAGGGTGCTAATTCATGCTACTGGATGTTATATCGCTCGTCCGGTCGGCCGGTATGGTCAACTGGCCTGCTGATCTGGCCAGCTAGCGCGCTCACTTGCACCCACGATCTACGGCAAATGATGCAGGACCCGGGGACCATGCCGGCTGCGGCACGACAACTCGGAACATCCGGCCGCTAGCTGTACGAACCGCCAGTGCCCGGTCGCCTGGCGGAGGTGTCACCGGCCCATGGCTCGTTTCCGGATCTTTCGGCAGGAGACCACTGCTACCTTGCCGCCCAGGATTTCTGGCCGAACAGGGAGCTGGAAACGGCTCAGATCGGCGGGAGGTCCCGCGGGCCGTAGATGGGATGGCCGACTTGTGCGCGCGGCGACGCAGCGAAGCGCCTTGCGTCGGCGGCGAGCCAGCCGCGCGGAACTGCAGCAGTCCGCCGAGACCGGCAGCATGAATCCTGCGATAGTGCTGGTCAGGGGTCCGCGTAGAGGGTCAGGTCCGTTGTTTGCGGCAGGTAGATGGTGGTGCCTGTGTTCCGGGCTGTGACTGCTGCGGGCAGCCGGGCTGCCGTGTGGGCCGGGAGCTGGCCGGCGGCCTGGCGGGGCGGGATGAAGGCCCAGGCTTCCAGTTCGTCTTGCTGGAGCCGTATTTGGCCGGGGTCGGTGATGACTCCGGCGTCGAACAGGAAGTAGACGATGGGGCGGGGGCGCCTGCCGTAGGCGGGTGCCCAGTCGATGACCAGCAGCCGGCCTGCTGGCTGGTCGAGGCCGAGTTCTTCCTTCAGTTCCCGGGCGCAGGCATCTTCGGGGGTCTCGCCGCTGTCGACCATCCCGCCGGGGAGCCCCCAGTAGTCCCGGTAGTTCGGCTTGACCAGCAGGATGCTGCCAGCGGTGTCGGTGATCAGCGCGCCCGCTGCGGCATGCTGGGTGGCGAGCTGGGCGTACCACTGTTCCGGCTCGACGTAGCCGCTGCTTGGGGCAGATCCGGTGCTCATGCTGGCGGGAGCAGCGCGGCGGCCTGCTCGGCATAGTCGCGGACCGCTGGCTGGTCATGGTGAGCGCGGACACGGCGGGCGAAGTCCCGGAGCCGCTCGTTGAGCCTGGCCGAGGTGACCGACGCCGCTGCGGTCAGGGCGGTGGAAGCGGTGGCGCACGCGATGTCGAGGTCGCCTTGCCCGGCCTGCACGGTGGCCAGCAGGGTTTGATGCAGGGCCCTGGTCCGGATATTGATCTCGGGCAGGTCCAGCGCCGCGCCGGCGTGCCTGGCGGCCTGGCGGTGGCAGCCGAGGTCGCGCAGGGCGTGCATGATCGATCCGGAATGGTGGGCGGGTGTGTAGGTGGCCAGCCAGGACGGGTCGGCGGACGGATCGGAGCGGTTCATCGCGTTCTCGGCCCGCCGGATGGCCGCCACCGTTTCGTGCTGGTCGCCTGCCAGTGCCCACCCGCGGGCCTCGACGGTGGCCAGCCGGGCGATCAGGGTGGGCGTGGCGGCGCGTCCGGCGCCGGAGCGGGCGGCGCGGGCCAGCCGGGCCGCCTCGGTGCCGTGGTCCAGGAACAGGGCCTGGGTGGCGAGGTTGGAGACCACGTGGGCGCCGTAAGCCCGGTCACCCGAATGCTGGGCGAGGCTGAGCGCCTGGATGAAGAACCGCTGCGCCAGTCCCTGGCTCTTGCCGTGATCGAAGGCCATCCAGCCGGCCAGCTCGGTCAGCGACGATGCCGCAGCGAACAGTTCCCGGCCCGCCGGGGCGCTGTACCGTCCTTCCAGCAGCGGGGTGACCTCACGGTCCAGGTAGTCCGCCAGCCAGGTGAACGCGTGGCCGCCGCCATGAACGCGGTCCAGCGTCTCGAACTCATCGCGGGCCCTGCGCAGGCGTTCCACATCGGCCAGCCCGACCATCCGGGCGCCGTCGCGGCGGGACATCGCGGCGGGGCCCGGGGAAGGGGTGAAGTGCCAGTCGAACCCGGCGCCGACGGTCGCGGCGATCACGAACCCTGACCCGAGGAATACCCGCCGCTGCAACACGTGCCTCCACAGTTCCGACGCCGACTCCGCCGCCTGGCCCGGCGCCGCCGCCAAGGTCAGCCCCAGCTGGCCGCCGGGATCGGTGAATCCGAGATCAGCCACTTGCACCAGGCGGCCGAGCCAGTCACTGAGGATCTCCGCGAGCAGCCCCGGGACCGGGTCGGCCGGCACCCGGCCGCGCAGCCACCAGTACACGCTGGCCTGGTCATACCGCAAATCCAGGCCGGACCGCCCGGCTGCTGCGGTGTTGACCTTGCGGGCCAGGGCCGCATGCGAGCGTCCGGCGGCCTGGATCAGCGCCGCCAGCTCGTGGTTGGTCACCGGCCGTCCGCGCAACGGTTCCTCGCTCGCGTCTCGCCCTGGCCGCGGCTGTCCGGCCCCGGCCGTTTCCAACTGTAACGGCCCGGGCCCGCGCGCGCCCCGCCACTGGCCCCGCGCGCAACGGTGCGCAACCCCGCAATCTTCCCGCCGGGGGCCGCACGGGCGCGCATCTCCCCCTCGCCCGCTTCCTGCGCTGCGCTTAAGCAGGCGAGCTGGACCAGGGACAGCTCCGGGAAGAAAGGGCTAAGCGGATGAGCGGAACGTCACCGGCGACCGCAGCCGGCGGTCTGGCTGTGCTGGCCGAGATCACAGCACGTATCGAGTTGATGCGGTCAGCTGCCCATGCCCGCGGCATCGTCCTGCTACCACCCTTGCTGATGCTCGGCACGAGCGAGCGGGTCGGCTCCAACTGGCTCTCCGACACCCTGCGGCCAGTCATGGACCAGCTCAACGAGCCGTTCCGCCAGCAGATCGGCGCCTGCCATCCCCTGTCCGCGCTCAATCCGCGGGCGGTTCCTGTCCCGGAGGTCACCGACGCGGCACTCGGGACGTACGGCCGGCACTGGCTGGTCACCTTCGTCGCCAGCAAATACGGCACTGCCCGGCAGGGCCTGAAGGAGACCAGCTTGTTCTTCGCGCTGCCGTCGCTGCTCGCGCTGTTCCCCGACAGCCCGGTCGCGGTGCTGTCCCGCAGCCCGCTCGGCGTCGCGTCCTCGTTCAAGCGCAGCGGCCTGTTCACCCGGTGGGGCTACCGCTCCCGCTACCAGCAGATGATCACCATGACCCGGACCGGGCCGGAACGCCGCTACGCGGCCCTGATCCCCGACGACAACCCGCCTGGCATCGTCGCCCTGACCCGGCTGCAGGTCCTCAACACGGCGCTCCTGGCCGCCGCCGCGGAGAGCAGGGACACCGTCCACATCCCCTACGAAGGCGCAGTGCACTCCCACGAGACCGCCCTGACGGAACTGGCACACGTGATACCCGAACTAGCAGGCCAGCTCAGGGACGCACGCGACGCAGCGGCCGGATCCCCCGCCCAGCCGCGTCCTGCTGGCCCCGGCGACGGCATCTACAGCACCGCCACCGCCAAAGAAGAGCTAGTCGCATACATGAGCCAGGCGGAAGCCAGCGCCGTAGGCGAAGCCACGGCTGCCGGGCTCGCCGCGGCAGCCGGCGTGCTACCCGCCGCGGTAGCCGGACAGGCGGCGACGTGGCTGGCCGGCAGCCAGCATTACCGGCTCGCACCCGCCATCCGGCCAGAACCTCACGCGCCCGTGCGGCCACCGCGCCAGCGTGCGAGCGTCAGCCGCCGGTACGTCCGGCGTAGTGAGCTGGAATGGCGGAACCTCCTGGTCACCAACGTCGAGTTCGCCGCGATGCTCAACGAGCTCGCGCTGGCAGGGCTGGCCGGGTCGCACGCCGGGGCGCCCCTGCTGGCCTGTGAGATGCCGCACGAGCGGGGTGGGCGGCTGCATCGCGACGTCGGCAACGGGTGGTGGCGGGTCAGCGAAGGCTACGAGATGCACCCCGTCTACTGGGTGACCTGGATCGGCGCCGCCGCCTTCGCCGCCTGGGAAGGGGCACGGCTGCCCAGGCGCGCCGAGCTGACCAAGCTGACGGCCCCGGGCGTGGGGCCGGTGCTGAACGTCGGCTACAGGTTCGCCGACGTGCTGCCCGTCGTCGAGCCGGGCCTGGGCGCTGACCAGATCCATCATCTGGTCGGCAACCTGCAAGTATGGTGCGGCGACGGGCCCGGTGACGATGACCTGTGCTGCGGGCCGGCCGCCCGCTGGCTGCACGGCGCGGCGTGGAACACCCCGGGCACGCCAGCAGAGATCTACCGGGCCCGCTGGCGTCACCTGGCAGGCAGCTCCCGGGGCGTCGGCATCCGGCTGGTCCGCGACGGCACCCAGCAGCCGGTCAGCGCCGGCGCGCTGGCGGAGCGGCTGAGCACCTGGATTACCAGCCTGGCCGACCGGTCCCGCCCGCTCGCCGAGGCCGACCAGCGGCTGATCCAGGCGCTCAGCAGGTCACAGGCCAATGCTGGCCTTGGCGCCCATGTAACTGCCCGCCCCGGGGAACCCCGCCGTGGCTAGCTCGGCGAACCGCGCGCCGAACCCCAGCGAGATCAAGCAGTCGAGCCTGACAGATTCCACCCCCCGGATCGGCCGCGTGTCCAGCCCCGCCGTCACCTGTCCGGCGACCCCGCCGACGCGGCGAGCCTCGAAAGTGAGGTGAACCACGTGAGTACCGTCACCGGGCAGGTGGTCACACACGTACAACAGCCGCCCCGGCTCGACCTCCAGGCCGGTCTCCTCGCGCATCTCCCGCACCAGGGCCCCGGCCAGGGTCTCGCCGTCCTCGACCTTGCCGCCAGGCAGGCTCCACGACCGCCCCGTATCGGTGTCCTGGTTCAGCAGCAAGATGCGGCCGTCCTCGATGACGACGCCGGTCACACGTACATGCACCCAGACAACCTACCGTGCCGGCGGCTGCCATGATCCGAGACCACGCCCTCCAGGTCGTGGTGTGCGCGGGCGGGCTAGGCACCAGGATCGCCGGCTGGGCACGCTACATCCCGAAAGAGTTCTACCCCGTCGGCGGACGCCCCGCAATCGTGCACCTGCTGGAAGAGATCACGCAGGCCGGCCCCGCCGACATCGTGATCGTCTGCCACCCCTACTACCAGGCGTTCACCCAGTGGGCCAGCACCGCGCTCAGCCAGCCCGGCCACGACCGCTACACCCGCGCAGCCCAGCTCTCCCCGCCATCCCCCGCGACCGCGCAGCCGGCGGCCTTCATCACCCAGCGCGGACCCTACGCCGACCTCACCTCGGTCCTGAACGGCGCCGACCACCTCGCCGCTCCCGGCGACCTGTACGTCGCGTTCGCTGACAATCTCTACCCCGGCGACAACCCGCTGACCGCGCTGCGCGCCGCCCCCCCTGGCCAGCCCGCCGTACTCGCCCGCGCCTACCAGCCAGAACTAGCCGCGACCCGGGGCGTGATTGCTTCGCTGCAGCAGGACGGCAAGCTCCTCATGAACGGCCTCACCGAGAAACCCCCACGATCCACCGCCCGGTCACTGGAACGACGGTACGGCGCCGGCCGCCTGCACCTGCTGGAAGGCCGGGCACGCCTGACCCCCGGGTTCATCCGCTTCGCCCGCAGCTACCAGCCGCCAGCAGGCACCGAACCCAAGCTCGCCCTGGCCATCGCCGCCTACGCCCGCACCCACCCGGTCACCGTGGTCACAACCACCAGCCAGGTCATCGACCTCGGCAATGCCTGACCAGCTCGCACACAGGCGGCAAGCAGCATCGGCCTCGAACAGGGGCACCAGCACTTCGCTCCGGGTCCCCGCTCCGGCGACGGCCATAAGAGGGGCACCAGGCAGTACACGCTGGCAAGCGGCCATCTGGACTTTCGCCTGTCCCGGTGCGACCCGCCGTTATGGCTTGCTCCCACGGATGAATGCGAGCGTGTCGGGGAACTCCAGGCGGTCGCCTGGGTAGCGCTCGCGGATCTCGGTGATGCCGCGTTCGATTTCGGCGTCGTCGAATCCGGCCAGCAGCGACATGTACCGGTCGCGGACCATGGCCAGGTAGCGGTCGGCGGGGAAGCTGAGCTGGTAGCTGTCGTAGGTCAGGTCCGCTGCCAGCCCGGCTTCAGAAAGGATGGTGGCGATGGCGGCGGGGTCGGGCTGCTGGCGTTCGAACCGTTCCAGGGCGGCTGTGAACAGCGGGTAGCTGATGCAGGCGGGCAGCATGGTGATCACGATCCGCCCGCCGGGGGCGAGCAGGCCCGCCAGTCCTCGGAGGGTCGCGGGCCGGTCGCCGGCGGGGACGGGGTGGATGGCTTCCTTCATCACGATCACGTCCAGCCCGTCAGCGGGGAGCGTGACGTGTCGGGTGGCGAGATCCTGCGCGGAGGCCTGCACCGGTACCAGGGCGAGGCCGGCGGGGAGCTGGCTGAGCATGGCCTGGGACGGGTCAGCGCAGATGACCGTCCCGGCGGCCGCGGCCAGCCCGCGCGAGTAGATGCCGGTGCCGCATCCGATGTCGGCGACGGCGTCTTGGGGCCGGATGCTGGCGCGGTTGAGGATGCACCCGGTCATCCAGGCGATATAGGCGGGGCTGTAGGCCCAGTTCTGGTCGTAGCTGGCGGCCAGCCGGCCGTAGTGGTCCTGGACGGAATCGTGGTTGCTGCCGGTCACCGCGGTGCCGCCTTTCATTCGACCGGGATGTCGTAGCGCAACCCGGTCAGGTCCGATCGCATGACGAACCGGGTCAGCTCGTAGGCGATGCCGTGCTGGTCGATGCTGGTGTGCCACACGTCCAGCACCGCGACGCCCGGCCGTATCCGCAGGCGGGTTTCCTCATCGGCGGCCGGCATCCGGGCGGTGACGGTTTCCCGCTGGCGGGTCATGACGTGGCCGCGATCTTCCAGGATGCCGTGAATGCCGTAAGGGTGCGGGATCTCGGCCGCCAGCAGGCCGGTGCCCTCGGCGATTGTCCAGGGGATCCAGGTGGTGACGCGGTGCACCGGATCCTCGCCGGCCCAGAAGACATTCT
>WNGR01000829.1_pt1 | contig 34968 bp, 51 predicted proteins | sample 5407581 | NCBI WGS metagenome assembly WNGR01 (sample SAMN13153383, study PRJNA577476) | soil metagenome | isolation source: 80 cm soil or saprolite under Garry oak tree replicate 2 | place: USA:California | collected 2016-06-15 | reverse complement strand
GAAAAAATGGCCTGCTCACTCCTGCTTTCCATAACTACGAGTGTGTAGCCGATCAAGGTCCCCTCGTCCCCTCTCCCTCCTCTGACCAGGAGAACATCCCTGTCCCCAACTCCCTCTTTGCACCCCCCCCTTGTGTCAACCTTCAAGGGGAACACCCCCACCAGTTTGTTGCAGTCGTCACCCCCCAAGGAGAGTCTTGGCACCCTGTCCCGCAACATATCTGGCAATCGTTTGCCCGAGTCCTGTTCCCCGACAACCTCGTGAGATGAGGTTACATGTTCCCTTGTGTCACCCCTTTCCGCATCCGTCCCCCCCATATCTATTGTATCATCCCCTGCTCCATTGACCCCGTCGCCCATCCTGACTTCCCCCACCTCCACATCTGCTCGAAGCAGGTGATCGACCTCCCCTGTATCGACCTTCCTCACGGGTCGATAAGGTACAATTTCCGAGAAGGACTGAGTAGGGCCTTCTCCCCCCTGAACAATATAATCCGCACGGGTTATATTGACTCCCTGGTAACATTGGAAATCCAAGATTTCTTGGACAGACACATTGTTACCACTTATGGACACTTACAATTCTTGGTTGGTGGGCAGGTGTTTGCTTACCAGCAGGGTTACCTGTTTGAGGACTTAGTGCGTGCTTCTCCCTCTCTTCTTGCCTTCTGCTTTACCCCTCGTATCCCCACTGATCCCTTTGACTACATTACCACAGTCCCAGACTCCCAGCCACTTTAGTGTGTGGGAATAAATTTTCTTGTTTGAGATTTTAAGTTGAGTGACTTAAAAAGAAGGCCTCAAACATTCAGTAAGTGGTATTTTGTTTCATCTTGAACTTTAAACCAAGCAGTTTTAAGTGTCTCGATCCACACTCCTTGTCCCCTCCACACTAACAGAAGAACAACAGTGTGAGCACGCCTGAGTGAACTTCGAAACCCACAGACTCCGACAACTCTGTCGGTATTATCCTAACTCGGCTACCTGAGACCTTTCCGAGGATGCCTGAGTAGACTGCTGGTGTGAGCCTCCAGTAGTGCTGACTCATCTATTTTATCTCTTCGAATTTGGCAAGGCCCTTTACAAAGAAAGTTACAACGCCTTGGTAGAAGACCTTCAAGGCATTGTTGACGCAGCCAACAAGCAACTCCTCTATTGGCATCTGGTGGATGTTTCCACAAACCAACTCCTTCTTTGGACCAATACTGACTACCTTTGGTTCATTCATGTTCCCCTGAGACAGGAACAGTACATCTGACAACTCCGACATGGATCGAGGATCTGTTACCTTGACCACTTCTGGTTGGATTACAAGGGAATCCAACTCACATTCCAGGAGATCCAACTAGTATCAAGAGACTCCCCCCCGCAATTAGTCATCACCGAAGGCACAGAACTCACATATTCTTGGACAACTGCCATTTGGGAGACTACCCTGACAAATCCAGAACAAAACCTAGTCAACCTGCATATATATCATGACCCCCCTTCAAGTCCCACCGACCTCAAGTTAATAGAACTCATCCAAGCACGAAACCTTGATGCCCCTGTGCCTAGTCTCCTGCTGAGACTTTCTGACCCCCTTCCCCCAAGCTTGGAGAACTCCATTGAGACCAAGGAATCAACAAACCCAGACGACAGTTGGGGAGAGACCACCAACCAGGGACCCTGTTGGTGTAAATTGGAAGTTTGCACCTGTGGTTATAGACCAGACACCCCTCCTACCCCACCTAGCGTTATTTTGTGGGCACCCGGCTCTAATTACTTACCATCAAGTGGCGACATAGAGCATTTCTGAGAAATTTGCTGCAAGGCACTTTTGCGAAAAAGTGTTAAGTCACAAATTCAGAAAAATTCCAAGCATTTTACAAGTGTAAAATTGGCACAAAACCTGGAACCCATAACAAATTGGGCAATCAACCTGGCAACAAACACCCAGCCAAGAAAAACTTGCAACCATCGTTTCAGAGCAAGAAACACCCCCCTGTCATCTCTAGAAGAAAGGAGACCTGAAGGTCGAGGACCTATTCCAAGGCAACCTGAGGAACAGAGATCAGTTCCAGCACCCCAGAGAAATACCCCACAGCACCCAAGGATAAACCAAGCCACTCCCAGTGAACCTGTTTACCCCAGTATCCAGGAAGTTCCAGTTGTGAGGCAACATTCCACAAGCAGCGACAAAGCTCAGTTCCTAGAAACCCAACCCTGTGTATTCCATTGCCACCTTCCCGAGACCATCTTTGTATCTGAGCACCTCCCCACGAGAACCCCCAGAGAACTAAATGTCTTCAAAAACCACTGCTACATCCAGCAGCAAGTGCACCCCCAGGAATCCCTTGTACTTGAATTACCCCTGACCCTTGCTAGGGATATTACCACCAGCCCCCTGAATTTCCAGAACCTCCTGTGGAAAAGCAAGACCACTCTATCATTCTACGGAATTTTTGAAGACTATTGCTGGATCCGAAGGCAACAAAGACACAATCAGCCAGATTGAGCAATCCTTCAACCCACATATCAAGTACATTACAAGTGGGATCAACACAGTTGGACCATGACCCAGTTAACTCATCACCGACAGTGAATGAGTGACAAGAGAAGGGATCTTACTGAAGAAGAAAGCGAATCAGTTCCCAGTTACTTTGACAATCCCTTCTACTCCCTTGAAGACAATCTAGTTTATGCCACCTGGAATGGAAGAGTCGTTTCCAGCTCTGACAGCAAATTCCCTTGGACGTTCATTGGCAAACAATGACAGGTCCATTTTGATGACTACAAAGAGTCCTTTCCGAACATCGAAAGAGTTTTCAACCTTAAATATACTGGTCTAACAGGACAGTATCACAGCAAATCAGTTGGTTGGTTGAATGCATGACAGTGTTGGATATACAGAAACAACAGAGTTGTTGTCTTCACCAATTCAGAAGAAGAAGCATCTAATCCTGAAACCCCCAAAGATGACCTAGGCTCTGAAGACAAGCAAGAGGAGGTCTCCCAGCTTTTAGAAAGTGTCACCCAGAGCATCACCGCTGTAGTTGGGCAACTATCACATCCGCAAACCCCTGTCACAGTCCCCAGAGCACTCCCCAGTACTCCTGCATCTCCCCTCTGAGTACAACTACCTACCCCTTGAGCAACCACTTTCCAAGGCTACGCTAGCAGATCCCACAGTCTAACCCGAGTTCCAATCCCACAATCCCCATTGTCTGGATTTTCCCAAGTCTCTCCACTTTCACCCCTAGTGTTACGTTCGCATCCAGAGACACTTACTCATAGGTTATGACTACATGGGTAAGCGGTAATTAGTCATGGACTTGTCATCAGTCAGCTCGGATATCACATGTACGATAGTATGACTCGATCCTAGGACAGTAGTACTAGGGTTCAGGATTTATGAGGCACTTCAAAGCCCTCCTCTTGTAGTACTTAAGATGTAGCTGTTGAAGACCGAGCTCTCCAGCTTGGTCTTCTTGAATTGCCACCAGCATTCCTCTTCTACTCTGCGAGATCTAAGGGCTCTCTCCCTTTCTCTACTTCTAAGAAGCGACCATTGTCTCGTGTCCAAGTGTCTACGAACCTTGTGACCCTTTACCTCACGTGACTGTCAAGAGTCCGTGTAGACGCCCTACCGCTGAGTCGTATAGCGCATCGTTCCCAAGCCTAAGTCAAGGCTGACGTTCAGTGGCAACGTAACACCTAGTTCCCCCTCAAGTTCCCTCACCACAACCACCAGTACTTCCCCTTCGAGTTCCCCCAGTGATAGCACCTGTAGGAATGGCGAATCCTCCTCCTACAAAACTGCTGGGTGCTGCTGGGTGTGGCACCTGAGCCCTTCGATGGCAAACCTGAAAAGGCTGAAGCCTTTTGGAATAATTTAGAGAATTACTTCCACCTGAACATTACGATCTTTGACATGGATGACAAGAAGATCTCCATGGCCCTAACATATTTCAAAGTGGGCACCCCTGCAGGCCAATGGGCCCAGGACAAGCAGAAAGCTGCTTTAAACCCTGTCGGTGGAGCCGCCGTTACCTTTGGAGCATGGAATGACTTCAAAACAACCTTCCGAGAACACTTCATCCCTGCACATACGGCTTTGGAAGCCATGAACCTGATGTATACCCTAAAGATGGGTAACCGAACCTTCAACAATTGGTACCAAGAATGGTCCACCTACGCCATGCGGAGTGGTGCAAACGATGCAACACAGATGTACACATTTCAACAAGCAATCCCTGGAGCCCTGTTAGGAAAACTTATGGGCATCTCTCCATTCCCGACGACCCTGGCAACTCTTGTAGAGAAAGCAAGAGACTTTGACCATGTATGGTGGCTGCATGTGCCATGAAACATGTATAGCAACTCCCCATGTACCCCATCCAGACAAATGACATCTGGAAGAGCGATCCTGACTAAAGACGACAGCATTGTCGTCAATGCTTCTTCATCCCGTCCCAAGAAAAGTAAAGGCAAGCTTACCAAGGAAGAACGAGAGTATCGCTTCAAGAACAAATTGTGCCTATACTGTGGCAAAGCAGGCCACATACTCTGAGAGTGCTGTGCGAAGATGTCGGCCATGAAGACCAGAGGTGGTCAAGCCAGCAATACCAGAACATGCGGAGTGTTTGCTGAAGACGAGGATCAAGAGGGAGCCCCCTGTGATCATCTGGCTCAAATTGGAGCAATGTATCGAGCGATACTTCTGTACTCTCCGGACACGCATCCGCAGAGTGCCCCTATTAATGTGGATTTTTAGGATCTTCCACCAAAGCACTGTCAGTTGGAAGTGTGTTAGCCAGCTGCATGGTAAATGGCTTTTCCTTACTAGAGATGCTTGGAGCCGAGCATGTGCCTGAGGAGACAATACAGAATAGGCGAGCACCTTCTATCATCCTCAGAGTGACACTAGTAGGAAAATTGTCTGGCAGAGAAATCAGTGCCCATGCCTTGCTCGATAGCAGCATGGAGGGCATCATCGTGGATGATGGGTTTGCGCATGCAAATGGACTAACGCTTCGAACTCTAGTATGACCTCTTCCAGTTAGAAATGTGGACGGGTCTCCCAACAAGATGGGATCAGTGAAGCACACCATGATCCAGAAGTTACAGATCAGAATGGCAGAGGATGCCTACCATGACGAAACTGTTGAGTTTTACATCACGACCCTTGGGGAGCACGACATAATCCTAGGAACAGATTGGCTCCAAGCACACAATCCCAAGATCAACTGGGCGGAACCCAGACTTGCATTTACAAGATGCCCCGACACCTGCACCCTGTCTACAAAGCCTATAGTCATTTTGTCCCAAGTACCACAGACACACAAAACCACGATCAACATCCTAGAGCTAGGACCTAAACAAACCTGCAATACTGACAGTATTGAACCCCTGGAGCAAGCGTTTGCTGATGTGGCTGTTGAGCCTTTCCTGTGGAGTCACAGTTTTCCCAAGTATGACCACCTTGCAATACGAGCGAAGACTACTGCAAGCACCTGGTTTGCAGCAAAGACTGCCCCGAAACCTTCCATGGAACACATCCCGAGTCACTTTTGGCGTTATGCGAAAGTTTTCAGTGAGGAAGCCTCACATCGTCTCCCTGCGCACAAACCCTGGGATCATGCGATTGATCTGAAACCTGGAGCCAGTATGAAGAACTGCTCAATCTACCACCTTACACCAAAAGAGGCCGATGCACTCAAGGAGTACATATCTGAACACCTGAAATGGGGATACATTCACCCATCCAAGTCCCCCATGGCCAGCCCCTTCTTTTTTGTTGACAAGAAGGATGGGAAACTCCACCTGGTACAAGACTACCGTGCTCTGAATGATGTGACCATCAAGAACCAAGCACCCCTGCCTCTCATTCCTGAGTTGATCGATAAACTTCATGATGTGCGCTACTACACCAAGTTTGATATCCATTGGGGATACAACATCTGAATTCACAAGGGCGATGAGTACAAAGTGGCGTTCAAGACCTCCCTAGGACTTTTCGAGCTGACCATAATGACATTCAGTCTCTGCAATGCCCCAGCAACATTCCAAACATTCATGAACCTGATTTTCAAGTCCCTAATCAATGGCGGACATGTTGTGGTCTACCTCGATGACATCCTGATCTTCATGGAAGATACCACCTCCCTTTTCAAGTTAACAGATGCCATTCTAAGCATCTTGGAACGACATAACCTGTACCTGAAACCTGAAAAGTGCACATTTGCACAAACCTCCATCAAATACCTTGGAATTGTGATTTCCAATGGCCAAGTTTCCATGGATCCAGCAAAAGTTGCCGGTATAGCCAAGTGGCCTACCCCGTGTACCCTGAAGGAACTTCAAGCCTTTCTAGGCCTCTGTAACTTCTACCGGTGGTTTATCGAGAATTATTCCACCATTGCCAGACCCCTCTTCAACCTTACAAAGAAGGATGTCCCATTCCTCTGGAATGGTGCAGCAGAAACCACTTTCCAAGCCCTCATCCAAGCCTTCACCACAGCCCCTGTTTTGGCCCTACCTGACCACTCCCAACCTTTCCACCTGATCACTGATGCTAGTGATTTCGCTATGGGGGCCATTCTGGAACAACCCGATGCACTTGACAGATGGCATCCGGTTGTGTTCATTTCCAAGTCACTCCTTCCAGCAGAGCGCCATTATGAAATTTGTGATAAAGAGTTACTCGCAATCATCCATGCCCTTCATGCATTCTGACACTACCTCAAGGGACGTAGTGATTCCACCAAGATCTGGTCTGACCATGCGAATTTGGTTTATTTTCAAACGAAGCAGAAACTTTCCCGACGACAGGCCTGATGGGCCCTTTTCCTTTTGAGATTCCAGTTCATCATCATCCACAAACCTGGTATTCAGAACAAGTCTGATGCACTGTCCCGGCGTCCAGATCATAAAAAGGGGATAGCAGATGATGATGAGAAGTGCGTGCTTCTGGATACAAAATTTTTCCGTATCAGTGTGATACAGCGACAAACCCTCACAGTGTTAGGAGACACCACCCTGCAACAATGCATCTGAGACATGCAAACCTATGACAAAGAGGTCAGCGAAGCATTGGAAACCCTGCTCAAGAGCGGGCCTCGATCACTCACCAAGGGATTGGAAGAGTGGAACCTGGAAGATGGCGTCATCTTATTTCAAGGACAAGTTTATGTTCCTAGAGACAAGGAACTGCAATGAGAGATCGTCAACAAATACCACAGTCACATCACTATAGGACATCCAGGAAGATGGAAAACCTATGAGCTGATATCCCGAGACTTCTGGTGGCCTGGCATGTCCACCTTTGTGAAGAGCTTTGTGGATGGGTGTGCTACCTTTCAAGCTATGAAGATTAAACCCAGAACCAAAGTACCCCTGTGACCCAACCCGATTCCCACAGCAGTGTGGAAAACCATCACTATGGACTTCATCACCGACCTCCCTGTGTCCCTCGGTTACGACGCATTGTTTGTGGTCATAGATCGATTCAGTAAAGCCACTATCATTTCCCTGTGCAACAAGACCATTACAGCTGATGAAACGGCAAAGCTGTATTTGGAGAGTGTTTGGTGAAGAACAGGATTACTGAGACAAGTAATCTCTGATAGAGGACCCCAGTTCGCATCAAAAGTGATGCAAGAAGTTTGGAGCAAACTTGGAGTCAAGTCCACCCTGTCTACTGTTGGATCCCATGTTTGTGGTTTGGCATGTATAAACAATGTGTGTACATATACCCGAGGAGTTTACCCAAGAATAAATATCACATCTATTCCCAACAACACTTTATCTCCAGGCAAGGGAGTTCTGAAATTTACAGGTTATGGGCCCTGCGCCAAGCCCTGTGCTGCTGTCATTCACTATTGTCTCATGCTCCCTTCTGCCATATACCCTCATGCCTCTGAGCACTCTTCGTCACTATTTCGAGTCCATCCTGCATCTCTGTGCACCATCTGTGCCTTTGTGCACCATCTGTGTCTCTGTGCGCCATCTGCGTCTCTGTGCGCCATCTGTGTCTTTGTGCACCATCTGTCATCTGTTTCTGTGTCTCTTTCCGCCATTGCCTCCACTGCCACATGCCGCCATTGCCTCTGCCACCGCCGCACACCGCCGCTGCCTCTGCCTCTGCCACCACTACACGCTGCCATTGCTGCTGCCACACACCACCTCTGCCGCTGCTGCTGCTACATGCTGCCATTGCCACTGCCACACACCGCCTCTGCTGCCACCACACACCACTGCCGATTTTTATGCCATTTGTGCTTTTTTGTTCTTGTCGCTCAGCCAACCATCGTGGCCACAGAGATGGGGGGGCTGCTGCCACACAATGGCCTGCATCTCTGTTGCCACATGATGGCCCGCATCTCCCTGCCTCTGCCTGCTGCTGCCCCCACCGTCCACTTGAAGCCACAGAAGCCACATTGAAGCTTCAACGCATCCCACCACTGCGGCCCCAATCCACGCCAACCTTCTCCACTTTAAGTCATCTAGTCTTGGCTCTGTGTCTCACATGCCATCCGACCTCAGCCCGCCACCTCCTTGCATGCCACCACGATCACCACCACCATGCATCCAGAGTGACCTGAGGCCCAAGCAGCTGAAGACATATCTCCCTCCAGCACACCTCAAGCAGCACTACACTGCGTTCCCATTGAGGGGGAGTATAGATTCGAGCACAGGAACCACAGCACAAGAACCACAGTTTGTGCTGAGGGGGAGTGTTGGATCCCATGTTTGTGGTTTGGCATGTATAAACAACGTGTGTACATATACCCAAGGAGTTTACCCAAGAATAAATATCACATCTATTCCCAACAACACTTTATCTCCAGGCAAGGGAGTTCCAAACTTTACATCTACTGCATTCCATCTGCAAACTGATGGCAAGACCGAGCGAGTCAATCAAGAGCTCGAGCAGCACCTCTGTGTTTTCTGCAATTTCCAGCAAGATAATTGGGCAGAGTTGATCCCATTTATGGAGTTTGCGCACAATGTTCAGCAACACAGCGCTACCAAGAAATCCCCCTTTAAAGTGTGGTATGGGTACAAGCCAGAGTTCATTCCTCCCATCCACTTCTCAACAAGGATCCTGGCAGCTGAAGATAGGCTGAACACCCTGAACCAAATCCGCAGTGAAGTTACCTCAGCACTGAAGGTAGCAGCAGAAGTTATGAGAAATTCCAAGTCACCCACCATGTTCCAAGAATTCAAGATAGGAGACTTAGTCTGGTTGGAAGGGACCAACATCCACACCACGCATCCCAAAGCTAAGCTAGCCCTGAGACAACATGGGCCTTTCCAGATCCTATCTACCTGGGGAGTTAACTGTAAACTCCAACTGCCAAAGAGCTGGCACATCCATCCAGTCTTCCACAATTCCTTGATCTCCCCATATCACGAAAACACCACCCATGGACCAAACTTCACCTGACCCCCTCCCAAGATCGTCCTAGGGGAAGATGAACACTATGAAGTTGAGAAGGTCCTGCATTCCAAGGTATCCCCAAATTGTAAAGGGATACTGTACCTGATCAAGTGGAAGGGATATCCCAAGTCTGAAAATTCCTGGTTGCCTGCCTCCAAAATGACCCACTCCCAAGCCCTGGTCCAAAAGTTCCACAAGGACCACCCCCATGCCCCTAAACCCAAATCACTCAGTGCTGATGGTGCAGCACAGTGTTAAAAAGGGGATACTGTCATGAACGTACAAACTCGGGTCATAACTCAGGCATCTAAGTCGGTCCATGCCGGACCAGACTTATGTAATCACCTTCCTAAAGAGGAAATCCGAAAGCGGAGTTTGAATTCTGTACTCCGACGATCACGTGATGGGTCACGTGGTTTCCCTGTGTTTATCAAGTCACATGTCAGGACACATGCAGAGTCAAGTCATACCATCCCATGGATTTATCCTATTGGACTGTGGAGCAGTCACACCACAATGGCATAATTGACTGCGGGGCAGTCATACCATTCTCCCAGTGTTATTCTGATTGGTCGACAGAGTTGTACCACTTTCCTTGTGTTATTCTGATTGGCCAACTGGATCATGCCACTCTTACATGTTATTCCCATTGGACACTATTCTTAGATATCTCTTAAATGTTCCTTTCCGCAGTATTCTGCAGCACCCAACAGGTGGCCCTAAGCCTGCCCTAAACCTTACGCACGGACCACCCCTCTACATATATAAGCTAGTGCAATACAACGGACAGTCCCTCAGACTGTCCACCTTGTGACATCCTCCTGCTTGCCCCTACACCCAGCTTGCCAGTAGCGAGTGCCCCTCCCATCTGAGCACCACTCACCCTCGGTTGCAACCGAGTTCTGTTGTAGCACCAAGCAGCTCCCCTCCAAGTCTTCTCTGCTCCCCACCGAGTCCTCCAAGCCCACAGTCTTCTGACCCCCGTCGTGCCTCTACTGTCAAGCGACAGTGAGTCATCACACCCTCTTCCCCTCCAGGAGGTGGAGGTGGTGGAGGAGTTCCCACTCCCCCCCCAGGAGGTGGAGGCAGTGGTGGAGGCAGAGGAGGTGCCACTGGAGGACCACCACACGCCAATGGAAGATTGGAGGGAAACCCCCCCTTCGAATTCACCGGCGACAGAGAAAGAAGCAAGCTTTTATGCTGGCCTTTCAAATCTACCACAGAATGAACCCCAATGCGGATGTTATGACCAACCCATACCAACGCACCATGACCTTCCTCTCCTACATCAGAGGACCACTCATTGATGATTGGGTACAGGAACAAGCCCAATGGTTGGTTGACCAAACAACTGCAGGGGTCTTACAAACCAAAGAAAATCTGTGGCGAACAATCGATACAAGATTTAGACAAGTGTATACAGACACTGCTGAAAGTGCTAAAGCCCAACATGAACTCAAAAGTCTACACATGACTAAAGATAACCTTGACAACTTCATATCATGGTTCCAAAGCCTGGCCAATAAAGCAGGGTATGACCTAGACCAACGAGTCACCCTCGACCTATTCCAGAACAGACTCCCTAATAACCTAGTATGGAATTGTGTCAAATTTGACCACCCCTACGATTGGGCCAGCTGGACCAATTCGGCACACCAACAACATGAGGAATATATTCAACTGAGCAATCAACTCAAGGGCAATAAAGTAATGGGAGGAACAAGGGAACAATGGACAAACGCACTTACTTGTCGCTGAGATCCAAACGCTATGGATATTGGACGAACAAGGGCATGCACAACTATGACCAAGGATGAAAAAACCAAGCGAATCAAGGAAGGAAAATGCTTTCGATACAATCAAAAAGGACATATCTCACGATTTTGCCCCCAAAAGAGCAATAGAATCACCAAAGCATCCACATCTTCATCCCCATCCAACAATGCAGTCATTGCTACTGCCACCATATCCTCCAACAAAGCCCTATCTGCAGACCAAAAAGCAGAAATATTCCTGACACAGCTCTACAATGAGAGCAACAAAGTCTGCACTCATTTCACCAATATCATGTTTGACAAGAAAGAGGATTTTCCTCATGCCTGAGGCCCATGGCTGGGGCTAGGGCATTAAAGATTAGCGTGTATAGTAGCAAATACCGATCTATGCAAATTCCAGTACTATTCAAATCCACACATGCTACAGCCAAAAGAGAAGTGTTAGCCGACTCAGGAGCCACTGACAATTTTATCAATATCCAATTACTTAAACGTCTCCAAATCTCCTATCTCCCAGTGGACAAACCAATTAAAATCTGGAATGTAGATGGAACATTAAACCAAGACAGTAACATTACACATTATACCAATCTCCAAGTCCGAACTGGAAAAGAAGTTCACGTACTATGATTTCTTATCACAAATTTGGGAAAAGACAAAGTAATCCTAGGATACCCATGGTTCACCGCTTTCAAACCAAAAATCTGGTGGAGAGAGGCAACACTAGAAGAAGAATATCAACCAGTGGTCATTTCAACAATAAATATCCACCAAGAAACAATTGAGTCAGCAATTTGGGCTCTAGAAACATACAAATTAGACGAAGAAGCCTGGGAACAACTCCTAGATGAAGAAAATGAACCCTTTGTTGCCATCTGAAAAACAACAACCATGTCAGAATTGGCACAAAAGGCAATGGATCATACAAAGAAAACCTTTGAACAAATGGTACTGGCACCATATCACCGACACCGAAAAGTATTCAGCAAAGAGGCATCCCATTGATTCCCACCAAAAAGACCATGGGACCATGCTATTGATCTACTCCTGGATTCCCCAAAAACTCTTGATTGCAAAGTCTATCCACTGGCCCTCACAGAAGGAGAAGCTCTTACCAAGTTCCTCAGTGAACAATTGAAGAAGGGATATATTAGACCATCCAAATCCCCTTATGCTTCTTCCTTCTTCTTTATCAAAAAGAAAAGTGGAGAGTTACGACCAGTACAAGACTACCGCAAATTAAATGAGCTAACCATTAAAAACCGCTATCCACTACCCCTGATTCCAGAGATAATCGACAAAGTACGAGACACCAGGTTATTCACCAAACTGGATGTATGCTGGGGTTATAACAATGTCCAAATTAAAGAAGGAGACAAGTGGAAAGCAGCTTTTAAAGCAAATCAAGGGTTATACAAACCAAGTGTTATGTTCTTCAGGCTCACAAACTCACCAAGTACCTTCCAAACAATGATGGACACCATTTTCTGCGATTTAATACTTACCAACAAAGTAATTGTCTATATGGATGACATACTTATCGCCACCATCTCTGATTCACATCACCATTGCAAGATCATCCATCAAGTACTCTATCGACTCGAACAACATGACTTATATCTCAAACCAGAAAAATGTTCATTCAAAACCCTAGAAGTGGAATATCTCAGAGTCATTATCAGTCATGGCAAAATACGCATGGACCCAGTCAAAACTCAAGGAGTAGAAATGTGGGAAGCTCCAACAAACCTCACGGAAGCACAAGGTTTCGTAGGATTCCTCAACTTCTACAGACAGTTCATAAAAGGATTCTCCAAGTTAGCATGACCCCTTCATGACCTCACAAAGAAGGGAGTCACATGGAGATGGACTCAGACAGAACAAGACACGTTCGAAGCATTGAAAGCAGCAGTAGCAAAAGAGCCAGTACTCCTATTCCCAAAGATGAACGAACCATTCAAAATGGAAGTAGACGCATCAGCCATCGTGATTGGTGCCATCCTAAATCAAAAGGGGGAAGACCACAAGATGCATCCTGTTGCTTACTATTCGGAATCATTCTCTGCTACAGAACAAAACTATGATGTCTATAACCAAGAGTTACTGGCCGTCATAAAATCCCTACATCAATGGAGGACCTATCTACTAGGATCCCCCCACAAGATCACGATATACATGGATCATTCCAACTTACAATATTGGAAAGAACCCCGAAAGATCAATTGACAAGTAGCAAGAGAATTTCAAGAACTATCAGAATATAACTTTATACTCAAGCATATTCTGGGAACTAGCAACACCAGAGCGGATGCATTATCATGGCAAACAAATCAAAATGAAGGAAAAGAGGACAATAATGACATAATCATCCTTCCCATGAACATATTCACCAACGCAACCTACACGTTGCTCAATGATGTAGACATGCTATGCTGACAAGAACAATCCAAACGCCAAAGCAAAATTGCATCATGGATAGATCACCACAACTTACAACAACATGATCAACTTTGGTGGAAGAACGACACCCTCGTTGTTGTGGGAAACAACAATCTTAAACAGGGGGTAATTCAATCATTTCACAATCCACCAAGCATGGGACACCTGGGAATTGCAAATACCTATGCTTTGATCCGACGAGACTATTGGTGGCCAAACATGAAATGGGAGGTTGAAGAATATGTCAAAGGCTGTGCACTATGCCAAGCCAATAAAATCAACACTCATCAAATAAAGCCACACCTCGTCCCAATTACCACCAATGTTGATGCAGAACTGTTTGAAGTAATTGCTATGGACTTCATTGTTAAATTACCAAGGTCCCAGGGATACGACACCATCCTAACAATTACCAACCATGATTGCAGTAAAGCAGCGATCTTTATTCCTTGCAACAAAACAATCACCACAGAAGGAGTGGTCAAACTCATAATCAAACATGTATTCCCACATTATGGTTTCCCACGACGAATCATCTCCGATAGAGACACACGTTTCATGTCCCTATTTATGAAACACTTCTATCAGAAGACAGGAACAAAATAAAATGTGTCCACAGCCTACCACCCTCAAACAGATGGGCAATCCGAAAGATCAAACCAATGACTAGAACAATACTTATGCCATATCTGCAACTTGCAACAAGATAATTGGGCAGAAGCACTGCCTCTAGCCCAATATGCACACAATGCATGGCCCAATGCAACAACAAAAGAAACTCCATTCTCACTAATCATGGGATGGATGCCAAGAGTCAACTGGACTAATGCGCCATCCACAGCACCATCAGCAGATTGAAGAATGGAAGAACTTCTGATCAGAAGACAACACGCACAAGATAGCATCAAACATGCACAAGGATTGATGGCTCAAAGAGGAAACTCCAAGTTCATGCCCTATGAACAAGGAACAAGAGTCTGGCTGGAAGGGGTAAACTTACGAACCCTTTACCCTACATCAAAACTTGCCCCTAAACGATACGGACCATTCTGAATCAAACGGGTCTTATCAGATGTCATGTACAAACTAGAACTTCCACCGCAATGGAAAATCCATCCAGTATTCCATGCCAACCTCCTAACCCCATATAAGGAGACAGCAATACATGGAACAAACTATACCCGACCACCACCAGACCTTATTGAGGGAGAAGCCAAATACGAAGTAGAACAAATACTCGACGCACATCGAAGAGGCCAAGGGTGCAAGACACATTACTATGTTAAGTGGAAAGGTTTTCCCATTAGTGACAGTACGTGGGAGCCTCTGGAACATCTTAAACACACCCAAGACCTTATCACCAACTTCTATCACCTACATCCTATGGCCGATGGGGTGCCAAAAGATGTATAAAAAGACCCCCTCATTGACGAAGAACTGACATCTCCCCTTTACCCACTACCATCATGACTACTCCCACTCTCTCCCCTACGACCACGACCGTCGAACTCACTGCAGTAGAAATAATTGAGGAGGCTATAACCAACCACCTCAACTTGAGGACGCTGCCTCCTTCTCCACAACTGACACTCCCCCTGTGTAATGCCACAGCCGGCGTTATCGTGCGACGTGTGTGGTGTTTCGTTCAAGTGTGAAGTCTTATCAGGACTTCAGTACAGTGATGAATAAGATCGTGGGAGCAGAGCTCAACCCGATATAGCGGAAGGTCTCTTCTATGTGGGACACAGATCGTATGTTGTCTGTCGGCGAGAGGCAAAGCAAAGGCCCTCTATCGCACCCTTAGGGAGGGCAAAGGATGACTATCCCCGAGACTGTGGATCGAATGCTGTGATTGAAAGAGATATCGAATCTACCGTACAAGCTAGGTAGACTATGGTTTATATAGTACAGGCCGGTGTTTGTCAGAGACAAACACATGACGCGATCCAACTATCGGGATCCTAGGAATGATGTCATAGTATCGTACATGAGTAAGCGTGCGTCATAGTGACGTCGTAATGATGTCATATGGAACGATCAGTCAGCCACTACGTCATAGATCAGTCAGCAGTCCATAAGTATGATGAGTCATGGGGGCGGCATGTAATGCAATGGAGTGGAATAACATAGAAGGAGAAGAAACATGTCCGGAATCATAACATTACCCCCCATTTAGATCTGAAGTTGGCCCGACTTCAACTCTCCCTGTCGCCATAGAGCTCAATGTCTACCTCTTCGTTGATGGGGTCTTCGTTGTCAACCGGTGGGCAGTGATGGGCGCACATGAATCCCAGCGGTCCTCGTCTTCCGCATGCACGACATTGCTCACGCGTGGGGCAATCGACCTCCTTGTGTCCGGGGTTGTTGCGTAGACACTTACCGCACCACATCGGTATGTTCTCCTTCTGCTCCAATGCCTCCGCTACCGTACGTTCTCCACGCGGGACCTCGATTTTGAGCCTCTTGAAGAGGCACTTGTTGGACCAGTGCGTGTAGCTCCCGCACCAGTTGCACTTCTTTGGTCCCCTGCGCTGGGGGCAGCGTCTCCATTTGTGGTTGGGGCTGTCGCACTGCCAACAGAGACTAGAGTGTGGGGTGTCGTTGAGTCGCGGCATCTCGAGGGGTCCCCTTGCCCTAAGTCCTAGGGGCGCGTCTGACAGTGAACGCGTCGGCCCTGTGATCATACTGGCGTAGGCGTTAGCGAGGGTCTGATAGAGACCCGCCCTCTCCATCTGATCTTGGATGGCCCCAATCGTCTGCTCGACATCGAACCTCGCACCCTGAAGTCAGGTCTCCTGCTGTTGGAGATCGTCGAGCTGCTTCTCAATTTTGATTTGCAGCTCAAGCTTCTCGCGAAGCTGCGACACCTCCGCGTCAATGTGTGGATCCTCCAGGTGTCGGAGCGTCTTGTCGATGGTGTAAGCCCGTGGGTTCTCACTTGAGAACTGAAGGATCTGCAAGTTGGTAAGTGGGATGGGTAGGTGTGTCGGATTGGGAGTGGAGAGGTAGACGGGGGTGGCGTAAATGGGTTTGTCTCATCCCATCGTTCCGACGACCTCCTGACCCCTGTTACGGTAGTAGATATAGGGGGCTATTATTTGGGTGGCGTGGTACAAGTCGTCTGTTTGGATGAGAAGGGGGTAGTAGCGGAATGAGGATGGGTGGTTGGGAAAGAAGGGGAGACCGGGGTCATCGTCGGTGGGCTGTTTGGCGACTCTGTGGTAGTCGATGGGTTCCTCGACTTCTTCTACGTGGGTGGCGGTGGTCTGGTCGATAAGATTGAGGAATCTGTCCTCCACCATTTCTCTTATCATGTCGGCGGACGGAATCATGACTGGCGGCAGGGTGACTGCTGTCTCCTCGACCGCTGTTCAGGTACTCGTTGGAGAGGAAATATGTGCCCTGCGAGCTTCGTCAGCGAGGACAGCATTTTGATATGCCCCCCATTCGCCTACACTGTCAGTCGCATCGCTGTGGTAGGATGTCATATTTTATGAGAGGGTTGCGTGGTAGAGGGAAGTGGGAAATGGGAAGAGGGGAGTGAGGTCTCTTCACCTTGTAAGGCTCCCTTTTTATGCTTTTCGAGGTGCTCCTTCTGCATCGGGGTATCGGCAATAGAAGTCGGCGATGAGTTCTGGGGTGTGTTTCAGGTGCTCCACAGGTTCCCAGGTGCTGTCACTTGTGGGGAATCCCTTCCACTTGATTAGATAGTGGAGTTTGCGCCCTCATCCTTGTCGGCATGCCTTTTGGACTTCTTCGACTTCGTATTCTTCTTCTCCATCGATAAGGTCTGGTGTTGGTCAGGTATAGTTCAGTCCATGTAGCGCCATCTCCTTATAGGGTGTCAGGAGGTTCGCATGAATCACCAGGTGTATCTTCCATTGAGGCGGCAACTCTAGCTCGTACGAAACATCCGATAAGACCCTTTTGATGGGAAATGGTCCATATCGTTTCGGAGCTAACTTTGATGTGGGGTAATGAGTGCGTAGATTAACCCCTTTGAGCCAGACCAGTGCCCCTGTCTTGTAGGGCGTAAATTTGGTCTTGCCTCATTCCGCCATCAGGCGTTGGGCGTGCTTGATGCATTCTTGTGCCTTGTCCCTGGCTTCTTTCATCTCGAGTAGTCTTTGGTCTATGGATGGTGTCTTCATTGTCCTTTCCCCCCACATCGTTCTCGGCTCGCTTCCCATGAGCAATTTGAAAGGTGAGCTTTTTGTAGTTGCGTTGGGCCAGGAGTTGTGTGCGAACTGCACTATAGGCATGAGGTCTGCCCAGTTATCTTGTTGCGTGTTGCTCCAGTGCCGTAGGTATTGCTCAAGCCACTGATTGCTCCTTTCAGACTGTCCGTCTGTTTGTGGGTGGTATGCTGACAATATGTTTTGTTTGATCCCCAGTGTTTCACAGAGTGTTCTTGTGAACTTGGATATAAATTGCGTTCCTCTGTCGGTGATGAGTCATTTGGGGATGCCATAATGAGGGTATACATGTTGAAGGTATATTTTGGCGAGTCCTTCTGAGGTGATGGTTTCATTACAGGGAATGAATATCGCAGCCTTGGTGCAGTTGTGGTCCGTGATCGTAAGTATGGAGTCGTAGCCGTTCGATGGGGGTAATTTCGTGATGAAGTCCATCATGACCACCTCGAATGGTTGTGCTTCAGGGTTGGTTGTTATTGGGAATAGGTGTGGTTTTTGATGGTGAGTGTTTATTTTGTCTGCTTGGCATACGGCGCATCCTTTGACATAGTCTTCGGTGTCTTGTCTAATGTTTGGCCACCAGTATTCCTGTTTCAATAGGTGGTAGGTGTTGGCGATTCCTGGGTGGCCATGGTAGGGAGGGTTGTGAAAACTGGAAATCACCCCCCACTTAAGGTTGTTGCCACCGGCAACAACTAATGCCATATCCTTCCACCATGTGTGGTGTTCGTATCATAGTTGATGTGAGTTGGCCCATTGTTGGATTGTTTTCTTATGAGCCATGTTGCTTGCATTGACCCTCGACCGTATGTCGACTTCTTCTATCGGTTCTCCGCCTGCGAGTTTGATGAAGATGTCGTGGGGTAGGACAACAACGTCTTCGTTATCTCCCTCCCCCGTATCATAATCGCTTCTTCTTGATAGGGCGTCTGCTCTAGCGTTCTTTGTTCCGGCTATGTGTTTTAGCACAAAACTATATTCGGATAGTTCCTGGAACTCTCTTGCTACCCTTCGGCTGATCTTCTGTGGCTCCTTCCAATATAGCAGATTTGCGTGGTCGGTGTGGATGACAACTTGGTGGGGTGCTCCTGCGAGGTACATTTGCCAATGCCGTAGGGACTTGACTATGGCAAGGAGCTCCCGGTCATATATGTCGTAATTTCGTTCTGCTTCGGATAGCATTTCTGAGAAGTATGCCACCGGGTGCCATCTGTTATGGATCGAACCGAGACTCTTACTCACCAGTTGTGACTATGGCGTAAGAGGTACTTAGTCACAGACACTTACATCAGTCAGCAGTGGAAGATCGTCGAAGGTCATGAAATGTTAGTAACACATGTGATACTTGTATGATAACCGATCTAGGAGGCACTTCAAAGCCCTCCTCACTTGTATATAAACCGCTAGTAGTAGACCAAGGCTCTCCAGCTTGGTCTTTCTGAATCGTCACTCTCATCCTCAGAAAGCTCTCTCTCTCTCCCCCTCTCTCTCTCTCTCTCTCTCTCTCTCTCTCTCTCTACCTCATCCGAAGCTTCATCTGTCGGATAAGATGTACCTCAAAGGAGAAGACTCTATAACAAGTATCCCGCATTCCTGGTTAGCTAAACCCGCGGGAACTAGGAAGAAGGGAACCATCGCGCGTATCAAGGAATGCTGCCTAGCATCCGCATATCACTCGGGAGTGATTGCCATATCGCTGAGTATCCCTAGTGAGACAGCCGTGTCATTTACCTAAGTCAGGTAGACGTACAGTGACTACGTAACATTAAGACCAAGCTCCCATCATGGTGCGTCTCACTACCAGAGATCACTGGGTGTTCCAACCCTACTCTATTGAAAGCCGAGGACACCGCAACGTCCCCACAAGATACCTTAAAGCAGCAAGGTGGAGGACCATTGGAGAAAGCACGGGCTACTACGTTGACATACCCACGAGACCCTCCAAACATTACCCTGTTGAGTTCAACTTCCCTCACTTCTGCTGGTGCGAAGTTACTTGGAGTGTGTTCCATCAGTGTTGGAACATCGTAAGGCCTGCAGGAGACGAATACCAGTGTGATATATTCGAAGACGAAGTAATCAACAACAAAAATCAAGGACCAATTGACGGACAGGAAGACGAAGATAACAACAGTATCCTTCTCAACCCGAGAACCCCAGCACCGTCAACAACCGAAGGTAGTGAAGGGGGCGACTCAGAGCAAGAATCGGCAACCACGGGAGAACCCAGGAATACAACGGAAGAAAGCCAATTGGCGGCATTAGCTGAGTCCATTCATATCAACCCCCCAGAGATGACCACAGTCACAGAACGTGTTCACGAGCGCATTGCGCAAATAGAAAACCCTGTCATAAACCCACACACTGGACATGTACAAGGACTAGAACAAGTCAACAATGCAGACAAAGTGGCCCTACGAAGAGCGATAGGGCCAGATCAACCAGACCCACCAAGTGGAGCGGAAGGATACTTACACCATGACCTCCCTCCACAAAACCCAGGAAGAGGACCCCCCGGCAGTGGAGGATTCCCCAGCGGCAGAGGATTCCCTGGTGGAGGAGGATTTCCTGGCGGCGGAGGATTCCCGGGCGGAGGAGGACCCCCCAGAGGAGGACCCCCCAGAGGAGGACCACCTCCAGGAGCACAAGTGCCACAACCCTCGGGCAAATTCGTAGGGGACCCCCCCATAGTATTCGACGGAACCAGAAAGAACACCCAAATGTTCACCAATCAGTGGGACCTGTACTGGGGAGTCAACAATGACAACCCCCTATTAGCAAATCCCTATCGAAGAGCTATGTTCTTTCTCACCTATATCAAAGGATCACTTGTCAATGAATGGGTCGTAACCGTTAGCAGATGGCTTAATCGCCAACTACAAGGAGGAATCCTCACTACCGACGAAAGACTGTGGGGAGAAGTAGCTTGCTCATTCACTCAAAGATTCGCCAACAACATGGAAAAAGAAGAAGCACAAGCTCAGCTAAGGCGAGGCATAAAAATGAAAGGAGACATTGACGCATACATGGCTCAATTTGAAGAGTTAGCACAGATGGCTGGCTATCGCCTAGACGAACCACAAACAATCGACACTTTCACGGTGGGATTGCCCCTCAATTTATACTTAAAAACCTTCGAACTCGATCAACCAAGGACCTACCAGCAATGGAGAGAAGCGGTAGTAAAAAGACAACAACAATACGTCCACGCACAAGCCTGAATGGATGCCCACAAAAATAGCAATCCAAAACCACGAATCGGAGGATGGGCCCTGAGGGGACAACTGTCTCACCCAGATGCCATGGATACATCTGCCAGGAGAACCAGAGGAAGACTTGCAGGGTCGGAAGACATCAATTACCACGCACCCCCATACACACCCCGAGGAGGATTTATGCAATGAGGAAGGGGAGGGGGGCATCCGCGTCGAGACATAAGGGAAGTGGAATGTTACACATGTCACAAAAAGGGACATTTCAGTCGCAATTGTTCTCAGCACATCTGGAACCAGCCCAAAAGTCAAGGACGAGAGGCTATCGTTGATGATAGGAGCGAAGCAGACAAAAGTCTGCCTCCTCAAGAAAACCCACAAACTCACGCCCAACATTGGCTGCAAAGTGTAGCCGAAGAAGGAGACGACGTAAAGGACCTAGTATTGCGAGACTTACTAGGACGGGAGGATTTTCAAAATGCCTAAACCCGGCAGCCTGGGTGAGGGCAATTCATCAGCAAAATTCTGTAATAGTAACTACACGATTCCGATCTATGCGAATCCCTATTTCTATCAGAACTAGCTTGACAATGGCCGACATCAAAGGACTAGTAGACTCAGGAGCCACCGACTGCTTCATGAGTCCTACAATAGTCAAAAGGATGGGACTAGGGAGGCGACCCCTAGACAAACCCCGAAAAATATGGAATATCGATAACACCGAAAACAAAGATGGGTTGATCACTCATTACATCGACCTAACAGTACAAACACACGGAGTCCACAGAGACATGAGATTCCTCATAACCAACATTGGATGAGAAGACGTAGTCATGGGATATCCCTGGTTAGCCGCATACAAACCCAAGTTCAACTGGAAATATGCAACCATCGATGAAACAGCGCTACCCGTGGTACTACGATCCATAAACCCCTGAACAACCCAAAAATCGATCATCGCACAAACCAATAGCGAAAAAGAAGAAATAGTAGCAGTACTGGAGTCGCAATGTTCGATAAAAACAACGGCCACAGAACTTGCTATACAAGCACAGCAATATACAACAAAAAGGGAAGTACCAAAGGAGTATGAAGACTTCGCTAAAGTATTCAGCGAAGAAGAATCAAAAAGGTACCCTCCCAAAAGAGCATGGGATCACGCAATCAAATTCAAAAAGGATGCACCAGATGTGATCGATTGCAAAGTATACCCACAAACACAAGAGGAAGACAAGGCACTACAAAAGTTCCTTGCCGAAGAAGTTGAAAAGGGATACGTATGACCATCCAAATCACCCTATGCATCCCCCTTCTTCTACATCAAAACGAAAGACGGGAAGCTATGACCAGTACAAGACTACCGAAAAATCAATGCAGTCACCATACGCAATCAGTATCCGCTACCCCTCATCTCGGACCTTATATGAGACCTCAGTAATGCCCATATATATACAAAACTAGACATCAGGTGGGGATACAACAACATATGCATCAAGGAGGGGGACGAAGGCAAAGCGGCGTTTAAAACACGGTACGGACTCTTCAAACCCACAGTCATGTATTTCGGACTCACCAATTCCCCGGCAACATTCCAAACCATGATGAACTACATCTTCCGAGACACTATCCTCAAACACGAACTCCAGGGAACAACTATATGAGTATACATGGACGACATCGGCATTGCAACACGAACTGACATGAAAGGACATACGGCGGCCGTTTGAGACGTTCTTCAAGTGGCACGCAATCACGACCTCTACTTCAAACCCAAGAAATGCACGTTCCATGTGCCCTCCATGGATTACCTGGGGGTAATCCTTGAAAAGGGGGTGACACGCATGGACCCGGTAAAAATCGTGGGCATAGACACATGGCTGACGCCCAAAAACGTCACGGAAGTACAAAGGGCAGTGGGCTTTTTCAATTTTTACCGCCCTTTCATTAAAGGCTTCGCACACATCACACGTCCACTACATCGACTAACACGCAAAGATCAAGAATGGACGTGGGGGCACGACGAACAACAAGCCTTTGACAAACTTAAGAAGCTAGTCACAGAAGAACCCATCCTTGCACACCCAGACCTCACTCAACAGTTTGAAGTCGAAGTCGACACCTCGGGATACGCGACAGGGGCTACCCTACTACAACGAAAGGAAGATGGAAAGAAGCACCCCATTGGATACTTTTCAGCCACACTCAATGAAGCACAAAGAAACTACGACATATATGACCTTGAACTACTAGCAATAGTACTAGCCTTCAGGAATTGGCGCCCCCTGCTTGCAGGGTCCCTGCATAAAGTAGTCGTATACTTGGACCACCTCAACCTACAATACTGGAGGTCCCCCCAGAAGATATCCCAAAGAGTTGCCAGGGAAGTACTTGAATTATCTGAGTACAATTTCGAAATACGTCACATTGCAGGAAAAATGAATGGAAGAGCAGACGCACTCTCCAGAAGGCTGGACTACGACCAAGGAGAAGACGACAACCGTGACGTAGTGGTACTACCTGACAAACTATTCGTTAGAGCCAACACGGTAGAACAAGCCCCTCGGTTAATACAAATACTGACTGAGGAAGACACTCGTCCCGAAGATCCTATATACCAACAGGATGAAGATGTCCTCAAACTGTGGGTGGACGCCCATAGGCTTAAACGGATAGAAGGGACTTGGTACAAGGAAGGAAAGCGAGTGGTCACTGGAGGAATGCACAACAAACGCACCATCATTGAAGCGCATCACAAGGCACCAGTGTACGGACATCCCAGAATCAAAAGAACCGCACAACTCGTTGCCCGACAATACTGGTGGCCGCAACTCATAAAAGACGTCATGGACTATGTCAAAGGATGCGCCGAATGCCAAAGACACAAAGTCAACACCCAGCCAACGAGAGCACCTTTACAACCTATATTCCCCACGCCAGAAGCGATGCCCTTTGCCACCATCACCCTCGACTTCATCACCAAGTTACCCATATCTCAGGGGTACGATTCGATCCTCACAATAACAGATCATGACTGTTCAAAAGTGGTTATCCTCATCCCCTGTCACAAAGAGATAACAGCTGAAGGGGTGGCCAGACTTCTAATTAAGTACCTTTTTGTCCAGTTCGGACTACCCACAAAGATGATAAGCGACAGGGACACCAGATTCGCATCGAAACTCATGCAGGAGATGTGCAACATCATGGGAGTAAAGCAAAACATATCAACCGCTTATCACCCAAGAACGGACGGACAATCTGAACATTCTAATCAGTGGGTGGAACAGTACCTTCGATTCTACGTCAACGAACGACAAGATAACTGGTGCACTTATCTCCCAATGGTGGAATTCGCGCACAACTCGTGGCCCCATGAGATAACAAGGAAGTCACCCTTCGAACTACTTATGGGATATAACCCTCGTGCTGATTGGATCGATAGGCCATCACCGATACCCCAAGTGGCCTTGAGGCTCCAACAATTCAAAGAAGCAAGGGCGCAGGCCCAGGAACTGATGGTCAAAGCTTAGAACCTGTGGATCAAACATAAAGATATGCCCAGACATAAGATAGGGGACCTCGTGTGGCTAGAAGGACGCCACTTAAGGACAAACCAACCCATGGCCAAACTAGCACCTAGGAGGCATGGCCCTTTTAAGATTACTCAGGTGATGTCTGCCATCAATTATCGTCTCGAACTTTCCACGCAGTGGAGCATACACCCAGTTTTCCACACTGATCTTCTCACACCTTATCACAAGACCCCAACACATGGCCCAAACTACGAGCGCCTGCCACCAGATCTAGTAGACGGATCAGAAGAATACGAAGTCGAGAAGATTCTGGACCTTCGGCACTTCGGCAGAAGGCGCAAACTACAATACCTGGTGAAATGGAAGGGATATCCCAACTTGGATAACCAGTGGGTCAACAAAGAAGACATATTTGCGGAAGATGCGATAAGGGAGTTTGAAGAATCCAACTCCGCCACAATCGCACATAAAAGAAGGAGACGGAAAGCTCGAAACAACATTCCCCATTCCTCTGCCAAGTCTTCATCCACTTTACCACTCCCGCACATGTCCAACTACTATGCCGGCTCCCCAACCAGGATCTTCGCCGCAGAGCTCGACGAAGGCCTTATCACTCTTGAGCAGGCTAGGACCATCTGCACAGAATGAGCAGCAGCAGGACCCATCACAGAAGATGAAAGGGTTGCCTTGGTGGGAAGATTCCCAGACCCAACGGAGGAGGCAATGCCCTCTCATGCACTATCACCCGCTATGTACAACCTGCAAGACCCTGATACCGGAGTACTGTATACTGGGCGACCCATCAGCGGAGCAGAAGTCAATCGACTTCTCGACACTCTCCCAAGCCGTCAAGAAGCCAGCCAACCCTTGCCCATGCCTCCAAGGATACAGGCTACAAATGGAGTTGAAGACACGACAAATGTGGAAGTCATGGAGGGACGAGCAGTCCGCGCAAGCCACAGCAGAGAGGCGAGAGAGGCGGCAAGTGAGGGCACAACAGCTGCAGGAGACCCGGGACCAGCGGACGAAGATGATGAACAAAGGGATCACTATCCAGCTGAGCATACCCATATCTCCTATGGCCAAATCGCTAACGACACACCCCATGCCCAAACTATGGAAGGCCAAAACATGTACCGAGCCACCGTACAAGTCAGACGGACTCACAGACCAACAGTCAACTGGCGCTTGAACGTGCCTCCCGGATTCCACCTCAATGCGGGACCACGGTACATCCCCTGTCCCATCTGAATCAACGGAGTCACGTGACAAGCCAAGTACATCCAAGTCATCATGGGACCAAACCCCATGGTGCTAGGCGTCATAGACGAGTCCGACCTTGTCTATCCCCGACCCCTTTATGCCACTCCTTTCCTCACTTTCGCACGACGACCCATCTACCCCCAAGAAGACTTGGATGTTCTCACAGCCAAACACGCTGACCACCCCGTAGTCGATAGGTGCGCCAAAGACATGGGGGATGAGTCAGTTATAGCGGAGATCCACCGCTTCCGGATCCTTACCCAAGAAGGCGATCGCATCGAAGCTCGCATCATTGAGCTGGAGAAGGCTTTCGGGGAGGTACAAGCCCTCAAACTGGGGAGTATCAGGCGTATGGAGATGGCAGATGTGATGGCAAGACTGGAAGAGCGCAGGACGGGTATGCTGGACTACAGGGAGTTGTGGCCCGACGTGGTATGTGGGCGTTCCACCTGAAAAGGGGGTGATGTTATGGATCAAACCGAGACTCTTACTCACCAGTTGTGACTATGGCGTAAGAGGTACTTAGTCACAGACACTTACATCAGTCAGCAGTGGAAGATCGTTGAAGGTCGTGGAATGTTAGTAACACATGTGATACTTGTACGATAACCAATCTAGGAGGCGCTTCAAAGCCCTCCTCACTTGTATATAAACCGCTAGTAGTAGACCAAGGCTCTCCAGCTTGGTCTTTCTGAATCGTCACTCTCATCCTCAGAAAGCTCTCTCTCTCTCCCTCTCTCTCTCTCTCTCTCTCTCTCTCTCTCTCTCTCTACCTCATCCGAAGCTTCATCTGTCGGATAAGATGTACCTCAAAGGAGAAGACTCTATAACGAGTATCCCACATTCCTGGTTAGCTAAACCCGCGGGAACTAGGAAGAAGGGAACCATCGCGCATATCAAGGAACGCTGCCTAGCATCCGCATATCACTTGGGAGTGATTGCCATATCGCTGAGTATCCCTAGTGAGACGGCCGTGTCATTTACCTAAGTCAGGTAGACGTACAGTGACTACATAACACATCTTTGTAGTTCATCTTGTTGGCTGAGGGTCGCTCCTATTGCGAAGCTGGACGTGTCGACTTCCATTTCGAATGGGTTTTCCAGCCTTGGCATGAGGAGTACTGGCTCACTGCATATGAGTTCCTTCAGCATTTCAAATGCTTGTTGTCTCTTGGGAGTCCATTCCCAGACTACGTCTTTCTTTGTCAGCTCATTGAGGGGTTTGGCTATTTTTGAGAATCCCTCAGTGAAGCGTCGATAGAAGTTGATAAAGCCCATGAAACCTCTAAGTTCGGTGAGGTTCTTTGGGGGTTTCCATCTGTCTACTCCTGCCACTTTGATCGGGTCCATCCAAATTCTTCCGTGTCCAATAATAAGTCCCAGGTATTTGACCTTGAGTGCTTCGAAGGTACACTTCTCTGGTTTAAGATAGAGATCGTGTTCCTCCAGTGTAGCAAGTACTCGATGTACTAGTCATCGGTGGTAACTTAAGTCGTTCGGAGTCGCGATGAGGATGTCGTCCATGTAAATGATGACCTCTCCAGCTGCTACTAGATCGCGAAAGATGGTGTCCATCATCATTTGGAACGTGCTTGGGGAGTTCGTTAGTCCAAAGAACATGATGCATGGTTCGTAGAGGCCTAAGTTGGTTTTGAAAGCCCCTTTCCATTCATCGCCCTTTTTTATCCGGACGTTATTGTATCCCCAGCGAATGTCCAATTTGGTGAATAGTCTCGCGTCTTGTATTTGATTGATGAGTTCGGAGATCAGTGGTAGCGGATATCGGTTTTTGATGGTTAGACTGTTAAGTCTTCTGTAGTCTTGGACTGGGCGTAAGTCTCCATTCTTCTTTTTGATGAAAAAGAACAGTGAGGAGTATGGGGATTTTGAGGGACGTATGTATCCTTTGGCGAGCTGTTCCTTGATGAACTTGGCAAGTGACTCTTTTTCCTTCTGGGTCATGGGGTAAATTTTACAGTCAGTGGTCTTGGGTGCCTCCGGGAGTAATTCGATTTCGTGGTCCCATGTCCTCGGAGGTGGAAATCGATGTGACATGTCTTCACTGAATACCTTTCGATATCTTTGGTATTCTTCCAGAACCATTTCTTCGTAGGTCCGTATCGTTTTGTCTGCAGCCAACTGGGCCAATTCAGATGCCACAGTGGTCTTTTGGAGAGTCACTCTTTCGGACTCCATCTCCAAACTCGCTTCCCAGCCTCCTTCTAAAGGTTCTAGGGCTTGGGTGCGGATGTTCCGGATTCCCAAATATGGGACCGAATCCGGGTCTTCGTTCTTGATCTCCCATTCTTCTTCCGTGATCACACTTGATACTTGCACTTCCTGTGGGTTCAAGGATGATATGATGACGGGCTGGCATGTTTTGTCTAGGGTGGCGTCCTTCCAATGTATTATAGGTTCGAACGCAGTGAGCCAGGGGTATCCTAGGATAACTTCGTCTTTTCCTAGGTTCGTTAGGAGGAACCTCAGAAGTTTGGTATCAGTGCCTGTGCGAACTTGTAGATCTGTGAAATGGGTGATTTGTCCATCCTGGTTGTGCGTTCCATCTATGTTCCAGATCCTGAGCAGGGTTGTCAAAGGAAGACAGGAAATCTGGAGTCGTCGGAGCAACTTTTTGCATATGAAGTTGTTGGTTGCACTGGAGTCGATGAGGACTTCTCGTTCAGCTGTCACGTGTGTAGATTCAAACAGGACTGATATTCGCATAGATTTGTATCTCCTGTTATACACGCTAATTCAAAGTGGCCTTAGCCCAGGCTGTCGGGTTTAGGCATTGAGAAAATCCTGTTTGTTCGCGAATAATTTGTCTGCGAACGCATTGCGCACTTCTTCAGGTTTGTTGTGGAGGGTGGCTAAGTAAGCCTGTGCTCGTTGCTGATTGGAGAGTGGTTGGGGAGAATTTATGGCTACGGTGGCGGCGATGGTGGAGCTGGAACCTTTGTTCCATTGGGGACAGTATCGTGAGATGTGCCCTTGTTTGTTGCATCGGTAGCACCGCCCCTCTGATCATTGTTTCTCCTTTTCTCCTGTAATTCCCGTACTGGTGGCTCAGGCTCGGGTTCTTCCTATGTCCATTGCATTTGGGTTTCAATTGAGCGCATTCCTCCATTGTGTCTGCGTATGTCCCTGAGTCCTATGTCCTCCTTTGAGCCTGTCGCGGAGTTGGATGTACTCTTCCTGGTGGAGTCGCACCGAATGGGTCCAATCGTTCCAGTCGATGGGATGGTCAAACTTAATACAGTTGACCATCAGTTTTGGCGGTAATCCGTCGGCAAACATTCCCAGTGTCACGTTTTTGTTGAGAGTGTAACCTGCTTTTCTTGCAAGGTTTTGGAATTGGGAAATGTATGTGTCGATATCATCTCCCTTCATTTTGAAATCTCAAAGTTGGTGTTGGGCTTTGACTTTTTTGGCTGTGTCTGTGTAGGCCTGTCGGAATCTGGTTTCGACAGTTCTCCACAGATTTTCTTCTCCCATGGTGACTCCTGTTTGTACTTGGTCCATCAACCATTGCGCTTGTTCGTCGACCCAATCGTCGACTAGTGGCCCTCTTATATAGGATAGGAAGGTCATTGTTCGTTGGAATGAAACCACCAATTGTTCTACCGTGGGGTTCATTCCTCTGTATAGGGTAAACGTGAGTAGAAAGGCTCAACTTTTCTCTCAGTTTCCATCGAATTCAGCTGGTGGGTTTCCTCCCAGCTTTCCCAGGAGGGGTGCAGCTCCGCCTGCAGGTGGCGCTCCTGCAGGTGGCCCTCCGCCGCCACCTCCTCCGCCTCCTCCTCCTCCGCCTCCACCTCCGCCCCCTCCTCCTCCGCCTCCACCTCCACCTCCGCCGGTGGGGATAGTGGCAATGCCACTTGGAATTGTACCGATGGGTTGTGTGATGGTAGTTGTTGCGGTGGACATCGTGGGTGGTTGGGTAATGGTAATGGTTGTTACAGGGTCGGCAGGTGGTACCGTTGTGAGTGAGGTGGTTCCTGTGTTCTGAGATCCTTCTGCGGGAGGGTCTTCTGGTGGGTCTACGTCGATAGGGGTTGTGGGTGACCTTGTTGGTCCTACTCCTAGCCCTAGTGGAACTGGTTTGATAGTGTACCACTTATTGGCTTCATCGACTGCAATGTATACCCAGATGCGATCTTCTTCTAGGTAGTGGATAGGCCGATACTCTTGAAGCCTATGTGAGAAGATGTAGTACCCTTCTGTTTCCCTTCCTGGATCTCGTCTCCAAATGGCGACTCCCTTGACGTTCTGCAATAAGGTATCACCTTTGATTCTGTCGACATACATCGGTTGGAACTTGGCTTTCAGCGCCATGTTTGGGAGATTCGATATAATGTAATGCCACAGCCGGCGTTATCATGCGATGTGTGCGGTGTTTTGTTCAAGCGTGAAGTCTTATCAGGACTTCAGTACGGTGATGAATAAGATCATGGGAGCAGAGCTCAACCCGATATAGCAGAAGGTCTCTTCTATGTGGGACACAGATTGTATGTTGTCTGTTGGCAAGAGGCAAAGCAAAGGCCCTCTATCGCACCCTTAGGGAGGGCAAAGGATGACTATCCCCAAGACTGTGGATCAAATGCTGTGATTGAAAGAGATATCGAATCTACCGTACAAGCTAGGTAGACTACGGTTTATATAGTACAGGCCAGTGTTTGTCAGAGACAAACACATGACACAATCCAACTATCAGGATCCTAGGAATGACGTCATTGTATCATACATGAGTAAGCGTGCGTCATAGTGACGTCGTAATGATGTCATATGGAACGATCAGTCAGCCACTACATCATAGATCAGTCAGCAGTCCGTAAGTATGATGAGTCATGGGGGCGGCACGTAATGCAATGGAGTGGAATAACGTAGAAGGAGAAGAAACGTGTCTGGAATCATAACACCCTGCCAACCTTCCCCCTCACCATCACAATGCCCTCTCCACAAGACTCAGCAGTGCACATCAACTCCAGAGACCCCTCCCCATTCGCACTTAGGCAACCTCTCCCAGATAGCACCCTTGACTCACCCATCAATTACAATTGGATGGATGAGGACAAGGAGAATGAAGACCCCAATGACCCAGGTCTCCCCTTCTTCCTGAACAACCCCACCTCATCATGCTACTACCCACTCTACATCCATCTTGACAACCCATCCCCAGACGGACCTGCATGGGTCCTAGCAAAATACATCTTCTACCACAAGAAGGGACAGGAGGTAGTAGGGTGCATGGGAAAGGGGGAACCATGGTACGGTGACTCAGTCTATTTGGTCACCCATCCTCCAACTAGGATGGCGGTCCCTATGACGACCACGCAAGTAGAGATGTTCCACCCCAACGACAGCTGAGCCTATGCTATAGACAAGGCTCTCATCTGCCTTGACCAACCCCAACTCACAGCCAAGGTCTCTTGACTACAAGATGAACTAACACGAATGGGACAGGTCAAGAAGCAGTTGGACGATTTACACCAACAGGAGCAGCTGCTGTCACGTGCCCTGTTTGCAGTGGATATGGAGATGGATGGAGTGCAAAGGAGGATGGAGCAAGTACAGGCATTGGAACAGATAAGTAATGCTCATGTTGCCTACACCCCAATGACAGTGGCCATAGAAGACTGGATGCCACTGACCCCACAACATGGGGGCCCAGTCAAGCGTCCTCTTCTCTGAGGCAGAGGCTGCAATCACCTCTGCTACAACTGTCACAAACAAGGGCATATCACCAAGAAATGCCCATGGAAGAAAGCCCCCAAGAAGTACTGCTGACACTGCAACAGTCGCCTCCACTTCCCCAATGAATGCATCTTCAAGCACTTCAATATGCTTGGGGAAGCCATGGTGGCCAATAATGTCACCCACATCAACCAGGCTGAACATACGAACAACTGGTGCAGCAAATGTCTTCGCGACATGCTGGGGCATCAAGAGATCAAATGCCCTTCGTATGAAGGATGTGGGAAGTGTTGGGTATGTGGACCAGTGGGATTCCTAAAGACTCACAAATGTGTAGAGGAAGAAGATGGAGAGGACTTGGTCAATGACCCCAGAGCTGACATTTATAACTACATCAGCTCAGACTAAGTTGAAGTCGAGGCAACTTCAAGCTTAGTAGGGGGGTAATGTTATGATTCCAGACATGGTCACTTCTTTGCTTACCTATCTCTGACATCATCTTTCCCTATCCGTGCCGGCTCATCTTTGTTACAATATGATATCATCGCTGCATCATTATGATGTCATCTCGCTCTCAACTCACTGATTCCAGACAATAGCTGTACTAGGATGACATCATCCTACATCATGTGACGCCAACCTGTGTCATTAGTTTGTCCCTGACAAACTTCCTTGTACTAGTATATAAGTCGTCTTTACCTAGCTTGTATTGGTAGACTTGACTTCCTGTGTAATACCAACACAACTGTCTCCTCTAAATCCTCACCTCACAACTACGTTGACCTCCATGTCTAACAATCCAATTAGGACCTCCGAGTCTCTAACTTGAACCCTGAACCCACTCACACTTTGTCTTGAGCCCTGCTCAACCAGAGTACTTGTGAATCACCGAACTGAAGTCTTGACACAACTTCGCACCCAGAACTAGCACATCACACAATATGCCCCGTTGGTGTGTAACAAGACACTTCGATCATTGACCACTGTGTCTCATCCTTGACTAGTGCATGGGGGCCAGTTCCTTTGGTTATTAGGTTGGTTCCACACATGCTGGGAGCAGTTGCGACTCAGATGTCCCTTTTTATGACATGTGTAGCACTCAACTTCGTTTAGATCCCTCTGTCTTCCTCCTCCTCTTCCTCACTGGAGGAATCCTCCATGAGGGATATACCCTCCATGTGGCATAGTTGCAGGGTTCATTTCCTCGCTTCCGGTGACTCTTCTGCATGTTCATCCTGCCGATGTATCCATTGCATTTGGGTCTGGAAGTTGCCTCATAGGGGCCCATCCTCATGGTCTTGCGGATGTGAACCCTCCTCAATGGGCTCTTAGTCATGCCTTCATATGGATGTATTGCTGCTGTCAGTTGGTGGCCACTTGCTTCCATTGTTCATAGGTCACCGGTCAGTTGATTTCAAGGATCTTCTGATAAAGGCTGGTTGGTAGTCCATCAGTAAAGGTTTCGATGGTTTGCAGTACGTCAAAACAATATCTGGCAAGACAGACAAGTTCTTCAAACTCTACCATGTATGCATTGATGTCTTCTCCTTTCATTTTGACTCCTTGTCGTAATATGGATTGGGCATTTTCTTTTGCAAGACTGTCTGTGAATCGTCAGGAAAAGGATGCTGCTACCTTGTTCCACAATCTTTCGTCCATTGGATTGATTCCTCCTTGTCATTGTTGGGCCAGCCATCAATTTACAGCTACCACCCATTCGTTAACTTGAGTTCCTTTTACATAGGTGGGAAAAACATAGCTCGTCGATATGGGTTCATCATTATTGCGTTGTTGTTGTTGACACCCCAATAAAGTTCCCATTGGTTGATGAACATTTGCATTTGCTTCCGATCTCCATTGAAGATGGTGGGTGCTTCTCCAACTAGTTTTCTGTTGTTGCCTTGTGGTAGAGGTGCAGGTGGTGGGCCCCATCCTCCACCAGGTGGTCTGGCACTGGGGGGGCCTCCACCTCCTCCAGGGTATCCTCCACCTCCAGGAAATCCTCCACCTCCTCCTGGGAATCCCCCTCCTCCTGGGAGTCCTCCCCCAGGAAACCCTCTTCCAGGTCTGTTGTCTTGTGGGAGTCAAATTGGTGGTAATTCAGGTAGCAGTTCTGGTCCTCCACTAGGGGGATCCACTTGGTCAGGCCCCGTGGCACATCGTAGTGCTGCTTCATCATCTACTATGTTGGCTACTCGTTCAGCTCAATGTCCAGTATAGGGGTTGATTTCTTCCGTTACCTCTCTTCTGATGTAAATTGGTTCTTGAGCCTTTGGTTCTTCAGTCATAGTCACCATCAGGGGTGAATTGATATGGATGGACTCAGCTAAGTCAGCCAATCTTTCTTCTTCAGTGGTGTTTCCGGGTACTCCTGACTCTACAGTGTTTTTGGAGTGTTCACTTCCTTCCTCTTCATCTTCGGTCAATGGGGCGGGGGTTCTAGGTGTGAGTGGCAGTTGCCCATCTATTTGTCCAACTTGTCCTGCCGTTTGTACTTCATCTTCAAATATATCACAGTGATAATCTGGTCCAGTTGGTCGTACAACGTCCCACCTTCCTTGAGGGGCATTCCAAGTAATCTCTGTCCAACACACGAAATTGTGGTTGAACTCAACTGGGTAGTATTGGGATGGTCTTGTTGGGATGTTGACAAAATATCCCATGCTTCCTCAGACAGTTCTCCACCTAGCCTCTTTGAGGTATATGAGGGGTACGTCCCATATCCCTTGCTCTTCAATTGAATAGGGTGCAAAGGCCCAGCAGTCTCTAGTGGTAAGGTGTGCCACAATGAGAGCTTGGTCTTAATGTTATGTTGTCACTAAACGTCAGCCTTGACTTAGGCCTGGAGTCAACACGCAATATGACTTAGCAGAGCTTCAGTATACACAGACTATACTGAGTCACATGATACAAGAAGTCACAAGGTCTGATGACACTTGGAGTGATGCAGGTTTGATCGAGGATAGAAGATGAAGAAAGGGAGAGAGCCCTTATGTCTCACGGAGTAGAAGAGAAGATAAGTGACGATTCAAGAAAAGTGCCTCCCCAAGTCCCAAACCCTAGTACTACTATCCTAGGATTGAGTCATACTACTTGTACATGTGATTCTCATGCTGACTGATGAGTGGTCCATGACTAATTACCACTTACCCCAGTAGTCATAACCTTTGAGTACGTGTCTTGGTGAGAACGTAACACAATATGGGGTGTAGATATTGTTGACGCAGACAACTGACAGCGTGTGAGGGTTAGCAATAAAGCTAGACAAGAGCAAACTTCAGAGGTAGAAGAACTCTTTATTGCTATACTACACACCTAGACAAGAGCAACTGCACAAGGGAGTTAGCTAAGGTAGTGAGGCCATAGCGAAGAGGGGACTTACACTTCAGAGGTAGAAGAACTCTGAAGTGTAGAGGCGTAAACAGGAGTCCTTATA
>WNGR01000893.1_pt1 | contig 34982 bp, 30 predicted proteins | sample 5407581 | NCBI WGS metagenome assembly WNGR01 (sample SAMN13153383, study PRJNA577476) | soil metagenome | isolation source: 80 cm soil or saprolite under Garry oak tree replicate 2 | place: USA:California | collected 2016-06-15 | reverse complement strand
CAGAATGGAGCCGCGCAGGGCGGTTGCCGCCCTTCCCGATACCAGAAACTTACTTCAGAGGCGTGAAGCCGTCGAATTAATTCGACGGCTCGGCAAGCTATGACCGTGGTCTCTCTGGAGCTTCGTGCCCGTAATGGAGCGTGGTTCCGGTGTGCTGGCGATTCATGATTTGGTGGCAGCTGGTGACAGCTTGATCCCGTTGGAGAGTTTACTAAACCGATGGCACCCGGGCCGAGTCCGTCGATTTCTGAGATGGAGGCAGTTCGATGACAAAAGCGAGGGGCAGGCGCGGGACGTTGGATGGATTTGCGGAGATCAATCACGATGCTGCGGGCATCGATGTTGGCAACGCACAGCACTGGGTAGCCGTGCCGTGTGGACGGGCTGTGGAGTCTATAAGGATGTTTGGCTGTTTCACGGCAGACCTGCATGCGCTTGCGAATTGGCTAGAGCGGTGCGGGATCAAGACCGTTGCGATGGAGTCCACTGGCGTTTACTGGATAGCCCTCTACGAGGTTTTGGAGAGCCGAGGGTTTCAGGTGTGCGTCGTAAATGCGCGACAAGCCAAGAACCTCCCAGGGCGCAAAACGGACGTAAAGGACTGTCAGTGGTTGCAGCAGTTGCATACTTACGGATTATTAACCGCATCGTTCCGGCCACAGGGGGAGATCATCATCCTGCGCCGATATCTCCGGCATCGCGAAACGCTGGTGCAGGAAGCAGCAACCTGCATTCAGCGCATTCAGAAGGCACTCACGGAGATGAATCTGCAGCTGGCTAATGTGATCAGCGATATCAGCGGTACAACCGGGTTAAGAATCCTGCATGCGATCGTGGAAGGAGAACGAGACCCGCAGCGCCTGGCTGCGATGCGAGACTGGCGCATCAAGGCCACGCCAGATGAGGTCGCCAAAAGCCTGCTCGGAAATTGGCGCGACGAGCTGATCTTTGTGCTGGGCGAGAATCTCGTGCTCTTTGAGGTATATCAACAGAAGATCGAGCGTTGCGGCCATCGAATTGAGCAACATCTGAAAAGCATGTCCGCTCAGGTGGACAACAACACCAACCCGCTGCCGAAACCTCGGAAGGGAAAGCGGCCCCATGGTAATTCCCCATCATTTGACCTGCGAACCGAGCTTTACCGTGTGACTGGAACTGATCTGACTCAAATTGATGGCATCAACGTCGTGACAGCACAGGCGATTCTGGCAGATACAGGGACTGACATGAGCGCATGGAAAACGGAGAAGCACTTCGTGTCGTGGCTTGGCCTATGCCCGGATCATCGTATCAGCGGTGGGAAAGTGCTTCAGCGAGCAACGCGAAAAGTTACCAGCAGAGCAGCAACAGCTTTTCGGCTTGCAGCGAGCTCATTGCGGCGAAGTCAAAGTGCGCTAGGGGCCAAGTACCGGCGCTTACAGAGCCGTTTGGGTGCACCCAAGGCAATCACCGCAATGGCACATCACCTTGCGCGTTTGTTTTACCGCATGATCAAGTACGGCTCAGAATATGTCGATCATGGGGTGGCCGCATACGAGGCAAGGTTTAGAGAGCAGCAGTTGAAATGGCTCTCCCGGAAAGCCGCCGAACTCCATCTTTGCTTGCCACCTCTTCCGAATTCGGCTGCCTAGTTTCTGGAGAGTGACCGGCCCAGTGCGCTGACCGTGGGTTAGGCACGCTCGAAGGCGGCTACCAGTTTCTTCACATTGCCTCGACGCCATGGCTCCGCGGCGGCTACTTCTACGGCAGCGGCGACACGAACCCGAACGACAATCGCCACGAGACGTTTTTCCAGGTTTTGCCTACGCCGTGGATCTATGCGCATTTCCCGTTCTATAACCTGATGAACAACAAGGATGGTTTCGTTCAGGTGGTCGATCACCCATCCAAGCGGCTTGAAGTCCGCGGCGATCTTCACTGGCTGCAACTCGCCTCAAAGCAAGATTTGTGGTACCTGAGTGGCGGAGCATTCGATAACAAGGTTTTCGGATATGTGGGCCGCCCATCCAAGGGTCATTCGTCGCTGGCCACGGTCTTCGATTTAACATCGAGCTGGCAGGCGACAAAGAGTATCACCATAAATTTCTATTACGGACATGCGGCCGGAAAGAGCACCATCGCGAACATCTATCCTACGGATCACAAGGCTCAGTTCGGCTATGTCGAACTCGTCTACAGATGGGGCGAGCCCCATCGCAGCGGACGCTAATCACTTCGGGAAAGAAGCAACATTTGAATCGGATCGACGAACACCAGCGCGGAAGCGGCGATACGCCTATGTCCGTAGAGATGTCGATTCGGCACCTGTACATCTCGTCCGGCCACAATTATTTCGGCCACCATGGGCATGAGCCCGGCTCAAGCCCAATTATCGAAGTGGCAGAGATTGAATGCCTGGCTGGAAGAGGTATTCGCGGCGATCGATTTCTCGATTATCGAGAAGAGTACAAGGGACAAATCACCTTCTTCTCGATCGAAGTTTTTGAAGATGTCTGTGAGCAGCTTGGTATCGCAGGGTTGTTGCCGGCAGTGGTGCGCCGCAATGTGATTACCGAGAGAGTCGATCTGAATCGGCTCGTCGGAAATAAATTCCGCGTGCAGGGTGTGGAATTCGAAGGAATCTGCGAGTGTAAGCCGTGCTACTGGATGGATCGAGCAATTGCGCCAGGCGCAGAAAAGCTTCTACAAGGAAGAGGGGGCCTGAGAGCGAAAATCCTCTGCGAAGGCATTCTGAGGGTCACACGAGGAACGGATTCGGCTCCAATTTACAGATAATGGCCGAGGCACTCGTCGGCGTCTGATCCGTTCCGAAACCCCCGGCTACGGTATTTTCGGAATTCGGAAATACTTGAGCGCTCACCCAAGGAGTTCTCCCGGGCCCTTAGCATTCGCTGTTCCCGACCGATTAACGTTGTTTCTGGTCCCGGACGATCCTCCACAAGGTACCGTATCCCGATCGTCAACTCGACCTCGGCCTGTCTGCGTGGTAGTTCGGCAATGGCGTGATTCGCGCGCCTTTTCATGAGGAACAGTGTCTCCGATTCCGAAGACGTGCTCCTCTCATTTATCGGCTTCCGCCATGTCACAGGATTGAGTGACGCACGGGATCGCAGTCAGGAAAGAACGTCAGTGTGAGGACCGTGATGTCGTCTTCCTGGCCAAATTGTTGTGCCGCGGCAGCGATTTCGCCGGCGGGCCGACAGCTGATGGCCTGGGTGCGCTCAAATCCGAACAATTCGCCATTACGGTCACGAGCCTCGACCACTCCATCGGAGAGAAGAGTGAGAGAGTCGCCGCTTCTCATCTCGTAGCGCGATTCGGAATAGGTCAGATCAGGGACCAGGCCGAGGGGAAGACTGGACTCGATGCTGACTTCTCTCCCGTTTCGATACGGCGGCAAATGACCCGCGTTCGCCAGATGCAGCTCTCCACTGGCAGCAATCCTCACGCAGATGCACGTGATAAATCCGCTGTCATGGGCACGAACGATTTCGCTGTTCAATCGGCCGAGAAGCTCTGCCGGACGGGAAATCTCTGCGGCAAGAGCTCGAAGCGAGCCGATAGCCAGCGTCCCATTCATCGCTGCTTTGAGACCCTTGCCACTAACATCGCCGATGACCACCAGCGTGGAGCCGTCAACCTGCGGAAGGACCTGATAAAAATCACCACCAACTTCCTGGGCCGGAATGTACGCCGCCTCAATTTTGCAGCAGCTGAGGGGAGGCAATGAATCGGGGACGAGCCGGCGCTGGATTTCGCGCGCCGCATGGAGTTCGGCGGCCGCCCGGGCCTGTTCCCGGCTTACGCGAGTGAAGCGGAAGAACATCACAATGGCGATGGACAGCAAAAATACCAGAGTCCCGAGATCGACAAGTTGCAGCGGAATCGGGCCCATCTGGACGGGGTAGACGAGAAAATTGAAGCGTTGCCAATTGAGGAAGATGGAGGCCGTCCCAAGATCGAGAAGCGCGTTGGTGACGGCGGGTGCCAGGCTGGGGAGAATGAGCCACGCAGCCTCGCCATTGCCACGGCGATACCAGAGAAACAGTACAGCCGAGAGCATTAACCCAACCGGCGCGGTCACGGCGGCCTCGATCAACGCGTAGTCGTCGCTCGGAAAGAATCCAACCCAGGTAAGACCTGCAAGGACCAACGGCGCCAGGAGCAGTACCTCGTAAAGCCGCCACGCGCGGCTAACACGCTGTCCGGCGAAGCTGAATGTGAATTCAACCTGGGCAATAGCGCAGATATAGATCAGTGGGTCGGCAAACAGAAAGTTCGCAGACAACGGCACAAGCCCTGAGGACTGGAGTGAGGCAAGCAGATTGGATGTGCCCACAAGGAAGAGATAGAGCCCAAGAAATAAATACTCGCGCTGGCTCTGCTGACTCGCAAAGAGCGCCAGAGCACCGAGGCCGGCCAAGCATAGCAGCAAATCGATGGCGAGAGACGGCGAGACGCCGTACAATCGCTGGCTTTCGATCGCCTGCCGCTCATAGTCAATCGCGGTTGGCATACCCATGGTGACGGTGATGAATTGCGGAAGATGCCATGCCGCATAGCTCGCAGGTACGTGAGTACGCAATGCGATCTCAAATTCCTCCCCGTCATCACTGATCGGAAACACACGCTCGACCGGCCGGCTGACTGCGACCGAAGAGCGGAGACGCGGTCCCGATAAGCGGATTCCGTTGATATACAGTTCGTACGTGCCGTTTCCACCAACCAACAGAAGGCGAACATCCTGATGATCCGGTCCAAGCTTGACATGGCGGCGGAACCAACGCCAGCCGGACTGAGCGGGACCGAGGTCGTCGAGGTTGACATCTTCCCATGCGCTGTCATCGAAGTCCGGGCGGGACCACCTCATGTCATCTCCGTCATGCTGAACCCACCCCTCGTCCAGTTCGGTTAAACCAGAACGCCACTGCCCAGACTGCACAGGAGCGGCCGGCCTGACCTTCATGGGAAGAGCGAATAGGAGCAGCAAAGCAACGAGCATTGCCCTGCTGGTTCGGGGACCAATTAGGCTGACGGAGCAACTCGAGATTTCGTGAAATCCCCTGAAAGTCATACTTTGGATCATGAAACCTTCTGTCCGATCTTAGCCGCAATTCTGTCCGACGTTTCGCAATTCATCCAACTTGCATTCCAACTGCCGTGTTTCCGAAGGGGATCGCGTGGTTGTAGCGAACGGCCGATTCTACTCTCCGTTGGCGCCGTTCAGGGGAGCAAATGCGCTTCCTTTTTCGGGAGTTGCATTTCGAAGAGGCAGATAGCAAGAAGATCGCTTAGGAACTCCAGGACGACCCACACACGGAGAGACGGCGGACGCGGTCCATGGCTTCCGCCCTTCCTTTCTGTCCCATCAGGTTGGAATCAGAGGCTGCCGGGACCTCGTTCTGGTAACCGGAAGGCGGCGGCTCTTCCTCGATGCAATTCCGCTTGTAACAAATCGCATTGAATCGAATCTCATGATTGACAGCCGGCCAGCTGCTGTAGCCCAGTTGCACAATCGCAGGCAGAAACAGGTTCGTTCTCGTGCGAATAGATGCCAACTCTTTAGAGAGGTCATACATGAGCGAAAAACACAGAATCGTTATCGTTGGCGGAGGTTTCGCCGGATTGTATGCGGCACTTGAGCTCGAGAAGAGCTTCGCCACCCGTGACAATGTTGAAATCACTCTGATTAACAAAGAGAACTTCTTTCTGTTTACTCCCATGCTGCATGAGATCGCGGCCGGCGACCTCGACCTTACCAACATCGTGAATCCGATCCGAAAGCTGCTAAGAAATGTCGCGTTTTTCGAAGGACAGGTATTGGAGATCGATTTGAAGCAACGGCGCGTCGTAGTTGGACACGGCTTCGACGGCCATTCGCACACCATCGCATTCGATCAGATTGTGCTGTCCCTGGGATCGACGACACAGTTCTTCGGACTGCCGGGCGTGGAAGAGAATGCGTTGACAATGAAGTCTCTCTCAGACGCTGTGAAGCTTAGGAACCGGCTCATCGCGATCCTGGAAGCAGCCGACACCGAGTGTTCGCTCACTGAACGACACGAACTATTGTCGGTCGCCGTGGCGGGCGCGGGATTTGCAGGAGTCGAGACGCTGGCTTCCATCAATGACTTTCTAAGAAATTCGTTGCGCTACTATCCGAACCTGCATTCGGAGGATCTCAAGCTAACCTTGATCCATCCCGGAGACGTGATTCTGCCAGAACTGAGTCCTCGGTTGGGCAAGTATGCGCAGCACAAGCTACAAGAACGCGGGATCGAGGTGCTGGCGCATTCGCGGGTCACTTCATATGACGGTTCGGTTATCGAGCTGGCGGACGGAAAGAGGATAGCGGCGAGGACCCTGATCTGGACTGCCGGGACCATGCCTAACCCGCTGATTTCTACATTGCCGTGCGCGGTCGAGCGTGGCCGGGTGAAAGTGACCGCCGAGCTGGCGGTTCCCGATTGGCCCGGTGTGTGGGCGTTGGGCGATTGCGCGCTGGTTCCGGATCTCAGCACCGGAAAATTCTGCCCTCCAACAGCGCAGCATGCTCTTCGGCAGGGCACGGTCGCAGCGCAGAACATCATCGCTTACGCCGATGGAGGAGAGTTTAGAAGATTCAACTTCAAGACCATCGGCCAGCTTGCAACTATCGGGCACCGCGCCGGCGTAGCCAGCATTTTTGGCGTTAATGTCTCGGGGTTTGTCGCGTGGTGGATGTGGCGCACGATCTATCTGAGCAAACTGCCTCGATTGGAAAAGAAGATCAGGGTGGCCCTTGATTGGACACTGGACCTTCTGTTCTCGAAGGACCTTTGCCAATTCATCGATGTGCGCCAGGAACACAAGATGAGCAATGACAATCTCGGTCATTTACAGGAACAAGCACATCCGCAAGCGCGGCTTCAGGAAGAACCGCTCGTCACCTCAACGATAGGCTGAAGTAGAGTCTGACGCAGATGAGGCGCATCCTCGCGGATGCGCCTGTTTGTTGCGGGAAAGAGAACGACAAGGGTTGCTCAAAAAACAAAAGGAGCACAGGGCGCATTCTGCTCTGTGCTCCTTTTGTTGGTGTGGTCGAGCTGCTGTCTATGCTTCAACGCCGGTTACGGCAAGCTGTTTGGGCTCACCCGCAGCGTGGCTTTCAGCCAGATCAAAGATCAGGCAAGCCACGAGAGCGGTCCAGCCAGTCTGATGACTCGCGCCCACTCCAGCGCCCGAGTCTCCGTGGAAGTACTCGTGGAACGGTAGAAGGTCGCGCCAATTCGGGTCGGTCTGGAACACCTGATTGGATCCCAGAACCGGCCGATTCCCGAACTCGTCACGGCGAAAGATGCTGATGATCCTGCGCGATATCTCGTTTGCGGTTTCTTCGAGATCAGCAAAGTTCCCCGAACCAGAAGGACACTCAACTTTCAGATCCGACCCGTAATACTCGCTCAAACGACGGAGTGCCTGAATAAGCAGATAATTCACGGGCAGCCAAATGGGGCCGCGCCAGTTTGAATTGCCTCCGAACAGGCCGGTCGACGATTCCCCCGGCTCGTAGTGCACCGAATGCTCAGAACCCTCGATGGACAAAGTGTAGGGCCGATGCAGGTGACGCCGCGAAAGTGCACGAATGCCATAGTCGGAGAGAAACTCGTCCTCGTCGAGCATGATCTTCAATATCCGTTCAAGCTGCTTGCGATCCGTAATGGATAGCAGCCGTCGCTCGCCGTTGCCTTTACTTCTCATGCAGGCCATATTCTCCGTCAGGTCAGGGCGATGGGCAATGAACCAATCGAGGCGGCGCTTGAATGCAGGCATTGCATCGAGCAGATCGGGCTCGAGAGTCTGGGCCGCGTACAGAGGAATCAGCCCCACCATCGAACGGACCCGCATCGGGATGCGATCTCCTTGAGGCGTATGCAGCACATCGAAGAAGAATCCCTCCTCTTCGTCCCAGAGGCTCAGGCCATCGTCGCCGATGTGATTCATCGCTCGCGCAATGTAAACGAAGTGCTCCCAGAATTTGCTGGCTACGTCTTCGTACGTGGGATCGATTGCGGCAAGCTCTGCCGCGATTGCCAACAGGTCCAGCGAGTACATCGCCATCCAGCTTGTGCCGTCAGATTGCTCAATGTGACCGCCGGCGGGGAGTATCGAACTCCTGTCGAAGCAGCCGATGTTATCAAGGCCAAGGAAGCCGCCCTGGAAAACATTTTGCCCTTCAAGGTCCTTCCGATTTACCCACCAGGTAAAGTTCAACAGCAATTTGTGGAAGACGCGTTCGAGGAAATCACGATCGCCGTGCCCACCATTCTTTCGTTGCTCGATGCGATATACCTGCAGTGCTGCCCAGGCGTGCACTGGCGGATTGACATCGCCGAACGCCCATTCGTATGCCGGTATCTGCCCGTTCGGGTGCATGTACCACTCGCGTAACATCAGCAGCAACTGTTCTTTCGCGAATGTTGGGTCGATGTGCGCAAAGGCCACGCAATGGAACGCCAGGTCCCAGGCCGCATACCATGGATACTCCCACTTGTCGGGCATGGAGATGATGTCCGCGTTATACAGATGACCCCAAGCGCTATTTCGGCCTTGCTTGCGCGGTTCAGGAGGGGAGCCATAAACCGAATCGCCCTCGAGCCACTGCTTCACAACGAAGTGGTAGAACTGCTTGCTCCACAGCAGGCCAGCAAAAGCCTGGCGCATGATGAGCCGCGATTCATCGTCGATGGCCTCAGGAGCGATCGCATCGTAAAACGCATCGGCTTCGCGAATTCGGGTGGCAAAAAGCGCGTCAAACGCCGCACCGAATCCGTTCATGCTGTGTGATTCCGGTGAGATTGACTTGAGACGCAGGCGCACAACCACCTCGGACTGAGGTGGAATCGATAGTCGATAGTGAAGACCCGCTTTTGTCCCCGTGTGGTCCGGGTTGATGGCAGCGACGTCATTTTCGACGAGATAGCGATGGAATGCGTCCTTCACGTAGAGGGAAGGATTGTTGCCTCTGTACAGTCGGGAGAAGTTCGTATCGTTTTCGGTGAACATGAGCTCTGGGCTGCCCTCGAAGGACAACTCGTAATGGCCCAGTTCGCGCGACTTTGCCTTGATCGCTCCCGCTCCAGCTGATAGCACCGGACGGGGAGCGTTCGGCTCCCACGACCAGGTGTTGCGAAACCAGAGCGTCGGAATCAGTCTCAAATGGGCAGGACGGCCGCCGCGATTTGCGACAGTGATGCGAATGCAAATATCGTCCACATCGGCTTTGGCGTATTCGACAAAGACGTCGAAGTACCGGTCGCCTCGAAAGATCCCGGTGTCGACGAGTTCGTATTCCGGCTCGCTTTTGGGGCGGGCGCGGTTCACATGGATGAGTTCCTCGTACGGATAAGCTTCATGGGGGTACTTGTAAAGATACTTCATGTACGAGTGAGTCGGTGTGTTGTCGAGATAGTAGTAATACTCTTTTACGTCTTCGCCGTGATTGGCTTCTGTGCCCGTGAGGCCGAAGAGTCGTTCTTTCAGAATCGGATCCTGCTCGTTCCAGAGCGCCACAGAAAAGCAGAGATTCTGGTGGCGGTCGCTGATGCCGGCGATGCCATCCTCATTCCACCGATACGCGCGTGAACGCGCGTGGTCGTGCGGGAAATAGTCCCACGCTTCGCCGGTCGCACTGTAGTCTTCGCGCACAGTTCCCCATGCGCGTTCACTCAGATAAGGCCCCCAGCGCTTCCAGTGCTTTTCTCTTTGATCTGATTCCTTGAGCCGCATTTCTTCGTTTGTCATCGGTTACCTTCCTTGACCATTGAATACTTGATCGATTTTGGAGTTCACAGCATCGATCAAATGTCCGTCCGAACTCGGCGAACAGGAAAGCCGCTCTCTGACCGAGCTTCTTAACGCCGCTCGAGATGAGCTTGGCTGGAACTTGAGGTACGATCCGGTCACGTTGATCGCCTCCACTCTTGTAATAACGGAAGCCTGTGCAATCGCGACAGCGACACAGAAGGCCGCCAGACCGATCCACGCCATGACTCGGGAAAGCTTCATACGGCCTCCTGGACGTTCGCGCCAATAAGTTGCGCAGTTGCCACAGCCGTCGCCCCCATGCGATCGAGCAGGTGGTCACCTACTCGAAGGGCGTTGGCGATGATCGTCAGGGCCGGATTGACCGCGGCGCTCGACGGGAAGAAGCTGCCATCCACAACATAGAGGTTGTCGAGATCATGGGCCTTGCAATTCTGATCAAGTGCGGATGAGGCCGGATCGTTTCCGAAGCGAACTGTGCCATTCTGATGCGCCACACCGGCAAGGGGAATTCTTTGCCCCAGGAAGAGGCTGCGCGCAAACAGCCCCTGGTGGCATTGTCCATGCTCCTCGCACTTGATGTGGTTCAGAGCATGTTCGAGCTTGTGAATCAAGCGTTCATGTGCCCGCAAATTGTTCGCCTTGTAGCTCAGGACGATTTCGCCGTCGCGGTTCAGGGTCACGCGGTTATTGGGATCGGGCAAATCCTCTGAAGTCAGCCAGAAATCGAGCGAATGCTTAGCCATCGCTTCCAATGTCCAGCCGGGGGCAATCGCCGGCGCGCCAGCGCGGAGAGTCTCGGCATCCAGCTTTCCTACGAACGAAATGTGTCCCATGGGAAAGGGCCACTCTTCCGAACCAAAGTAGAAGTCGTTCACCGAGAGCGTCTTCTGGAAGATAGTTGGGTTCGGGCATTTTGAAATGGCCATCAAAACCGAATTCGTATGTCCCATGTAGTGTCGTCCCACTACATCTGAGTTGTTCGCCAGCCCGCGGGAATGGCGATCATTCGCTGAACGCAACAACAAAGCCGCAGAGTTAATGGCGCCGCACGATACAGCGATGAGGTCGGCGGAAAAGCGCTCCGACTGCCCATTGCGTTCGACGATGACGCCTGTTACTTCTCGACCTGAGTGACTGGTTTCCAGTTTGCGAACAAGAGCGTTCCGCAAGAGCGAGACGTTCGAATGACGGAGAGCGGGCTCGACACACATCACCTCTGCGTCGGATTTGGCGTGGACCAGGCACGGGAACCCATCGCATGTATTGCAGCGGATACACTTGCTGGTCTCAGGATTGCGCTCATCGAGCCGCACGCCGAGCGGCGTGTGGAATGGCTTCAGTCCCAAGCCTGACAGATCATCGCTAAGCTGCTGAATTCGCGGTTCGTGACTTATCGCGGGAAACGGGTACGGCCCTGTCGCATGAGGTTCAGTAGGGTCTTCGCCGCGCTGGCCATGCACTTCGAAGAGACGCTCGGCTTCAAGGTAGTAGGGTTCAAGATCGTCATACCTGATTGGCCAGGCAGGCGAGATCCCGCCATCATGATGCAGGACTTCGAAGTCCTTTTTGCGTAAACGAAAGAGCGCCGCACCAAAGAACTTCGTATTGCCGCCGACATAGTAGTTGGTATGAGGATGAAGCGGCTTCCCTTCCGCATCGTACCAATGCTCTTTTGTTTGATACTTCCCTTCGAGGTTCACGAGCTTCGGATCCCAGTTGTCCTTTTCGCGCGGAACGAAATCGCCCCGCTCGATAATGAGAATTCTCTTTCCCGATGGCGCCAGCCGATGCGCGAGCGTTCCTCCGCCGGCGCCACTTCCAATGATGATCACGTCGTAATGATTTGCGTTACTCATTTGCATTTCCTTTCATTCCGCAAAATATGCAGTCTCTCGTCGAAGGGTGATCGAGTTTGCAGCAACCGACCGCTGCTCTCCCTTTGTGCCAAATGAATGTTTGTGCGGCCCCAAGCATGGCCACGGGGGGTACGAGGAGATAGATCAAGAATCCGTGCCAGATTCCAGACGGCAGCGCGGAGCCGAAGGTGCGCGCGGGATTCATGCTCATTCCCGAATATGGAGATTCAAGCGAGATATACGTTGCAACCATGAGCCCGGCAATCAGTCCGGTGAGCCGGCTGAACCTTGGGTGGTTGGACATAGAGAGGACAATTGTCATTTGCAGAAACGAGATGATGAATTCGCCAAAAGCCGCGATGGCCACGCCCGCATCGCCTGGATATGTGGCGGCGTATTGAACCGCAGGGTCTGCAATACGGGAACCCAGCGCCAACGTGGCAACAAACACGCCAAGAGCGGCACCAGCAAATTGAAATAGGAAATAAAACGCTGCGTCGACTCCTCTGATCTTTCCTAAACGAAGAAACGTCAGCGTGACGGAAGGATTGAAGTGCGCTCCCGATCGCTGTCCCCATGGAGAGTAGATGAGAGCGATTGCCGTCAATCCCATGGTGATACCGATTAATACTCGCCGGACAAACGCGGACGAAATCGCCTCTCGGATCGGTGAAGCCGGGAATTGAAAGAGCACGGTAAACAGGCATGCGGAAATCATGAACAAGCCCAGGAGTGCAGCTTCCATGGCGTATTCAGGCCAATGCAGGGTCAGTGACTTGACCAAGCACTCCACCGGCTCTGTTCCTGGTTTGGAACTCGAGCCGACAAACGCGTATTGAGTCTTCACGCCGGTCTGAGTTGGGCTGACCTGTTGTGGAGTGTTCATGATTGTTCAACCTGCGCAATCTGAGCCCGCATGGAGGCAAAGGTGACAAAACTGAGTGGCTAAAATTCTGGAATCTGAAACTAACCGTGGGCCGGGCGCTCTCAAGCGAAGAGGCAGAGACTCTGTCTCAATTCGCGAAGGAGAACAAATGATCTCGCATCGGATTACCCGGCGGCCGGTGCCATGGAGGACACTCAGGACTGGGCTCAAACATCGCACTGAAGCACAAATCCGCGAAGCCTAAGGCAACCTACCACGATCCGGCAATTGAGCTTGAACGATGATTAGATGGATAACGAGATCAGGCCGATTGTAGTGAAGGATCTTATTGCGGATTGCCTTCGCAGGACTCAATCGCCTGGAGACCTCCCGCCCTGGACGCTACAAACGCGATATAGAGGCCCGAGGCGAGGATAAGACATCCACCGATTACCATCGAGGGACTCGGCAGCTCGTGCCAAACCAGGTAGGCGATCAGAGCGCCAGTAACCAACTGAGTGTAGTGGTATTGCGAAACGTTCGCGGCCGAAGTGTGCTTCAGGGCAACGAAAAAGCAGATGCTACCGAGCGCACAGAACAAGCCGGTAGCCGATAGCGCCCCCAGCAGGTGCGCAGTGAGCGGCTCGGCCCGCCACAGCATCGCACTAGATCCTGCGATCACCATCACGATACCAGAGAACAAGGTCAGGCTCTCGGGTGTCTCCGTTCGAGTAAGAACACGGGACCAGACCATGTTCACAGAAAAACAAAGCACGCAGACCGTGCAAGCGCCATAGCCGATCCAATCGCCCGGACGTGACGAACCGAAAGGGTTAACCGCAATGACAACGCCAGCGAAACCGGCAATGATGGCAAGACCTCTTCTGAACTCTATGCCCTCGCGCAAAAAGATTGCGGCCAGGATGGTAATGACCATTGGCGACGTAAATACAAGAATATAAAAAAGTGTAAGTGGCACATGACGGAGAGCTACAACGACACATAGGTTGTTGCCCAGATCAAGACACGAACGAACAGTCTGCAGTCTCGGGTGCCTCGGCCGGAGCAATCTGACCTCGCCACGGATCGTGGCGTATGCGGTGAGGCAGGCAACAATACACAGACCCAGAAAAGCGATGACTTCATAGGCAGGAAGCGCGGACTTGCCGATCAGTTTGATCGTGCTGTCGGCGAGAACCCAGAGCGTGAAGCCGGCCAGGGCAAGGCCGATCGCCTCGAAATCTGAAACGAAAGATCCTCTGCCCTCTTTTGAGGGGGGAGAGATTGGCGCATCTGTCGGGGACTCCCCCGATCGGACTCGATGTTCCATAGCTTCAGAGTAACAACCTGCTCGCCTCAGGGATACAGCGCGAGACCGACGATTCGGTCAGCAAAGCTATCCCCTTTGTCTCGATCGGGTTGAATCTGCCAAACATCTCTGTCCGAGCGCGCTTCATCCTATTTGCATCAAGGAGATGTTTCGCCTATGTGTCCTCTTAGAGAGCTTGCCGCGACAGACGAGGCGTTGGCTCATCAAATTCAAATACTGGGACCATGGTTCCACAATCTACGCATCAATGGGATCGAAACGGCCCCGGAGCACTTCCTTGGCGACTATCCGCAGGTCAAGTTTGCCGGGTTCCGCGATGCCATTCCCTCGGATCTGACCGGTAAATCGGTTCTCGATATCGGCTGTAATGCCGGCTTTTATTCACTGGAGATGAAGAAGCGCGGCGCTGAGCGAGTGGTCGGTATCGACACGGACGAACGCTATCTCCGGCAGGCTCGCTTTGCGGCGGAGTTGGCAGATGCGGAGATTGATTTTCTACGCATGCCGGTCTGGGATATCGCGGCTCTTCAGGAGCGATTTGATCTAGTCATCTTCATGGGAGTTCTCTACCACCTGCGTCACCCTCTGCTCGCATTGGATCTGATCCATGAGCATGTAGCCCGGGATCTGATGCTTTTTCAAAGCATGCAGCGCGGGAGCAGAGAGATCTCTCCCGTGCAGCCAGACTACGATGTCAATAGCGCAGCGCCTTTCGATTCCCCGGGCTACCCTAAGATGCACTTCATCGAACACCGCTACTCTCATGACGAGACAAATTGGTGGGTGCCAAATCGCGCATGCGTCGAGGCTATGTTGCGGTCTTCGGGCTTTCTGATCGTGGCGCATCCAGAGGACGAGGTATATCTATGTCGCTGGCAACCGATTGATATTCCACCAGACGGTCCCCATTGCGTGTATCCCCCGAAAGGTTCACCGCAAAAATGACGTGCGCCGCATGTTCAAATGCCGAATCGAAACTGCTGGAGGCGCAACAGCACCTCGCCGACCGTGATCTGACCGCTGCGATCCATAAGTTCCGTGTGGCAGAGTCGCGAGGAGCGGACGCCGACCGATGCTCCGCCGGCCGCTGGATAGCATCGATGTTGCTCGGCGAATTTGGCAACGCATGGCGCGAGAGCGACGAAATACAACGACGCGGCACACCGGACCTAAATCGATTCTGGCAGGGTGAAGACATCCGTGAGAGACGCCTGATAGTCCGCTGCCTGCATGGATTCGGCGATGCGGTACAATTTCTGCGTTATGCACCGGCCCTTCGCGGCGGCCAACAGGGTAGTCTTTGAAGTGCCCCCGCGCCTCCTGGAATTAGCCCCGTATCTTAGCGGAGTCGACCATGTGACTACTTGGGGAGAATTGGCGTCGAACCATGCTCCCTGAGTGGGATATCCAGCTGGAAGTGATGGAGCTTCCCTATCTGTTTCGAACCGAGTTACAACATCTTCCGATCGCGGAGCGGTATCTCCGTCTTCCACAAGATCGAGTACAACAGGTCGCGAAGTTAATGGGCGCTTCAACTAATAGAAGGGTCGGCCTGGTATGGACCGCGGGTGAATGGAACTCTGCACGCTCTGTACCGGTGGAGATGATGGCCCCGCTGCTGGCGACAGAAGGTTGCGAGTTCTGGAACCTCCAGGTGAGTGCGTTGAGTTCAGAAGAAATCTGTCATACCGGCGGAACATTACGCGAAGTGGAGGCCTGCCGCGAAGGCATACTCTCCCTCGCGTGCGCGATCTCGCAATTAGATCTTGTGATCACAGTAGACACGCTGGCATCTCACTTGGCCGGCGCGTTGGGTATTCCAACATGGATAATGTTGCAGTACGCGGCAGACTGGCGATGGTTGACGGGCACTCCGCGCAGTCCCTGGTATCCGTCGATGCGCCTCTTTCGTCAACCAAGCCAAGGAGATTGGGCCTCAGTCATCTCCGAGGTGATTACGGCATTGGATGCATGGTCTTGGGAATGCCGGGCGAGGCGGATTGCATGAAGAGTGGTCTCCAGCGGACATGGGATAGCTTTGACGTCTATCTCTTTGACATCGACGGGACCCTGCTGCAGTGCTCTGACGCGACCCATTATTTTGCATTCTGCCACACGCTGACCCAGGTCTCAGGAAGACCACTGAACCTCGACGGTGTTACAGCACATGGCAATACAGATGTGGGAATTCTTCGCGATGCACTTTCGCTGGCTGGCATACCAGATGGTGATTGGCGGCCGCGATTGCCTGAGATTCGAAAGGCGATGTGTCGCTACGTCGAAGAGCGCGAGAGCGATATCTGTCCGTCGGTGATGCCCCAGGTGCACGAGGTGCTGCAGCATCTTTCAAAGTGTGGCGCGACGTTGGGTTTAGCTACCGGAAATCTGAAGGCTATCGGCGAACTCAAGCTGGGTCGGGCAGGGTTGCTCGGGTATTTCCAATTCGCGGGATGGAGTGATGAATTTGAATTTCGTGCAGATGTAATTTGCGCCGCCATCGCACGAGCGAAAGAGACGGCTGGTCCGACTGCCTCGCTTTGCGTCGTCGGCGATACACCGGCCGATGTAGCCGCAGCGCGAGCGAATGGACTCTCGGTGATAGGCGTCGCCACCGGCATATATGGCTTAGATGAACTGGCGGTAGCCCAGCCGGACCTGTGCGTTCATTCGCTTGGCGAACTGCTTTCCCCAAGCTAGGCTCTTGCCATTGAGCATCGCGAGACAATCTCTTCGAACTGCGCGGCACGATGTTGGGAAGTATGTTCTGACAGAATGCGCTCACGGGCGCGGCTGCCGATCCGCTGCCTCTCCTCATCGGAGAGTCCCGTAAGGATCTCGGCCACTTCGTACGCGTCTGCCGGCAAAAGTATTTCTTCGCCCGCCTTGAAGAACTCTTTTAGTCCAGGCCAATCATCGGAGAGAATCGCGGCGCCGCATGCTGACGCCTCAAAAAGTCGAACCGAAGGTGAGTAGCCGGCCGCAATCATATCGGCGCGTGTCAGGTTCAATGAGAATCTTGATGATGAATAGAAAACTGGGTGTTCCGGCGGCGAGAGGTGGATGATTCGTTCGACATTGCGTTGCCACCGGATACCTTTCGGGTACTGGGGCCCCGCCACAACCAGGCGGCGATCGGGCAGCAAGCGTGCCGCCCCGTTTAGAAGGCTCATGAGCTTTGATTGACGATCGGCTGCAAACGTACCGAGATAGCTGAGGTCGCATTGGTAAATCGGACGAGACGCGACGGGCCGGTAGAGGTTCGCATCCACCGAGCAATAGAAGGGCACTGCCCATGACGCGCCAAAGTCATTCTCCAATTCGCGAAGCGTGGGGCCACCCGTGAAACTGAGATAGGCGCTGTATTCGGGAATCAGCGAAGATTCGAGATAGGCGGTTCTGCCATACTGGCGGAGTTGCGCGATTGTGATGGGTGTGTCGATGTCATAGAAGAGGACCGGAGCATAGCCGGCATCAAGCAGCGCTGTCGTTGCAACAATCGCATCCGGAAAATATGAACCAACAATGATGACATCTGCACCGGCGCTCAAACCAACCAGGGCGGCAGCCTCATCGGTCCAATCGTCGTAGAGGCGCACCGAACAGAACTCAGGCTGGGGGAGATCGCGATTGTTGCGATACCACTCCACGTCCTTTTCAACGAAACATGCTTTGTGTCCGTTGCCCGCCAGCGCCTTGAGAAGCGAACGGTAAGTAGTGGCATGGCCGTTGCCCCACGACGAGGTAATCGTGAGACCGTAGATGACAATCTTCATACCGGCTCCTGTATCAGCCGATCCTGCTGCGGAGCAGGAGTTCTGCGCGCGAGGCATTCCTCAAATGCACGTTCTGCCTCGAGAGCACGCTGGGCATAAGTGTGGTCACGGAGCGCACGCGCATGAAATGCTGCGCCAATGCTTTGACGCGCGTTCGCGTCATAACGGCGCAGTGCATCCACTACATCCTCGGCGGAGCGGATGACGAGGATCTCCTTATTGGGCTGGAAGCACTCATCGATTCCCGGCCAGTCATCGCACAACAGGCATGTTCCCGCGCCCGCAACCTCAAATACCCGGGTCGGCGGTGTGAAGCCAAAGTCCGCCATCGACGCGCGGTTGATATTCATCACCATGCCTGCAGAACAGTTGACGCGATTGTGATCGCCGGTAGGTACGTGACCGATCCAGCGCACATTCGGCGGCAGCGCCTTATCTCCCCATCCTTCTCCGCCAAGAATAAACTGCCGCTCGGGCGCCAATGTAGCAGCACGAAAAAACAGATCTTCCACGCGCGCTTCGCGATCGGGCAGACGGTTGCCCAGGAATGCGACGTCACAGGCCAGTGAGGGATCAGCAGGGACGGGATGATGTGTGTCCGGATCGAGCCCGTTGTAGATGCTGTGATAATTCGCCGCGCCAAAACCGCAGTATTCGTCGCGGATTCCCGGCCCACCGCCGTATGTGAGAATGGCGTCGTACTGCGGAACGAGTGCTCTAAACTGATCCCCGTCATCTGCGTGCATACGACCGATAGTTGCCGGTGCATCCACGTCCCAGAAGATGACTGCGCTGCTCGCCTTCAACTCAAGTACACGAGCCTCGAGCAATTCATCATCAACTCCGACTCCGCTATGCTTGATTACCACGTCGGCTTCGCTCGCCAGTCGCAACAATGAATCGATGCCTGTCGAAGGCACGTAGATCACAGATTGCACGTACGAGAAATCGCCGCGGTCGCGGTGCCCCTGGCGCTCGTAGGCGTCGGGCTCGGCAAAGGTGATGTTGTGTCCGAGGCGCGCCAGATACTTATAGATGCCGCGATAGTAGGTCGCCGCTCCATTCCAGTAAGAAGACACGATGCTTGACCCAAACACGAAGATATTCAATGAACGACCTCCTCACAGATCTCCAAAAACTGTTCGGCTCGATGGCGGCACGTGTGGCGCGAAAGTATGGTCTCCAGTCCGCGGAGCGCCTGAGCACGGGCGGCTGACGGATCAGAAAGCATGAATTCCAGGGCTTCAGTCATCTGCTTCGAATTCTCTACAAACAGCAAGTCTCCCTCGCGAAAGAGTTGCTCTGTGTCGTTCCACGGGGCAGAGATCAACGGAATGCCGCAGGCAAGCGCTTCGAATACACGGATCGTCGGAATGCCCATCATTGCCTTCGTATACTGCTGGCGCGGAATGTGGACCGTAATCGAGGAGGCGGCATAAGCCGCCGGCGCATCCAGGTTGGGAAGATATCCGGCGTATGCGACATGCGCGTCCCGCAGTGCGTTCAGTGCGTCGTCCGGAAAACGTACACCGTGAATCACAAAGCGGCGATCGGGAAGTGAAGCTGCCGGCGAAAGCAGAAACTCGCAAATCTCGCGCGAACGCTCATCGTCGCCCCAGTTCCCGATCCAAATCACATCGCATGCCTTACTGTGCTGCGGAAGTGGACGAAATACAGACGTATCCGCGGCTTCATGCAGGGTCCACACCCGATTGATGCCTAACTTGTCCCGGTATACAGAACGAAGCGCCTCGCCGAAGGCCAGCACTCCGTCAAATTGATCTGTGCCGAAGCCGTGAATCTGTTCCGGCGAAGATGAAGCGCGGTGATGCGTGTCGTGAAGAAGCAGTTTGAATCCCAACTCGTTGCGCAGCTTGAGAAGCGTATGCGCCAGCGCGGGTGGATTCCACTCATGAAGTATTACGACGTCGATGTCGCGAAGTGCATTTCGCCAAAACTGAGCGTCGGTTATCTCGGCTTCTTCGTAGGAAGATATATGCAGATCCGGATAGATCTGACTAAAACATCGAATCGACTTTTCGCCATTAGGTTCCTGACGAAGATTTTCGATTGACCACCCGTGCTTTGGCTCGAAAATGGCGACCTCGCTGCCAGCCGTCTGCACGGCGCGCAGGAGACCTCTCAGGAAATGCGCATTTCCGTTATTCCAGTCGGAGCGAATAGAGTGCGCGAGATAGGCGATCCGGATCTCACGCGACATATTGCTCCGTCTCCGCAATTGACCTGCGAAACTCCGCATAGTACGCATTCACCATGCGCTCCGCCGTAAAGCATCGAGCACGGCGTAACGACTTCCGCCGAGACGACTGCAACAATTCGGAATCAGCCGAAAGAGAACGAAGTAGGCTGGAGAGCGATGCAGCATCCGTAAAGTAGAGAGCACCCTCACCCCACACTTCTCTGAGTGATGGAATGTCTCGTGCGAGCACCGCACAGCCACAGAGCGCAGCCTCGAGAGGGGCAAGGCCGAAAGGCTCATAGCGTGACGTACAAATGTAGATTGCGCTCTCTCGAAACTGTCGCAACAAATCTTCCTCGCTTAGCGATCCAAGCAACTCCACATTTCCAAACGGCGCAGCTTGCGTCGAACCGTGTTGTGTCTCTCCTGCCGCCAGCAGAGGAATTGGACTTGACACCCGCTTCAGCATTTCAATGTCTTTGGCCTCGTCCCATAGCCGTCCCGCGGTGATCGCCTGCATCTTGCGGCCGACACTCCGTACCCTCGGTACTGAGCGACCATTAGGGATAACTGCGCCACGAGTCCGAAAAGGAAAGTGTCGCGCAAGAGCACTGAGCATCCAGCGCGTGGGCGCAGCAATCACGGTGGCCCCGTGTAGACCATCGTTCACGAGCCGGCAGTATTGCCGCAGCCATGCGGAGTTCTCGAGCGGTTCGTTTCTGCAAGCCTCTGCCCAACTCAGCACGTCGCTGTGAGCGGTTACAACTTTTGGGACGTTGAAAGGAAGCGCGCCGAAACAGAATTGATTGGCATGAATCAGGTCGACCTGAAAACCTTTCGCAATCTCAATCAACAACGGCGCGACCTCACGATAGGCCCGGCCGTTGTCTTCCATCCATTCAAGCGGAACCGGCGAAGCTTCATAGCGGAAATTCTCGCGGTAGGTGGATGAGAGCCGCTCACACCACTGCCGCTGTGCAGTCGAAGGCGCGCCGCCGAAACTGACCAGCGCGACCGCACAGCGCTTTTGCAGAAGGCCTGTCGTCAGTTCCTTTGCAAACTGCCACACTCCGCCCACTACATCGGTCGTGATCAGGATACGCATTCAAGTTCCGCCAGGGTACGAGGATTTTGATCCTGAATGTCGCTGTATCCCTTATCGGCGAAGAGTTGCAGATAAAATGCGTGCGCCCGCTCCCACGCCTCTTCGTCTGGCTGCGCGCCAAAGGTGTGCGCGTACTCCGGGCTTCCCGGAAATGGAAACATCGGCACGGGCTCGCTTACCCACACACCATGGTCCTTCAAATGATGCTGGAATTGCGCCACTTCGACGGAATCGTCCTTCGTTGTCTTAATGAGATTGGCCTGTACCCAGGGAATGTGCTTTCGCGCGTGCACAAGCAAGGTCTGGAGGCGCTCGGTCGTAAGGCGGCAATTCTTGTTCATCTCGTCGCGTCCCGCTTCGGTGATCGATTCAATGCCGCATTCGAAAGATACGCAGTGCGCGCGCCCGAGCAACTCCAGCGACTCTTCATTCCATAGATCGATTCTTGTTTGAAAGCTGATCGAAACTGGCCGTTTGGCGAGTTCTCCAAGCAGCAGCCGCACTTGTTTACCGACGCCAAAAATCTCATCGATGAAATAGATGTAATCGACACCGCGCGCTAATAGCTGGTCGATCTCTGCGAGAACCGAGCTCAGTTCACGCTCGCGGAATTTATTGCGAAAGAGTGTCTTATTACAAAACGTGCACGAATAGGGGCACCCTCTCGCAAACTCCACTTCCGCGCCTAATCTTAGATGGTCTGCGCCATTTCCGGGAAACACGTGATGAAGATGGCGATGACGTTCGACCGGATAGTCTGAATAGTCGAGCATCGGCACTTCTGCCATGTCAGTGGTACCAAGGCCGGGAGTGATGTGGAATTTGTCATTCGCATCGTTCCAGCAGCAGCCCGCGATCATTTCGCGCGCCAGCGTGGCAAGCTGCGGCAGGGTCTGATCTGGTTCGCCGCGCAGCACCACGTCGGCTCCTGTTTTTTGCAGCGTGGCGCGCGGAGTTGCCGAACCGTGCGGACCGACAACTACCTTGCACGAGTGCCGGTCGAGCGCTGCAATCCAATTGCGCGGTACGCGCAGCTCGGGCTGCGGGCAACGCCAAAATAGATACGAGGGTGCGGTGGGAATAACGAGAAAATCTTCCCTGAAATCATCCAAACGGCCGCGGACCTGTTCTTGTGTCAAGTCTTCAATGAACGCATCGATCAGGACGACGTCCTGCCGGCTGGCACGCAACATCTCTCGCGCCGAAAGCAGTTCCAGCGGAAAATGCGGCTCGCGGCATCCGAAGTAAGTCGAGCCGTCAAATGTCCAATTCGGATTGACGAGGGCAAATTTCATGCGACTTCTTTCTCCAGTTCTTCTGCGATTGCGGGTGCACTCTCTCCCGCAACAATCTTGTGGCGACTTATTTTCCAGAAGTCAGAGATGGAATCGAGCGTGTCAGAGAGGGAACGGCGAGGACGCCATCCGGTTTCGCGTTCGAGCTTGGAAGTATCGGTGATATAGAGCGGCTGGTCACCAGGTCGCACCTGGCTATAGTCAAGCTGCAACCGGTTTCCCGTTCGCATCTCAATCTCCTTTAGCATTTCGATCACCGAGATGCTGCGCTCAGGACCGCCGCCGAGATTGTAGATATCGCCGTTGTGGCGCTGCTTCCAGTTGCGCACTCCTCGCATTGCGGCGATAAGATCGTGCACGTGCAGTACATCGCGCACCTGGTAGCCATCGCCATACACCGTGATTGAGCGACCCGCGAGAACGGAGTAAAGAAAATGAGCCACCCAGCCCTGATCCTCGTTTCCAAATTGACGCGGTCCCGCAATGCACGACATGCGAAATACCACTGTAGGGAGCTGGTAGATACGCCCATAGTCACGCACATACTGATCGGCCGCTCCTTTTGAGCAACCATAGGGCGAATGAAAATCCAGCGGTTCGCTTTCATCTACTCCTCGAAAGCCTGGAAGCGATGCGCGATAATGGGTTCCCTCCACCTCAATGGGAACCCTCGTCAATGAGCCATATACCTTGTTTGTTGACGTGAAAAGCAGGAATGGACGCCGGCCGCTGAGACGTGCCGCTTCTAATACGTTGAACGTCCCATGTGCATTCACTTCGAAATCGGTCGTAGGATCTTCGACAGCCGTAGTGACTGCAACCTGGGCCGCCAGATGATAAATCTCGGATGCATCCCTTGCTGCATGACGAAGTGCAGCAGCATCCCGCACATCTTCTTGGACTATCTCGAGCCTCTTTGTGCTTTGGGGAAGAGAGGTGAGCCACTCGACATTGTGGACGACACCGCTGCGAGAGAGATTATCGAAGATTCGAATGCGCGCGGTGGTGTTCAACAATGGATGCTCTGCAAGGTTCGAGCCGATGAATCCTGCGCCGTCCGTAATAAGAACGATCGGAACTGCGGCCACGTGCGTCCCTCCTTGCTCCGTATCAGAAGCCCTTTTCAAATCGAGAAGATCTACTCCGAATGTCGCCTGCTCGCCTGCTAAGGCGACGATCGTTTTGGTAACGATGCTCATGCCGTCAAACCATAAGCGCTCAATTCTTTGAGCATGATTTCTGCCTTGTCTTCAGCCTTCTGCCCGGCCAGCCATTCAGCTAATTCACGAAACCCCTGCTCATGTGTAACCTGAGGTTCGTAGCCTAAAAGATCGCAGGCTTTGGTCAGGTCCGCATAGCAGTGGCGGATGTCGCCCGCACGAAACTTCTGGGTGATAACCGGTTCGATCTGCTTGCCCAGAGATTGAGCGAGGATGGTCGCAACCTGCCGGATGGATATTGCTTTTCCGCAGCCAACGTTGATCACTTCTCCGTCAGATTGACGCCGCTCCATGGCCAGAATGTTGGCTTGCACAATATCGTGCACGCTTACAAAGTCGCGCATCTGTTCGCCGTCTTCAAAAACCAGAGGCGCCTCTCCATTCAGCAGCCGAGAGGCGAAGATTGCAGCTACGCCGGTATAGGGATTGGAAAGGGCCTGGCGAGTTCCATATATATTAAAGAAGCGCAGCGCTGTCACCGGGAGACCATAGGTTCGGCCAAACACCAGGCACATGTCCTCCTGATCGCGTTTCGAGAGAGCGTAGACAGAAGTAATCTCGGAGGGTTTTTTCTCGTCCGTTGGCCGCGGCTTGAGAATGCCTCCGCATGCATCGCAACGCAAATCCCACTCGCCGGCCTTCAACTGAGCGATGGACCGTACCGGCGGAGCGCAGTTGCGTTCGCACTTCGAACAGGAATAGCGCCCCTCCCCATAGATCGACATCGATGACGCAACAATGATCTTCTGTAGCGAAGACTTCGAATCCAGAATCGCCTGCAGCAGCTCCGCCGTTCCCTGCGTATTCACACTTATGTAGCGGCTGATCTCATACATCGTTTGCCCGACGCCTACCGTGGCCGCGAAGTGATAGACCACATCCACACCCGCGAGCACTTCTTTCATTCGGTTGGGATCGCGCACGTCTCCGCGAATCAGTTCCACGTCAGGAGAAAGATAGTCGGGGCGTCCCGCGGGATGGACCTGCGGCGCCAGATCGTCAAGAATGCGTACTCGGTGTCCCGCACGCAAAAGACCATCTGCGAGGTGGGAACCGACAAAGCCAGCGCCGCCAGTTATCAGGATTTGCTTGCTCATACCAGGGAGATTCCCTTCTGACGAAATGTATGCGCGGCGACAGGTACTCTGGGTGCGTATCGTTCCACGGCCCAGGCAGCGAAATCAGCGAACTGCTCGATGTCTTTCGGAGGGCTCGTGTGATGCTGTTCCAATCCCAGGTGCCGGAGTAAAACATAGTGTGAGAGCTACATCGAATGGATTCAATGCATTCATCATTCGATCGAACCAGTCCACAGCGTTGGGGCGAAACGAATCTGCCCAGCTAAGTCCGGTTCGCAGATAACGCACTCCATGCTTTTTCATCCATCGAACCGCGTCATCCAGCCGATGGTCCTCAAACTGAAACCACTGGCAGAGTCCGACCGAGCCATTCGAAGGAAACAAGTCCGCAGCCAGCTTGGGCGTACCGTCGCTCTTCAAGACACCGAGATAGTAATGTCGATAGTACGATGAGCCCTCCGCTTCTTTGTGACGCGTTTCCGCCGGCCAACTGGGGGGAGATCGAACAGACTGTACCAATGGATTCGATCAGTCTGGCCGCGTAGCAGATCCAGCGTCTTCATCAGGCCGAACGCCTGCACTTCTTCCGAACCAAACGACGAAGCGCCTACTTCCAAAACCCATATCGGCTTCCGCGTAATGTCGCGCGCCTCTTCGATCCGCTCTGGCCACTCATCAATCTGCCAATGATTCCAATCAAGCGGAAAGCCATGCACCCCCACGGCATCGACGTAATCCATCACATCGTATGAGTGCATCAGGCGCAAAAAATCGCAGTCACACGAAGATACTCCGCCAAGAACTACCGGAAGATCAGGGTTGCGCAATCGAATGGACTCGGATGCCTTCTTCACCATTGAAGCGAAGCCCTTCCATTCCGGATCCAGATGAAAGTTCCAGTGGGACAAATTGTTCGGTTCGTTCCAGAGAACAACCGCCTCAACCATTAGAGTTCCTGACTTATCAGAGGTGTCCCAGGCATTAAACCTGCCTGAGAACTGTAGGTTTACATCTGTTTCAGAAGGTACAAAGAAGGTTGAGGTTGCTCGTCGCTATCGAACTCTTCTGGTGTTATCAATAATGTCTGATAGGTGACATATGGGGCATATGCGCAGAGGTCCTTGTAAGATCTAGGTGACGCCTGAGGATTCCCATTCACATGACGACAAGAAGAGGATTTCTGCGACTGGCTGCCGAGACAGCAACGCTGGCTATGCTCCCTGGCTCCATCGCTGCGAAGGAAGAACGAAAGCCTCATGAGATCGCGCGCGCGAGTCGGCCCGGACTGCCGTTGCTAGATCTGCAACAGCGCTTCGTCGACTTGCGTTTTGGCATGTTTGTGCATTTCAACATGGCGACATTTCAAGACCGGGAATGGGGTGATCCTACTTCGTCTCCCGAGCTCTTCCATCCCACCGCACTCGATACGAATCAATGGGCCTCGGCTGCGCGATCGGCACAAATGACATGGGGCTGTCTGACGACTCGTCACCATGACGGATTCTGTATCTGGCCAACGAAGACCCGGGGAGCAAGCGTCCGACAGACTTCACATCAGACCGATGTGGTTCGGTCCTATGTGGATTCGTTTCGGTCTGCCGGTTTGCGCGTCGGGCTCTACTATTCGATTCTCTCTCTCCGCGACGATATTCGCCATTTCAATATCACCATCGACAAAGTTCAGCTCGTCAAAGAGCAACTCACTGAGCTCTTTACAGATTATGGCGAAATCGATGTTCTCATCACTGATGGTTGGAACGCCCCATGGAGCCGCATCACCTATGAGGAGATGCCATTCCGGGAGATTTACGCGCACGTCAAAACGCTCCAGCCAAACTGCCTCATTACCGATTTGAATGCCAGTCAATTTCCATCGGGCGGTCTGTATTACTCCGATGTGAAGTCATTTGAACAAAATGCCGGCCAGAAGGTCCCACGAGAGAGCGATCTGCCGGCACTATCCTGCGTTACTCTCACCGACCAGTGGTTCTGGAAGCAACGGGACGCCAACGGTCTCCTGAAGCCCACCGCGACCGTCGTCGACGAATGGCTAAATCCCCTCAACGCGCGGCACTGCAATCTAATTCTTAACGCACCACCAACCCGCGAGGGCCGTCTCGCTCTCAATGTGATTCGCCGTCTTGAAGAGATCGGCAATGCGTGGAAGCATCCCGCCCCAGCCGGCAAGATCAGTGAGCACGTGGTTATCACGACTCGCAACCTGGCGACATCCAAACCCATTCACGCCAGCTCGTACCCTGAAGGCGGCGGACCTGACCAGGCAAATGACGGGAACTTTGAATCCAGCTGGCATCTGGATGAGGGCCTGACTTCGGGCTGGCTCGAAGTGGATCTGATGAAGCCGCAAAGCTTCAACGTTGTCTCCCTGGTGGAGCCGGTTGGCAGCTCGAACGATTACGGGCAGACCAGGATCAAGAGCTATCGGTTTGAACGCTGGGACGGTTCGACGTGGGTCACGCTGGCCAATGGTGGACCTCCTGCAGCGACGACTATTCTCCGCATTCCGCGCGTGACAGCACGACGAGTCCGCCTGGCGTTCGGGGCCAGCCATGACGCTCCTCAGATCGCAGACATCGGGATTTATGACGAGCCCCTCTGAAATTAGCTATTCGGCCCTTAAAGCGTCAACAGGATTGACCGAAGCAGCTCGGCGTGCCGGCATATCCTGGCGAGCGTGGCGGCTGCTGTCAGGATGAGAGGCACCACTAGATGGGTGACAGGATCGAGCGGACTGATGCCAAAGAGCAGCGATTTCATCCACTGCATCAATCCTGCTGAAGCACCAACTCCGATGGCGACTCCAAAGCTCGTGCTGCCGAGACTCCGCGCGAACCTGCAGCAGATTCGCAACGTTGGTGCAGGCGATCAACATCACTAGGCCGACCGTCGCCATCACTACCCACAGCACACTGTCGATGTTGCCGATAACCTGCTGCTTGAGTGAGTGCAGGTTGGGCTTTATCTTCCACGTCTGGTAATAGTGCGGATTGGTGCCGGGACCACTTCGGCCGTCACCGTAAGTCCACGTATTACGCAACTCATGGGCACGTTTCGCTGACCATTTTCAAATGTGTCACACGAATATCGCCGGCTTCCGCCGCTCCCTTCTTCTCGTGCTCCGCGGCTTCACCTTTCTCCTTCTCGGCTGATTCGGGTCTCAGTGTACCTGTTACGGTGACCTTGTGACCGAGATGTTCGGAAAGCTTCACAGTCTTGCTGCGAAGGCCGTACGTCTTCCCGTTTTCTCCAGTGATCGAATACTCTCCAGGCTCATCACCCTTCTGCAAGCAGCCTGTGACAGTCGTTTTACCGCCAGCCGCTTTTTCCTGTGCGAATGCGCTCGGAGTGATATATACGCCGAGTGCCAATGCAAATGTGAGCATAGGAAACAACCGAAGTACTTTCTTCATTTCAACCTCCTGGTTGCACGCAAAACAACCACGAACTCCCTAGGGCCCGCTTGATCAGATTCTCCAATTCAGCGGAGGGTTGCCGACTTCATTGAGCCTCTGCCCGCCATTTGCGAGACCGAGATGTCGCCACAGCGGCGTCTGAAAAGCCGGTTGAGAACGTTCGTCGTCGACCTCCTAAGCCTTGGCGAAGGCCAGCACGCGCGTGATGCCGGTGAACATCTTTTCGAAGCTCGCAACTTCCCGCTCCAAATGTCGAACGCCTGCGTGGGTCAGCCGGTATATCCGGGTCGGGCGCCCCTTCGCGGAGGTGCCGATCTCCGATTCGAGAAGACCCTCTCTCAACATCCGCTGCAGAGCCGGATACAATGAGCCCTCCTCCACCTGCAGCCTGACGAAACTTACTTCAATTAAAGAATGACCTTCGCAGCTATCAAATTGTGTGCGCGCCGGAGGGGAAAGCTCTAAGTCTCTCGGGCACAATGACAAGTCGACTTGCTGAGACGCTCCACGGGCATCAGTCTTACAGTAAGACACTGTGTTCTACTTGAAGAATTCCTCGGCGAAAGAGTAAGAAAGCTATGCGAAACACTTGTTATGCGGCGTGCTCTCAATAATTAGGTGCACCTCTGCGCTCCTGGTAATGCAATTGGTTCGTTCTATGTAGCTCGAGGTGATCATGCATCGGTCAATCAGTCTTGCAAGGCTTGTTCAGTACTGCTTCGCGTTAACCGCCGCCTCCGCACTCCTTCCCACCGCGCAAGGTCAACTGCTCGGAGCGAAACCGCAGAAAGCCGCGACCGTTTCGAGCCTTGAAAATGGATTCAAAGCAGAGCTAGGCGATGAAGTCGTGGAAGTAACCGTCTGTGGAGATTCCATTTTGCACGTGGTCGCGCATCCCCGATCGATAACGGCCGCTCCACCGGCCAAGCCATGGCTCCTTCCGAAAAACGAGTCGTGTCCCGGCGGAACCCCGCGCTTCTCGAAAGAAGATAAGGGCGCGACCCTGACCACAGCGAAGTTGAAAGCGGATTTCTCCAGCGGCGCCGGAAACCTGACCTTTTCAACCGCAGGAGGTGAGGTCCTGCTCCGGGAAGGCGATTCCGAGCCCCGCACGTATGGAGCAAGTGCTGAGAACGCCATGTTCCAGGTGACAGACCGTTTTCGACCCGACGCTACCGAAGGATTATTCGGATTGGGCCAGCATCAAAGTGGAATATTCAACTACCGTGGCGGCACGGTGGAACTGGGACAGAACAACACCGATGTGGCCATTCCGTTGCTGCTTTCGACCAAGGGGTACGCGATTCTTTGGAACACCGCTTCACTCACTTACGTTGATAACCGGTTTCCGCTGGAACTTGCCTTCAGAACTCGCGCCGGATCAGCGGTGGATTACTTCCTGATCTACGGCCCCGATTTCGACGAAATCATCCATCAATACAGAAGTCTTACCGGACACACTCCCATGCTGCCGAAGTGGGCTTATGGCTTCTTCCAATCCAAGGATCGCTATATCTCGCAAGATGAGGTTCTCGACATCGCAGCGCGCTACCGTAAAGAGCACATCCCACTCGATGCGATCGTGCAGGACTGGTTCTGGTGGAAGACCGAGGGGAATCCTACATTCAACGAGCACTTCACTGACGTTCCGGGTGAGTTGAAGACCTTGCATGACGAGCACGTGCACGCGATGATCTCCGTTTGGGGTTTGCTGGACCCCAAATCGGAGACTTCGAAAGAGATGACCGCCGCCGGGCAGATGGTGCCGCGCGCTAACGTCTATGACGCGACCAATCCATCGGCTCGCGATTTCTATTGGCAACACTTGCCCGGCAAGCTCTTTGACATGGGCTGGGATGCCTTTTGGCTCGACAGTGCGGAGCCGGAAGAGTCATGGCCCCACATGGGCGACGCGATTCTGCAGGGAAAACCGTTAGCCATCGGAAGTGGCGACTTGTACACCAACATCTTTCCGCTGATGCATACCGTCGGCGTCCAGGAACATTGGAAAGCTAAGAATCCCGGCAAGCGTGTATTCCTACTTACCCGGTCGGCTTTTCTCGGGCAACAAAGAGTAGGCGCCACGGTGTGGTCGGGCGATGTCTACAGCACCTACTGGGGCTTGCAGCACCAGGTCGCGGCCGGGCTAAACTTCGCGCTCTCCGGCTATCCGTATTGGACAACCGACATCGGCGGATACTGGCCGCCATCGCAAACCATAGAGTTCGACAAGACGTATCAGGAACTCTATACACGCTGGTTCCAGTTCGGCGTCTTCTGCCCCGTCTTCCGCACGCACGGCCATCGCCCGCACAACGAGATGTGGACTTACGATCAGGTGGAACCCACGCTGATTGCCTTTGACAAGCTGCGCTATCGCCTGATGCCCTACATCTACTCTCTTGCATGGCGGGTTACGAGCAAGGATTACACCATAATGCGGCCTCTCGTGATGGACTGGAGACAAGACTCTCGAACATTCAATGTTGGCGATGAGTTCATGTTCGGTCCCTCACTGCTCGTGGCCCCGGTCGTCAAGCAGGGAGCGGTACACCGCTCGGTGTATCTGCCCAAGGCCGCAGCCTGGTACGACTTCTGGACTGGAAAGAAGATCGCAGGCGAACAGGAGATCGAGGCCGACGCACCGCTCGACCGCATCCCGCTCTTCGCTCCCGCCGGTTCAATTCTGCCTCTTGGCAGCAACATCGAATATGCTGAGCAGAATTCCGATCCTGTGGAGTTGCGCATCTATCCCGGCGCAAATGGGTCCATCGACCTCTACGAAGATGAAGGCGATAACTACAACTACGAACGGGGAGCGCAAGCGGTCATTCCCATTCACTGGGACAATGATTCCCGCACGCTCGCGATCGGCGCGCGACAGGGTTCGTTCCCCGGGATGCCTGGCACACACCGCTTCAACATCGTACTTGTGAATGAATCGCAGGGTGTGGGCCCGGAAGTCGGTAAGCACTTTGATCAGAGCGTCGAGTATGACGGGAGCGCACAGACCATACACATTGCACCGTAGCAGCGCGCATTGAGAGGTTCAATGTTTTCGACTTTGATCGAAGCAACAGCACCAGTCCCAAGGGCAAGATCCCAACCAGTCAGGCTGTTCGGATCATTGCACGGTACCGCTTCGATACAGATTCCATTAGATTGCGGCTACTTCGTCGGAACAGGAACCACAGCGCTTGTTACCCACGGTTCGGCGAGTTCAAGCTTCACGATGGTATCAATTGCATTGGAGGAACCCTGCGGCAGTTTGAGCGTCAGAGCCTGTTTGGTCTGCTCAAACGAAACTTCGCTGCCATGAAGTACTGCAGCCTTCATGACATGTACAGGCAGTGTTGGCAGCACCAGCACAGAATCCTGAGGCGAATGCAAAACGTGCACATACACCAGCTTTCCATTATGTGTGGAGACGCCGTAGGCTCCCGGGAGCCAAGGCCCGCCACGTGTGCCGTATATGCTCTCGCCATTGAGGCTGAGCCATTCGCCAATCTCGCGTAGACGCGCTGCCTGAGCTGGATCGATCTGGCCGTCGGGACGCGGCCCGACATTGAGCAGCATATTGCCGTCTCGTCCGGCTGCGCCTACCAGCAGAGGCAGCAGTTGTGAAAGTGGCTTGACCTTGGCATCGGGTTGATAGCCCCAGGCACCTTCAGTGATGGTTGTGCACAGTTCCCATGGGTGCTCATTGTCAAAGTCGCCAAGCGCCCCGTCGCCCTCGCGCGAGCGGAAATCAGCGGGCGCATTGGTACGGTCGTTCAAGATGATGCCGGGTTGCAATTGACGCAGATGAGCCACAGTCTTGGTATCCTGCCAGTCGAAGCTGCCGGAGTAAAGCTTGTCTTTAGGCCGCGCGTGCCAGCCCCCGGCAAATTCAACGCCGCCGAAACCGAGCCACTCGTTTCCGCCGCCATCAAACCACACGAGGTCCAACTTGCCGTAGTGGGTGGCAAGTTCGTCGATCTGCCGCTCGTATTGCTCGCGAAGTTCGACGGCGTTTGGCTGGTAGATGCCGGGGAAGAAGAAGCCGGGAAAGCGCCAGTCCAGCGGCGAGTAGTACAGTCCGACACCAAGCCCGGCCTTGCGCACTGCCTTCACGTAGTCGGCCACAAAGTCATGATGGGCGGCGGACTTCATCGTCGTGAAGCTGCTGCCGGGATCATCAAAAAGTGCGAACCCGTCATGGTGACGTGCGGTGAGGACCATGTATTTCATTCCGCCTGCCTTGGCAATGCTTGCCCAGGCGTCAGCGTCAAAGTGCTCAGGATGGAACTGGTCGGCCAGCTTGGCGTATTGGTCGGTCGGAATCTGCTCAACCCACTGCACCCATTCGCCGCGGCCCGGGATCGAGTAGACACCCCAGTGCAGGAACATGCCAAATCGTGCCTCTCGCCACCAGGCAATACGCTGCGCGGCATCGTGGTCAGTGACGAGTGGAGCCCATTGGGCATTCAGGAATTGAGCGCTAAAGAAGACGCACATCAAACACAGTTTGCCGCGAAGACAAAGCAAGGACATTAAGATATTCACCTCGATGACAGGAATGATAGCGCCTCAGCCAAGGCGACGCGAATTTTGCGGGGATTTACCGGGAGTTACAGGACTTGCGTGTGGCCAGCGACTTTGTCACTTCCAGAAGTACACTCCGACAATCTTTGGTGCACAGGGAGTTGTGCCTATATGTCCGTCTACAGCACAATTTGCAGGTTCATCTTTTCCCAGCCCGCTGGAGCTCGTTGGGCCAGCTCGTTCCAGGACGACGGCTGCAACACAAATTCGCCGGCAATCTTGTTTCCGAAAGAATGCAGGCCGGCTCAAAACACGAAGGGCTCACGGATCGAAGGTCCGTGTGACGATCGCGTAACTCTTATTCTGCGGATCCGGGTAGATGCTGGCCAATGACCACGATCGTTTCGGATCGCGCGCGTCCTCGATGCGCTGCCACACCTTGTCTGGTCGTTCGAACTCAAGCTGGAACAGAAGACCACCAGGAATCGACGGAGTTCCCCTTGCATGTGGGAATCAACCTGGAGGCCAGCGAGTTGATGCTGCGATCGGCCGGTGATGCGGAGGCGGCCGTGAAGTATCGGGAGCAGGCCCTTCATTCCGATCCGAAGATCTGGAAATCTGCAAAAAGCTCAACCCAAAAACGATCGACAAAGGCTTTTCGTCTCTGCAGAACGATTCGGCAAAGATGCTCGTGAGCCAGTACAGTAATGTAATGTATCCGTGAACATCAGGCTTGGAATACTAGATTCTTACGCTTTCATTCGTAAACAAGAATACTTCAACATTGTTCATGCAGCTTCGAGCAGTTGAAGGATGTTCTGGATGGAGTGATCGGCTTTGTGGAAGGCGGTTTCGAGCCTGCTGTTTGGCCGTGGTGCTGTAGCGGTTTGATGGTGAAAGAGGCTGTTGGCGAGGGGTCCGCAGAGTTGCTTGTGGAAGAGGATGAAGAGGAGCGCGACCTTGGCTCCTTTTTCCGTCAGGCGATAGGCGTATCGGCTTCCGTCGCGAGCGAGCAAGCCATGCGCTTTTAGTTTGCGCAGGTCGTAGCTGAGTTGATTGAGACCGTATCCTTGCGCGCCGATGCGGAAACTGGTCAGGATGGCCTCGTGGATCTGGCGAGTTGTCCAGCCGGACACCACCGTGCTGCTGTGCAGCAGGACTTCCATCAGGCGGATGATGCGCGTGTCGTGGATTTTGATTCCGGGATACTTTGCCGTGCCAACGGCAATGGGCAGCGCCAGCCGCTGGAGCAGTGGAAAGTCGACATGAACGTTTAGCCACTGGGCCTGGAAAGCGGCGAACCGGCCAGTCACCGCGAGCAGTTTTTCGCGCACCTGGGCAAGATGATCCAGACCCTTCTTCAGACCGAAGTCGGCCAGGTTGTTGGAGCAGGCCTCGTTGCGCAGATAGGTGGAGAACTTCTCGTATTGCTTGATGAAGGCGTTGCGATAGTAGGCGCGGAAGATGTGATGGCCGTGCTCGACTTGTTCGACGACCGTGTTCAGCTTGCCCTTCAGTTTCCTGGTGACGCGCTGCCCGAAGACCTCGGCGATCTTGTTGGCCGTCATGCGCCACAGGCCGAGTTCACAGCCGCGCTCGAAGATCCTGTGGATGGGAAAGTTGCGTTTGAAGATGAAGTTGCGGCAGTATTCGATCTGGCTGACGGCATAGAAGCGGCGCAAGTTCACCGCCGCCCGCTCCCGCTTGGAGAACTTCGGTCCCAGGACAAGCGTCCAGTATTCGAGCCGCTTGCGGATCACTTCGGACGTAAAGCGATCCGCAGCTGCTTGCAATGCATCAGGGTCGGAGACGGCCAAGAAGGCGTTGTCGTTCTTGCGGAAGCCTACCTTCTCGCGGCATAGCTCCTTCTCGATGAAGTTATGGCCGTTCAGATAGTAAGTGGTCTGAAAGGGAAAGAACGAGGCCACGCGTATCACCATCGGTCCCAGCGTTTCGTCGCGGATGTAGAAGTAATAGTGCGTGAAGCGGCTCCGCTGACAAGCCAGGATGCGGTAGTTGGGATCGGCGGTGGCAAAGCGGGGGACAGTGGAGCGGAAAGTCTGGCCCTGCTCCATGCTTTTCAGAATGAAGTAGACGCCGTGCTGCCCGGCCCGTTCCATGCGGCGCAAGACGGGACGGACATAATCCTCCTTGCGCACCTTCGGCTCCGCCCACTCAATGGCGATACCGTGGTTGCGGGCAAAAGCCTCCACCCATGCCTGATATTCGTTAGTCCGCCGCGACAGCACCTCTTTGCCGATCACCGGCTCGCCGACGACGTTCTGAAAGAAATGAACCACCTGCCCAGGCCGCGAAAGGCCGCTCAGATACCCGTTGACCACCACCCGGTCAAAACAGTGGTATACAAAGAGCAGCAGGCTGCCAAACAGCCTTGTGAATGTCTCCACCGGTCGCCCTCCCGTGTTCTCGTCTTGACAACAAGATCATCGGACAGACGACCGGCGGGGGCAAATTTCAAATATCTTTGGCTAGG
>WNGR01004906.1_pt1 | contig 34998 bp, 36 predicted proteins | sample 5407581 | NCBI WGS metagenome assembly WNGR01 (sample SAMN13153383, study PRJNA577476) | soil metagenome | isolation source: 80 cm soil or saprolite under Garry oak tree replicate 2 | place: USA:California | collected 2016-06-15 | reverse complement strand
TCTTTTCGGTGATCTGCACGGCGCTGTTCCTGCGCTTCGTCTGGCATCCGAAGACACGCTTTCTGCTCCAGTCCGAGCGTCAGGCACTCGCGCAAGCCGGCAAGAACACGGCAACGGCGACGACCGACAGCACCGAGTGGAAATACAAGTACTCGGCCGCCGAAACCGCCTATGCGTGGATGCCGTGGGTGATTCTGATTGCCTGCTGCGCACTGTGGGGTGTGCCGGAGTTCAAGAAGTTCCTCAACAACCTGTTCTCCGGGATCACGTTCGCCACGACGCTGCTCGGTTCGACGTTCAGCGGTTCGCTGTCGCTGCCTGTCTGGGACATGCCGGCGCTGCATAACCTGGTGCAGCGGATGCCGCCGGTAGCACCCGTAAACGCGAAAGCCGAAGCGGCCCGATTCACGATCAACTGGTTGTCCGCCGCCGGCACGGGCGTTTTCGTGGCGGCCATCCTCTCCGGCTTCGTGCTCAGGCTGAACGCGACGCAATGGAAGGATGCCTTCATGCAGACCATGCACCGCATGAAGATTCCGGTGCTGGTCATTGCTCAGGTGCTAGGCCTCGGATTCCTGACCCGCTACTCGGGCACCGATGCGGTCCTCGGTCTTGCGTTCACCGGCGCCGGATTTCTCTACCCGTTCTTCGCGGCGTACCTGGGCTGGCTCGGGGTCTTCCTGACCGGCTCCGATACGGCGTCGAACGCGCTCTTCGGCAGCCTGCAGCGCATCACTGCGCAGCAACTCAACCTGAACCCGATCCTGATCGTCGCGACGAACTCGACCGGTGGCGTGATGGGCAAGATGATCGACGCTCAATCCATCATGGTTGCGTGCGCGGCCTGCTACGACGATCCGAAGGAGCGGTCGTTCGCGCTGGGGCCGATCTTCCGGACAGTGTTCTTTCATTCGATTGCCGGGGCAGCGGTGATCGGCGTGATTGCCATGCTGCAGGCGTATGTCTTCCCGTGGATGATTCCGATGTCGCCACTTGGAAAGTGACGGGGTGGCCGAGCGGCGTTCGAGACAGCGCCGGTCGGCCGTCACCGTGGCCGCGATCGTGCAGGCGCTGCTCAATGCGGTGTTCGTCGTGTTCGCGGCGGCGTCGCTGTCATGGCTCTACCGGCGTTACGCCCGCGAGTTGCTGACGCACGCCGAGAATGCCCCGCGGTAAATCGCGCATCCACGCCCCGCTCAAAACAGCTTGCCCGGATTCAGAATGCCGTGCGGGTCCAGCGCATGTTTGATCGCGGCCATCGCCGCCAATTCCGTGGATGATCGCGAGATCGGCAGGAACTCGCGCTTGAGCAAACCGATTCCATGTTCCGCCGACACCGAACCGTGCAACGGGCGAAGCATCTCATAGACGAACCCATACACGGCATGATGATCGACGCCAGGAATCGAATGGCCGTCGACGGTGACATGCAGATTCGAATCGCCGATATGCCCGAAGAAATACGATGCGTTGCCCGGCCATTGCCGATCGAGCGCCGCACGGCAACGGTCGACGAAAGCGCCGATCTCGCCGATCGGCAGGCTCACGTCGAAGTTGATCGCATCGAGCCGCACCGGAAATTCCGCGGTGCATTCGCGAATCGCCCACAGCGCGCGCACGTCGGCCACCGACTGCGCGATCACGGCGTCGCGGATCGCGCCGGCGTCGAGCGCATCGGTCAGCGCGGCGGAGAAACGTTCGCCGTTGTCGCCTGAATCGAAGCTCGCATGTTCGATCAGCGCATACAGCGGATGCGCGGCGGCGAACGGCGAGCGCGTGCCCGTCAGCTTCACGCCGAAATCGTAGAAGTCCGGCCACATGATCTCGAACGCGCCGATGTCGTTGCCGAAACGCGTCGACAGGCGGCGCAGCAGGTTCACGGCGGCGTCGTATCCGTCGAGCGCGACCAGCGCCGTGTGGCGCGCCGCGCGCCGCGGATGAAGCCGCAACACCGCGCGCGTGATGATGCCGAGCGTGCCTTCCGAACCGATGAACCAATGTTTCAGGTCGTAGCCGGTATTGTTCTTGACCATCTTGCCGAGCGACGTCAGCACGTCGCCATTGGCGAGCACGACCTCGAGCCCGAGCACCTGATCGCGGGCGGTGCCCGACTGGATCACGCGATTGCCGCCCGCGTTGGTCGCCAGATTGCCGCCGATCTGGCACGAGCCGCGCGCGCCGAGATCGAGCGCGAGTTCGAAGCCGGCTTCGGCGGCGGCTTCCTGGGCCGCTTGCAGGGTCGTGCCGGCGCGCACGGTCAGCGTGGCCGACGCGGCATCGACTTCCTCCACGCCGCTCAAGCGTTCGAGCGATAACGCGATATCCGTGGCGCGGGCAATCGCGCCGCCCGCGAGGCCGGTCATGCCGCCCTGCGGCACCACCGGTTGATGCGCCGCATGGCAGATCGCCAGCGCGCGCGAGACTTCTTCCGTGTTGCGCGGCAGGAGCAACGCGGCGGGGCGCGTCGGATCGTGGCGCGTCCAGTCGGTCATCGCATGTTCGCCGATCTCATCGCCGACGCGCACCGCATCGTCACCGAGCGCGGCGCGCAGTGCGTCGAGTGTCGTGGCAAGCGGCGCTGTGCTGTTTGCCGTACCTGTGCTTGTCATGCAGTGGTTCCTTGCGTTCCTTCGCGTGCCTGCTTCTTCCGATAACCCATGGAATCGTTGATCCGACCGAGGATATAGTCGCCCGCGGCAACCGGTTGATACTTCAGGTCGGCCTCGCTCGTGCCGAGCTCGCGCGGATCGACCCGCGCGCCGTAAGTCGGATCATAGAACGTGGCGATCGAATAGCGCTCGCGCCCCGACGCATTGATCACGCGATGCAACGTGGAGCGGAAGCGGTCGTTGGTCCAGCGTGCGAGCAGATCGCCCACGTTCACCACGAAGCTGCCTTCGATCGGCGGCGCCTCCACCCACGTGTTGTTGGCGATTTCACGCACCTGCAAGCCGCCCACCTGGTCCTGCCACAACAGCGTAATGCAGCCGTAGTCGGTATGCGGCGCGACGCCGAATTGATCCTCGTCCGATTGGGGCGGCTGCGGCGGATAGTAGACCATCTGCGTGCGCTGCATCCGCTTCGTATAACGCGGCGCGAAGAAATTTTCGTCGACGCCGAGGCTCACCGCCACCGCGCGCAGCAGATCGGCGCCGCATGCCGCGACCGCTTCATAGTAGCCATACAGCGCGGGACGCAACTCCGGCATGAAATCCGGCCAGTTGTTCGGCCCGCGCAGCGCCTGGCCGGCCACCACGTCCGGATCGTCCTCCGGCAACTCGAGACCGATGCTGAAGAACTCCTTGTAATCGGGACGCTTGGCCTGATACATGGTCGCGTCGCCGAGCGCATTGAAGCCGCGATGCCGATGATTGACCGCCGCGCGCCGCTTGGTCTCCACCGGAAACGCGAAGAATGTGCGCGCCGCCTGCTCGGCCGCGTCGATCGACGCTTGCGGCACGCCGTGATTGACGATGTAGAAGAAGCCGATCGTCGTGCACGCTTCACGGATTTCCCGCGCGGCGCGCTGCAAAGCGTGCGGATCGCCTGCGCGAACGCCGGCGAAATCGATGATCGGAATGCGGGTCACAGGCATCGCGTTGCTCCATGAAGGGCCGGTCGATTCAACTGATCAAATGGTCGCGCCAACCGGTTCTTCGTGAGTTTGCGCGCCTTCTGCATCCCAGTTGTATATACCGCCAAAAGCACACCCGCAAGTTGCTTCGCAGCGCCTCACATAAGGGCTTTTCTCTACTCGCGTGTTTATTTATTTCGCGCGAAAAACGCGGTATATACTGCCTCGAATGACTCGCGCCAAGCTGGTCCTGTGGACCGCTTTCGCGCGACACCGCTTTGCCACCCGGAGAATCTCATGAGCATCCTTGCAGGCTGGAAGTGTCGTTTGGTCATGCTGGCGTTGTGCGCGGCAAGCGTCACCGCCCACGCGGAAGACCAGCTCGCCAAAGTGAAGAAAGCCGGCGAACTGGTGGTCGGCACAGAGATGCAGTTCGCGCCCTTCGACTTCCTCGAAAACGGTAAGCAAGCGGGCTTCAACAAGGATCTGTTCACCGAGGTCGGCAAGGAAATGGGCGTGAAAGTGCGCTTCATCGACCTGCCGTGGCCGAGCGTGCTGCCGGGTCTCGAAGCGGGCAAGTTCGACATGGTGGGCGGCCCGCTGACCGTCACGAAGGCGCGCATGGAACGCTACACGTACACGCTGCCGATCGCGGACGCCACCGACGCGCTGCTCAAGCGCGCGAACGATACCTCCGTCAAGCAATCGTCGGATATCGCCGGCAAGACGGTTGGCGCGGGCAAGGGCTCGGCGCAGCTCGATCAGTTGAAGACTTACGTCGCCACCTTGCCGAAGCCGCCTGAAATCCGCGAATACGTCGACAACAATCAGGCTTACGCCGATCTCGCCGCGGGCCGGATCGCGGCGGTCGCGAACTCGATGACGAACATCGCGTATGTGGCGAAGCAACGTCCGGAAACTTTCGCGGTGGTGCAGCCGCCGTTCGGCGCGAAGGTCTACTTTGCCTACTGCCTGCGTAAAGATGCGGACAGCAAGCCGCTCGCCGACGCCTTCAACGCCGCGCTCGTGAAGATGCACAACGACGGGCGCCTCGCGACGTTGCAGAAGAAATGGTTCGGCGTCGCGATGGATGCGCCGAGCACGATGCCGACGCCGAACTATTGACGGCTTCCGAGCTATTGAAGCAAGCGTTTTGATGTACGCGATGCGCGCTCCCTAACGAGCCGCATCGCCCTCCCGTTCCAGCGAGTGCGACGCTCATGTTCAGCACAACCGTCTTCGTTCAGGGCTTGCCACTGCTCTTGCATGCGGCGCTCGCCACCATCGGCATTTCGCTGACGGGTCTTCTGATCGGCTTCTTCGTCGCGGTCGGCGTGTGTGCCGCGCGGCTTTCCACGAACCGCGCTGCGCGCATGTTCGGCGGCGCCTACGTGTTTTTCTTTCGCGGTGTGCCGATGCTGGTGCAGCTGCTGCTGGTGTATTACCTGCTGCCGTTCGCGGGCATCAACGTGTCGCCGGTGGTGGCCGCGATCAGCGCCGTGTCGCTGTGCTCCGCGTCGTATATCGCCGAGATTTTGCGCGGCGGTTTTCTCAGCGTTCTGCCGGGCCATCTGGAAGCTGCGCGCATGCTTGGGCTTTCACCGTTCGACATGCTGCGGCGCATTCTGGTGCCGCAAGCGTTTCGTTTGACGCTGCCGTCGCTCGTCAACGAAATGGTGTTGCTGATCAAGGCTTCGTCGCTGATCTCGGTGGTGGGTGTGGCCGAGTTGACGCGCACCGCGCAGAACATCGCCGCCAGTACGTATAGACCGCTGGAAGCGGATCTGCGGTGCGCTCGCGCTTATCGCGCACGCCGCCGAATACCGTTTGCAGCATGCGTGACCAATCCTCAGCTTGAGACAGAACGTAAGCCATGCAAACGCTCGACCCCACCGTCATCACGCACAACCTCCAGCCGATCGCCGCCGGCCTCGCGACCACGCTCGGCACGTGGGCGGCGGGCGTCGCGATCGGCATCCTGCTCGGCTTTCTGATCGCGGTGCTGCAACTCTTTTGCGGACGCTGGGTGCGCGGCGTATTGCGCCTCTATATCGAACTGTTTCGGGGCACGCCGTTTCTCGTGCAACTGTTCCTGCTTTACTACGGCGGACCGTCCATCGGTCTCACGCTTGAACCGATGACGGCCGGCGTGCTCGGTTTGGGTCTCTACGGCAGCGCCTATTTCGCCGAAGCGTTCCGCTCCGGTTTTCAGTCGGTGCCGCCCGGTCATCTGGAAGCGGCTGCGTGTCTTGGCCTCACACGCTGGCAAGCCGTCCTGCGCATTCAGGTGCCGCAGATGCTCGTGCTGATCGTGCCCGCGCTGACCAATCTGATCATTGTGCTGAGCAAGGAAACCGCGGTGCTGTCGATCGTCACCGTGCCCGAGCTCACGTTCGTGCTGACCGGCATCGGTTCGGCGACTTTTGCTTTCGTCGAAACGCTGCTGGTGCTCTGCGTGTGCTATCTCGCGCTGGTTGAATTGACCTCGCGCGCGGGCATGTGGGCCGAAACCCGCATCGCACGCTTCATGGCATGAACGCAATCCGGACTACCTTATGAACGCCATCGCCGACATGCCCTCCTCCGCATCCACCGCTGCCGCCGATACGTCACGTGGCGCGCCGTTGATCGAAGTCCGCGACCTGCGCAAACGCTTCGGCGACGTCGAAGTGCTGCGCGGCGTCGATCTGGAGATCGCCCGCTCGGAAGTGGTCTGCATCATCGGCCCGTCGGGCTCGGGCAAGAGCACGCTGCTGCGCTGTCTCGCCGCGCTCGAAACCTACGATCAGGGCGACGTGCGCATCGAAGGCGAACTGCTCGGCTACAGCGAGCGCAACGGCAAACGGGTGCGGGCCTCGCAAGGCGAGATCAATCGCGTGCGGCGCAACGTCGGCATGGTGTTTCAGCAGTTCAATCTGTGGCCGCACATGACGGCGCTCGGCAACGTGACGGAAGCGCTATTGCGCGTGCGTCATCTTTCACGCGACGAAGCACGCCGCCGCGCGAACACGATGCTCGACACGGTCGGCCTCGCGCATAAGGGCGATGCGTACCCCGCAAAACTCTCGGGCGGTCAGCAGCAACGCGTGGCGATTGCGCGCGCGCTGGCGATGGAGCCGCACATCATGCTGTTCGACGAGCCGACCTCGGCGCTCGATCCGGAGCTGGTGGGCGAAGTGCTGCAAGTGATGAAGCAGCTCGCGCGCGACGGCATGACGATGGCCGTGGTCACGCATGAAATGGGCTTTGCCGCGCAGGTCGCCGATAAAGTCATGTTCATCGACCAAGGCCGCATCGCCGTGCAAGGCAAACCGCGTGAAGTCTTTCACGACGCGGGGCAGCCGCGTTTGCGGCAGTTCCTGCAAAACTACTTCGACCGCAACGCCTTCTGGGCGCGCGGTCCCGATGACGTGGAGCCGCTATGAGCGCGCGCGAGTTTGCACCCGCCTCGGCGTCACGCGGACTGTAGCGCGAGAACGCCGATGTCCTCCACCGTTCGCAGCAAAGCCCACGACAAGCCGCCGCCCGCCGCGGCGCTGAAAGCCGCGCGCGCCGCCGCCGACGCGCCGGCTGCCCGCTACGAACAGGTCAAACACCATATCCGCCGGATCATCGAGTCGGGCGCGCGGCAAGCAGGCGACCGCCTGCCTTCCGAACTGGATCTGGTCGCCACGCTCGGCGTGTCGCGCATGACGGTCAATCGCGCGCTGCGCGAGCTCGCCGAAGAAGGGCTTGTGACGCGCGTATCCGGCGTCGGCACCTTCGTCGCGCAAACCAAGCCGCAATCGACGCTGCTGATGATCGCGCATATCGGCGACGAGATCCGCTCGCGCGGTCACGAGTACAGCTACGACACGGTGCTGTCGCAACGCGAAACAGCCTCGGTGATGGTGTCGAACGCGTTAGGCCTCGCGCCGGGCGCCTCGGTGTTCCATGTGATTTGCGTGCACCGTGAGAACGGCTTGCCGGTGCAGTTGGAGGACCGCTACGTGAATCCGGCGACCGCGCCGCATTTTCTGCAGCAGGATTTTTCGACGATCAGGCCGTCGGAGTATCTGTTCGAGACCGTGCCGGCGCACGACGTCGAGCATGTCGTCGACGCGGGTCTGCCGACGCGCGCCGAAGCCGAGCTGCTTGAAATCCGCGCCGAGGAACCCTGTCTCACGCTGATGCGCCGCACGTGGACGAGCGGCGTCGCGGTGACGTTCGCGCGTTTCGTGCATCCGGGCTCGCGCTATCGGCTGGGATGCCGGTTTTCGCCGGATATGTCGCAGCGTCAGGGCTGACGGTGCGCCGCTTTATCCGTACGCGCTAAACCGCGCTACACATTCCCCGCCAGATGAAACCGCGACGCCGGATGCCACAACCGCACCGACGTCGCCACGTCATCGCCCACCCATGTTCGACGCCATAGCTGCAAGCACGGCTCGCCGATATCCATCATCAGATGCCGCCGCACATAGGCGTCGGGCTTCTGCGCATAGATGCGAAACTCCGCGCGCTGAATCGGCGCGAGCCGCACCATGTAGTGATTCGGCGTCTCGACGGTGAAGTCTTGTTGCAAGTATTCGGGGAACACCTTCGGGTTGACGTAGCGGTCCTCGTACTGGATCGGCTCGCCCTCCTCGCTGTGCACGATGCACGAGTGAAACGCCGGGCCGCTCGCGAGGCCGAGCGCTTCGAGCGCCTGCGGGTCGTCGCTCGGTTCGAGCGTCAGCACGCGCGCCGAATGACGATGACCGCGCGCGGCAATCTCGTCGGCGATATTGCGGATTTCCAGCACCGTCGATTCGTAGCGCTGCGGCGCGACGAAAGTGCCGGAACCTTGCACGCGCGTCAGCACGCGTTCGGTCGTCAACTCGCGCAGCGCGCGCGACACCGTCATGCGCGCGACGCCGAATTCCTTGACCAGCTCCGTTTCGGATGGGATCAAGCCGCCCGGCTTCCAGTCCCCTTCACTGATGCGCCTGATCACGTAGCGCTTGATCTGCTTATAGGCGGGCATCGCCTTGGCGGGTGTCTCAAGGTTGCGATCAGGGCGGTCCTGCGTGTCTGCGGTTTGCGCGTTTGTGTTTGTAATAGTGTTCACGTCGACCTCGTGGGTGGTACGCGGGTAGTACAGGGTGTGTACTCGGGTTGTCCACTTTCGCCGGTTCACTGGCGGGTAAGCCCGCTCACCGGCGCTGTCTCCATCATGCCAGGTGGGCGGCGGCTTGCCCGTGGTTGATTGCGTCCCTGGTTGGGTCCTTAGTCGGGTCATTAGCTGCGAGATTCGCGCGGAGGTTGTGCGCGACCGGCTGACTCGCGACATTCGTCAGCGCGGCAAGCTCCGCGCCGCGCTCCGACGTGACCGGCCGAGGCCCAATGTTACCAGGGTTCGGCAGCGGCGGAGGCGCTTCCTCGGCGATCATGCGAAACGCAATGCTCATGTCGTCCGCGAGCGGCCGGTCGTCGCGATAGGTCGGCACGACGCGGCGCACGCGCTGCCACAGCGCGTCGGTATGCGGCGCGCGCGGCGCATCCACGCTTTGCAGATCGTAGGCTTGCGCCGCCGCCAGCAATTCGATGGCGACGATGCGCCCGGCGTTGTCGACGATCTCCAGCGCCTTGAGCGCGGCGGGCGTGGCGTGCTCGGCCATCGCGGCGACTTGCGCGATCGCGGTGGCGAGGCTGTCCATCGCCAGTGCAATCGATGCGCCCACCGCATGCGCCTGCGAATAGACACGCGGTTCTTCGGGCGTGCCGGCAACGATCGGGTTGTCGGTAATCGACGCGAGTTCGCGATTGACCACGACGGCGGTCGCGGCGAGCACGTCGCGCGCGGCGCCGTGCACGTGCGGAATAGTCCGCATGCTCAGCGGGTCTTGCGTGCGATGGCCGACCACCGCGGCGAGAATGCCACTGTCGGCGAGCGCCGCGCGCATGCGTTCGCCGACCAGGTTCAGCCCCGGCGAAATGCGCAATGCGAGCGAATCTTCGGCGAAGGCCGCGAGCTGGCCGCGCAGATTCTCGAAGCTCATCGCGGCGACCATGTCGGTCCAGTCGAGCAAACGTGCGGCGCGCGCCAGGGCCAACGCAGCGAGACCCGTCACGCACGGCGTGCCGTTAATGAGGCTCAACCCTTCCTTCGCTTCGAGCACCAGCGGTTCGAGGCCGAGCCGTTGCAGCGCGTCGCGTCCCTTGAGCCGCTCGCCGCGATAACGCACGTAGCCTTCACCGATACACACCAGCGCGATATGCGCCATATGGCTCAGATAACCGACCGAGCCGAACGCCGGCACTTCCGGCAGGCAATCCGCGTTGAGCAAGGCCACCAGTTGATTCGCAACTTCGAGGCGGATGCCAGAATGCCCGTGCGCGAAGTTGTTGACGGCCGCGGCCATGATCGCGCGCGTCTCGGCGACACCGAGCGGCACGCCGACGCCGACCGCGTGACTCATCAGAATGTTGCGCGACAACGTACGCTGTTCGGTCGGCGACACGATCACGTCGCACAACGCGCCCACGCCGGTGTTCACGCCATATGCGCGAATCCCACGCTCGACGATCTGTTCGACGAGCACACGCGCCGCCGCGATGCGCGCGCGGGCATCGGCGGAAAATTCGAGCGGCTCACCGGCGGCGATGGCCGCCACCTGAGCCCAGTCGAGAGGACGATCGGAACGGATCACGGCCATGATAGTGCTCTGCCCGGTAAGTTAGCCAAGTGCGGCTGATTAGTTGGTGGTGCGGTCCTGATGACTCGACACGAATTGCCGGAAGCGATCCGACTTGCATTCCACGAAGACTTCGTCGGGCGTGCCGTCGGCTTCCACTTGATCTTGATGCAGGAACATCACGCGATTCGACACGTGCCGCGCGAAACCCATCTCGTGTGTGACGACCAGCATGGTGCGGCCTTCCTCGGCGAGCGAGCGCATCACGCGCAGCACTTCGCCCACCAGTTCGGGATCGAGCGCGGAGGTCGGCTCGTCGAACAGCATCACTTTCGGATGCATCGCCAACGCACGAGCAATCGCCACGCGCTGCTGCTGACCACCCGACAGATGCGCCGGATAGTGGCCGCGCTTTTCCGCGAGACCGACTTTCGCGAGCAGCGCCTCGGCTTCTTCAACCGACTCCGCGCGGTTGCGTTTTTGCACGCGCATCGGGCCTTCGATCAGATTTTCCAGCACCGTCATATGCGACCAGAGATTGAAGTTCTGGAACACCATGCCGAGCTGGGAGCGCACGCGGTCCACCTGGCGGCGGTCGCTCGGTTGCAACTTGCCGTCGCCGCGGCGCTTCATTTTCAGCTCTTCGCCGCCGAGGGCGACCGAACCGTCATCGGGCGTTTCGAGCAGGTTCAGGCAGCGCAGAAATGTGCTCTTGCCCGAGCCGCTCGCGCCGAGAATCGAGATCACGTCGCCTTGATGAGCGTCGAGCGAAATGCCTTTGAGCACGTGGTGGTCGCCGAACGACTTGTGAATGTTCTTGACCGAGAGTGCAACGGGTGCCGTAGCGTTCATGGGATTCTCCAGATTCATCCAGGATGGGCGGCCGTTCAGGGCGCGGCGCGGCGCGTTTCGGTGGTGGCCGAAACCGGCCGGCTCGGCGCGACCTGCGCGGGCGCCGCGCGCAGATGGCGCGACAGACGCCTCTCGAGGAAGCCGAGCAGTCGCACGATGACGAAGTTCAGAAACAGATAGATCAGCGCGGCGCAGATGAACACTTCAGTCGTGCGGTACGTCTGCTGAATGATCTGCTGCGCGACGCCGGTCACTTCCCACACGGTGACGAGACTGGCGAGCGCGGTCGATTTGACGAGCAGCACCGCTTCCGTCGAATACGCGGGCAGGCACTGGCGCAGTGCAATCGGACCGATCACGCGGCGCAGCAGCGCGAAGCCCGACAGGCCGATTGAATAACCCGCCTCGATCTGACCGACCGGCACGGCCATCAAGCCGCCGCGAATGATTTCCGCGGTATAACCGGCCGTGCACAACGCGAGCGATAAAACCGCGCACATGTACGGCTCGCGCAGCACCGGCCACAGGAAGCTCTCGCGAATCACGCCGAACTGCCCCATGCCGTAGTACACGAGGAACATCTGGATCAAAAGCGGCGAGCCACGGAACACGAGAATATAAGCGCGTGCGAACCGGTTCGGCAGCCAATGCGGCGACACGCGCATCGTGACGATCACGAGCGAGAGCAAGCCGCCGAGAATCAGCGAGCAGAAGAACAGCCCGAGCGTGGCCGGCACGGCCGCGAGCAGTTGCCGCAGCGTGTCGAGAAGGAAGTCGAAGTCGAAATGCATGATGTCCGTCCTCGTCAGTTGCGCGCGAAGTTGCGCTTGAAGGACCGGCCCACGCGTGCCTCGGCGCGGTTGAAAATGCGGTTCGAGATGCCGGTCATCAGCAGATACAGCGCGCCGCCCACCACGAAGAACGTGAAGTATTGATGCGTGGAGCCCGCCGCGATCTGGCTCGTGCGCAGCAATTCGGCGAGCCCCGTGACGGAGATCAGCGCCGAATCCTTCAGGCTCAATTGCCAGACGTTGCCGATGCCGGGCAACGCGAAACGCAGCACTTGCGGAATCAGGATGCGGCGCGCCATGGTCAGCGTGGGCATGCCGATCGAGCGCGCGGCTTCGAGTTCGCCCCGCGAGACCGCGAGCACCGCCGAGCGGTACACCTCGGCCTGATACGCGCCGGAAATCATGCCGACCGCGAGCGCGCCGATCACGAACGGCGGCACGCCGACAAAACCCTCCGCGCCGAACCACTGGCCGACGGTGGTCACGAGTGTCGAGCCGCCGAAATAGAACAGATAGATGACGAGCAGTTCAGGCACGCCACGAAACACCGTGGTGTAGATATCGCCGATCACGCGCAGCGTGCGAAACCGCGACAGCTTGGCCGCCGCCACCAGCGCACCGAACACCGCGCCGACCGCGAGCGCCGCCAACGTGAGCGCAACCGTCATCAACGCCGCGAGCAGCAACACGCCGCCCCAGCCCTCCGGCCCGAAGCCGAGCATCTCTATCAGAGCCATTCCCTACCCCTCTCTGCCATTACGGCGGATCGAACCAGCCAGGCGCGACGTGTTCATGCCGCGCCCGTCTCTACCTCTGAACACTCAGCGAATCAAGGCGTGACGTCGGTCTTGAACCACTTGGCGGAAAGCTTCTTGACGGTGCCGTCGGCGAGCGCGGCACTGATCGCCGTGTCGAACTTCGCTTTCAGATCGGCGTCCTGCTTGCGGAATGCCAGGCCTTCGCCCGGCCCCCAGATCGGGCCGCCGATCTTCGGGCCGGCCATTGAGATCGACGCGGTTTCCTTCTTGTCGATATTCGCGGCGTAGTAGGTCACGTCGTCGAACGAGGCGTCGATGCGGCCGTTGGCCAGATCCAGATCGCGCTCCGGCGACGTCTTGTAGACGCGGATCGTGGCGATGTCCTTGAAGCCGTCGTTGATGAACTTGGTGTAAACCGTGCCCGACTGAATGCCGATGGTCTTGCCCTTCAACTGCTTGCGCAACGCGTCGACAGTGGGTTGATCGGTCTTCGGGTCGCCCGACAGCTTGACGACGGCCGCGGTGGGCGTGGCCTTGGGCAGCACTTTCACGTCCGTCACGGCGAAGGTGGCGGGCGTGGCGGCGTACGGCTTCGAGAAGGCAATGATTTTTTCACGCTCCGGCGTGATCGAGATCGCGTCCATCAGCACGTCGAACTTGCCGGCTTGCAGACCCGGGATCATGCCGTCCCAGTCTTGCGCCACGAGGTTGCACTGCAGCTTGATGCGCTCGCACAGATTCGCGACCAGTTCGGGTTCGAAACCGCCCAGCTTGCCGCCCGGCAACGTGAGGTTCCACGGTGCGTAGCCGCCTTCCAGCGCGATCGTCACCGTCTTCCAGTCCTTGGCCTGCGCCGGTGCCGCGAAAATCGTCGCGGCGCCGAGAACGGCGCCCATCAATGCCTTTGCTAACGTCGTGCGCTTCACTTTCACGTCGAAACTCCTTTGATTGAGGAAACCGTCGAACTGAGTGTTTAATTGCCGCTTAATTTGTATAGACAAGTCTGCATGAGTCAAAAAACCGTCGCAAGGGAATTTGCGCGGAATTGCGGAAATCATCGGGTAAGCACCTAGAGAATGCCGCGTCAAAGGGCATTCCGGGGATTGACGGGCAACTGAAGAGGGAGATGACGCACGTGGCTGCGTGCGTCAACGTGGTGCGCTTTGTCTAGACAGGTTGGTGAGTGACGGCAGACGCGCGCAACAATGGCGCACGGCCGCGCCCTACCAGATGAAGGGCACGAAGCGGTAGCGCACGCGTGCGGTGTAGTCGGCATAGCCGTCTAGCTGCTCGGCCAGCATGCGCTCCTCGCGCACCGCGCGCCAGCCGAGGCCGATCACCATGACCGGCACCACAGCGAGGCCCCACCATGAGCCGAGCAGCAACGGCGTGCCGATGAAAAACAGCAGCGCGGCCGAATACATCGGATGACGGACATGAGCGTACGGGCCGCTGTCGATGACCTTATGGCCGCGGCTCGCCTGGATCTTCACGACCGGCGCGGCATAGCTGTTCGCGCGGAACACGAAGCGGCACATGAAGATGCAGAGGAACACGCACAACGAGCCGAGGCTGACCAATGCTACCGGCAGCGGCGCCGACCAGTGAAAGCGCATTGCGTCGAGCCCCATCAGGATCAGCCAGCCGAACCACGCCACGCCGGCGCCCAGCACGAAGAGGCGATCCCAGCGGCTTTGCGGCGGCTGCACGAACAGCGATAGACGCTCGGCGAGCAAGCCGGGATCGTGACGCGCGAGCCACAGTCCGATCCACAGGCTCAGCACGCCCATCTCGATCAGATACCACCAGGCGGCCGGCCACGCAAAGGTGCCCGCCGCGCCGAACAACAGCACGCCCATGAAGACCAGCCAGGCCGCTGTTTGGAGAATGAGGCGCGTGATCATGGCGGTTCTCCGCTATGCGCTGTTCGCCGGTGTACGCACGCGCCCGAATATTTCGGCGATGTCGATGCCGCCGGTGTTCAGGCCGAATCGATCGCGCAGGCAAGCGGCGAGTTCGTCCGCGCTCGTGAGTTGCCGCTCGCTGATGATCTGGCCGTCCGCCGAGCGTTCGTTCAGTTGGTCGTTGAGCAGTGTGAGCCGCGCTTCGGGCAACACGCGGCACACGATCAGGTTGTTCGCGAAGATCGAATCCGGCGCCGTGGACGTGTACCAGTTCGAGGTCTCATAGTCGATCCATTCGACCGGGTGCAGGTCGAAACGGTAGATGCGCGACCAGCTTTCGTCGCGCGCCAGCACTTCGAGGTATAGCGAACCATGCGATGCGTCGGCGAGCCGAAACGTGCCCAGCGGCGTGTGCTGCGCGAGGCCCGCGTTCAGACGCAGCGGCGCGGTGAGTGTGACGCTGCCGAAGCCGACGTCGGCGATCCATGCTTCGTTGTCGATGTCGATACGCAGGACCATGTGCGTGCGAGGGGGAATGGCGCCGGACTCGCGCCCCCAGAGCACTCTACCCAGCAGTGGCGTGACCTTGAAGCCCAACTGCATCAGCACATTTGCCAGCAGCGCGTTCTGTTCGAAGCAGTAGCCGCCGCGGCGTTCGGTGACGAGTTTGTTCTCGATCGACTCGAGGTCCAGTTTCACCGCGCGGCGCGTGAGCGGGTTCAGGTTCTCGAAGGGAATCGCTCTCGGGTGCAGTGTGTGGATTTCCCGCAGCACCTCCAGCGTTGCCGCGCGCGGGCCTTGGTAGCCGATGCGGGTGAAGTAGTTTTCCAGATTCACTGTGTCTGACATCGGCGTGGTCCCGGTATGGTTTGGAGCGCTGGGCATTGGTGGGCCGTGCATGGACCGTGCTTGGCCTCGCGGCTTCGGGTGATGATCATAGCCGTTTTTTCCGGCTGCCCAACGCGCCGTGTTTTCCTTGTTTTCGTAGGGATTTTCGTACTGGCCTGCGCCGCGCCGCCGCAGTGCGGGCGGCGCTGACAGCCAAAGCCTCTCGCTACTGTCCGCCCTGTAACGCCGAAGTCGCGATCGACGGCACGCTGATACCGTGGCTCGACGCAAACTGCACCGCCGCGCTCAGCGTCGACATCAACGATTGCAGTTGGCCCGGCGCGGACTGCGCGATATACGAAGCGCTCTGCGCGGTCTGCGGATTCATTCCGGCCTGCAGCAGCGACGACGGATTCATTTGACCGATGCTGCCGAGCCCCGACTGCAAGCTCGAATACTGGCTCACGCCTTTACCCAGCGACGCGAGGCCGTCCGTGAACGCCTGCTTGTTCACCGGCGCCGCCGACGCGCCGCCGCTCGCGCGGCTTGCCAGCGCCTGTGTCAGCGTTTGCGACAACGACTGCTGCGTGCTGCCCGCCTGCGTCAATTGACTGACGGAAGGCGTTCCTCCACTCAGCAATCCCGCCGCCTGTTGTGCCTGCCCTGCCGCACTGCTCAAACCCATCGCGGATGCAAGACTCGATTGGCCGCTCAGCACCTGCTGATTTGCGCCGACGTAGGTCTGCAACAACTGCGACACGCCACCCGGCGACGCGGCCGCGCCCGCATCCGCCGAACTCTCGCCGCCGCCTATGCCGAACTGCTTCAGATTCAGCTGCGCGTTCGATACGCCGCTCACCATCACCAGCAAACCGCCGCTCGCGAGCAACGAAATCAAAAGGCTGCGCTTATTCATATGTATCTCCTGACTTGACTTTGAAGGGTACTCGTGCGAGTTCGACACCACGGGCGCGCGCCGGTTCATATGAAGAATTCACTACAGAAACCGCACCAAAACGCATTGGATTTCAGTCACGCCGAAATGGCGCCGAGTCGCCATATGTCAAGGTAAAAAATTACGCTTTAGCGAGAGTGATGCGAATCGTTCTCGTCTGTTGACTCACCGATTGCGCATGAGTACGATCTCGCCTTCTGCTGTAGCCCGGCGTGGCAAATGGATGCGGCAAATCGCGGGCCCACGGAGATGCCGCCCCGCGATGGCCAGATCAGTCCATACGATACCAATAAGGATTCCGATGAAATTCTCCTCATCCAACGGACTCACGGCTCGAACAGGTTCGCTCCGCGATCGCGCCGCCCGCCGCTCACGTGTACTCTCGATGCGGCGCGCCGCCCTTTACACGGTTTTCGCCTGCGCCTCGCTGACAGCCGGCGCCGCGATGGCGCAGGCCAACTCCGACGCCGCACCGGAAGCGGCCGAAGCCGAACGCAACGCCAAAGCGACGGACACGAAACCGCCGGCCGGCTTCTGGGATCGTGAGCAAATGCTCGGCGATATGGGCGGCCTGCGCCCCTGGCTCGGCAAGTACGGCGTGACGCTTACCGTTACCGAAACCAGCGAAATTCTCGGCAACCTTCGCGGCGGCCTCGCGCGCGGCGCAGCCTACGACGGTGTGACGACAGCGGCCGTCCAGCTCGATACGCAAGAAGCGTTCGGCTTGCCTGGCGGCCAGTTCAACGTCAGCGCGTTGCAGATTCATGGCCGCAATCTGAGCGCCGACAAACTCGGCACGCTGAATACGGCAAGCGGAATCGAAGCCGAAGACACGACGCGCCTGTGGGAGTTGTGGTACCAGCAGTCGTTCCTCGACAAGCGCGTCGACGTGAAGATCGGTCAGCAAAGCATCGACCAGGAATTCATCGCGAGCACGTACTCGGCGCTCTTCATCAACACGATGTTCGGCTGGCCCGCGCTGCCCTCGTACGACATGCCGTCGGGCGGTCCCGCTTATCCGCTGTCCGCGCTCGGCGTGCGCGTGCGCGGACAGATCACGCCTTCGTTGACGGCGCTGGCCGGCGTGTTCGACGGCGACCCGCTCGGCAACAATCCGAACAACAGGAGCGGCACCAACTTCAATCTGCATAACGGCACGCTGTTCATCGGCGAGTTGCAGTATGCGATCAACCAGCCCGCTCGCCGCGAGCGGCGGCGGTTTGCCGGGCACCTACAAGATCGGCCTCTGGTACAACAACGGCAGCTTCGCCGATCAGCGCTACGACAACACCGGCTTGCCGCTCGCGAATCCGGCCTCCACCGGCGTCGCCGCGAATCATCGCGGCGACTACAGCTTCTATGCCGTGGCCGACCAGATGATCTGGCGTCCGAGCCCGGACGCGGCACGCAGCCTCGGCGTGTTCGCCCGCGTGATGGGCGCGCCCGGCGACCGCAACCTGGTCAGCTTCGCGGCAAACCTCGGCGTCGTGCTGAAAGCGCCGTTCGCCGGACGCGACAACGACAGCGCGGGCCTCGCCCTCACCTACATCAAGGTCGGCAATCACACGCACGGCCTTGATCAGGATAGCCGGGCATTCAGCGGCGGTCCGTACGGCGTGCGCACCAGTGAAACGGCGCTCGAAGCAACCTATCAGTATCAGGTCAGCCCGTGGTGGACGCTGCAAGCCGATGCGCAATACACGTTCAACGCCGGCGCCGGTCAGAATCCCAACGATCCGACGCAGCCGCTGCGCAACACCTTCGTCATCGGCGTGCGGACCAATATCGCGTTCTGAGGCGGTGCGGTGCGTTGCGTTAAGCAGGCGCCGCCGAACCGCGCGTCTGCGTGCGCAGCGACAGATCCTGCACCATCTGCGCGGCCAGATAATCGCAGGTGGGCCGGTCCGATTTGGCGCTGCGCGCCACCACGATCTCCAGCGGCGCGATCTTCGGCAAGCCTTGCGCTTCGCCGAGAATGGCCAGCCGCGGCGGCACACTGCAACGCGTGAGCGCAATCACCGAAAGCCCCGCGTCCACGGTCGCCACCAGACCCATCAAACTGGCGCTGCTGAACNNNNTGCTGAACGCAGCCCGATAGCGAATGCGCGCGCCGTCCAGCGCGGCAAGCGTGTGCTGACGCGCCACACAGCCGGGTTCGTAGAGCCCGACCGGCAACGGCGACGCCGCCAGCACCGGCGTATCCACCGACGCCCCCACCCACACCATCGGCTCGCTGCGCACGAATTCGCCGCGCAGTTTGCGGTCGCGCGTGACGAAGGCGAGATCGATCTTGTTATCGGCCAGCATGGGCGCGAGCGACGTGCTCTGCGCGCAGACGATTTCGATCTCCACGTGCGGATACAGATTCGAAAAACGCCGCAACACCGGCGACAACAACGACGACACGTAATCGTCCGGCGCGCCGAGCACCACGCGCCCGGTCACCTCGGGCCGCACGATCGCCGACCACGCCTCCTCATGCAAGGCCAGCACGCGCCGCGCGTATTCGAGCAGCGTATTGCCCGGCCGCGTGAGCGACAGATTGCGCGTGTTGCGCGCAAACAGCGTGGTGCCGAGCATGGTTTCGAGCCGCTTGATCTGCATGCTGACGGCCGCCTGCGAGCGGTGCACGGTGACCGACGCCTTCGTGAAGCTGCCTGTTTCCACCACCGCGACGAAGGTGCGCAGCAAATCGACGTCGAATTCGGGGTGCATGATTTATCAATCCAGCTTATGGAATTACTCAATTTAATTCGTTTGTGAGCGTCGTGCAAGCCACGCAATACTCATGATTCCACGTTCACGGAGGCCCGCTCGCATGTCCCTCACCCAACGTCAACAAGGCGCCATTACGCTGGCCAGCGGCGGGCTTTTGATGGGCACGCTCGGTGTCTTCGTCGAGGAGGCGCGGCTCGGCGCGCTGACGCTGGTGTTCTTTCGCTGTCTGTTCGGCTTTCTCTCGCTCGCCGCGTATTGCGCGTGGAAGGGTTTCTTCACGCGAGCGCATTTCACGCGCCGCACGGTCGTGTTGGCGCTGATCTCCGGCGTGCTGATGGTCACGCAATGGGTCGGTTTCTTCGATGCGATTCATCGCACCAGCATTGCGGTGGCGACGGTGGTGTTTCACGTGCAGCCGTTCTGGGTCGTGCTGATCGGCGCGGCGCTGTTCAATGAGCGCCTGGGTGTCGACCGGCTCGGCTGGATCGCGACCGCCTTCGTCGGGCTCGTGCTCGCGTCGGGCGTCGCGGCCACCGAAAATCTGCAGGGGCACACGAGCTATCTGATCGGCATCGGCGAAGCTCTGGTGGGGTCGGTGCTGTATGCGAGCGTCACGTTGATCGCCAAAGGACTCGGCAATCTGCGGCCGCATCTGCTGACGCTCGCGCAGTGCGCGGTCGGCGTGGTGTGCCTGCCGTTCATCGCGCCGCTCACCGCTGAGCCTATCGGCCCGATGCAGTGGTTCTGGCTGATCGGCATGGGCGTGCTGCATACGGGGCTCTCGTATGTGCTGATCTACGGCGCGCTGCCCAAGCTGACCACGCCGATCATCGCCGTGCTGCTGTTCGTTTATCCGTTGACGGCCATCGTGGTCGATGCGCTCGTGTATGGGCGGGCGCTGTCGCTGCCGCAGCTCGCGGGCATGGCGTTGATCGTGGTCGCGAGTCTCGGTGTCAATCTTGGCTGGCCGCTGCTTTCCATCTTGCGGCCAGGCGGGCGGGCGCGGCATCACGCCGATTGAGTTGCAGCCGGTTTTTTATTTCAATCGCCGTAATGAAAACGGCAGGCAATCACATAAATCTTTCCGTCTCGCGGCAGGTAAACCAGGCGATCGGCATGCGTGACGCGGCGCGACCAGAAGCCGCTCAAGCTGCCGACCAGCGGCTCCGGCTTTCCCGTACCGCGATAAGGATCGCGCCGGCATTCTTCCAGCAACGCGTTGATCTTGCGTAAGACCTTTCGGTCGGTTTCCTGCCAATACAGATAGTCGTCCCACGCTTCGTCGGTGAACATAAAAACACTATCAGCCTTTGCGGCCTCCTCGTTGCGGCTTTTCTGTTTGCTCATCGGTCAGCAGTTCGCGCGCGGCCGCACCGCCGGCGTTCAACTGGGCGATGGATCGGGCGAGCCGCTGGGCGTTCTTCGACGAACTCAACAGATACAAGGTCTGCTGCATCGCATTGAAATCCTCGAGCGAAACCATGACCACGTTTTCGCCGCTCTGCCGGGTGATCAGCATGGGCGTGTGGTCGCGGCAGACGTCGTCCATCGCTTGCTTAAAGCCGGCGCGGTTTTCTCGATTGGAGAGGTTGCCCTCCAGTCGCTCCTGTCAAAAGTTAGAGACGATTCCACCGCCGAACGGATTGGCCGCGCTGCGGGGACTACCCCATGAGCCGCCGACCCAGAAGAAAAACCCCTTCCGGGTCGGCGCAGTCATTGTACAGATCACTGTACAGAACAGCAAACCCAAAACCATGGAGGAATACGTCGCCTAACCGATAGAGAGGATGCCCGCCGACGGCCACGCGCGCCACTCGGCCAAACGGCCAATCTCACTGCGGCAACACCTCGCCCTTCGTCTCTGGCGCGAACGGAATCACGAACAGGCCGATGATGAACGCGAGCGCCGTCAGCGCCACCGGCACGCCGAGCGTATGCATATGCAACACCGCCGCGCCGAGCAGAAAGTTGACACCCGCGCCGACAAACCGCCCGAACGACGTGCAGAAAGCAAACGCCGTGGCGCGCACGCGGGTCTCGAATTGTTCGGGCAGCCACAAGCTGAACAGCGCGAAATTGCCACCGAAAAAGCCCAGCACGAAAAGCCACGCGATGAACGGCGCGAGGCCGTTGGGCAAATAGAACGCCCAGCCGAAACTGCCGACGATCGATACCGCCATGCCGGTGAAGTAAAACGCCAGCGTCCTTTTGCGGCCGAAGCGCTCGGCAAGCGGCGGCAATGCAAGACAGCCGAGAATCGTCGCGATCGACAGCAGACCTGTGGCCATCGACGCCGTTTTGATCGCATCGTTCTTCGCCATGCCGGCCTTGGTCGCCAGTTGAATCACGGCGGACGGCTCGTACACCGCGCCGGCCCACAAACCGATGATGGCGATCGTCAGCAGAATGCACGCGACCCATGTGCGGCGCCGGTATGCCGGCCCCATGATTTCACGCAGCGGTTTCGTGCGCACGGTGCGCGCTTCGGCTTTTTCCCATTTCTCGGACTCTTTCACGCGCAGCAAGATCAGAATCGCGACCACCACCGGCACCGCGCCGGTCAGGAACATCGCGCGCCAGCCGTAATGCACGCCGACCGTGTAGTTGAGCGCGGCAGCAAGGAAGAACCCGGCGTAATAACCCGTTTGCAGGTAACCGGCGCCCATCTTGCGGCGATCCTCCGGCCACGCTTCGGCCACGTACGTCCCCGCCAGGGCCCACTCGCCGCCAATGCCGACACCCGCAATGAAGCGATAGATGCCGAGTTCCCACACGTTGTGCGAGGTCGCGGCCAGTCCCGTGAAAATGGCGAACGTGAAGATCGTGCCGGCCAGCACCTTGGTGCGGCCGAAGCGGTCGGCGAGCGGCCCCCAGATGAACGACAGCCCCCAGCCGACGAGGAACAGCGCGAACAGGATCGAACCGGCGAGGCCGACATTCGCCGGCGTGGCCGCAAAGCCCGAGCGCGGCAACAACTCGGTCAAGGCCGGCGTCAACACGAGCGCGTAGATGAACGAGTCCATCCCGTCGAGCGTCCAACCGGCCCACGCGCCCCAGAAACCTACGATTTGCGAACGATTGAGCGGCGTGCGATGCCGCGCGACCGACGTGCGGTCGGTGAATGAATTCATCATGCTCCTCCAGCCTTGCGATTGGCGTACCAAGTACGTGATGGGAACGACGGGACAGCGCGCTCGTTTGAAATCCGGGGCTCCCTCGTGCAACGAGGGAGAGGACATTGGCAGATGGCCCCGCAAAAATTTTTCGGGTTTGTCCGCCTGCAAAACGCGTCTTTTTATATATAATATTTGAACTTATGAACGACGCAACAGATGGTTTTCCCCTGGACGCCCCGGCGCGCGGCCTGCTTTTACCGGCCGCGGCGCCGCGTGAGAGCACGTCCCGCGTAATCGCGGAGGCGCTGCGCGCGGCGATCGTCGACGGCACCTTGGCGCCGGGCGTCCCGCTGCGCCAGGACGCGATCGCGCGGCATTTCTCGGTCAGCGCAATTCCCGTGCGCGAAGCCTTGCGCCAGTTGGAAAGCGAAGGCTGGGCCAAGGCCGAAGTCCATAAAGGCGCGACGGTCGCGCCCTTGTCGGCGGATGAAGCGCGCGAAATCTACGAGATCCGTGCCGCGCTGGAGAGCCTCGCGATCGGCCTCGCGATTCCCAATCACACTGCCGCCACGCTGCGCGAATGCGCCAGGCTGTGCCGCGCCGCCGAACGCGAACCCGACCCGTCGCTGTACGTGGCGCGCAATGTCGCGTTTCATATGAGCCTGTATGCGCCCGCCGCGCGTTCGCAACTCGAGGACATGATCGGCACGCTGCATCGGCGTGGCGAACGCTATCTGCGCCTGAAGTTCGGCTTGCCGTCGTACAAGGGCGAGTCCGACAATGAACACGCCGCCCTGCTCGACGCCGTGCAACGCCGCGACATTCCCGCGGCTCAAGCGCTGGTCGTCGCGCATCTGCTCGGCACCGGCGACCTCCTGCATCGTTTCCTGACTGAACGCGGGCAGGTGGAAGCCGCGCTTGCGAATCAACCCAAGCCGCGCGGCAGACGCGCGCGCGCCACCACCGGGAGCTGACTGAGCCGATGAACCGATCCGCCGAAACGTCACCCACCGCACGTTCATGGACCACGCGCCGCGACGAAAAGAACCGCCGCCTCGCGATCATTGCGCCGTGGCTGGAAGACGGCGTGCTGCCGTCCCACCGCATTGTCGATGCGCTGGAAACGCTGATTCAGCCGGGCGACCGTGTCGCGCTCGAAGGCGACAACCAGAAACAGGCCGACTTCCTGTCGCGCTCGCTCGCCCAGGTCGATCCGCAAAAGATTCACGACGTGCATCTGCTGATTTCGAGCATCAGTCGCCCTGAGCATTTGACGCTGTTCGAGCGCGGCATCGCGCACAAGGTCGATTTCTCCTTTGCCGGGCCGCAGAGTTTGCGGGTAGCGCAATTGCTCGAAGACGGTCAGCTCGAAATCGGCGCGATCTACACGTACGTCGAGTTGTACGCGCGCATGTTCGTCGATCTCACGCCGCACGTCGCGCTGCTGTGCGCGGAAAAGGCCGACCGTCACGGCAATCTGTACACCGGGCCGAACACCGAGGACACCCCGACCATTGCCGAAGCCGCAGCGTTCCGTCATGGCATCGTGATCGTGCAGGTCAACGAGGTCGTCGATGAACTGCCGCGCGTCGACATTCCGGGCTCGTGGGTCGACGTGGTCGTGGAGGCGGACCGGCCGTTCGCCGTCGAGCCGTTGTTCACGCGCGACCCGCGTCATATCGGCGATCTGCAGGTGCTCACCGCGATGATGGTGATTCGCGGCATCTACGAGCCGTATGGCGTGACGTCCCTGAATCACGGCATCGGCTTCGACACCGCGGCGATCGAATTGCTGCTGCCCACCTACGGCGAGTCGCTCGGCCTGAAGGGCAAGATCTGCCGCAACTGGACGCTCAATCCGCACCCCACGATGATCCCCGCGATCGAATCGGGCTGGGTCGAAAGCATTCATTGCTTCGGCAGCGAAGTCGGCATGGAGGCGTATATCGAAGCGCGCCCCGACGTGTTCTTTACCGGCAACGACGGCAGCCTGCGCTCGAACCGCGTGCTATGCCAACTGGCCGGGCAATACGGCGTCGATCTGTTCATCGGTTCGACCTTGCAGATCGACGCGGACGCGAATTCGTCGACCGTCACGCGCGGGCGTCTCGCCGGTTTCGGCGGCGCGCCGAACATGGGCCACGATCCGCGCGGCCGCCGTCATTCGAGCGAAGCGTGGCTCAAGTTGCTGAAGGATCAAGGGCCTGTATCGCGCGGGCAGAAGCTGGTCGTGCAGTTGGCGGAGACGTACAAGAAAGGCGGCGAACCCACTTTCGTCGACGAACTCGATGCCGTCGCGGTCGGCGCGAAGAACGGCATGCCGATCGCGCCCGTGATGATCTACGGCGACGATGTGAGCCATGTCGTCACCGAGGAAGGCATCGCGCATTTGCACAAGGCCGAAGGCAGCGACGAGCGGCGCGCGGCGGTGGCCGCCGTGGCCGGCGTGACGCCGATCGGACTGCGCGCCAGGCCGGAGAAGACGGCGGAGTTGCGCCGGCGCGGCATCGTCGCGTATCCGGAAGACCTCGGCATTCGGCGCGGCGAAGCGAAGCGTTCGTTGCTGGCGGCGCGCAGCATCGACGATCTGGTGACGTGGTCGGGCGGCCTGTACGCGCCGCCGGCACGCTTCAGGAGCTGGTAACGATGGTGCCCGCTGCCTTGCTCGAGCGCGCGGAGCAATTGTCCGCGCCTGGCGTGCGCGCGGATTCGCGCGGCGCCGCTGCGTATGCGGTACCCGCCGATGCGCAGCAACTGTCCGCGCCTGGAGCACACGCGGATTCACGCGACACGGTTGTACACGCACTGCTCTCCGATGCGCAACTCGCCCGTTATGCGGTCACCGCGCTGATCGAAGAAGCGCAACTCACACCCAAGCCCGCGCTGGTCGACCAGCGCGGCAGCGGCGCGCATCGCGACCTCGATCTCGCCACCATGCTGCGCTCGGCACACGCGCTCGAGCCGACCTTCGCGGCACTCGCGCGCGCGGCGCGCCGCCGCGGCGAACCATCGGCGCTGTTGCGCACCGAACTCGCGCAGATCGGCCGCGCCGGCGAACGGGACATGCTGCGCGCCACCGGCGGCAGCAACGCGCATCGCGGCGCGATCTGGATCGTCGGCTTGCTGGTCGCGGGCGCGTCGATGCCGGACGGCAGTCTGCAACTCGATGCGGCGCACGTTTCTAAACGCGCCGCGCGGATCGCCTGCTTTCCGGATCGTTTCGCCGCACCGTCGGACAGTCACGGCGAACGCGCGCGTCAGCGTTATCAGGTGGGTGGCGCGCGCCGCGAGGCGCAAGACGGCTTTCCGCATGTCGTCGAAACCGGCCTGCCCGCGTTGCACGCGGCACGCACCCGAGGAATCGCCGAAGACGCCGCGCGTGTCGACGCCCTGCTCACTATCATGGCTTCGCTCGACGATACCTGCCTGCTGCATCGCGCGGGTTTGCCGGGCTTGCACGCCGGTCAACGCGGCGCGCGCCGCGTGCTCGATGCCGGCGGAAGTTCGACGCCGGACGGCGGCGCCGCCCTTGCCGCGCTCGAACACGAACTGCTGTCGCTTAATGCATCGCCTGGTGGCGCCGCCGATCTGCTCGCCGCCACCCTCTTTCTCGACATGCTGGCGCGTCACGACGCCGGCGGGAGCCCAGTGCCATGGAACATCTGACCTTCGACTATCCGGCGCAACGCGCCGTCACGACCCGCGCGCATGTCGGCGTGGTCGGTTCGGGCGATCTGGAAGTGCTGCTGTCGCCGGCCGATAACGGTGCCGCGCTGAGCGCGCATGTGGTCGTGCGCACCAGCGTCGACGGCTATAGCCACATCTGGAAAAGCGTGCTCGACCGCTTTTTCACGCGCTACGACGGCGCCGCGCAAATCGAAATCAACGACTTCGGCGCGACGCCCGGCGTGGTGGCATTGCGCCTCGCGGAAGCCGTCGAAGCGGCCGAACCGGGAGACGACGCATGAACACCGTTGCGACCTCGCATCCCGCGCCGATGCTGCGCGAAAGTTTCATCGAACTGCCGGCGCGCGAGCGCGCCCGCTCGCTGCTCGACGCGGGCACCTTCCGCGAATTGCTCGGACCGTTCGACAGGATCGAGTCGCCGTGGCTGCCGCTGCAAGGCGTCGTCTGCCAGGCCGACGACGGCTGCGTGATCGCGCGCGGCACCATCGACGGCGAGCCCGCCGTGGTCGCCGCGATCGAGTCGGCGTTCCAGGGCGGCAGCATCGGCGAAGTGTCGGGCAGCAAGATCGCCGCCGCGCTCGAAATGGCCCTTCGCGACTGTGAGCGCGGCAAGATCGTGCGGCCTGTCGTGCTGTTCGAGACCGGTGGCGTGCGACTCCAGGAAGCCAATCTCGGGCTCGCGGTGATCGCAGAGATGCAGGCCGCGATCGTCGCGTTGCGCCGGCATGTGCCGGTGGTCGGCGTGATCGCGGGGATGGTGGGCTGCTTCGGCGGCATGTCGCTCGCGGCCGCGTTGTGCTCGTATCTGGTGGTGACGAAGCAAGGGCGGCTCGGCATGAATGGTCCCGAAGTGATCGAACAGGAAGCGGGCATCGACGAACTCGACGCGAGCGACCGGCGCCGCGTGTGGCAGTTGATCGGCGGCGAACAAAGGGCCGCGACCGCGCTTGCCGATCAACTCGTCGACGACGATGCCGCCGCCGTGGGCGCCGCTGTGCGCTCCGCTTTCGCGCAAGGCGTGCCGGCCGCGCATCGCAGCGAACAGGTCGACACGTTTCTGGACCGGCTCGCGCGGATCGATCCCGCGAGCGTCACGCCGGAAATCATGCGCGACGTCTACAACCGGGATTTGCAAAACAACGCGCGCAAGGAGCAAGCATGAGCGACGCCACCTTCAGCCGCGGCGCGCGCTGGTTTCAGGCGCTCGCCGGCGAACCGTCCGGCAAGGCGCCTGTATTGAGCGGCGATGCGCCGCTCGGCGGCGAGACCGCGCGCTTCATCTCGGTCGTCCCCGATCCCGGCAACCGTTTTCCGCGCGCGACCGATAACGTCGTCGGCCTGGAACAGGGTTGGCTGCTTGCGCGTGCCGTGCGCGAAGCGATCGCAGAGGACGAAGCGAGCGGCACGCGCCGCCCGATCGTCGCGATTGTCGACGTGAAAAGCCAGGCGTACGGCTATCGCGAGGAAATGCTCGGCATTCACCTCGCCTGCGCCGCTGCCGTGGATGCGTATGCGTCGGCACGCGATGCCGGGCATCCGGTGATCGCGCTGATCGTCGGACCGGCGATGTCGGGGGCGTTCCTCGCGCATGGCTATCAGGCCAACCGCATCGTCGCGCTCGACGCGCCCGGCACCATGGTTCACGCGATGGGCAAGGAAGCCGCCGCGCGCGTCACGCGCCGCACCGTCGAAGCGCTCGATGCGCTCGGCGAAACCATCGTGCCGATGTCGTACACGATGGCTTCGTTCGCCAAACTCGGGCTGCTCGATCAACTGATCGAAGGCGTCGATGCGGACACTCCGGATGCCGCGCAGATCGAGCGCGTGCGTGATGTGTTGTCCGCGCAGATTCGCAGCGCGCGCGACGGCAGCCGTGACCTGTCGCATCGGCTGGAATCGGCGGCGGCTCGACAGAATCGCGCGGCGTCGATCGAAGTGCGCCGGCGTCTCGCCGAACAATGGGACGCCGTGTGATGCAGGTCTGCGCCGCCCCGCCGTTCGCAATCGATCAAGCGCTGTCGTGCGACGCGCGATGGCGGCCGCATGACTTGCTGCGCTTGCGGCGCTTGCAGCCGTTCGACGGCGAACCGGCGTGGGTCCGCGAGGCTTTCGCGCGTGCGCCGTATGCGGTGGTGCGACGCGCGTTGGCCGCCGAGGGTGTGGTTGCGATCGGTCTGCGCGGCTTGGAGCGCTCGCAGCGCTACGGCACGTGGGCGTCGGTAGACGATATCGAAAACGCTATACCGCCAGAAGCTTTGGCGCGATGCAGTCCTCTTGCCGAGCGCGGCAGTGCGTTGCCTGCGTTTGCCGCCCTCGCTGCATTGCAGAGCGATGCCGCCGGCCCATTGCGCGGATTCGTTTGGGGACCGGCTGGCAGTGCCGGTTTCGAGCTCGCAGCGCAAGTACCCGCCGTGTCTGAATCAAGCGATCTCGACTTGCTGATCCGCACGCCGTCGCAGCTCGCACGCGATGACGCTGTTCAATTGCTAACTCATCTCCAGGCGCTCGCGCAACGCGCCGGCATTCGCGTGGACGCGCAACTCGAAACGCCCGCGGGCGGCGTGGCGCTGGCCGAATGGGCCGCGTGCAAGGCGCGTGTGATGGCGCGCCATGCACGCGGCCCGCAACTGATCGCCGATCCATGGGCCGCTGTTCGCGGCGACGACGTCTGATGCTTGCACTGATCTTCCCCGGCCAAGGCGCGCAGACCGAAGGGTTCCTGCATCGTCTGCCGCAGCACCGCTTGGTGCGCGACACACTCGCAGAAGCCTCTGAGGTCATCGGCACCGATGTGCTGACACTGGATACTCCGGACGCGCTGCGCTCGACCGTCGCCGTGCAAATCGGCTTGACGGCTGCGGGCGTGGCGATCACGCGCGCGCTTGCCGATGAACGGCTCACGCCGGAGATCAGCGCGGGTTTATCGGTCGGCGCGTATGCCGCGGCGGTCAGTTGCGGCGCGATCGACTTTAGCGATGCGCTAAGGATGGTTCGCAAGCGCGCCGAGTTGATGGAAACCGCGTATCCGTCGGGTTATGGTCTCGCGGCCGTGTCGGGTTTAGCGGAACATCAACTGGAAACACTCGCCGCCCAGCATGCGGATGAGGGGCAACAGCGCGTGTACATCGGCAATGTGAATGCGCCGCGTCAGATCGTCGTGGCGGGAGCGAATGCCGCGCTGGACGCGTTTATCGAACGTGCGCTGGCGGCAGGCGCTCGCAAGGCCACCCGGCTCGCGGTGAGCGTGCCGTCGCATTGCGAATTGCTCACGCATGCCACGGACGAATTGGTTGCGTACGCTCAGGATGTGCCTTTTCACGCGCCGCGAAGCACCTATGTCGGCAATCGCGGTGGTCGCCCTTTGTACACCGCAGACGCGATCCGCGACGATCTCGCCACCAACATGCGCTACACCGTGCGTTGGTTCGACGCGCTCACGGTAATGCAGGAAATGGGCGCTCGTGTGCTGATCGAAGCGCCGCCCGGCCAGGTGTTGACGGACATTGCGCGCGAGAACTTTCCGGACACCGCCGCGCTCGCTGCGAGCGGCTTCTCGTTCGATCGACTGGTGGCGACGGCGCGTCGGCGGCTGGAAGCGGATTGAGCGGGCAGGCGGCGCAACACCGGCGTTCCTGGTCGGCGCTACAAAGCCTGTTCCGGCGCGCGTCCGATCGTTTGCGAATCTGGCGCCGCGCCTGTATCACTCCGCGCACGCTCGCGCCCCGGCGTCACCACCGCGCCGGTGCCGCCCGGACGCCCCACCGATTTCGCATGCCGCTCGATCAGCCGTTGCAGCAGGCAGAACGCGCAGAGCAACGCGCCGATCACGATGCGCGTCCACCACGAACTGAGCGTGCCGTCGAACGTGATCAGCGTCTGGATCGTGCCGAGAATGCCGACGCCGAACAGCGACCCCACCACATAGCCGACACCGCCCGTCAGCAGCGTGCCGCCGATCACGGTCGCGGCGATCGCGTCGAGTTCCATGCCCTGCCCTTGCAAACCGTAACCGGACAGCACGTAGAAGGTGAATACCGCGCCGCCGAGCGCCGAACAGAAGCCGCTTAACGCATACACGCCGATCCGCGTATGCGCGACCGGCAAGCCCATCAGCAGCGCTGAGCGCGCATTGCCGCCGACCGCGTACACGTTGCGGCCAAAACGTGTGAAGTGCGCGATATAGATCGCCGCGAGAAGCGCGGCGAAGGCGATCAACACATTCGCGGTGACGGAACCGACGCCGATGTCGAGGCGAAACGCCGAGATCTTGTGAAAGGTCGGATCGTTGATGGTGATCGACTGAGTCGTGATCAGAAAGCACAAGCCGCGCGCGAAGAACATGCCGGCCAGCGTGACGATAAACGCCTGCAGCCGGAAAAAGTGAATCAACGCACCCTGCACCGCGCCGAACACCGCGCCCATCAGCAGCACAATCGGTACGATCAGCCAGACCGGCAGATGCACGTGTTCCGACAGCACCGCCTCGACGATGGTGGTCAGCGCGACGATCGAGCCCACCGAGAGATCGATCCCGCCGGACACGATCACGAACGTCATGCCGATCGCGACGATCAGCAGGAACGCGTTATCGACCAGCAGGTCGAGCAGCACTTGCCATGAGAAAAAGCCGGTGTACATCACCGAGCCGAAACCGAACAGCGCGCAGAACAGCAGGATCGTGACGGCGATCGGCAACGTGCGCGGATCGACGATATGGGCCCAAGCTTCGAAGAGTCGTCTCATCGCGCGACCCCGCGCTGCGTGAAGAGCGACATGGCGATCGCGCGTGCCGCCGGCGACTGGATCACGCTCACCGTGAGCACGACGGCTGCCTTCACGACGAGCGTCGCTTCCGGCGGCACGCCGATCGAATAAGTGGTGTAGGTCAGCGTCTGGATGATCAGCGCGCCGAGCACGGTGCCCGCGAGACTGAAGCGGCCGCCGAGCAGCGACGTGCCGCCGAGCGTCACCGCAAGGATCGCGTCGAGTTCGAGCAGCAGGCCGGCATTGTTGCCGTCGGCGCTGCGCACGTTCGAGCTGATGAGAATGCCCGCCATCGCGGCGGTCAATCCCGAGAAGCCGTACACCGCGAAGACGAGCGCTTTCGAGCGCAGTCCGACAAGACGCGTCGCGACCGGATTCACGCCGATCGCGCGAATGAAAAGCCCGAGTGCGGTGCCTTCGACAAGCGCCACGGTGGCCAGCACGGCAACCGTCGCGATCCAGACCGAACACGGCACGCCCAGCCAGTACCCGCCGCCGACGAACAGATAGCCGGGCGCGCCGATCGGAATGATCTGCCCCGCCGTCAGCAATTGCGCGATGCCACGGCCGGCCACCATCAGAATCAACGTCGCGATGATCGGCTGCATGCCGACGAACGACACCAGCAGCCCGTTCCACATCCCGCTCAGCACGCCGACGATCAACGCCGCCACCAATGCCTGCGCGATCAGTCCGCCGGTCGGCACGGGCTGCGTCGCGAGTATCGTCGCGGCGGCGGCGCCCGCGATCGCCACCACGGCGCCGACTGAAATGTCGATGCCGCGCGTGGCGATCACGAGCGTCATGCCGGTGGCGACGAGCACGAGCGGCGCGGCGCGATTCAGCACGTCGATCGGCGCGCCGAACAGATGGCCGTCGAGCATCCGCAGCGACAGAAAATGCGGATTCACCCACAGGTTCAGGCCGCACAGCAACGCGAGCGTGACGCATGGCCAGATCAACGCGCGCTCGGCGCCGTCGCGCACGAACCAGTTCGATAGCTTCATTCGCCGCTCCCCGCGATGAGTCGGTAGATGTTGTCTTCGTTCGAAGCCTTGCCGGCCACTTCAGCGATCTTGCGGCGGTCGCGCAACACCGCCACGCGATGGCTGACACGCACCACCTCGCTGATCTCCGACGAAATGAACAGGATGCTCAAGCCGTTCGCGCACAGCGCCAGCAGGCGATCCATGATGTCGAACTTGGCCGCGACGTCGATGCCGCGCGTGGGTTCGTCGAGAATCAGCAGCCTGGGATCAGTGGCGAGCCAGCGCGCCAGCAGCGCTTTTTGCTGGTTGCCGCCGGAGAGCAGCGCGATCGGCTGTTCGGCGTCCGACGCCTTGATGCCGAGCCGCTCGATCCATAGATCGGCCAGTTCACACGCGCGTTGGCGGCTGATCTTGCGCCACCATCCGCGCCTCGCCTGCAACGCCAGCAGGATGTTCTCGCGGATCGACAGTTCGGCGACGATGCCTTCTTTCTTGCGGTCTTCCGCGCAGTAGCCGATGCCGTGACGTACCGCGTCTCGCGGCGAACGCAAGCGAACATGGCGGCCTTCGACCAGGATGGTGCCGCTGTCGGCGCGGTCCGCGCCGAACAGGAGACGCGCGGTTTCGGTGCGGCCGGAGCCGAGCAAACCGGCGAGGCCGAGGATCTGGCCCGGCTGCACGTCGAGGTCGAGCGGCTGCATGGTGCCGCGCCGCCCCACGCCGCGCAGTTCGACGAACGGCTGAACAGCCTCCTTGCCCTGCTGGTTTTCGTGCGGATCGCGCCCTTCATGTGCGGCTTCACGCAAGCGCGCGCTCATGCGCTCGTGACCGACCATCTTCGAGACCAACTGATCGGCCGGCAGATCGCGCGCGAGATATTCGCCTTCGCGCTCGCCGTTGCGCATTACCGTAATGCGATCTGAAATGGCATACGTCTGTTCGATAAAGTGCGTGACGAACAGAATCGCAATGCCTGATTGCTTAAGATGGCGAAGTATTTTGAAAAGCTGCGCGACTTCGCTGTCGTCGAGGCTCGAGGTCGGCTCGTCGAGGATCAGCACGCGCGCATCGACTGACAGCGCACGCGCGATCGCCACCATCTGCTGCACGGCGATCGGATAAGCGTCGAGCGAGCGCGTGACGTCGAGCGACACGTCGAGGCGTGCAAGCGCGGCCTGCGCGCGGCGCTTGATGTCGGGCCAGTCGATCGCACCGAAGCGCCGCGGCTGCCGGCCCGCGAAAATGTTCTCCGCAACCGACAGGTTCGGGCACAGGTTCACTTCCTGATACAGCGTGCGCACGCCGGCGGCTTCGGCTTCCTGTGGCGACGCAAACGCGACGATCTCGCCGCCAAGGCGGATCGTGCCGGCGTCAGGCGCGACCACGCCGGTCAGCACGTTGATCAGGGTGGATTTGCCGGCACCGTTCTGGCCCATCAGCGTGTGGATCTCGCCGGGGAACAGGCGAAAATCGACCCGCTGCAGCGCTTTCACGCCAGGAAACGTCTTGCTCACGCCGGCTGTGGCAAGAATGGGCTCGCGTGCGTTCGCGGTGCCATCGGCATCGGTTGCCATGGCGCCGAGGGCCGGCGGATTCGGTTCTGAAGCGGGATGCGTCATAGGCCTCGCTCGATCGGCGGTGCGTTGGTGCATTGGTGCGTTGCGTCGGTGGGCTCAAGCGAAGTTCGAAGGCATTCGGCGGATTCAGCGGAAAAGAGACCGCCCGCTGCCGAAGCAGTCGGGCGGCCAGGCACCGCTGGAGAAACCTCTTCGATCTGTCCGTACCGCGCTTGCGTGCTCAGCTCGTGCGCCACGCTTTCATCAGGAACCCTTAGTACCTGGCCTCAGTACTTGCGCGTCGGCAGTGTCTCCGCCGCGACGCTCATCGGGAAGACGGTCTCTTCCGTGAGAATGCGCTTGGGCAGCGGCTTGCCGGCCACGACGTCCTTCACCGCCGACATCAACTGCGGCCCCAGCAACGGACTGCACTCCACGTCGACGTTCATCTTGCCGGCGGCCATCGCCTGGAAGCCACCCTTGGTCGCATCGAACGAAACGACGATCACGTCCTTGCCCGGATGCATACCGGCCTCTTCCATCGCCTGGATCGCGCCGAGCGCCATGTCGTCGTTATGCGCATAAACTACATTTATTTTATTTCCATAAGTTTTTATAAACGCTTCCATGACCTGCTTGCCGCCGGCCAACGTAAAGTCGCCGCTTTGCGACGCGATGATCTTGAACTTGGGATCGCTTTTGATCACTTCGATCAGGCCGGCATGCCGGTCGTTGGCGGGCGCAGAGCCGACCGTTCCCTGAAGTTCAGCGATGTTGATGGTGTTTTTCTCGTTTTTATAGTGATCCGCGAGCCACTTGCCGCCACGCCGCCCTTCTTCCAGAAAGTCGGAACCGATCATCGTCACGTAGAGCGACGTGTCTTTCACGTCGACGTTGCGATCGGTCAAGATCACCGGAACCTTCGCGGCTTTGGCCTCGCGCAGCACCGGCTCCCAGCCTGATTCCACTACCGGCGAGAACGCGATGACGTCGACTTTCTGCGCGATGTAGGAGCGGATCGCCTTGATCTGGTTTTCCTGCTTCTGCTGCGCGTCGGAGAATTTGAGCTTGATTTTCGCTTCCGCGGCGGCGGACTTCACCGACTCGGTGTTCGCAGTACGCCATGCGCTTTCGGCACCGACCTGCGCGAAGCCAAGCGTGATCTGTTTGTCTTGCGCGTAGGCGCCCGGCGTTGCCAGCGTCAGCGCGCCCATGCCCGCGCAGAATGCGAGCGCGCCCAACGCACGACATGCGGCGCGTCGTGTATTCGCCATGACTGTCTCCTGATCGTTGTTGTGTAGGCGATCCATCGAAACCGCCCAGCGCTTGCGGCTTTCACGGTGCGTGGATCGTGATGTAGCGTAGTGTGCGGCGCGTTAACCGTCCAATCATATGATTCGCGGCGACGATATCAATTTTGATATAGCGGCGGCATCGGGCTGTGGCGTGGTCGATGCGTGTCCGGTCGCGGTGAGTTGGCGGCAGCGCCTGGCGCGTATTACGGCCGACGTGCTTTTTATGCGCTTACGTGCTCGATGATTTTGATCGGCTAAAAGCTGCGGGTCTAACCGGTTCGCGGCGATCTACCGCGCTCCCGCTCGCGGCGTCACCCAACGAAACGTCAGATTGATTCGCTCGCCCGCGACACGAGGCTCCTTCGGCACCCGATGCCGCCATTCCGCCTGCGTGTCGCCCTTCATCACGAGCAGACTGCCGCCTTTGAGCGAAAACGACTGCACCACACCGGTGTTGTTGTGGCGCAAATCAAAGGTGCGCGCCACACCGAGGCTCGCCGACGCGATCACCGGCCGGTCGCCGAGCTCGGGCTCACGGTCCGCGTGCCAGCCCAT
>WNGR01001155.1_pt1 | contig 35004 bp, 35 predicted proteins | sample 5407581 | NCBI WGS metagenome assembly WNGR01 (sample SAMN13153383, study PRJNA577476) | soil metagenome | isolation source: 80 cm soil or saprolite under Garry oak tree replicate 2 | place: USA:California | collected 2016-06-15 | reverse complement strand
TCGGCCGAAGGCTGCTCATGCTGTTCCTTTTCTTCGAGAAAGTTCTCTTTCACCCAATTGATGAACTCCTCACCACCAAGGATGCTCTGGCCGAAGATGGCGCTGTTTACCTCGAGCCCGGCGGCAATATCGGCCATAAGTTGCTTCCGGTAGGCGGCTGTATTCTGACCGGGTTCAGGTGGATGTAGCGGGATAGAGCAGAGAGGTAGGCCTCTTTTTCCACGAGGATACTCTTGTATCTCCCCTGGTAGAGATGACCCACGCGCCGGTGCTGACGGTTGAAGTGACCGGTGTAGGAAATATTGAAGTGACGCATGAATTCGCCGAGGTTGCCGAGAGGAGTCTCCACCAGAAGGTGGAAATGGTTGTCCATGAGGACATAGGCATGCAGTTTGACGGTATATATGTTCAGGGATTGGAAGAGTAAACGGAGGAAGGTTTTGCGGTCGCCATCATCCTGAAAGATGTTTCTCCGCTCGTTGCCCCGGCAGGTAACGTGATATACCGCACCCGGATATTGTATGCGCAATGGTCTGGCCATGGTATTTCTACTTCAAGAAAGGTAATTTGCAGGGGAAGATTTGACCCCACTTTTTTACTATTGACGACCTATCTCGTTGACATCCCTTCATTTTTCTCTTTCATTTTCTGTCGAGGAACCTGAGAGGCGCAGAGCTTACCGCGCCTCTCAGGAAAGGATTGCCCGGCCAATTAGAAGGTGCCGTTCTGGATCGCCTGGTAACTGCCGCCGTAGGAATTTATAGTAGTTACAAGCCCGCTGCCACCCTGAATGCCGCCTGTGATCTTCGAGTTGCCGATTTTTACCGGACTTCCCGTGCTTGCCACGGTGCCGTTGATTACAGAATTATCTATGGTGAAGTCAAGGCTGCCACTGCCGACAGCAATCAGGCTACCAGTGGAATTAAAATTACTGTGCCGGGCGTTGACCGAAATCGTCCCACTCCCCCCGTAGGCAAAAACAGGGATCTGACCGTTGACCGTGAAATTGTCAAGCTCCACAAGGCCGCTCCAGTAACTGAAAAAAGCCATTGCCTGTCCACCGGCAAGACCTGTAATGTTGAGATTGGTGAATTTTATCGGGGTGGCCTGTGATGGAAAGATCCAGATACCGCCATGTTCGGGGGCTGTTAATCTGATCCGGATATTGTTCAGCACAATATTATCGACATCCCAATAATTGTACAACCACATACCGTCGCCGTCGGAAATGATCTCGACGTTATCAATGGTGAGTTTTTGCGGATAGTGGGACATGATGCCTGCTCCGTAGCCAGTCGCCGCGGCAGCATCGATAAGGCTGTCGGTGATGCCGACGCCAATTGAGCCCGAGATATCAAGAATTCCCTGGACTGTAAGGTTTCTAAAAAACATGCCATCAGACAGATGAATGCAGGATTTGTAGCCTGGTTCACTACTGCGCCAGGGATTGTTCAGCGGTTTAATAATGGAGCCGGTGCGGCTTTGGCCAATGATGTCGATATTGTACTGGATACCCCACGCATTCAGAAAAGAAAAGTCTTCCGCGTAGGTGCCCGGCATAAGTACAATCGCGTAACGGCCGGCAGAATTGTTCGGCCCGATCGCCTGGATGGCCGCGGTTAAGGTATTGAAGGAATTTACTCCATCAATTGTGCCAGTATGTACGACTTTTACACCGGCGTAGGAGCTAAGCCCGATAGTTCCCGAAATCTTGGATGCAGAAATCGGTCCGGATATCTTGGCATCGGTCACTGCACCGTCGGCAATGACGGTGGTGGTTACTTGCCCTGCTGATAACACACTCAAACCAGCAGGACCTTGCGGACCTATTGCACCTTCCTGACCCTGCGGGCCGATAAGACCAGGCGGACCTTGAGGACCAGTAGCGCCGGTCACTCCTACCGGACCAACGGGGCCAACTGCGCCAGTGGGACCTACCAATGATACACTAGTAGCACCGACCCAGTTGTCTCCTGCTTTGGGACCGTAGAGAATATTGGTGATGTTATCAATGTAAAAATCGCCAGCAACTCCGGCGGCAGAGGAAGTAACAGGATTTCCGGCTCCACTCAGGACGGTATTGCCATTAGCACCTACAGGCCCCGCTACACCTTGAACTCCTTGCGGCCCAATAGGCCCTATAGGCCCGGTAGGCCCGGTAGCACCGGTAGGCCCGGCGGTCCCTTGCGGACCAACTGGTCCAGTCGGCCCTGCTGTTCCAACACTGCATACCCATCCACTCCCAACTACAAATTGCAGATAATTCCCGGTTGGGCAGACTATCCCCAATTTCGGAGCGGTGACAGCGCCATTTTGAATATGATCCGTCTTGACCCCGGTCCCCGTTGTCAGGGTTTGCCCGCTGGTACCATCTGCAGCAATGATCGCCACCGAGTTGACCGTATTAGGCCCGATCGGTACCGCGGCAAACGACATAGATACCGGTGACAACATCGCCGTTACCGCCGCCGCCACTAACCAACTTACTGCTCTACTTCCGATTCTTCTCATCTATACTTCCTCCTCCGCTGGAATTATGCGGTTCAATGACCGCATAGCGATTTCATTGTAACCGAATCAAGCACAAGCGGGATGGCACCTCGGCCAAATCCCAAAACGCAAAGGCGCCTCTCCACCGGCATAGACCCGAAAAACGGCGTTAAAAAAACACCCATCACCAGCCTCCCTTTGAAAGAGAAGATCCGAAAGAGGGACGCATGCCATGCGCCCCTACGGATAAATCTACGGTTGTTTGGCGTGACTCGTGCTGAGCGGCCTGTCCTGAGAGTAGCCGAAGGGAGCCGAAGCAGGAGTGAAGAGTGAAGTCCGCACCCTGCTGTCGTCAAGCACTATCCGTGTGACGTTCCAGTTATTTTCAAGCGCGTAAGCCATCCGGTCCGTCAACCTTTTTGCAAAGCGGAAGTTTTACATATTTTAATAAAGTTTTTTATATAGATACAGATAAGAAGTCAATAATTATCTTGTATGAATTTATTTACACAAATCGCAGTCAAATGCAAAAGGCCCCCGCCGGAATCCTCCGGCGGGGGCCTTTACATACGGCTTATGCGGTTATACTTACTACCCGAGAATCGCCTTTATATCGGCGTCAGCCGTTGTGATCGGAGCGATGTTGAAGTTCTCGACCAGGAAGTTGAGTACGTTGGGGGTGATGAACGCCGGCAGAGTCGGTCCGAGCTTGATGTTCTTGATACCCAGGTGCAGCAGGGTCAACAGGATGACAACCGCCTTCTGCTCGTACCAGGAAAGGATCATCGAGAGCGGCAGGTCGTTGACGCCGCATTCGAAGGCTCCCGCCAGGGCAATTGCGATCTGGATGGCCGAGTAGGCGTCGTTGCACTGACCGACATCCAGGAGACGCGGGATGCCGCCGATGTCGCCGAATTCGAGCTTGTTGAAGCGGTACTTGCCGCAGGCCAGGGTCAGGATGACCGTATCCTGTGGGAGTTTCTCGGCAAATTCGGTGTAGTAGTTGCGCCCCGATTTGGCGCCGTCGCAGCCGCCGATCAGGAAAAAGTGCTTGATCGCGCCGGACTTGACGGCGGCGATAACCTTGTCGGCTACGCCCAGCACGGCGTTGTGGCCAAAGCCGGTCAGGATTTCCTGCCCCGGGTTTTCAGGCAGACCGGGCAGTTCGAGGGCCTTGGTGATGACTTCGCTGAAATCCCAGCCATCGACATGCTTTACATCAGGCCACCCTACCAGACCCCAGGTATAGAGGCGGTCTTTGTAACTGTCGGACGGTTTCTGGATGCAGTTGGTGTTGAAGATGATCGCGCCGGGGAAGTTGACGAACTCCTTGGCCTGATCCTGCCAGGCGCCGCCGAAGTTGCCGACCAGGTGCGAGTATTTCTTCAGGCCGGGATAGCCGTGGGCCGGGAGCATCTCGCCGTGGGTGTAGATGTTGATCCCTTTCCCTTCGGTCTGCTTGAGCAGCTCTTCCAGCATCTTCAGGTCGTGGCCGGTTACCAGAATGGCTTTGCCCGCCTTGGTGCCGAGCTGAACCGGGACAAAATCCATCAGTCCCAGGTTCTGGTCGGTAGTAGTTGCCAGCGCCTTCTGGACAAAGGCCAGTACCTCGTCATCGCTCCTGCCCAGGATCATCGCGTGATCCATGTAGGCGGCCATACCCTTCAGACCGTACATCAGGATTTCGATCACGGAACGGATATCTTCGTTGACATGCTGTTTGTTGATGCCGTAGGCCTCGGCCTGGGTAATCATGCCGGCCAGGTCGTCCGCCGGCTTCCAGTCGGCCACCGGCCCGGAGAGCGTGACGCCGGCAGTTGCCTTGGCTTTTTCTTTCAGCTCGTAGCAGTGCTTGATAACCCCGCCGATATGGCGCGGGTTGAAGTCGACGTTGGTGACGGTGGTGAAGAGCCCCTCGATGGTGAATCTGTCGATTTCGGCGTTGCGCCCCAGCTTGTCGGCATAGAGCGCCAGGCTCTTGAGACCGTAGAGCAGGTGATCCTGCAGTGCCGCTACATCAGGATTCTTGCCGCATACTCCCGAGATGTTACATCCTACTCCGTTGGCCGCCTGCTCACATTGGTTACAAAACATACTCATCTCTGTTTCCTCCCTTTCGTTGGTTGATGCTAAACTCGCGTGGTGAGTTTTTTTTGTTAATATGGTAGGAACAGTATACCTACTTTTCGAATAAATAATTGACGCTTGTCAAAAAAAGAATTTTAAAGGAGAAATCCGATGTCCAAGGTCTTTTTCAGCGATATGCGGGCAGGCCACAAGGAGAATCTGTTCGACAAGATTGCAAATTTGCTGGCCCTGGCCGGGCTCCCGCAGACCGTTGCCGAGGGTGACCTGACGGCGGTCAAGATCCATTTCGGCGAAAAGGGAAATCACACCTATCTGCGCCCGGTCTTTGCCCGGCGGGTCGTGGAGGAGATCAAGAAGCTGGGCGCGCTGCCGTTCCTGACCGACTCCTCCACGCTCTATCCCGGTCAGCGCAAGGAGGCGGTCTCGGCCCTGACCTGCGCGATCGAGAACGGTTTCGGCTACTCTTGCGTCGGCGCGCCGCTGGTCATCAGCGACGGCCTGCGCGGCGTGACCGAAACGGAAGTCGCCATCGAGGGGGAACTGCTGAAGAAGACCTACATCGGCACCGAGATCGTCGAGGCCGATGCGCTCGTCGCGATGACCCACTTCAAATGCCACGAACTAACCGGATTCGGCGGCGCGATCAAGAACCTCGGGATGGGGTGCGCGAGCCGCAAGGGGAAGCTGGTGCAGCACTCCACGGTGGCGCCGAAGGTGGCCGAAAAATACTGCACCGGCTGCGGTATCTGCCTCAAGGCGTGTGCCCATGATGCCATCGCCATCATCGAAGGCAAGGCCCAGGTTTCACCCGCCTGCGACTGCTACGGGCACTCCGACGCACCGATCGTCAACGACATCGGCATCTGCGCCTCGACCGACCCGGTGGCGATCGACCAGGCCTGCGCCGACCTCGTCAACGGCGCGCGCGGCAACGAGGGATCGGCCCTCACGAGCGGCCACGAGCCGGGGGGAGACAAGTTCCGCGGCTGCTGGCCGGAGATACCGTGGGAGGTGCAACTGGAGCATGGGGAGAAGATCGGGTTGGGGAGCAGGGTGTATGAGTTGATGAGGGTGTAAAAGTTTATTATAGACACTTTACGAGAGAGGGACCTGTGGACAAAAAAATAATTGAGAATAGTCCTGTATTAAAAGAGATGCGCCGCATGATTTCACGCGAAGAATGGACTATCGAAAATCAGGCGGCGATAGCCGAGCGTTGCCGTTTGCTGGAATCTGATGGAGGTACGGCAGCTGAACGTGTTTACGGTGTACTTAATGACCGATACCTCGATTAGCCTCAATGCTGCCCTCACCAATGCAGTAGATTTCATATTTGTTGATTGATCAATAGTGAGTCTTCCTATTTATTTTTGGTCAACGCACACGACAACGGGGGTCGGCCCTGCAGAGCGGTCACGAGCCGGGGGGAGGCAAGTTCCGCGGCTGCTGGCCTGAGATCCCGTGGGAGGTGCAGCTGGAGCATGGGGAGAAGATCGGGTTGGGGAGCAGGGTGTATGAACTGGTGAGGGTGTGAAGAGGCGCCGGCAGACAGCACAGGATAAATGTTCCAAATTGGTAGATCACCGGTTCACGCGCGTGCGCGCGTGAACCGGTCAATAACTAGTTGTCTCTGTAGTCGAGGAAAAATCAAATAATGATAAACATATTGCTCGGGAAAAAAATGGAGCCTTCTGATTCCGATTTGCTTCTCAAACAAGCTACAGCATTCAAGCGTGCGGCCGATATAGATTCAGCAATCGAAACCCTGCGGGAAGCGTACATGAGTATTTCCAGAGGGCAGATAGTCTACGGTGTGGACCCATTCCTTCGCTTGCCACTCTACCTTCAGGAGGCTGGCAGAAATGATGAAGCGTGGATGGAGTTCAATAAGTTGATTTTGGAAGGCTACCCCAATCAACTACGCAATGCTGGCGTACGTGCCATGGAGCATTCAAGAATCTACGACAAGATGAGACTCTTCCTGCATCGAGAAGGACGAAACGAAGAATCCGTTGTATACGGAGTCTTATCATTATTAGCATATGCGAGGGGGCTTGTTTTGCAGAAACGTAGTGATGAGTTCGCTTCGTTAGCCACGAGCGAAAGCGTTGAAGAGGCTCTTAAGCCTCTCCTCAAGAAATCAGGAATGAGCAGTCAGTTGGCGCAGTTTGTGAAACTCGTATGCCGTGAGATTGAGATTCCGTCAAAGATTGACTTGAAGGGCGCTGGAAAGCGAACGCGTGCACTCATTTCCAGTTGTACCCAGACTTAAACAGTAAAAGGGGGAGAACGTATGGACGGCACTGAATATATGGAGGAATTACAGCTTAAGGAACTGCTTGAAGAACTTATAAATGATGGACATATTGCCAATGCCGCCTCGATAGGTATAGCAAAGATAATTATTTATGAAGGATTTGGCAGGCTATCGAGCACCCAACAAGACGTATACAACAAATATATTCTGCCTATTTTCGATAATGAAACGACAAAATGTAAAATCTGTCAATCCACCGTTTCTGAGCTGCCAACAAGTGATAAATATACACTTATTACAACAGGTTATTGCCCAAGGTGCGAATACAACTTGTCAAAGGAAGACTGAGGGCGCACGTCTCCAAATTTTAAGAAAATGAAGAACTGCCGACGTGCCAACAAGGCTTACGACCTGCCAGAATAATCGGCAGATCAAAGCCCGAACCGTTATATGCAACTCGGGAACTTGAATGAAAAAACTGAACACAGCAATCCTCATATTTGATGATGTAGAGGTTCTTGATTTTGCTGGGCCATTTGAGGTTTTTTCCGTCACAAATGAACTGAACGACTATTCCCTTTTGAACGTCTTTACTGTCGCCAGAGAAAAAGCCCCTGTAACAGCCAGAAATGGCCTTTCTGTAAATCCTGACTATTCAATTGACGACGCTCCACAAGCAGATATTCTGATAATCCCTGGCGGCCGCGGCACCCGGCCTCTCCTGCTGCAGCAGGATATTCTCGCTTGGATATTGCGTTCCGCACATAACGCGGACAAAGTCCTTTCGGTATGCACCGGCGCTCTACTTCTTGCCAAAGTCGGGCTGCTCGATGGAATAAAATCTACGACGCATCACGGCGCTTTTGATACACTCGCCGAAATTGCACCAGACACTGAAATCGTACGAGATGCCCGTTTCGTAGATAGCGGCAAAGTAATTACCTCTGCCGGCATCAGCGCAGGTATCGATATGAGCTTGTACGTCATGGAGCTGCTTTACGGCGAGAAAACCGCCCGACAGACGGCAGCGTACATGGAATACAGATCCAACTAGAAAGAGGTGTATTCCTCAGGGGATTCCTGCCGGTAATGAACAAATAGCGGGGCAGTTAATTCTCTGCTATGTTCCAACCAATGGGCCATTTAAACAAATTCGATAAAAAGGAAACATCATGAGCCAGTTGCCAAAATGTCCGACATGCAGTTCTGAATACACCTATGAAGACGGAGAGATGTTCGTCTGCCCGGAATGCGCCCACGAATGGGCAAAGGCTGCAGCGGATAACGCGGATGCCGTCACCGTCGTGCGTGACGCCTTCGGCAACGAACTTAAAGCCGGTGACTCGATCACCGTGATAAAGGACCTGAAGATCAAGGGTTCGTCAGCGGTGGTCAAAACCGGCGTCAAGATCAAGATCATCCGCCTCGTCGCGGGTGACCACGACATCGACTGCAAGATCGACGGCGTCGGCGCAATGCAGCTGAAATCGGAATTCGTCAAGAAGGCGTGAGAAGTATTTGTGATGTCGCGCACCAACAATCCACACATGAAGCGATGAAAGGAACTGACCATGAATGAGATGAATGATCTTCAGGAGAGGCTCGATGTCTCCGAGGCCAAAAACCGCCTCAATAACTGGATAGCCATAAGTGTGGCCATCATTTCGGTATTCATGGCGGTTACCAAGGTGAAGGATGACAACATCGTCCAGGCCATGCTGCAGGCCAAGTCCGACGCGGTTGACACCTGGAACGAATACCAGTCGAAAAAGATCAAGCAGCATTTGGCCGAGCTGGGGCTGAACCAGGTGCAGGCGCTGCAGGTGATGGCGCAGGGGAAGGGAAGCGATGTGCTGTCGTCCCAGCAAAAGCAGTACCGGGATGCCATTGCGCGTTACCAGACGGACGAAGATGCTTTGAGCAAGAAGGCCAAGGGGTTTGAAAAGCAGTACGACGATCTGAACTTCAAGGATGACCAGTTCGATCTGTCCGATGCCACCCTCTCCATTTCGCTGGCCATGTTGGCGATCTCGGCCCTTACCGGGAAGCGCAGGCTTCTGGCCCTCGCCTGGCTCATCGCCGGTTTCGGGCTGCTCATGGGGCTGGCCGGACTGATGGGGCTTCCACTCCATCCAGCCGCCCTGGTCAAGCTGCTGTCGTAACCGGGCTGATACCGGGGACATTAATTCAAACATCGGCACAAGGACACGAGAAATATGCAGCATATTGCCGGAACCATGGCGAGAACAATTACCCTGAATGGGAAAAAGCAATGAAAGCGGTCATCCAGCGCGTATCATCCGCCTCGGTAACTGTCGAAGGCTCCATCGCCGGACAAATCGGGCGCGGCGTCATGGTTCTGCTCGGCGTTGAAAAAGGAGACGCCGAGGCCCAGGCCGACTGGCTGGCGGAAAAGATCACCACTCTGCGGATGTTCGGCGACGATGACGGCAAGATGAACCTCTCCGTGAAGGATATCGGCGGGAGCCTGCTCGTGGTCTCCCAGTTCACCCTGGCCGGCAACTGCACAAAGGGGAAGCGCCCCTCGTTCGACACGGCGGCGCCGGCGGACGAAGGAAAGCGCCTTTACGACTGTTTTGTCGCCGCCGCCGTGCGGAGCGGCGTGCCGGTCGAGACCGGAATCTTCCAGTCCGACATGCAGGTGGCGCTCGTCAATGACGGACCGGTGACGTTTATTCTGGAGCGGTAATCCTGATCAGAATAAATCATGCATTTATGTTTTAGACACTCCCCTCTCCCTGAGGGAGAGGGCCAGGGTGAGGGGGCAGCGATGCCGGTACCACCAGAATTACTGGTTTTTGCCAAACAACTTCGCAAGGGACAGACGGACGCAGAAAAATTACTTTGGTATATTTTAAGAGGACGCCGTTTCTGCGGCTTCAAATTTCGCCGACAGTATCCGATCCATGGATATATCCTCGATTTCTACTGCCATGATGCAGCTATTGCTGTCGAACTTGATGGCGGAGGACATAACTACGAAGAGCAGCGTTTGTATGACAAGGAGCGTACGAAAATAATTGAGGCCGCAGGAATTCGTGTAGTCAGATTCTGGAACAATGATGTTCTTAACTCTATGGAAAACGTGCTGGAAGAATTATATACGTATTAATTGCAGAAAACACCATGTGTAATGCTCCCCCTCATCCGGCCTTCGGCCACCTTCTCCCTCAGGGAGAAGGGTTGGGCAAGGCAACACATATTGCGGAGATATCATGACCAAAGAACTCACCCTCGGCTTCTCCCCCTGCCCCAACGACACCTTCATGTTCTACCCGCTCGTGCATGGCCTGGTAGACACGGAGGGACTTTCCTACCGCGAGCAGCTGGAGGATGTGGAAACCCTCAACCGGCTGGCGCTCGCAGGAGAACTGGATGTCAGCAAGGTATCCTACCACGCCCTGGGGCATATCCGCGACGACTATGCCCTGCTCCGCGCCGGCAGCGCCCTGGGGCGCGGCTGCGGGCCGCTGCTGGTGGCGGCGGACAGGATCGACCCGGCCGGCCTGCGCGGCAGGACTATTGCCGTGCCGGGGAACTATACCACCGCCAAACTGCTGCTGCGGTTGTTCGACCCGACGCTGACCGACTTTGTCGTCATGCCCTTTAATGAAATCATGGAAGCGGTACTGAGCGGCAGTGTCGACGCCGGACTGATCATCCACGAATCGCGCTTTACCTACCAGGGTTTCGGCCTGCACAAACTGCTCGATCTGGGAGAATGGTGGGAAGCGGAAACCGGCCTGCCGATCCCGCTCGGCGGCATCGTGGCACGGCGTTCGCTGGGTGCGGAAACGATCGCCGCCGTCGAACGCGCACTAAAGGCCGGAGTCGGGTATGCCCGGAGCCACCCGGACGAGGCGGCCCGCTATATCGGCGAACACGCCCAGGAGATGAGCCCGGAGGTCTGCGCCGCCCACATCGGGCTGTACGTCAACGACTTTTCGGCCGACCTGGGGGAGGAGGGGATTCGCGCGATTACCTGCCTGCTGCAACGGGCCGAAGAGGCCGGACTCATTCCGGCATCCGGGACGCCGCTGTTTGCCTGAAGGAGCCGCGTTAAAAACGGCCGGATCTGCCTCCGGCCACAATCCTTCTCCAGCACTTCTGCATCCAAATCACCCCGCATCACTTATTATCCCACCCCGCGCAGGTTTGACCGCTGCCATTCAGCTGGTATACTGGCCTTACCCTGATCGCAGAGGAGGAAATCATGAATCCGGAGATACATCTTGAACCGGCCGCCCATCTACCGCCGCAGTCCGGAACGTGTCCGCCGCAGACGCCATGAAGTGGCCATTTACTGAAACATTGGAGTACAAGCGCGACGTCATGATCAGGGAACATCTTCTCGGGCGCGGCATCAGGGATCAGGCGGTGATCGGGGCGATGCGGGAGGTGCCGCGCGAGGCGTTCATCGACGCCGAGCTCGCCGGGCTGGCCTACGAGGATCACCCTCTTGCCATCGCCGGCGGACAGACCATTTCCCAGCCCTACATCGTGGCCTACATGGCCGAAGCGCTGGAGCTGACCGGAACCGAGCGGGTGCTGGAGATCGGCACCGGGTCCGGCTATGCCGCTGCGATACTGAGCAGGATCGTGACGACCGTTTACAGCGTCGAGCGTCTGGACGTATTGGCGCGGAGTGCCAGGGAGCGCCTCAAACGGCTCGGCTACAAGAACATCATCATCCATGAAGGGGACGGCACCATCGGCTGGGCGGAGCATGCGCCCTACGACGCCATCGTCGTCACCGCCGGCGCGCCAAGCGTCCCGCAGCCGCTTCTTGAGCAGCTTGCGGTTGGAGGACGGCTTGTCATTCCGGTAGGGAGAACCTATGATGTGCAGATGCTCGTCCGGGTGCGAAGGGTCGGCGAACGTGACTACCGCCACGAAGAGCTCTGCGGCGTCCGTTTTGTCCCGTTGATCGGTGCGGCGGGGTGGTGACGGGACGGACCACGGACGACAACCGTTTCGAGTCATGCACCGGTCCGAACACGATCGGCGGCACCATTTAAACCGGACTCATAAGAGGAACAGACAATGCCGCTACCTCCCCAGCTGCGCAAGATATCCGACACAATCTGGGAACTCCCCGTAACATTCAAGGAGGGGATGCTTGTGCCGGCGCGCATCATCGCTCCGGAGTCACTGCTGGGAGGCATGGAGGCGGGGGTCTTCGACCAGGCCGCCAACGTGGCCTGTCTCCCCGGTATCATAAACTACTCCTACTGCATGCCGGACGGCCACTGGGGGTACGGCTTCCCGATCGGCGGCGTGGCGGCATTCGACCCGGACACCGGCGTGATCTCGCCCGGCGGGATCGGCTTCGACATCAACTGCGGCATGCGCCTCTGCCTGACGTCGCTCACCGAGGAGGAGGTGCGTCCTCGCATCCGCGAACTGGTGGACGAACTGTTCTTCGCGATTCCGACCGGGGTCGGCTGCACCGGTTTCGTCCGCTGCTCGCGCAGTACATTTCGCCGGGTGATCGAGCACGGCTCCCGCTGGTGTCTGGAAAATGGTCTGGCGCTTCCCGATGATCTGGAGATGACCGAGGAAGGAGGCTGCTTCGAGGGGGCTGATGCCGACGCCTGCAGCGACAAGGCGATCGAGCGCGGTTACGACCAGATCGGCACCCTCGGTTCCGGCAACCACTACTGCGAGATTCAGGTAGCCCGGCCGGAAAATATCTTTGATGAAGCGACCGCCCGGGCTTTCGGCATCACGGTTCCCAATCAGATCGTGATCATGTTTCACTGCGGCAGCCGCGGCTTTGGACATCAGGTTGCCTCGGATTACCTGCAGTCCTTCCTGAAGGTCATGACGGTAAAATACGGAATCAGACTGAATGACCGGGAGCTGGCCTGTGCCCCTTTCCGTTCTCCCGAGGGACAGGCCTATTTTGCCGCGATGAAATGCGCCGCCAACATGGGCTTTGCGAACCGCCAGGTGATCCTGCACCGGATCCGCGAGGTGTTTTCCCGGGTATTCCACCGCTCCCCAGAAGATCTGGGAATGCGCATGGTCTACGATGTATCGCACAACACCGCCAAACTCGAAAGGCACCTGATTGACGGAGTAGAGCGCCAGTTGCTCGTGCACCGCAAAGGGGCGACCCGCTCCCTCGGTCCGGGCATGCCCGGCCTCCCGGAGTGCTACAGAAAGACGGGGCAACCGGTCATCATCGGCGGCAGCATGGAGACCGGCTCCTACCTGCTGGCCGGCCTGAAAAGCGCCGCTCCGACCTTCTACACCACGGCCCACGGCAGCGGCCGTACCATGAGCCGCCACCAGGCAAAGAAAATGTTCCAGGGGCGCACATTGCTCAAGGAGATGGAACAGCGGGGTATCCACGTCCGCACCGACTCTTACGGCGGCCTGGCCGAAGAGGCCGGACTGGCCTACAAGGACATAGATGCCGTGGCCCGGGCGACGGAGGAGGCGGGTCTGAGCAGAAGGGTCGTGAAGCTGGTGCCGATCGGCAATATCAAGGGCTGATTCTAATGGAGTAATCCATGCCATACCGTTTTCTGGAAGAAATTGCCACCGCGGATGTCGCCTTCGAGGCCTGGGGAGAAACGCGGGAAGAGCTGTTCATCTGCTGCGCCGCCGCCCTGTTGCACACGATGGCGGCGGCACCGGAGCTGGTAGCGCGGCAGCAGGAGCTCACGATCGACCTTGAATACGAAGAGCTGGACCTGTTGCTGTTCTCATTCCTGCAGGAGCTGATCTTCTACAAGGATGCCCGCCAACTGCTGCTGCATGCCGACAGGGTGCGAATAACGGAGCGGAACGGCATCTACGACCTGGAGGCGCACGTCAGCGGAGAATACATCGCCCCCGGCCGGCATCGTCTGCTGGTGGATGTCAAGGCGGTTACGCTGCACCGTTTTCAGGTGGCGTTCAGCGCCGGCCATTGGCGCGCGGTGGTGGTACTGGACGTGTAACAACTCCGGCCGAATTCCGGACGGTGATTAAACCGGTAAAGGAACCTGAATATGCGGATTGTATTAATTGGAATGCTGTTGACCGTTTTAGTTATCAGCGCATTTCCGGCGGCAACTCTCTCCGCGGAGAGCGGATGGAATGAAGCCGGAATCAGAATCGGCATTCGAGCCACTCCGAGGAGCGAATATTTTCGTCAGTATGACGCGTTTGCCGTCTATGGACTCCCGTGGGAGTGGCACCTGCCCCACGGCTGGAGCGTGACCCCGAACGCCTCATTGTCCCTCGGGATTCTTGAAAACGACAGGCTGATCGACTTCATCGGGTCGGGCGCCACCGCTCTCGCTCTCGGCAAGGAAGGTTCCGGCTTTACAACCGATCTCGGCATCGATTTCAACTTTCTGGACGGTCGCCACATAGGCTCGATCGATTTTGGAAGCGCTCTTCTGTTCGGAGCCTATGCCGGCATCAATTACCGCTTTTCCGGCGGCCTCAAAGTCGGATACCGTCTGCAGCATATATCGAACGGACACATCTTATATCAAAGCGGCACTCCCAACCCTGGTCTTGATATGCACCTGTTCGGAATCAGCTATGCTTTATAGTGCGAACACCCGCACCGCCAGCGGAAAGGTTCTGACGGGTATATGCACGGCGCCGTACGAAGTCAGCCGGCTCTGAAACAGGATGAATTCCCGTACCGGAAATGGCGGGAATTTCAGTTTTTGCGACATGACTAGAAATGCATCAATCTCCCTGGCCGCCGGGATCTTGAGCCGGGCGAGGGTGATATGCGGAGAAAAGGGGCGCTCCTCCTGCAGTATGCCGCAGGCCAGCACGGCCTCATGTACACCGGCGGCAAGGCGCATCAGACGGGGATGCGGCTCCAGGCCTGCCCATAACACGCGGGGCCGGTGGCGGCTGGGGAAGCAGCCGGTCCCTGAATAGCCGAGTTGAAACGGGGGCGTGTGTACGAGTGCGAGTCTCTCAATCAGCTCTCCAGCTGTATTTTCTTCCACCTCCCCCAGAAAAGCCAGAGTCAGATGGAGCTGTTCAGTCGGCACCCGGCGGGCACCGGGAACATCCACCATCAACCCGGCCAGCGCGGTCTTGAGATCATCAGGCGGTTCTATGGCAATAAAGAGTCTCATGAGATGCCTCCAGTTTCTTCACCAACCAAACCCGCAGCCACGACAATTCTGAAATATGTGGTACTATTCGGGCATAAAACATATCGACACGGATGCTCTGCCTGCCGCACGCACAAAGGAGGAAGAGATGAAAGAAGCGATGTTTTACGAACGGGAAGGAGGCAACCGGGTTCGCTGCCGGCTCTGCCGTTTCAACTGCCTGATCGGCGACGGCGCCCGCGGCATCTGCGCCGTTCGCGAGAATCGTGGCGGCATCCTCTACAGCCTGGTGTATGGTAAAATCAGCGCGGAGCATGTGGACCCGATCGAAAAAAAGCCGCTCTTCCATTTCATGCCGGGGAGCAGTTCCTATTCCATTGCCACGCCAGGGTGCAATTTCCGCTGTCGCCATTGTCAAAACTATACGATCTCCCAAGTCAAGCCCGACGCTCCTGTCACCGGTACACCGCGAACGCCGCTTGAAATTGTGCAGCGGGCAAGAGATACTAACTGCGGTTCGATCTCCTACACCTACACCGAGCCGACCATCTTCTTCGAATTTGCTTATGATACAGCCCGCCTTGCCCGCGAGGCCGGCTTGCGCAACGTGTTTGTCACTAACGGCTATATCAGCAAGGAAGCGCTGACGACGATCGCTCCATTTCTGGATGCGGCCAATATCGATCTGAAAGCTTTCTCCGAGGAATTCTATCGCGACATCGTCCACGCCAAGCTGTCCGAGGTGCTTGACTCGATCATTGAATACCGCAAACAGGGGATCTGGATCGAGCTCACCACCCTGATCATTCCGGGGCTGAACGATTCGGATGCCGAACTGCAGGGTATCGCCTCGTTCATCGCCACCAATCTGGGGCTTGATACCCCTTGGCACGTAAGCGGTTTCTACCCCACCTACAAGTTGACCGACCGCCCCCCTACCCCGCTCGCCACCCTGCGCCGTGCCCGGGATATCGGCCGCGCCGCAGGGCTGCACTACGTTTATGAGGGGAACGTACCCGGCGAAGGTAGCGAGAATACCCGGTGCCCATCCTGTTCGGCCCTCCTGATCAACCGCTACGGTTTTGTCATCGGGAACAACAGGATACGGAACGGATCCTGTCCCGATTGCGGTGTCACCGTGGCCGGCATCGGCATGTAAACGTGCACCGTAACCCATGAATTTACACTGATATCAATGATAATTCCGAATCCATGAGTGTCAAGAGAAGCGGCAAATTATTGTTGCACTGCGGGGGATATTACGTGAATATGATCATTTTGAATGGAAGCCTATCCGGAGGAGTCATTCCAACGGCCGGTGGGCGCCTAAACAGAGGAGGAGAGAATCGTTATGGTTGACCAGAAGGAAAAATGGCAGGGATGGCTGGCGCTTTCAACCGCAATCATGGCGGTTTTGGCCGCTCTGACGACACTGTACATGGGAAAGTTTTCCTCACGCGCGATCATGGCCCAGGGGCAGGAGAGCGACCAATGGGCGTACTATCAGGCCAAGAGCATCAAGGGACATACTTTTGAGACGAACAAGAAAACATTGGAGCTGCTTTATCTGACTCAAAACAGGTTATCACCGGAGGCAGATGCAGAATACCGGAAGACTCTCGCCAAATTCGGCGAAGAGGTCAAGCGGTATGAAGGTGAAAAGAAGGAGATAAAGGAAAAGGCCGAAGGGATCGCCAGGACAAAGCTCAAGGCGCAGGAGATGGGGGGGAATTTCGCCTATGCGCTGATCTTCCTGCAGATCGCGCTGATGCTGTCATCCATCGCCAGCCTGACAAAACGCCATTACCTCTGGTACTTCGCCCTGCTCTGCAACGTGGGGTGGCTGTTCTTCTTTCTGGACGCCTGGCTGTTGTTCTACTGAGAAACTGATTAATTTTTATGTACGATCAGCTCAGGATTTTTTCGAGCAGCTTCAACAGCGGTTGGGGATAGATACCGAGGAGCAGCATGACAACTGTCGGAACGAGAAGAGCGACATTCTCGGCAAGGTCCAGCCTGCGGGCAGGCTCATCAGGTAGCGCTGACGGCTTCATGTAAAGAACAACAACTATTCGCAGATAAAAATAAACCGCCACCAGCGCTGAAAGGATACCGACGATCGCCAAGGTGTATTCCCCCGCCCTGAGCGCGGCGGAAAAAACGGCGAACTTCCCCATGAAGCCTGCCGCGGGCGGAATCCCCGCCAGCGAAAACATCGCGACAGCCAGCGCCGCACCAACGAGCGGGTTCCGGTACCCGAGGCCTCGCCAGGCCTCGATGACTTCGCACTCCTCCTCATTCGAGAGTACGGAGATTGCGCCGAAGGCGGCCAATCCCGCAGCCGCATAGATCACCAGGTAAAAAACCGCCGCTTTCACCCCGCCAGCCGGTGCTGCGACCAAAGCCAACGCAACATACCCCATCTGCCCGACCGACGACCAGGCCAGCATCCGTTTGAGATTGATCTGCACCAGCGCCGCCAGATTACCCGCCAGCATGGAGAACAGCGCCAGCAGCCAGAGAAGGTCGTGCAGCCCATGCCAAGCACCGAAAATGGGGAGCAGAAGCAGCAGCGCCGCCAGCGAAGCCCCTTTGGAGGCGGTGGAGAGCAGGGCCGTCACCGGTGACGGAGCGCCCTGATACACATCCGCCGTCCAGAGATGGGCCGGAACCAGTGACAGCTTGAACGCCATCCCGAGCAGAATAAGACACCCCCCCGCCAAAAATAGCGGTTCGGGAGCTTCGTTTGTTGAAGCCAGCTCCGCCAGCCTGATCGTCCCCCGGGCGGCATAGACCAGCGCCATCCCCATCGCCAGAATCGCCGCCGACAGCGTCCCGTTCAGCAGATATTTCAGCCCGGCTTCGCCACCTTTTGAAGAGTCGCGCTTGACAGCCACCAGGATGTAAAAGGCAAACGTGAACGATTCCAGGCCTAGAAACAGCAGCAGCATGTCCGTTGCGGCGCACGCCGCACCCATGCCGGCAAGGGCGAAGAGAATCGTGGCCGGGTATTCTTCTCCGACGATGCCTCTCCGGCGGTTGTAGCCGGCTGCGAGCAACAACACGGTCAGACCGGCAGAGTTGAGGAAGAAACCAAAAAAACGCGAGAAGGGGGTGACGGCAAGACCGGGCATGGCCGCCTCGGCCGGGATCAGCAGGCTCCAGAGCAGGGCGGCAATGATCAGCGCACAGGTCAGTTCATAAAGATAGCCGCCCGGTCTGATCGCTCCGGCCAGCAGGACCAGTACGCAGCCGCCGGCCAGGATCAGAAGCGGCATCAACGCCATCAGATCGACGGAAGTCATGCTGCACCCCCGGTCAAGAGCTGCACCGGCAGATGGATCATGTCAAGGAGCGGCGCCGGATGCACACCGACCCAGAGGTCCAGCAGCAGGAGAGCCCCAAGAATTGCAACCTCCCGCAGAGAGAGGTCGGACAATGCCAGCGGCTGACGCTCCCCCTGAAACACCACTTCCTGCACCAGTCGCACCATGTAGATCAACGGCAGGATTATGCCGACGAAGGAGAGCACCACAACCAGCGGCGACTGCCTGATCGTTCCCGCCAGAATCAGAAATTCACCGATGAAGCTGTTCAGCCCCGGCACACCCATCGATGTCAACGAGAAGATCAGGAAGAAAAACGACCAGAGCGGAATTTTCCCCCATAACCCGCCGAAAGCGGCGATCTCCCGGGTATGGGCCCGTTCGTCCAGCATCCCGATCAGACAGAACAGCGCCCCGGTGGTCACCCCGTGGTTGGCCATCTGCAGGATCGAACCGGAGAGCGCCACCGGCGACCAGGCCGCGATGCCGATTGCGACGTACCCCATATGCCCGATGCTCGAATAGGCGATCAGCCGTTTCATATCCTCCTGGGCAAAGGCGACCAGTGACGCGTAAAAAATCCCCAGCAGCGCCAGCGTATAGACAAGCGGGGTCAGGGCGTGGGCCGCCAGCGGAAAAAGCGGATAGCCGAAGCGGATCAGCCCGTAGCTGCCGGTCTTGAGCAGCAGCCCGGCCAGGACCACGCTGCCTGCGGTAGGGGCATCGGTGTGGGCGTCGGGGAGCCAGGTATGGAGCGGGAAGAGCGGAAATTTGATCGCAAACGCCAGGAAGAAGGCGGCGAACAGCCAGAGTTGCGTGGCAAAGGGGAGTTGAGTATGAAGCAGTTCATTCAGTGCGAAAGTCGCCTCCCCGCTCTGCTTTGCATGCAGCAGGTGCAGCGCGATGATCGCCAGCAGCATCAGCAGCGAGCCGAACATCGTAAAGAGGAAGAACTTGATCGTCGAATATATTTTGCGCCCATGCCCCCAGATCCCGATCAGGAAGAACATCGGAATCAGCATGATCTCCCAGAAGAGGTAGAACAGCGCCAGATCGAGGGACAGGAACACCCCCATGATACCGGATTCCATGACCAGCAGCAGCGTCAGGAACAGGACCGCCCGTTCCTTGATGGCGTTCCAGGACACCGCCAGCGCCACGCAGAAGGTGAACGAAGTCAGCATGACCATCAGCAGCGAGATGCCGTCCAGCCCCAGAGTATAGCGGATGCCGAAGGAAGGAATCCAGGGCGCATCCTCCAGCAGCAGGTAGCCGGGCAGCTTCGCCGGAACTCTCGACAAACCCCGCCACGAACCGTACAGCCACCCGGTCAGCGCCAGTTCGCCCGCCGCTACCACGAAGGCGACCGATCGGGCAGCCGCCTCACGCCCCCAGAGCGGCAGGAGCAGCAGGCTACCGGCCAGCGGGAGGAATATCAGGATTGTCAGGAGCGGGCAATCAGCGAGCATACATACCTATCCAGAATCTGCCTCGACAAGACTAACGGGATTGATGGTTCCTGTTCTATCTGAAACTCATAAAAAAAGTATCATCAACCGTTCCGAATTATTCTGAAATCATTACCAGAAACCCCTGCAAAAGTCAGTACAAAAGAGCCTCTTGACCCTTGAGTCTTGATAGCAGATTTGTACAAATTTATTATTAGAGATATTTACTTTGGATTATTCTTTGGTATAAATTTCAGGAGTTGATTTTGTCGTTGGAGGTGTTCGATGCAGGCACTTAAATGTGAGACATTGCAGATAGAACCGGATACGAGTATTTGTTCGACTGAACGCATTGCCGGCGAGATATCCAGATGTTCTGCAAACAGGAACGAGTGTAAATATGGTTTGTTTGCCGGCAAGACCAGCACCTATTGTTTGCATCCGGATCACATGAAATTCCGGACGACACCCGACAGACAATACAGGAACGTGCAATAGTTCCCTTGCGTCCCGATGTGAATTCGTAAAATTTTATTATTAGAATCGTATACTATTTATGATTCGGATGATATAACTTTTTCAAATTGTTTCACCAGATGGAGTTACTGGAGGTATTCAATGCAAACACTTGGTAGTGAAGAACCGGACACGGGAAAATGCACTACTGAACGGGTTACCAGCGCGCTATCCAAATGCTCCGGAAACAATAAGGAGTGCGTATATGGGTTTTTTGCCAGCAAATCCAAAACCTATTGTTTGCATCCGGATCACAGGAAATTCCTGATGTCGTCCGGCTAGAAACCGTTTTTTCATTTACAGTACCCCTCCTCATCCTGCGAAGCTCAGATACCCACCGTTACCGATAAGACCCCGCAGATGCGATGTTTAGTAAAAAACAAAGCCTCCAGCTCCCTGATATGCTGAAAAGCATACAAGAAGTTACTGGAGGCTTATTTAATCTAGTTATTTAAGCTAGCTATTGTTATGGCGGAGAAGGTGAGATTCGAACTCACGGAGCTGTTACACTCGGCGGTTTTCAAGACCGCTGCCTTAAACCACTCGGCCACCTCTCCATATTCATACCTATCGGATCTGTATAGCACACCTGTTTCTGATTTTCAAATGGTAAGCGTTAACCGGAGCAGATAAAATCAGCAGGTTATCCGCTCCAGGCCGCCCATATATGGCCGCAGCGCAGCCGGGACAAGCACCGACCCGTCAGCCTGCTGATAGTTCTCCAGAATCGCCACCAGCGTGCGCCCCACCGCCAGACCCGATCCGTTCAAAGTATGGACAAATTCAGGTTTCCCCTTTTCGTCCTCGCGGAAGCGGATCGATGCTCTGCGGGCCTGGAAGTCACCAAAAGTGCTGCAGGAGGATATTTCGCGATAGCAGCTCTGCCCCGGCAGCCAGACTTCAAGATCGTAGGTTTTGGCCGACGAAAAACCGATGTCGCCGCTGCAGAGTGACATGACGCGGTAGGGAAGCTCCAGCAGCTGCAGAACCTTTTCGGCATGTCCGGTCAATGCTTCAAGTGCGGCGTCCGACTCCGCCGGATGGACGAATTTCACCAGCTCCACCTTGTTGAACTGGTGCTGACGAATCAGGCCACGGGTATCTTTGCCGTAGGAACCGGCCTCGCGACGGAAGCATGGCGTATAGGCACAATAGCTGATCGGCAGATCGCTCTTCTTGAGTATCTCACCGCGATGGATATTGGTTACCGGAACTTCGGCAGTCGGAATCAGGAAAAATTCGGGATCGGCGAGTTTGAAAAGATCCTCCTCGAACTTGGGAAGCTGACCTGTGCCCAGCATCGAATCACGATTGACCATGAAGGGGGGGAGCACCTCCTGATAGCCATGCGTATCGGTATGCAGATCGAGCATCAGATTAATCAGAGCCCGCTCCATGCGGGCGCCGGCACCGCGATAGAGGGTGAAGCGCGCGCCGGTGATCTTGGCGCCGCGCTCAAAATCGAGTATCCCGAGATCTTCACCGATGTCCCAGTGCGGCTTGGCGGCAAAAGGGAGCGTCTGCGGCTCTCCCCATGATCTGACCAGGACGTTGTCGTTTTCGGACCGTCCGACCGGGGTCGTTGCGTGCGGCAGATTCGGCACCGTCAACATGAACGTGTGCAGTTCTTCATCGACCTGATTCAGCTTTTCATCCAATCCCTTGATTTCGTGGGATACTGCTCGCATCTCCAGGATCTTGTCCTGAACCAGGCTTTTGTCCTTGGTACGGCCGATCTCATCCGACACCGTATTGCGCAGCGCCTTGAGCGTCTCAGCATCTTTCAGCAGCTTACGCCGTCTTTCATCCAGTTCACGGAAGCCGTCCAAGTAGGATTCACCGCCGCGGGTTCGCAGACACCGCTCGGTTTCATCCGGATTTTCACGAATGTATTTCATATCAAGCATCGGGAAACACCTTTATTTTTCAGTAGTAAGCGTGTATTTATTAGCACTTGCGCCGTTATACGTCAATGCAAAAGAGCCCGACGAAATCAATATCCAACACATCCCGAGACCTCTCTGACATGAAAATACTTCTTGCAACCCTGCACGCCAAATACTCGCACGCATCGCTGGCCCTTCCCTGTCTGGCCGTATACTGCCGGGACATCCCCGATACCGAAACAACGATCCGCGAGTGGACCGTCAACGAACCGCGCGAGCATATCCTGAGACTCGTCATGGCAGAAAGGGCCGACCTTATCGCCTTCTCCTGTTATATCTGGAATATCGAGCAGACCCTGCGGATCGTTTCCGATATCAGGAAGATCTCCCCGCAAACCCGCATCGTCTTGGGGGGGCCGGAGGTTTCCTTCGGTATATTCGATCTCATGCACGACAACCCTGCGGTTGACTATGTGATCAAGGGGGAGGGGGAGGAGGTATTCAGGCGTCTGATCGTTTCGCTGGTGCGTGAAAAAACCGGCCTGCCGCAGGAGGCTCCGGCGGAGATCGACAACCTGTTTTTCCGGGACGGCGCCGATACGGCCTCAGGGCCGCTCAGCAGAAAGAATCTGGAGCTGGGCTCGCTCCCCTCTCCCTTTGAAGCAGGCCTGGCAGACTTGTCGAAGCCGCTGATCTACTACGAAACCTCTCGCGGCTGCCCCTTTTCCTGCGCGTTCTGCCTTTCATCGACCGAGGGGGCCGTGCGCTCATTCGGTCTGGCAAGGATTAAAAAAGATCTCCTGTTCTTGATGAACAGCAATGTAGCGCAGATAAAGCTGGTGGACCGCACCTTTAATTATGATGCCGGACGGGCGGATGCCATCTGGAAGTTCATCCTGGAACACAACATCAGCAGCCGCTTTCATTTTGAAATCGCCGCCGACCTGTTGACGGACGAAAATTTTCTGACCCTGGCTCGTGTCCCGGAGAACACCTTTCACTTTGAAATCGGCGTCCAGTCCTCGTCGGCAACAACGCTTGAACAGGTCGGGCGAACAGCGGACCTGCCACGGATCTTCGCCAACGTCGGAAAACTCAAGAGTAATACCGTGATAGAATTACACCTCGACCTGGTGGCAGGTCTGCCGGGGGAGGATTACGCCGGTTTTCTTAACTCCCTGCAGGCAATTGCCGGCCTGAAGCCGGATATGATCCAGATCGAACCGCTCAAGGTACTCAAAGGCGCGCCGATGCGGGCGATTGCCAACCGCGAGGGGTACGCCTTTTCCGACTCCCCCCCCTACACGATCCTGAGTAACCCATGGCTTTCCTTTGATGATATCTGCCGCATCGAGACGATAGGCCGACTGCTGGATCTGTTCAGCAAACATGGCGGCTTTACTGCAGTGTTCCGGATTCTGCAACGCTACAGGCCATTCTCCGGAATTCTTGACCGGATGGCACGACAGGCCGGCCATGAAAATCTCTCCAGCCTCTCCTGCCGGAGGGTATTCGAACTTTTTGCCCGTCTGGCAGAGCCGCTGCTGCCCGAGTCGGACCGCCCCCTGCTGTTCGATGCGCTTTTCTTCGACTACTGCCGTAGTGAAATGCCTCTGATGGGCAAGCTCCCCGGTTTTGCCGTTGAACTTCAGAACAACTGCTCCTGGCCCCCACTCCGGGATCTTCCGGAGCATTTCAAACTCCCCCCTGACAGCAGGATCAAATCCTTCCGTTACGAATTCAGATGTGATCATCGAACCGAACAGGATGGTACAGGACCGGTAACTGTTACGTTTGTCTACGTATCAGGAGCTGGCCGTGGGCTGCAGGTTCTGGTCGCTTCCGCCGACCGCTGATCCCCCCCGACAAAGCGCCCGCCACAGGCGAACACCGCAACTCTTCTATTCAGAATGTGCAGGGTTCATCATGCCACTGGACCGGTTCCATGGTCACCTGTTTCCCCAAGTCAGCCAGCAGCGCGTCCATGTCATCGACAAAGCCGGGCATGATCGCGATGCGGATGATGCCGGCCTTGTTATCGACGGTGCTCATGACGTTCATCCCCTCGTACGCCTCCAGAATAAATTTGAGGAAGACCATGTCGCGGTGAGCGACTTTGAAATAACGGCAGATCATAGAATACAGTTCCCCTGAATGTCCCCCGGCCCGTATCGTCCCGTCCAGCTGAGAAATAGAATTGAAGTGTTCATACTATCAGGTTTGCTTGCGGTGTAATACTCCAAATCTACTCCATGCCCGCTTCAGTACCGGCCTGATATTTTCTTGATGCCGTCTTGATACCTCCTCCCCAATCTTGACACTTTCTTGATGTGAAATCGTCTACCGTAATCAATTGTAATAAGAACAACTGAAGGGGAGCAGAATGGAATCGAGCGTACCAAACGAAAAACCGTCATTGCTGCAGAAAATAGTTCGCGCCGTCATCGGCGGACCCAAGCACCTGAAAGATCCTCACCTGTTCCACAAGATGGCGCTGATCCCGGTCCTGGCCTGGGTCGGTCTGGGCGCCGACGGCCTGTCGTCATCGGCCTACGGCCCCGAGGAGGCCTTCCGGGCTTTGGGAGAGCACACCTACCTGGCGGTCTTTCTCGGCCTGGCCACCGCGCTGACGGTATTCATCATCTCTTACGCCTATTCGCGCATCATCGAGCATTTCCCCCACGGCGGCGGGGGCTACATCGTGGCCACCCACATGCTGGGGGAGAAGGCCGGGGTCGTTTCGGGAAGCGCCCTGCTGGTGGACTACGTGATGACCATCACCATCTCGATCGCCTCCTGCTGCGATGCCGTCTTCAGTTACGTCCCCAAGAGTTTCCATCATTACAAGGTCCCGGTAGCCTGCGCCCTGACGGTGATCCTGATCGTCCTCAACATCCGCGGCGTCAAGGAATCCATATCGGTCATGGCGCCGATCTTCATGACCTTCGTCGCCAGCCATATTCTGATGCTGGTCTACGGAGTCTTCACCCATACCGATAAATGCGGCCCGCTGGTCTGCGATGTCCAAGCCGGCCTGAAACACGACCTCTCCAGCATCGGCGTCTTCGGCATCCTGCTCCTCTTCGTGCGGGCTTATTCCCTGGGGGGCGGTACCTACACCGGTATCGAGGCGGTTAGTAACGGCCTGCAGATCATGCGGGAGCCGAGGGTACAGACCGGCAAGCGCACGATGCTCTACATGGCGACATCGCTCGCCTTCACCGCCGGAATCCTGTTCCTCTGCTATTCACTGGTCGGTGTCAAGCCGGTGGAGGGGAAGACCCTCAACGCCGTCCTGGCCGACTCGCTCTTCGGCAACTGGCCGATGGGGAACTGGATTTCATTCATCACGATCTTCTCCGAGGGGGCCCTGCTGCTGGTTGCGGCCCAGGCCGGTTTCGTGGACGGCCCTCGGGTCATGTCCAATATGGCGATCGACTCCTGGTTTCCGCACCGCTTCGCCGCCCTGTCGGTGCGCCTGACCATGCGCAACGGCATCCTCCTGATGGGGATCGCCGCCATCGCCCTGCTCTTCTATACCGGCGGCTCGGTCTCGGCCCTGGTGGTCATGTATTCGATCAACGTCTTCATCACCTTCTCCCTGTCGCAGCTCGGGATGTCGAAGTTCTTCATCCAGCGCCGAAAGGAAGACCCGCAGTGGATCCGGCACCTCTCCGTCCATCTGGTCGGACTCCTGCTCTGCGTCACCATTCTCGCCATCACGACCTACGAAAAGTTCGCCGAAGGGGGGTGGATGACGCTGGTGATTACATCGGTGGTAGTCGGGTTGTGCTACATGATCAAGGGGCATTATATCCGGGTCAGGCAGGGGATGAAGGATCTGGACGAGACCCTGCTCGATGTGCCGGTGTCATCCCACGGAGAACCGCCTGCAATCGACCGCGGCGCCGCCACCGCCATCCAGCTGGTCTCCGGCTACAGCGGCTTCGGCGTGCATACGCTCTTCTCTATCCTCTCCACCTTTCCCAAAACCTACAAGAACGTGATCTTCGTGTCGGTGGCGATGATCGATTCGGGCTCATTCAAGGGGGCCGAGGAGGTCGAGGCCCTGGAGGCCTCGGTGCAGGCTGGGCTGGAAAAGTATGTGGCGATGGCGCACAAGCTCGGTTTTGCCGCCGAGTACCGCACCGCGCTGGCCACCGACGTGGTCGAGAGTGCCGTGGAGCTGTGCAAGCAGGTGGCCGATGAGTTTCCCAGATCAACGGTCTTCACCGGCCAGCTCACCTTCCGGCTGGAGAAGTTCTATCACAAGCTGCTGCACAACGAAACCGCCTTCGCCATCCAGCGCCGCCTGCAGTGGGACGGCCTGACCACGGTGATCATGCCGATCCGGGTGCGGACGTGATCTGATTTTCCACGAAAAGGTCAAAAGAGCGGGGTTGGGTGCTACGCTGATCTAACAGAAGCCGGGAAGCTTCCTCGCAAATCGAAACTTATGTCAAAAAGTTTAGATTTGGGTCGCAGGTAATGCTGCTTACTTACTCAAAATTATTTCCACATATCCTCATCCACCTTTTCAAATACTGCCGTGGCACGAAGAAAATCGTCACTCTCTTGTAAGCTCCAGGTACCGGCCAGATGATCCAGATCGTTATAGACGGTGGATCGTTTCTTCTTTTCGATTCCAAGCGATTCCTTGAGAATCCTGAGCATCACTGCATTAACGCTGGTTTCCTCTTGTCGGGCCTTGTCTTTTAATACGGCGGCAATGGTATCGTCTATGCCGCGCAGAGTCATGGTTGTCATGGGCTGTCTCCTCGTTTACCGCAGTGCCAGTAAAATGCTGCTGATATATCTGAAATGATCGTCATAGGTTGCCAACGCCAGACCATGCTGCAATGCCGAAGCGGCAAGCCACAAGTCATTCGAAGGAATCGGGCGGCCTTTCTGTCGCAGTTCTGAAAAAACCTGAGCATAAAATTCCGAGGTTTCGTCGTCAACCATAACAATATCCACCCGTGCCGAATCAAGAAACTGGTCGAGTTCCATCCGGTTTTCCCGTTCCCTGTTTCCACAGCGAAAACCGGCGAGAAGCTCGCCGAGAATAACCGTATTGACGCCGATATATTCAGCTCGTTTCAGAAGGTTAACGGCTTCAGTATCATTTCTTTTAAAGGCCGCATAAAGGTTTGTATCTATAATGATCCGTTTCATATTCATGTCCGTAAGTGTGATGTCATAGAGTGATTACATTATGATGTCAGATAATGAGTCTGTCAAATGTAAAAGCGGGATGCAGGGGAGCAGTTCGGGGGCATACTGGATCTCGTCGATCAGCACCGGCGGCGGAAAACGCTGCATGAAAAAAGGGGCGGGTAGCTTTTGGCAAGGGCAAGAACCAGCGGATCGTCCAGGATGACGTAGGTTCGCTCCGGTTCGCTTACCCGGCGCAGAAAGGCTGTCTTGCCGACCTGGCGGGCGCCGGTGACCAGCAACACCGGGATTTGCCGGGAAGCTTCTTGAACCAGCTTTCGAGAGTGCGGGTGAGATACATGGAGGGCCGCCTGTCGTCTATATTGCATTATAATTGCGATATGGACGATAGGCGGTTGTTGTGTCAATGGTTTTGAGGGGATAGGTGAGATGTGGTGAAGTCTCTGAAACAGATAGGGCTTTCAATAGGCTCTCTGGTTGACAGCAAAATGTCCAAAAGTCAATCCTGACCCCAGAGGTTCTCCATCACCTCTTGGTCAAAGCAGAAGGAGTTGTTTCAGACCGGCGAAACAATCGGCAACGATGATGGGCCGCCGCGTTCTGGATACCTTGGCTAAATAAGGCACAAGGTAGGCTTTCAGTACTTCATCCTTGATCTTTGACCAAGCTCGCTTTTCTTTAAAAAAGGAATGAGAAGAACTCATCATTTAGCCTCATTGGAATTCCGGGGGCAGCGAGACCCTAAAGGGCCGCAGAAATCTATTTTTCTATTGAATCGGTTAGACTGTTATTATGATGAAGTAACCTGCCAAATATCAATCCCCAATCCTAAACAACTTCTCCCCCTGCGACAACTTAACCACAAAAAACTCTTCCCGATTCAACTCTTCCGGCAACTTGTCCTTGAGAATCGACGCCACAAACTGAATCCCCTTGCTGTTCACCAACTGGGCAATTTTCAGGAGCTGGTTGTCATGCATCAGTTCCTTCTTGTCATTCAACAAAAAGTGCAGGCAGGGAATATTCTCTTCATCGGCAAACAGAGTATAAGCGATATCGAAACAGGAAATCTCCCCCTGTTTTTTACCTGAACTAAGGTTGGTATTGAAGGCGCTGAACTGGTACAAACGCTTGCCTTTTTTGTTGGTCGGATCAACCTTTAAGGCATACTGCTCACCATAGAGCGCCTGGGAAATGGAAGAGAAGTATCGATTGAACTTGTTCACCTGCCCCTTGATCTTCAGTTCAAAATCTTCCGAAAAAAGCGCATTGTCAATCGCGTCCAGCCGCAGGTTCAGAGACTTTAGGTCCGCCTCAACATCGGTCAACTGATTGATTGTATTTTCATACTCACCTTTTTTCCGGTACTTCTCGTTGAGTTTTTTGATCAGCTCTTCAAGCTCCGCAAATGACTCACTGCGAGAGATCGCGGCGGTCAACTCCGCCTCCTGCTGCAACAGACGGCTCAAATGCTCTGACTTGGCCTGTATGTCGATCTCAAGCCGCGGAAGATCCTTGGCGATATACCGGACCTTTTCCTCAATCATCCGGTTGTGAAAGGAGCAGAGATCCGCAAAAGTCTTCTGGATGCTGGTAATCCGATCGGTTGCCTGCTGGTAGATCTGTTCCAGTTGCCGCAGATCGATATTGGTTGCGCCTTGTTCGAGATCGCGCTTCGCCTCACTAATCAGGTCGCGCCGAATGTTCAGCCTGCCTATTTCCGAGCTTACCAGGTTGAGCTGATACTTGACCTTATTCAGCCGGTCCAGATCGGCCTCGAAGTTTTCGTTCAGATTAAAATTCGTCTTGCGCCGGTCCAGAATTTCAATTTCTCCCTCCAGAATGGCGAGCGCCGTTTCATAGGCCGATTTGGTCTGATCCTTTTCCAGCCTGCTCTTGAAGGTCTGCTCCAGGCGAATCTGCGTCAGCAGTTCCTGCTTGGTATCCCCTTGGTTAAAATCGCATCCCAGCAGGAAAAGATAGAGGGTCTCGTACTCGGCGTCACTGGTATAGCGATCCAGGGTCTTGAGGGTATGAGTGAGACTTAAATCCTTGTAGCGGATATTGTGGGAGATGATCTGCCGAAAGGTTGGTTTTCCGCGATGGCCGGGAAAGAGAAGGTCGGTCAACGCATCTTCAAACTCATCCTCGGTTCTGACAATGCCGTCAATCTTTTGCAGTTTTCGCTTTCTTGGCAAAAAGTTCCGCTCAATGCGAACTTCCGTTGAATCGTCCCTGGACAAATCCTCCTTGAGCACCAGTGTTATTACCACCTGATTCTCAATCAGAAAATCTTTTACCAGTTTGTACTCGTCCTTTTTATGCTCCGGCTCGGTGTAGATCTGCTTCGCGTCGCCAGCCAGACAAAAATCAATCAGCATGAGCACCGTGGTCTTACCCACATTGTTGCCGGTCGCCGTATCTTGAATATTCGGGGTTTCATCCACTATCAGGTTGATGCCGTTGTGAAAATCGATCCGGCGGATGACCTCGTCATGGCTGGAGATGGTCAGGGACTTCAGGAACATAGTTCAACGCCCCCTTGATTGTTCAGGCTGACCAGATTCAACAGATACAGCCAATCCAGACACAGCACGAATACCGGCATGGTCATATGCCGATACTTTTGGGTGTCCAGATACAGATCCAGCAGATCCATGACGCGTGGCTCGCGGAGTGCTTGCAGCACGAAAGCGCCGTTGTAATAGATGCTCTGTTCCGGATGGATAGTGTCAGGCAGCAGCATTGGCATATCCCTCCGGGTTTTTGAAGATCTTGCAGAGGATGAAGGCGTCTACCACTAGGATGTTGACGCACAGATCCAGCTCTTCTTCCGGCATGGGCGCATAATTGGCGCTTTCCCGAACCCGTTCCGCCACGCATTCGATAACCTTGAAGAACAGGGCATCGTCGCTGAATGCGGCTTTATGGATTGCATAGAACCTCTGGATGGCATTCAGCACGGACAGACTCTTGTTGTTGCCCTGCTTGTCATAATCCGCATAGACCCTGGCAACCCGGTTGTGATGGATATCGTATTCGTCGATGATGTCGCGGGCCGCATCCAGATTGTTGAAGACGATCTTTTTATCGATGGCAAACGGCTTGGTTTCAACCGCCGAACCGCCGCTGTTCCAATCTTCCTTTGCCAGAATAGTGATGATGGCGGCAAGATTTGACTCAAGCTTGACCGGATCGACTTCCGTGACCAGTTCCTTTTTGATGAAGCGGTAGATACGCCCCATGTTATCGGTGTCGAGCACGCTGATATAACGCAAAATCGAGGAGACATCATGGATATCGGTTTGGGGATAGAAGGCCATATTGTGCGGATTGGCAAAGGTTTTACCGCGCAGGGCGTCGGCATCTTTTGCGATCAGGATGAATTTGAAAGCATAGCCGGCATAGGCGGAGAGATCCTTGGCCAGCGCGGATTCGATCTTCTGCTTGGTGGCCGTGGCGGAGACCTGGACGACAATTTTATTGCCGTGGTCGATCAGGTCGATTCCTTCACTGTTCGCCTTGAAGGCGTTCATATTCTGCAACTGCCAGCCAAACAATTCATTGAAGAAAAACAGGTAGAAATTTTCGGAATGGAGGTGCAGGTCGAGGAAATTCAGCTTGCCGCGCAGCTCGATTTCTGTAGCAAGAGCAGAGAGCTTGCTGACGATGTAGTTGAAATAGCGCGGTCTGTACACTATGTGCTCTCCGGTAGATAATGTCATACAAGTGGCTAACACCGCGTGTTTTATGGCACTTTTATCCGGTCAAGTCAATGATTCTAATGCGAATATCGCCCCGGATGACCGGCACCATGCCTTGATGCATTCTTGACACACTTCCACCCCATTTTGACACCCAATTTATCTTCTCCCTGATACCCTTTGATTGTTGAAGTACTACAAGCAAGGGAGAACACAACCATGAAAGCTTATTTGTTCAATGCGGGAAACGGTCTCTACGAGGGAGAAACTTTCGAAGAAGCTGGTATGCTTCAGCATGAAGACGGCATTACAACGGTTCCTCCTCCGGACTGCGAACATGGTCAGGTACCGGTGTTCGACCGCAAGAAGAATGAATGGGCCGTGATCCCGATTACCATCGCCAAACAATTGCTTCGTCTTAGTGACGAAGAGAACGCGGGGAGTAAAGTATGAACAGCTATGAATGGCTGCAAACGATCGTCTTTTTCGTCGTATTACTGGCCCTGGTCAAGCCGCTCGGCAGCTTCATGGCCAAGGTCTTCCAGGGGGAGCGTACCTTTCTGTCGCCTGTCCTGGCCCCCTGCGAAAAGTTGATCTACCGCATCAGCGGGGTGAAACCGGAAGATGAGATGGGGTGGCAGCGCTACGCCGGCTCGATGCTGCTCTTCAACCTGGTGCTCTTCGTCGGGCTTTTTGTCATGTTGCTCACGCAGCACCTCCTGCCGCTCAATCCGCAAAAAGTTCCGGCATTCACCTGGCAACTGGCGTTGAACACGGCGGTCAGCTTCGTCACCAATACCAACTGGCAAGCATATGTCGGAGAGCAGGCGGTCAGCTACTTCACCCAGATGGTGGGGCTGGCGGTGCATAACTTCGTCTCCGCCGCCACCGGCATAGTAATCGCCATTGCCGTGATCCGCGGCTTCGTGCGGCGCAAGACCACGATGCTGGGCAACTTCTGGGTCGATACGACCCGCTGCACCCTCTACATCCTGCTGCCAATCTCCATCATCTTCTCACTTGTCCTGGTTTCCCAGGGGGTGATCCAGAACTTCAGCGCCTACAAGAGCGTGCCGCTGATCCAGTCAACCAGCTATGACAAGCCGAAGCTGGACGACAAGGGTAACCCTATCAAGGATGCCAAGGGCAACCCGGTTACCGAGAACGTGATCGTCAAGGAAGTCAGTATCCCGATGGGGCCGGTGGCCTCCCAGGAGGCTATCAAGGAGTTCGGGACCAATGGTGGCGGCTTCTTCAACGCCAACTCGGCTCATCCCTTCGAAAACCCGACGCCGCTCTCCAACTTTATCGAAATCCTGCTGATCCTGCTGATCCCGGGCGCACTGACCTACACCTTCGGCGTCATGGTCGGCAACACCCGCCAGGGGTGGGCGCTGCTGGGCGTGATGCTCTTCATCCTGATTACCGCTTTCGGCGTCCTGCAATGGGCCGAGAGCAGCGGCAATCCGCTTGTGGCCAAGCTGGGAGTACAGAGCATCAACATGGAAGGAAAAGAAGTCCGCAACGGCCTGGCCGGAAGCAACCTCTTTACCGTCGCAACAACCGGGACCTCCTGCGGCGCGGTCAACAGCATGCACGACTCGCTCACTCCCATCGGCGGCATGATGCCGCTCTCCCTGATCTTGTTGGGCGAAATCATCTTCGGCGGGGTAGGCTCCGGTCTCTACACCATGCTGGCCTTCGCCATCATCGCCGTCTTCGTCTCCGGCCTGATGATCGGCCGAACGCCGGAATACCTGGGCAAGAAGATCGAGGTGCGGGAGATGTGGATGTCGATTCTGACTATCCTTACCGCCGGGATTACGGTGCTGATCCTGTCCGGCATAGCCACGATTACTCCTCAGGCGGTGGCCTCTATGGCAAACCCTGGTGCCCACGGCCTCTCCGAACTGCTCTACGCCACGGCTTCCATGGCCAACAACAACGGCAGCGCCTTTGCCGGGCTGAACGCCAACGTCGATTTCTACAACCTGTTCGGTTCACTGGCTATGGTGCTGGGGCGCTATGTTCCGGCGATCGCAGTGCTGGCCATGGCCGGGTCCCTGGCGGAGAAAAAGTACGTCCCGCCCAGCCTCGGCACACTGCCGACCGACAAGGCTCCCTTTGCCATCTGGCTGACGCTGGTCATCCTGATCGTAGGGGCGCTGACTTTTTTCCCGGCACTGGCCCTGGGGCCTATAGTCGAACATATGACGATGGCGGGGTAATACACAAAATCAAATAGAACGCGGATGACGCGGATGGAGCGAATTTTCACGGATTTTTGAAATATAGCTGTGAACCGGTTTTATCAAGTATTTAGTTTTTATCTGCGAACATCCGCTGAATCCGCGTCATCCGCGTTCTATTAAGGAGATTTTAACCATGTCCAAACATATTCAACAACAATCGGTATTCGATGCAGCGCTATTAAAAGGCGCCCTGATCGATTCCCTTAAAAAACTTGATCCCCGCACCCTCTGGCGCAATCCGGTCATGTTCTGTGTCGAGATCGCCAGTCTTATCACCCTGGTCACTTATGTCATGTCGCTGACCGGCGCCAACAAGGAACCGGCCTGGTTTACCGGCGCCGTTTCCGTCTGGCTCTGGCTGACGGTCATCTTCTCCACCTTTGCGGAGGCGCTGGCCGAGGGACGGGGCAAGGCCCGTGCGGCCTCGCTTCGCAAGAGCCGTACCGACGTGACCGCCAAACTTGTCACCAAACCGGAGATCAAAAGCGCTTTCACCACCGTCGGCGCCAGCCAGCTCCGTAAGGGGGATCTGATCCTGGTCGAGGCCGGCGAGATGATCGCCGGTGACGGCGACGTCGTGGCCGGCGCGGCCCTGGTCAACGAGTCGGCGGTGACCGGCGAGTCGGCCCCGGTGATCCGCGAATCGGGCGGCGACCGCAGCGCCGTAACCGGCGGCACCACGGTCATTTCCAGCAGCATTATCGTTCGCATTACCGCCAATCCGGGCGAAACGTTTCTGGACCGAATGATCGGTCTGATCGAGGGGGCCAAGCGGCGCAAGACCCCCAACGAGATCGCCCTGGAGGTGCTGCTCATCGCCCTGACCCTGGTCTTCCTGCTGGTCTGCGCCAACATCAGCCCGCTCTCGATCTACAGCGTCAAGGTGGCTGGTCATGGTACGCCGGTGTCGCTGACGGTTCTGGTCGCGCTGTTCGTCTGCCTGGCCCCGACCACGATCGCCGCGTTGCTGCCGGCTATCGGCATCGCCGGTATGGATCGCCTGTTCCAGAAGAACGTGATCGCCCTCTCCGGTCGAGCCATCGAGGCGGCCGGCGACGTCAACGTGCTGCTGCTGGACAAGACCGGCACCATTACCCACGGCAACCGTGAGGCGGTGGCCTTTGTACCGGTGGGTGGACACAACGAGCGCGAGCTTGCCGAGGCGGCCCTGATGGCATCACTGGCCGATGAAACCCCGGAAGGTCGCAGCGTTGTAGCACTGGCAAAACAGAAGTATGGACTGACCAGAGAGACGCCCGCGAATGCCGAAATTGTCGATTTCAGCGCCGACACGCGTCTCTCCGGAATCAACCTGGATGGCACGAGCTACCGCAAGGGTGCCTCTGACTCGACAATCGCATTTGTGAAGAAAATTGGCTGCACAGCCACTCCCATCGATCTGGAAGACGTGGTCGACAAGATTGCCCGGGGCGGAGCCACACCGCTGGTGGTCTGCAAGGATTGCGAAATTCTGGGTGTAATCAACATCAAAGACATCATCAAGGCCGGCATCCAGGAGCGCTTTCTGCAACTGCGCAGCATGGGAATCAAAACTGTGATGATCACCGGCGACAACCCGCTGACCGCCGCGGCCATCGCCGCCGAAGCCCAGGTGGACGACTTCCTGGCCCAGGCCGATGTGGCCGTAGCCATGAACACCGGTACCCAGCCGGCAAGAGAGGCGGCCAACATCATCGATCTGGACAGCAACCCGACCAAGCTGCTGGATATCGTCGAGGTGGGGAAGCAGATCCTGATGACCC
>WNGR01001734.1_pt1 | contig 35009 bp, 34 predicted proteins | sample 5407581 | NCBI WGS metagenome assembly WNGR01 (sample SAMN13153383, study PRJNA577476) | soil metagenome | isolation source: 80 cm soil or saprolite under Garry oak tree replicate 2 | place: USA:California | collected 2016-06-15 | reverse complement strand
GGCGGCGTGCGGCTCCCCCCCGACGGGCTGAGCCGCCTGCGGACGGGCGACGCGCTCGTGGGCGACGCGTACTGGGATGGGGCGATCGGCAAGCCCGCGATGGTGCTCGCGGTACCCATCCGCCAAGCGGATGGCCGCTTCCTCGGCGCCTTCACCGCGAAACTCAATCTGCGCACGGTCGCCGAGCTGCTGCAGCGGCTCGCCCCAGACGACCCCCAGGACGTCTATCTGATCACGGACCAGGGCAAACTGATCATCAGGTCCCGAGTCAGCTCCGCCGATCTGATGCGCACGAGACTTCCGGAGACGACGACGCGAGCGCTCCTGGACCGAGAGGGCCAGATCGTGATGTACAAGCGGCCCGACGGACGGGACGTCGTGGGGGCCCTGCGGCGGGTGCCCCGGCTCGGCTGGGCGGCGGTAGCCGAGCTGCCCCAGGCCGCGGCGCTCCGCGAGGTGGGCCGGCTGCGGAACGCCACGGTGTTGATGATCGCCGCCCTGCTCGCGGCGGTCGGGCTGATGGCCTACGTCCTGGGACGGCTCATCGTGCGCCCGCTCGAGCGCCTCACCGCGGCCGCGGCGAAGGTGGCCGGCGGAGACCTCTCGGTCGATCTCCCCGCGGGCGGGGCCGGGGAGGTGGGCTACCTGACGCACGTCTTCAACACGCTGGTCGCACGCCTGCGGGAGCGGGAGAGCCAGGCGGAGCTGGAGCGGCTCTCCGTCACGGACGCCCTCACCGGCCTCTACAACCGGCGCTACCTGATGGGGACGCTCGCGAGCGAAGCGCAGCGGTCGCGGCGACTGCGGCGCCCGTTCTCGGTCCTGTTGGCAGACGTGGATCACTTCAAGCAGTACAACGACACGCAGGGCCACCCGGCAGGGGACGCGGCGCTCGCGAAGATCGCGGACATCCTGCGGAAACAGACGCGCGCGGTGGACTGCGTGGCGCGCTATGGGGGGGAGGAGTTCCTGATCGTGCTGCTCGAGACGACGGTCGCAACGGCCGCCCTCGTGGCCGAGCGCATCCGGGCCCGCGTGGCGAGCGAGGAGTTCGCCGGCGGGAGCATGACGCTCAGCATGGGCGTGGCGGAGTGTCCGAGCCACGGCGACACGCCGGAGACGCTCATCGCGAGCGCCGATGCCGCGCTGTACGAGGCGAAGGGCGCGGGGCGCGACCGCGTGGTGGCCGCCGGCGGGAAGCAGGAGCCCGAGAAGGAGAGAAGACGGCGCAAAGGGGAGGCTTGACTGGTCATGGTCACACTGAGAGTCAACGGCAGGGCGCACACGGTGGACGTGCCGCCAGACATGCCCCTGCTCTGGGTACTGCGCGACGTCATCGGACTGACCGGCACCAAGTTCGGCTGCGGCGCGGCGCTGTGCGGAGCCTGCACGGTGCATCTCGACGGCCGACCGATCCGCTCCTGCGTCACGCCGGTGGCCGCGGTCGTCGGCAAGACCGTCACGACCATCGAGGCCGTGGGGGAAGGGTCGAGCGGCCGCAAGGTGCAGCAGGCCTGGCTCGATCTCGAGGTCGTGCAGTGCGGCTACTGCCAGTCCGGCCAGATCATGGCCGCCGCCGCCCTGCTCGCGACCAAGCCGCATCCCACGGACGCCGATATCGACGCGGCGATGGCGGGTAACATCTGCCGCTGCGGCACCTACCCACGCATCCGCGCCGCGATCAAGCAGGCCGCCCTATCCAAGGGAGCCTGACCATGCACCTCGTCTCCCGCCGGACGTTCCTCGAGACCAGCGCCGCCGTCGGGGGCGGCCTGTTGCTCGGCTTCCGCCTCCCAACGCTCGAGCAGAACGACCTGTTTGCGCCCAACGCGTTCGTCCGGATCGACCGCGATGGGCGCGTGACGTTCATCATGCACAAGGTGGAAATGGGACAGGGGACATACACATCGATGCCCATGCTGCTGGCCGAGGAGCTGGAAGTGGATCTCAGCCAGGTCCAGCTCGAGCATGCGCCTCCCGACGACGCGCGCTACGCCGAACCCCTCTTCGGCGTGCAGGAGACGGGGGGCTCGACGTCGGTGCGCGGCAACTGGGAGCCGCTGCGCCGCGCCGGCGCCACGGCTCGCAGCCTGCTCGTGGCCGCCGCGGCGCAGACGTGGAAGGTCGATCCCGGCTCCTGCCACGCCGCACGGGGCCAGGTGATCCACGGTCCGACCGGCCGCAGCCTCAACTACGGCGCCCTGGTCGCCACGGCGGCCGCACTGCCGCTGCCGCGCCACGTGACGCTCAAGGACCCAAAGGACTTCAAGCTGATCGGGACGCCCGCGAAGCGGCTCGACGCCCCCGACAAGGTCAACGGCACGGCGCAATACGGTATCGACGTGAAAGTCCCGGGCATGAAGGTCGCCACGCTGGCGGCCTGTCCCGTGTTCGGCGGCAAGGTGGCATCGGTCAACGACGCCAAGGCGAAGGGGATCAAAGGCGTGCAGCAGGTCGTGCGCCTCGACGACGCGGTGGCCGTGGTCGCCGACCACATGTGGGCGGCGAAGCAGGGCCTGGCAGCGCTCGACATCCGGTGGGACGAGGGGCCGAACGCGAAGCTGAGCACCGCGGACATCGTGCAGCAGCTGGCAGCGGCGTCGGAGAAGGCGGGCGTCGTCGCGCGCAACGAGGGCGATGCCTCTAAAGCCCTAGCGGGCGCCGTCCGCAAGGTCGAGGCGGTCTACGAGGTGCCGTTCCTCGCGCACGCCACCATGGAGCCGGTGAACTGTACCGTCCACGTGCGTCCGGACGGCTGCGATATCTGGGTGGGGACGCAGGTGCCCACGTTCACCCAGACCGCGGCCGCGAAGCTGACCGGGCTGCCACGGGACAAAGTGCGCGTGCACAACCATCTCCTGGGCGGAGGCTTCGGACGGCGGCTGGAGGTGGACTTCGTCATCCGCGCGGTACAGATCGCGCGGCAGGTCGCGAGCCCGGTGAAGGTGGTGTGGACCCGCGAAGAAGACATCCAGCACGACATGTACCGGCCGTACTACTACGACCGGATCGCCGCCGGTCTGGACGAGCACGGGATGCCGATCGCCTGGACCCACCGGATCGCGGGCTCCTCGATCATGGACCGGGTGATCAACCAGCTCTTCCCCAAGACGCTCCGGGTGATGCGGGCGGCCGGCCTGCATCAGCTCGTCGCGATGGTCAAGGGGCTGGACGTCGATGCCGTGGAAGGCGCGGCGGAGCCGCCCTACACGCTCCCCAACATCCGGGTGGAGTACGTTCGTCAGGAGCCGCCCGGGGTGCCGACCGCGTTCTGGCGCGGCGTCGGGCCCACGCACAACATCTTCGTCGTCGAGAGCTTCATGGACGAGCTCGCCGCGGCGGCAAGGCGGGACCCCGTCGCATACCGGCTTGCGCTCCTGGACAAGTCGCCGCGCGCCCGGGGGGTGCTCGAGCTGGCGGCGCAGCAGGCCGGCTGGGGTCAGCCGCTGCCGGCGGGGCACGGGCGCGGCGTCTCGTTACTGCACGCCTTCGGGAGCTACATCGCCCAGGTCGCCGAGGTGTCGGTGTCGCAGGCGGGCGACGTGCGCGTCCACCGCGTGGTGTGCGCGGTGGATTGCGGCACCATCGTGAACCCGGACACGGTGAAGGCGCAGATAGAGAGCGGCATCATCTTCGGGATCACGGCCGCCCTGTTCGGCGAGATCACGATCAAGGACGGCCGCGTCGAGCAGTCCAACTTCAACAACTACCGGATGCTGCGCATCAACGAGGTTCCCGTCATCGACGTGCATCTGGTCAAGAGCGGCGAGGCGCCGGGAGGGATCGGCGAGCCGGGCACGTCGGCCGTGATGCCCGCCGTCGCAAACGCCATCTTCGAGGCGACCGGCAAGCGGATCCGCAAGCTGCCGGTCAAGGACCAACTGTCGATCAGGGGTGCTTGATGAACGAGCCGTCCTGCAGCTCGGCGTAAGCGCGCCGCAGCTCCGCCTCGGTGTTCATCACAATCGGCCCCCGCCAAGCGACCGGCTCTGCGATCGGGCGACCGGAAACGAGCAGGAAGCGTATCCCGGCGTCGCCGGCCTGGACCGTGATCTCGTCGCCCGTGTCGAACAGCACAAGCGATCGATTGCCGGTGAACTCCGGAGTGCCGCTGGCGTCGCCCACCCATTCGGTGCGGACCGCGCGGGGCGCCGATGCGTCGCGGAAGCTCCCACTCCCCTCAAAGACGTAGGCGAAGGCGTGGCGCGACGATTCGACGGGCAGCGTCTTGCGTAGCCGCGGCGGGACCCACACGTCGAGGTAGCGTGGGTCGGCGGCGACGCCCTCGACCGGACCGGTCTTCCCCCAGAAGCTGCCGCAGATGACGCGCACCCGCGTCCCGTCGTCGTCCACAACCTCCGGGATGTCGCGCCCCACGATGTCCTGGTAGCGGGGATCGGTCATCTTGAGCGATGCGGGGAGGTTCGCCCACAGCTGGAATCCGTGCATCCGGCCGCGCTCGTCGCCCTGCGGCATCTCCTGATGGAGGATGCCGCTCCCGGCGGTCATCCACTGCACGTCCCCGGCGCCGAGCGTGCCGCGGTTGCCCAGGCTGTCGCCGTGCTCCACGGCCCCGTTGAGGACGTAGGTGATGGTTTCGATCCCGCGATGGGGATGCCACGGGAATCCGGCGCGGTAGTCCTGCGGGTTGTCGTTGCGGAAGTCGTCCAGCAGGAGGAAGGGATCGAACTCGTCGGTGTTCCCGAAGCCGAACGCCCGCCGCAGCTTCACGCCCGCGCCCTCGATGGTGGGTTGGGACTGAATGATCGACTTGACCGGCCGGATGGACATGGCGTCTCCTCAAGCTACGCGATGGTAACGAGGGGAGGAACCACGGCCGAGCCGCGGAGGTTCCCCGAGGACTCGGACTAAGGATCGCGAATTCGTCGCCGCCGGCACGATGTACTATATATGTCAAGTATCTCACGGCTCTTGGCAGACCTGCAAACAATAGTTAACTTCTTTAGGTCAATCGTAGGTCTGCCCAAGGAGGAATCCCGTGGATGTTTCGTTTGTGATCCGGCGCCGGCTGGACGAATTCGGGCTGGAACAGCGCGATCTGGCGCAGGCCGCCCAAGTGACCGAGTCCTACATCTCCCAGTTGCTCACGGGGAAGCGAGCGCCCCCCGCGCCGAACCGCACCGACATCTACGACAAGATGGACAAGTTCTTGAAGCTTCCGACCGGGGAACTGGCGAGGCTGGCGGACCACCAGCGCAAGGAGCAGCTGAAGCGAGAGCTGGGGGACGAGCCCACGCCGTTGTTTCGGGAGGTTCGCGAGTTGATCCTCCGGAAATGCAAGCCCGACGCGGCGAGACAAGTACGCGCGGTCTTCGAGAAGCAGCCGTTCGGAGAACTGGAACGCCTGGTCACCCAGAAGCTACTGGACGTGGTCAAGGGACTGGCCCAACAGGAGTTGGAGAACGCATCGTGGCTCCGGGCCGTGGCGGAGCTCGGCGGCCGCAGCTACGAGGAAATGCGCGTCATCGTGCTCGAGTTCCTCGATACGGACATCTTCCACGTATCCATTGAAAACTGCGTCTCGTTCTTGGATCCGCTGATCGCATCCTGGGACATCGACCTCGCGACGTTTGCCTTGGAAATCGTCTTGAACGACAGGCTGGTCTCCGGAAACGTGAAGAAGTTTGAGTTTATCGAGCTGCAATCCGAACAGCCCTTCGTCGAAGAGCCCGGGCTCAAGGGGTTCCTTCAGGATCCGTCCCTCAGCGGCACGGCCACGGCGGAGGAAGTCGCGTTTCTCAAGCAGCTGAAGTTCAAGGGCAAGCGACCGACGCCCCTTTACTATTACCGGGAGTTACAGAACCTCAGAGACCCGCTCCATTTTCGGGCCGCGTAGACTGGATAGTGAGGAGTGACATGATCACCGAGCCCACCGACTTTCAGAGCCGACTGCGCGTCCTCCTGGGACTGCAGGGCGCGGTGCTCACGGACGAGGAGATGTCCCACACGGCGGAGTGCTACGCCAAGTGCCCAGGGAAGGAGCACTGGGACGTGCGCGAGTACGCTCAGCGCATCGGGCTGGGCGCGCGCGAATACCGGGTGGTGCGGGGCAGCAGCGTCCAAGATGTGTACCGCAGCGCGGAGCGGGTCCGGGCGCACGCCGTAGGCACGGCACTCAACGAGCTCGAGTCCCAAGACAGGTCGGGGGAGGCCCCCAAACTCGTCCTTCCCGTAGCGCCGTGACGCGACCCGTCGCATAGACCTTCCGGATGTCGCTGTCTACCTCGATAGTGCCTCGTCCCATGGAGACATTCGCTCCTTAACCATCCGGCATCTTTAGGGAGGAAAAAAAGGGACGGTCTAGGACCGCCCCCTTTTCCCAGAACAGACCGCTGGCCCCGGCTGAGCCCAGGCGGTCCTAGTTGCGCGCCGCGATCTTGTGGCAGGTCGAGTTCGCAACCTCGTAGTTCAGAACCTCTGGCGTTCCCTCGATCACCTTCGCCAGACTCTTCAGCACTTCGGGATACGTATCGCGGCCGTACGCCTCCGCGCTCTCTTTCCGATCCCAGAGACTGATGGCGATCGCTGCGGCGCCGTCGGGGGCGACGAACGTGATCTCGTCCTTGAAGCCGTTCTGCTTGCGCAGCAAGGGCAGGACGTCCGTTTCCAGCGTCCGGGTGAACTCAGGGGCCGTATTGGCCTTGAGATGCAGCGTGACATTGCGTGCGTACATTAGCGACTCCTTCGCAACCATCATGAACCTGCGTGACTACTGCTGCTTCTTAAGCTCCCGAAGGTTACCGTGCTTTTACTATCATTGTCAAGTCCAGTACTTGCGGAGCTCACGTGCTTGACAAAGAAAGTACATTGCGGCATCTTCGTAGCTTATGGAAGGCCTGCTCACACACGTCGCGACGGCCGATTGTTTCATCACTCTGCCTCATCCGGCGCTAGCGTGCGGGATCGTCACGGCGTGGTGGCAGTCTCAGGTGGAGGCGGACCCGGCCAAGTTGCCCTTCGCCAGCTCACCTCAAGGGGGCTAGAACATGGTCGACATTCACTGCCACGGCTGCGGCGGGTTCATAAGCAACCCAGCGCCCATATCCTATCGGCTCCCTTCGAGCCGAGCACTGCCGGCAGCGCCCCACAGCGGCTTGTGTACGTGCACGCCGCCAATTGTCTACGGGCCGCCGCAGGGGTACTTGTCCTCGCCCGGCATGCCGATTCCCGATTACCGCAGCACCTGACCATTCCCCCCTTTGACTTCACCCTGCCATTCGACTAGCCTTGCAGCAGCAAAAGTCAAGGCGGGACTTGGCCAATGCGCCGGTCCCGCCTTTGTTCTTGCGAAGCCCTTCGCGAACGGAGTGCCGATGGCCAAGGAAGAAGCGATCGAGCTGGACGGCATCGTAGAGGCCGTGCTGCCCAATACCACCTTTCGGGTCCATTTGCCGAACGGCCACACCGTGCTCGCTACCATTGCGGGCAAGATGCGGCGGTTCCGCATCCGCGTGCTCGCGGGCGACCGTGTGACTCTCGCCGTGTCCCCCTACGACCTCACGCGCGGACGCATCACCTTCCGGCACAAGTGAACCGTTCGCAGCTGAAACAGGCCCGCGCCGGGATGGTGACGGACGGCGGTGCACCACGCTGTCGGGGATGCGACCAGCCCCTCCGCTTCGGCACCGACCGCCAGGGCCGGACGACGGAATCCTGCGCCTGCGGATACCAGGGGTTCTTGAAGACCCGGCCTGGGCTAGTGGATTTACGACCGGCTGCTACGACGCCCGCAGCGCGTTGACGATGTTCAGGCGCGCCGCCCGCGCCGCCGGAAGGACCCCCCCGACCAGCCCCATCACCACCGCGAAGATCAAGGCGCTCGCGATCACACCGGGGGCGGGCTCGGCCGAGCGGTTGATGCGCAGCGCGGCGAGGTCGGCGTTCTTCGCTTCCATGGCCCCCAATCCTAACACCTCCGACAACGGTCCGGCGCGTTTGCGCCGGTTGAACCCTCCCCTCTCTTGCGCTCCGGCGCCCGCTGGGGGGATATAGGGGCCCACCGGAGGAACGCCATGATCGCCGTGTCCGCTCGTCGCACAGTTTTGCCGCTCTCGCTGGTCGTCGCGCTCCACGCGGCGGCCCACGCTCAGGCCACTGTACCCGCCCCCGCCCCCGCCCCCTCGGGCGCGACCGCCGCGTGGACCCTCAAGCTGAAGGGGGACATCCGCTGGCAGCAGGTCACTCCCGCGGGTGCGCTCCTCGTCTCGACCGACGACGCGCTCTCGGGCGTGGACATCGAGCACGGCGTGGTCGCGTGGGAGAAGCCCGAGCTCGGCGGGTTGCCGGCCGACAGCGTCCGCATGGTCGAGGGGTCTCTCCTCATGGAAGCGGCGCGGCCGGGCCTGCTCTTGATCTTCGACCCGGTGACCGGCGCGGCCGTCTTCGATTCTCGGCGACCGGGCCTGGGGCAAATCGTCACCCGCCGCGTGTTGCCACAGAGCGGCACGCTGCTCGTCCACGGGCGGGCCGCGGGGGCGGGGGCTTCGGTCGTCGCGCTCTACGATCTCGTGACGGGCGAGCAGCGGTGGGCGAACCCAGCGCTGTTCGAGCAGACCGACCCCAAGAAGAAGGGACTCGGAGGCCTGATGCAGGGCTTGGTACGCGCGGCGTCCGAGGCGACCGCGCTCGAGGTCCTGCAGGCGGGGCCCGACATGATCGTGGTCCACACGCTGATGGGTCTGCGGGGGCTCGACGCGCGCACGGGTGCCGTGCGCTGGTCCGCGGCGCTGCCCACCGCCCGCGCGGGCAACCCCGCGCGCCACGTGCGGCTCTACCCGTCGCTCAACAAACCCGATCGCATCTACGTGAGCTTCGACGACCGGCTCATGGCCTATCGACTCGCCGACGGTCAGGCGGTGTGGTCCAAGCCGGCGACGGTGGAGGGCTGGGTGCACGACATCGTAGAGCACCCCGATGGAATCATCATCCTCCCGGAATCGCCGCCCGCCGATCAGGCGACCGGCAACGTGCGGATCGTGAACGGTGTGGTGCAGACGGGACTCAACGTGGCGCGCTATGAGGATGGAACGACCATCGCCGCCAAGCCGCTGCGCATGCGCGGCACCGTAACAGACGCGATGATCGTCGGGGGCTCAGCGGTGCTCGCGGTGGACGCCGAGTCGCGCACCTTTGTGAACGTGCTGGACGTGGCCACGGCCAGCGTGCGCCTGAAGAAGGATGTGAAGATCAAGGGCCAGCTCGCCTACGCCGAGCTCACGCCCGGAGGGGGGGGCCTGCTCTACATCTCGCGGCCCGACGCGGCGACGAACGCCGAGGTGAACGTCATCGACCTCGGCACGGGCGAGCCGAAGTTCAAGGACGCGATCGAGAGCGGCAAGCCGCTCTCCTCGGGCGACTACAATGCCGCGCGGTACGCCCTGCACCATGTCGTCGAGGGGACGACGCTCTATGTCTTTGCGAGCCACGATCACCGGCTGTACGCGATCGATCGCAACGCCGGTACGTTCCGCGCGCTCGGCGGCGAGATCAAGCTGCAGGGCGGCGAGGATCCGGTTGACATGGAGATCCGGCCGGCAGGGATTGTGCTCATCGCGCCCCAGAACCTCGTGGTCGTGGCGCGGGATGGGCAGGTGAAGCAGCAGGTCTACTACCCTGCCCCGCAGCTGCCGGGGCTGCTGCGCGCCCTGTATCGGATCAACGCCGTGCGCGCCGGCCTGTACGGCGCCGCCGCCTCGGCGTACGGCGACGCCTTCGCCCAGGCGTCGCGCACCGCCACGGATTCCAACGCGCGACGCATCACCGGACAACTGGCCACGGCGTACTCGCAGGGCGGCGCGCAGCTCACGGGCTATTCGCACCAGGCGGCGGCGCTCGCCTCGAAGCGGTTCCGGGCCTCGCTCACCGTTCCGGGGTCGGTGTTCATGTTGACGCGCGCGCCCGAGGGGAACGGCAACGTGCTGCTGCAGATCGACAAGGACAGGGGGCAGCCGCGGGCGCGCGTGGATCTGGGCAAGGAGCGCGAGCCGGTGTACGCGGTGGACGACGTCGCCGGGATGCTGTTCCTGCGGACCGCGTCGGGCACGCTCGTCGGCTACCGGCTCTGATCGTAGGCTTGCTGCAGGCCTTTGATATCGATCTTGGTCATCTTCAGCATCGCCTGCATGACCCGGTTTGCCTTGGCGGGGTCTTTGTCCCCCAGCAGCTTGCCCAAGATCGTGGGAACGATCTGCCACGACAGGCCATACTTGTCTTGGAGCCAGCCGCATTGGTCCTTCCGGCCGCCTGCAGAGAGCTTGTCCCACAGCTCGTCTACTTCTTTTTGCGTGTCACAGTTCACGAACAAAGAGATCGCCGGCGTGAACTTGAATTGCGGGCCGCCGTTCAGGGCGTAGAAGTCCTGTCCCTCGAGCTGGAATGTCGCGGACATGACCGTCCCCTTCGGCCCCGGCCCTGCTTCTCCGTACCGAGTCACCCTCACGACCTTCGAGTTCTTGAAGATCGAGACGTAGAAATTCATCGCCTCTTCGGCTTTGCCGTCGAACCACAGGAACGGGACGATCTTCTGCACATGCTCCTCCCTATTGATGGACACGCGGGCGGTACAGGACGCCGCCGAGCCACGTACAGGGCAAGCCGGTGACCGCGAGCGCGACCGGGTACCAGAGCGGGCCGAGTCCGGGCTTGGCGATCGCGACCATCACACCGGCGAGGCCCGGCGCGAGCCCGACGAGGCCGAGGATCAGGGCGTGGCGCACGGGCGCGTGGGGGGCGAGCCGCGCCGTGACGTAGCCGCCCAGGACGGTGTAGACGATGCGATACGCCGTGGCCACCGCGAAGAGCCCGCCCGCCATCGGTTCGCCCCACGGCGGGTATACCCTGAGCACATGCAGCACCTGGTCGGTGCCGAGCGACAGGACGACGATCGCGGCGAACCCCGCGGCGACCGCGCCCGTGCTGCGCCAGAAGGACGTCGTCATCTGGTTACCCTCGAAGTTGCAGCGAGCAGCTCGTCGAGCCGGTCGGCGCGGCTGCCGTCAAGGCCCGTCAGGCCGCCTGCGGATCAACTATTTCTTCGCGGGCGCGAGCGGCCCCAGGGACCGCGACGGCCCGATGCGTCGCGCTTCGATCCGCAAGAACTCCGTGACCCAGGTCTTTCCGCCATCCGTGGAGCGGTCGCCCGTCCAGGAAAAGCGATCCGGCCGGATGTCGTAGTAGCGAATCCGCCAGATCGACGGGTTTGGGCTCATCACGCCGAACTTCTGCTCGATGTGCATTTCCGTGCCGATGCGGTGCGCGGTGCCCACATTCTGCAGGCCGGTTCCCGATTCCGCCGAGACAAGCTCCCATTGATCGAGGACGGCGTTGTACGCGAGCAACGTGGACGACACATAGTAGGTCTGGCCGCTGTCCCCCACGACGCGATACTCATCCAGGATCTGTGCGCCCTCGGCGAGGCGCACCGCGCTCCAGTATCCGCGGCCCGTCCCGAACTCGCGACTCACCGAGGTGAACGCCCAATCGCCGAGCAGGTAATCGAAGTCACCCTGATGTGCCTCGTAGGACGCCTTGATTTGCTCCTTGGCGCGCCGACCACTGGCCTGCGCGGAAAGCGGTGATGCGATCGCCATCGAGACGAGCAGGGTTGCGGCACACAGCGGGAGAACGGTGCGGCGCATGGCGACCTCGCTACTGGAAAGGGGAACAACTCGCACCACGTTCAGCGACCAACCTGCACCACGGCCTCCGGCCTGGCAACGTCCGTCAGGCGGCGGGGAGCTGGCCCCAGTTACAGCAGAACGAGTCTTCCGCCGCCGGTCAAGAGAATCACGAGATTCATCACGAGCAGCATCAGGTCGTAGTGCCAGCCGTATGCCCGGCCTCCCCAAAAGCCGATCTTCCACACGAAGATCTTCTTTTGTATCGCACCGAGCATGAGCAGGATCAGTCCGACGGCGGCGAGTTGTGTCAGGACCCCGAACGCCACGCCCATGCTCCCGAGGACTTCCGCGGCGCCGAGAAAGACCGTGAACCCGGTGCTCGCCCCGATGCTCTTCGACCGCTCGGCGGGGTTCCTGAGGTGATTCCACCCGCTATCGAAGAACACGACGGCGACCATGAGCCGCAGGAGCAACAAGCTGACGTCGCCGAACCGCAATAGCGCGGGGAATAGGACGCTCATGCTCGCTGCTCAGTCGGGCCGCGGCGGATGGCGGCGCAGCTGCGCCGTCGCCTCGTCGATGCGGACGATGTAGGTCCGCACGGCCTCGCCGTGCGCGCGCCGCGGCACGACGAAGTGGCGATCGTCGGGCCGCGAGCTCTTCAAGTCGTCGACCATCAGGTCTCCCCCGTGGGCCTCGACCGCCGCTTCGAAGCGCTCCACGGCCGAGAGCAGGTCCGCCAGATCCCCGGGATCCTCGGCGCCGGTCAGGGCGATCCCGCGGCTCCGCAGCCGGGCCGCCACTTCGGCCACCGCCGCCGCGCGCTCCTCGGCTTCCTCGTCGTACCGGTCCATACCCGTTGCTCCTCGCTACAGGGCCCGCCGCAGTGCGGCCGCGAGCGTCTTGGCGTCGCCCGGCTCTTCGTGGCGACGGCCGTTGATGAAGAACCTGGGCGTGCCGCTCACGCCGCTCTTGGTGCCGCTCACGAAGTCTTCACGCACCCGCGCCGCGTGGACGTGGGCGACGAGCTCGCGCCGCACCCGCTCCGCGTCGAGCCCCAGCTCGCGGGCGTACCGCACCAGATCCTCGTCCGCGAGTGCCGCCTGCCGCTGGTACAGGAGATCGTGCATCTCCCAGAACTTGCCCTGCGCGGCCGCCGCCTCCGCGACCTCCGCGGCGTGTTGGGCGTGCGGGTGCTCCTCACTCAGCGGAAAATGCCGGAACACGAACTGAACCTTGCCTCCGAGCCGCCGCAGCACCTGCTTCAACTCCGGGTAGGCGCGGCCGCAAAACGGGCACTCGAAATCGCCGTACTCCACGAGCGTGACGGGGGCCTCCACCGTTCCCAGGGTGTGGTCGCGGGGCCCGACGGGCGGTCTCAGCAAGGCCATGGCGTCAGTTCACTACGCCGCAGACGCGTCGCTCGGGCTCACGGCACGCCCTCCGCGTCGCGAGGCGCAAGTCGCTGCCGGATGGCACCGAGGTGGTACGCCGCGTGCGCGATCGCGCCGATCGCCACACCGAGTGCGTCCTCGTCCCACACGGCGTGCGTCTCCACCACCACCAGCAGGGTCTCGTACTCGCGCCGCAGTCGAGCTTGGAGGTCGGTCCAGGCAGCGTCGTCGACCCTGGACACCGTCCAACTCCGACTGCGATCGCGCGACGTCGGCTGGCCGCGAAGGCCGAGGGTCGAAAGCGCGAGACTCGAGCTCAGGTGGTGGATGTGGCCGGCGATGGTCGTGTGGCCCGGTCCCCCCGCCTGCGAGGCTGCGGCGGCGCTCACGCCGCTGATCGTCCCAAAGACGCCGGTTCCCGGGGATGTGTCGGTAAAGTAGGTCCAGGGGCCGGGAGGCCCTGCGAAGGCCTCACGCAGCATCCTCGTCAGCAAACTCACCGTCACGGCGGGCGGTGTAGCGGTCATGGTCTCGGTCAGGCCTTGAGAGCGGAAACAAGGGGCAGCTTGCGGATCCGCTTCCCGGTGGCCGCGAAGATCGCGTTGGCCAGCGCCGGGGCCGTGACTGCCGTGCCCGGCTCGCCGATCCCGCCGGGCGGCTCGAGGTTCCGCACGAGGTGTACCTCGATCGGCGGCGTCTCATTCATCCGCAGCACGCGAACGTCATGGAAGTTCGACTGCTCCACCCGGCCGTTCTTGAGCGTCACCTCGCCCCACAAGGCGCCGCCGATGCCGAAGATGACCCCGCCCTCGATCTGCGCTTTCACGATGTCTGGGTTCACGACCGTGCCGCAGTCGACCGCGCAGACGATGCGATGCACGCGCACCTCGCCCGACTCGGACACGGAGAGCTCGGCGACCTGGACCACGTAGGTATCCCAGCCGCTGTACATCAGCGCGATGCCGCGCCCGCGCCCGGCTGGCAGCGTCTCGCCCCAGCCCGCCTGCTGCGCGGCCAACTCGAGCACCGTGCGGGCGCGCGGCGACTTTGCCAGCAGCGCGCGACGGTATTCGAACGGATCCGCCTTCGCGGCCAGGGCGAGCTCGTCGATGAAGCTCTCGATCACGAACGTATTGTGCGTGACGCCGACGCCGCGCCAGAACCCGGTGTTCACGACGGGCTCCTCGTGGCGCACGTACTCGACCTGGATCGCGGGAATATCGTACTGCAGATGCACCGCCCCGTCCAATGCATCGCCGTCAAGTCCGTTCCGGAAGGCCGGTGGCGCCCAGCGCGCCAGGATCGATGGGCCCACCAGGCGGTGCGTCCACGCGATCGGCTTGCCGTGCGCGTCCAGGCCTGCGGCCATCCGATCGTAGTAGTAGGGGCGGTAGACGTCGTGCTGCACGTCTTCCTCGCGGCTCCAGACCACCTTCACCGGCCCGTCGACCTGTTTCGCGATACGCACTGCTTGCGTGACATAGTCGACTTCGAGGCGCCGCCCGAAGCCGCCACCCAGGAGATGGTTGTGCACCACCACCTTCTCGAGCGGCAGGCCCGTGACTTGGGCGGCCGTCGCCTGAGCCCGGGCCAGCACCTGCGAGCCGGTCCACACCTCGCAGCCGTCCGGCCGGACGTGCACCGTGCAGTTGATCGGCTCCATGGTCGTGTGCGCGAGGAAAGGGGCCTGGTACACCGCCTCGAGCTTCCCGGCCGCTCCGGCGATCGCCGCCGCGGCGTCGCCCTCCTTGCGAGCGACCACGCCCGGCTGCTGCGAGGCCGCGTCGAGCTCCCGGACGACATCGGCCGTGCTCACCTTGGCATTGGGCCCATCGTCCCAGCGGATGGCGAGCGCGGCGAGCCCTTGCTTCGCCGCCCACATGTGGTCGGCGACGACGGCGACCACATCGTCCAGCTTGACGATCTGGCGCACACCCGCGATCGCCATCGCCTTGGCCTCGTCGAGGCCGGCCACCGTGCCGCCGAGTGCCGGACTCGCGGCGACCGTGGCGATCTTCATCCCGGGCAGCCGCACGTCGATGCCGAACTGCGCCCTGCCGTTCACCTTGTCGGGCGTGTCCAGGCGCTTCGCCGGCGTGCCGATCAGCTTGAAGTCTTCCGGCCGTTTGAGGACAACGTTGTCCGGTATCGGGAGCGCCGCCGCCGCGGCGGCGAGCGCGCCGTAGCTGAGCCGGCGGTGGCTGGGGGTATGGATCACCGCGCCTCGCTCCGCGCGGCAGGACGCGGGGTCGACCTTCCACCGCTTGGCCGCCGCGGCCATGAGCATCGTCCGCGCGGTCGCACCCGCCCGCCGCATCGGCTCGTACAGGCCTTTCACGGAGGTCGAGCCCCCCGTCGCTTGGAAGTGGAATATCGGATTGGCGTAGAGCTTGTCGTCGGGCGGCGCATGCTCGAGGCGGACCTGGTCGAGCCCGACCTCGAGCTCTTCCGCGAGGAGCATGGGCATCGCCGTGTACATGCCCTGCCCCATCTCGACCTGCCCCATGATCATGGTCACGCGGCCATCGGTGCCGATGCGAATGAACGCGTTGGGCGCGAAGACCGGAGATAGCGGCCGTGCGTCGATGCGCCACCCCAGCAGCAAGCCGCCGCCGGCGGCGGCGCCCGCGATCAGGAATTCCCGTCGGGACACGCGGTCCATGGTCAGCCTCCTGCCTTGACGGCGGACGGCGCCCGGGCGGCCTGCTTGATGGCCGCGCGGATACGCTGGTAGGTGCCGCAGCGGCAGATATTGCCGGACATCGCGGCGTCGATGTCGGCATCGCTGGGGTTCGCGTTCTTCGCCACGAGCGCCGCTGCCGACATGATCTGGCCCGACTGGCAGTAGCCGCACTGCACGACCTCGAGATCCAGCCACGCCTGCTGCACTCTCTTGCCGGCCGGCGTCGCGCCGATGGCCTCGATGGTGGTGATCCGCTTGCCGACGGCCACGCCCACGGGCGTCACGCACGACCGGGTCGGCTGCCCATCCAAGTGCACGGTACACGCCCCGCAGGCGGCGATGCCACAGCCGAACTTCGTGCCCGTCAACCCGAGGAGGTCGCGCAACACCCACAGCAGCGGCATGTCGGGCGGCGCGTCCACCGTGTGAGCCTTGCCGTTTATCGTCAGTGTGACCATGGCCATGCCTCCAGCAGTGGTTTTCACTGTGCTGCTTGAATGAGACCAATGATCGCTGCAGGTGAGCAAAAGTACCGGCGATCCGTCCCGCGGGCCCGTCCTCGTGGGCGATTTCAAGCAGCGAGGTGCGAACAGACTTCGCGGGCGCTTAGAGCGTCCGGCCGATCGATGGTGTTGCTCAAGGTCGACATCAGAGCTCCAGCGGCGAGCATCTGCATCCTCGCGATAGCGTTCTTCACATCGGGCCTCCTGTTCCTGTGTCTCGCTCCCGGGCCATCCACTCCCGGACGGACGCCGCGGTCTGGCCGTCGGAGGCTGTTTCGACCTTCAGTGTCATTCCGGAAATGCCGCGCCGAACATGGGGAGGCCGCTCTTCGATTCGGCCTTCGTCGGCTCGTCTTGCACGACGTCCCAATGTTCTGCGAGACGCCCGTCCACGATACGGAGGATGTCGACGACGATCCGGGTCGGCCTCCCACCCCCACTGAAGCGCCCGTGCACCATGACGTAGTCGCCCTCGGCGACTGCGAGCGAGCTTTCGTACCGCCGCGTGAGACCACGCACCAACGAGAACAGCCCGTCCCGCCCGGGGGCGATCCCTGCGCTGTGCTGGATGTACGTGGGCGAGAAGTACTTCGCAGCGGCCTCGAAGTCTCTCCGGTTGAAGAGTGCGTCGAATGCCTCGAGAACCAGCGTCTTGTTTCTCGTCTCCTGCTCTAGGTCTCGTGCCATCGCTCCCTCCGTCGAGGCGACCTCACTCTCCCTGGCGCCGCTCGTCCGTGAGGCTGGCGCCGGCGGCGATCATCTCCAGGATCCGCTTCGTCGCAGCCAGCAGCGACACCGCTCGCCGTTGAGAGGCAGCGTCAGCGTCTTGAGGGACCAGCATCGCGTCAGTACTCCGCAAACGCGTCGTCGGGATAGCAATACAGCCACCGCTCCTCGCGCTCCGCGGAGGCGACGACGGGATGCCCGCTCGAGCGCGCGTGCTTCGAGGCGTGGCGGTTGGGCGAGCTGTCGCAGCACAGCGTAGCGCCACACTGTTGGCAGGTGCGCAGATGGACCCACTGTGCGCCCATCTTCATGCACTCGGCGCACTCCCGCTTTTCAGGGTGCCGCACCGTTGCGATCGCGCTGATGTGGGCGCAGGCTCCGTCGGCGCTCATTGTCCTCCCCCTTATTGGGCCAGCACTTGGTGAACGGCGGCGATCGCGATCGATCCCTCGCCCACGGCCGACGCGACGCGCTTCAAGCTCCCGGCGCGGACGTCGCCGATCGCGAACACCCCGGGGAGACTCGTCTCGAGGAGATGGGGAGCGCGAGCGAGCGGCCAGCGCGCGGTGGCCAGGTCCTCCGGCAACAGGTCCGGGCCCGTCTTGATGAACCCCTTGGCGTCGAGGGCGAGGCAGCCGCCCAGCCAGCGAGTGCTGGGCACCGCGCCTGTCATGGTGAAGACGTGCCGGATGCCATGCGCCTCGACGCGCCCGGTCTGGTTGTCGCGCCAGCCCACGCGCTCGAGGTGCCCATTGCCCTCGACGCTCACGATCTCCGTGTGCACGTGACGGGTGATGGCGGGATGATCCTCGATGCGACGGATCAAGTAGCGCGACATGGTGTCGGCCAGGCCCGCCGCGCGGATCACCATGTGCACGCGCCGGGCGGTCTCGGCCAGGAACACCGCGGCCTGGCCCGCCGAGTTGCCTCCGCCCACGACGATCACCTCTTCACCGGCGCACAGCTGCGCTTCCATGAAGGTCGCGGCGTAGTACACCCCCGCCCCTTCGAATCGCGGCAGGCCCTCGATCTGGAGCCGTCGATACTCCGCCCCCGAGGCGATGATCACCGCGCGGGCCGGCAGCCGCTGCCCATCGCCGATCTCGAGCGCGTAGGGCATCTTGTCGCAGGCGAGCCGTCGGGCCGCGGGCCCGACCATCAACTGCGTCCCGAACTTCAACGCCTGGTTGGTGGCGCGCGCCGCCAGCTCAATGCCTTGGATCCCCGTCGGAAAACCGAGGTAGTTCTCGATCCGGGAGCTTGCGCCGGCCTGGCCCCCGGGGGCGGTCGACTCCACGACCAGGACGTCCAGGCCTTCCGAAGCCCCGTACACCGCCGCCGCTAGCCCGGCGGGTCCCGCCCCGACGATGACGAGATCGCGGACCTGGGTCTGATCGATCGCGGCGTTGAACCCCAGGGCGTCGGCGATCTCCTGATTGCTCGGGTTCTTGAGCACGACCTTGCTGCACGTGATGACCACGGGGATTTCCGCGGCGGTGACATGGATGCGATCGAGAAACTCTTGGGCACTGGGATCGCGGTCCAGGTCGAGCATGGTGTGGGGATGCCCGTTCCGTACGAGGAACTCCCGGACGCGGAGCGTCCCCTTGCAATGCGTCGAGCCGACGACCACGACGTCGCTGACGTTGCGGTTGATCAATTCCACGCGCCGCAGGATGAACGCGCGCATGAAGATGGCGCTCAGCTCGCCGTCGGTCTGGATCAGTGCCAGCAGGTCGTCGCGTCCGACTTCGATGACCTCGCCGTCGGCGCCCGCCCGGATCTGGGCGAGCCCGCGCCGGCCTGACAGCATCGTCGCTTCGCCGGTGAACATCCCCGGGGTGAACGAGACCACGAGCTCCTCGCCGGCCGACGGGCGGACGACGTCGATCCGCCCCGACACGATGACGAAGATGCGCGACGCGCTCTCTCCCGGTTGCACCAGCACCTCGCCCTGCGCGACGTGGCGCCGGCGCCCGTGCGGGGCGATGCGGTCCAGCTGCGCCGGTGTCAGCGTCGGATAGAGGCGCTCCGGACGCGTGCCGGAGGATGGGGGAGCCGGCGGAGCGACGAGGGTCATGGGGTCACCCGCCCTGCTGGTGCGCTTCCACGAACCAGAGCCACTTGTCCACGCCCCGGGAGATCTCGGTGAGAATGTCGGCGCTGTCCGCGTCCTCGAGCTCGTTCATCTCTTCGATGCCGACCCGCGCCGTGCGGCCGAATGCGGCGAGCGCGTCCGACAACGCGGCCACGTGCTCCGCACCCGTTGCAAGCGCGAGCGGATAATCGACGAGGGTGGACCGGTCCGCGACGACCCCCACGGTACCCTCGGCAATGCCACCGAGCTGCACGATCCGCTCGGCGATCAGATCGACGTATCCCTCCACGTCTTCGTTGATCTCGTCGAACAGCGTGTGCAGCGCGATGAACGTGGGCCCCTTCACGTTCCAATGGGCCTGCTTGCACTGCGTCTGCAGGTCGATGCAGTCGGCGAGCCGCTGGTTGAGCAGGGCGACGGCCTCGCCGCGGGCGGCCTCCGGCAGATCGTTCTTCGTCGGATACGCTGCAGTCGCGGCGCGCGAGCGGTTCTCCGGAGCGCTTTGGCGCGACCCAGCGTCATCGCGGCGGGGTGTGGTGGTGCGAGTCATAGGTCTCTCCTGATCAGAGTCGGGCCGGTTTCGGTGACCCAGAGATTAGACGAAATGGCGGGCAAGCGCCACCGAGGGTCGGCGACGTCGGCTACAAGCGCCATCTCCCCTCAAGGATCTTCGGGCCATCGGGGTTCCCAGATCGGGATCGGGTTGTGGAGGTCGCGGTCCGTGAAGGCGTGGATCCAACTAAGCCCTTATGTCAGCCTTTAGGGGTGCGCGCTTCGAGGGACCTGACACCGGAAGGCACGAGCCCCGCAGCGTAGGGGCGCTGCGGGGCTCGGTGAAGGGACTGGGGCTCGGGGCTATGCGCTCTTGGCCGGTTTCTCCTGCCGGAGCTGCGCGACGGCGGCCCGCACCGTGTCGGTGATCTCCCGCTCTTCCCGCAGCGTGGCGATGAGCGCCTCCGCCTGCTTCGTGTGGAACTCGAGCGACCCCGCCTGCGCGATGACCTGATCCATCAGGGCCTTCTGACCGTGCAGCATTTCGAAGCCCGCCTGGATATCCGCGAGCAGCGCTTCGACGCGGCCCAGCCGCTCCTCGGCCTGCTCGACCTGGCGCTTCCGGTGGTCCAGCCCGTTGGCGGCGTCGTGTACGTGGCTCACCAGGCCCAGCACGTTCTCGAGCATGGCGCGCGTCTGCGTCACGTCCTCCTTCGCGGCAGAGATTGATCGCACGTCGTCCGTGGTGCGCTCGGCCACCTCGAACAGCCGGTGCATGTCGGCCTGGATGGCGTCGAGAGTGGCCTGGCGCTGCGTCACCTGCTCGAGCGCCCGGTTGAGGTGCGACTCGACCGCTTCCCACTTGGCGAGCCGCTCCTCGAACTGGGCCATCCGCTTCTGCGCGAAGCGCAGGCCGCCCGCGCGGCTGTCGAGCTCGTCGAGGGTCGCCGTGAGCTCGGTGAGCCGGGCGCCGGCAGTCGCGAGCGCCCCCGTGAGCTGCCCGGTCCGCTCTTCCAGCTGCTGCACGCCCGCGGCCGCCTGCTCCCGCAGCTGGGACGCCGCCCCTAGGTGCTCGCTGGCCTTGTCGAGCGCGCCCTGCCGCACCTCGAGCTCCTGGCCCAGCGCGCGCGTACGCTCGGCGAGCCCTTCCAAGTTCTGAGCGCGCGCCTCGAGCGACGCGACCACGGTGTCCACATCGGCCACGCGGCGCTCCGCGCGCTCGACGGTGGCAACGGCGGTGGGCACGAGCTTCTCGATTCGGGCAGCCTCGTCGGCGTGGGCCGCCAGCGTCTGGAACCGCTCGTCCGCGCCGTCCATCCGCGCGAGCAGCCCGTGGCTCCGCTCCTCGAGCTGTCCGCCCAGGGACGCGAGCTCGGAGAGCCGCTTGTTCAGTTCCTCGACGAGCTGGCGGCGCGCTTCGATCTGCGCCAAAGACTGGGACAGCCGGTCGGCTTCGGCCCGCACCAGCTCGACCGTCGGCTTCATTTCCTCGACCGCCGCGAGCTCGCCGCGGAGCGCGCTCACCGACTCGGTCGCGCTCGTGAGCCACGCCTTCGTGCCAGCCTGGCCCTCCCGCATCCGGGCGATCTCGCTTTCGGCGACCTGCACCTGCTCGAGCGCGCCCTTCACGGCCTCGTGCGTGCCCTTGAGGCTCGCGACGTCCTGCAGCGCCGCGTCCACCCCGGGTTTTGCCTTGTCGAGCCGCGCCACCTGCCGGGTTATGTCTTCGACCGTCTCACCCAGCCGGCCAGCGTTCGCCTCCACGGCGTGCACCCGCTCGGCCTGCGTCTCAAGCTGGGCCATGCCTTCCGTGATGCCGCTGAGCTGGGTCGCCAGGCCGTCGGCCTTCGAGCGCACGTCAGTGATGGCGCGGCTCGACTCGTCGAGCGACCGGAAGCGCGTCTCCATATCCGTGAGCCCGCCGCGCAGATCGAGGATCCGCTGGCTGACGGCGTCGAGCCCCTGATTCTCCAGCTCGAACCGCTTCACCGTTCGCTGCACTTCATCGCGGAGTGTGGCGAGGCGGCCCCGCAGCTCCTCGTCAGCCCGCTTCGCTTCGTCGTGCCGCCCGCGGATCTCCTCCGTGCGCTCGAGCAGGTCACCGTGGAGCGCCTTGAGGTCGTTGACCTTGGCTTCGAGCTCGCCCAGGCCCTTCGCGCTCTCCTCGTGCTTGCGGACCTTGCCGTCGATCTCCCGCATCAGGTCGTGGAGATGGGTCACCTGACCGGTGACGCGCTCGACGACCTCGCGCTGCTGCTCGAGCGCCGAGACCTTCTGGGTGGCGGCGTCGGCGAGCGCCTTGAGCGTGCCCAGCTGGCGCTTCGTCTGGACGGCATCGGCCGCGGCCTGCGTCAGCTCCTGGAGCGTCTGCCCCAGCGTGGCCACGCGGGATTCGGTCGTCGCGACGCTGCCCTGGACCTGCTGCTGCCGCTCCTCGAACGCGGTGAGGCGCGTGGCCACCGCTTCACCGGTGCGGCGCAGCTCCTGCTGGCGCTCGCGCACCCGGTCGAACCCCTGGGTGATCTCGCGCACTTCGGCCCCGACCTTGTCCGCGTCCATGCGGAGTGCCTTGAACCCACCGCCCAACTCGAGGAAGCCGGTGAGGTCGTTCTTCAGGGCGAGCGCCTGCGCGAGGGTGCCGCGCAGCTCCTCGATCTCGCCCCGTAGCCGCTTCGCATCCTCCGTGGTGTTGGTGAGCTGCGTCTCGGTGCGCCGCTGCACCCTCGAGACCGCTTCGGTCTGCTCGTCCAGTGTCGCGAGCACGGGCATGACCCGTTCCAGCGCCTTGACCCGCGTCTGCAGCTCGCTCACGGTCTTCTGCGCCTCGCTGATCGGAAGCGTGAGCTGGGTCAGGTTCTGAGTGGACTCCCGCGCCGCGTTCGTTAAGGCTTCGAACGCCACGCGCTCGCGCTGCATCTGGGCGAGAATGGAGCGGAGCTCGGCAGGCAGCTGCTCCGTGGTGACGTCGCGACCGAAGAGCTTCCAGGCGGCCATAAACGCGGCCCTCACGAAAAGGTGGGGCTTCCGCACACGAGGTGCGGGAGCGTGGCGTTGGCGCCGACGCTGGTTGAGGAGATCTCGGGCGGGTGGGCGCACTGTCCCGTCCAGCGAACGGCTTCAGTGCGCCTCCACTATGCATCGAGCGGCGAGCCCGTGCAAGCCGAAGTATTCAGGCCATGAGGTGAGGCAAAGACAGATCCCACACTGGAACTCGATGTGAGGCTTGCTCTTCACCCAGTCGGGACGGCGGCCGAAGCTCCACCCGCGACCCCCTGAACCCCATGCGACTCGCTAGAGGGTCGAGTTACGACACCCAGTAGTAATCACGCGAGGTTCTGGGCATCGGGAGCATCGCGATCGCCGGGACCCGCTTCTAGTGGAGCACTCCGACAGCTGTCTCTCTGGCCCCGCCCATGTCAGCATTGTTCTTTGCGACAATCACATATGCGCCAGCTAGCGCCGCCGCGATCAGCAGCGTGAGGATCGTCGGAGTCCGCATTCTCTTGGTCATAAGAAACGTCCCCAGTCTTTACTGATGTGAGATTAACGCCGGTTTGCCATGTTGGATCACCCACACGGCCGGCGTGGATTGGAAGGTGCCGCTGCCGCGCGCCTTGGTCAGCGTCCCCGCGGTGCCGTCGTACGTGGCGATGTCGCGGAGGTAGACCGCGGGGTTTTGCCCCCGCTCGAACGCCTGCACGATCATGTTGAAGTCGTCGTAAGCGTAGGGCATCATGTGCGTGGCGAACTGCGTGCCCGGGTACTTCTCCTCGAAGCGCGTCCGGAACGCGAGATCCCGCAGATTGCTGTCGGTGTACCACGTGCCCTCAAAGAGCTCCCGTTGCTCACTGATCGACGGCGCTACAACGGATGCGATGTTGTGGATCCTCGCGTCGGACAGCTGTCGGCCGAGGACCTCTAGCTGGGGGCTGAAGGCCTCGACATAGTAGACGTCCGGGTTCGATGCTCGGGCCTCGGCGATGCGTGCTCGAAAATCGGTCACCGAATCCGGGAAGACGTAGTCGTACGAGATGGAGAGGCCAACGCGCGCGGCCTCCGCCTTCACGGCCGCCACGTGCCCCTGGATGCTCGGATAGTCCCGGGTGAGGAGCGCGATCCTCCGGATCCCGCGCCGCTTGGCCTCTCGCACCCACAGTAGGGCCTCGGCCTCGGGCGTCGGAATATTCGTGAAGTTGTACGCGCCATCGCCAATCGAGGTCACGCTGCACACGCACGTATGCGGGATCCGCGCCGCGCCTGCCAAGGGCTTTGTCAGCAGGCCAAAGCGTGAGATACCCCCGACGATGGCGTCGACCCGATCGACGCGAATCGCTCGCTCGATCGCCACTCGCGCCGTGCTCTCGTCCGTGCCGATGTCGACCGAGACCAGTTGATACTGGTACTTGGTCCCCCGCAAGTCGTCTCTCGCCATCTGGACCGCTTTCAGAAACGAGTTGCCGAGGATGGCGTACGACCCCCCCGTGGGGACGATGACGCCGATCTTGACGATACCGCCCACGGGCGCAGCCCAGCGGTCCTGGTAGGCGTAGTACGCGACAAACAGGCTGCCGATGAACATCAGGAGGCCGCTCGCCTCGAAGCCGTACGGGCCGAGCATCGGCTTGGGATAGGCCGTGGACACCGCGGCGAGGCCGGTGCCGAGGTAGAGCGGGAGCGTGATCCCCCAAAAGCCCTTGATCAGGCCGAAGCCCACGACGATCCAGAGATTCATGAGCAAGTAGCCGGCGAAGGCGACGGAGCTCCGGGTGTTGCGAAACCACCAGAGCAGCGCCACGGGACCGACGAGGAGGACCGCTCCGAGACCGAGCGCCTTCGGTCCGAGCACGTAAAGGTGATTGGCGGTGATCATCACCGCCGTGAGCGTGACGCTGATGAGCGACCGGCGCGCTGCCTCGTGCATGGTGTCCTCCCGTTCCGGGAACGTCGGCGGCATCTGTTGTTCAGTGAACGTCATGTTCCCTACTTGACATACTGTTCGCTAAAGAACATTGTGTCTCGTACCAGCACTCGGCAACCGACACCGGGCACCGAGGCGTACGATTTCGAACAGTGGCGTCCGCTTCGTTCGGTTCAGGACGTCGATGGCTCGGCTGTTCGGGAATGAGGCGACACGGTGAAGAGAGCGACCGACCGGCGGGTCCAACGCACCCGCCAGCTCCTGCAAGACGCCCTGATCGCGATGATGATCGAGAAGGGCTACGAAGCCACAACCGTCCAGGACATCATTGACCGGGCGAACGTCGGTCGGGCGACGTTTTATGCGCATTTCGCAGACAAGGAAGCGCTCCTGGCCAGCCGCATCGAGGACCTACGCGCCATGCTGACGCAGCAACAACAACAAGCGCTCGAGACGCGGGGCGGAGTACGCGAGCGAGGTCTGGGCTTCAGCCTCGCGATGCTGGAGCATGCCCGCAGTCACCTGCCGCTGTATGCGATGATCGTGGGCCAGCCGAGCGGTGCTTTCGTGGTGCAGCGTATTCACCGCACGATCGCGGATCTCGTGGCGCTGGACCTCAAGGGCCTCGGCTTCAAGGGCACGGCCGAGCAGCGCGCCCTCGCGACCGAGTACGTCGCCGGCGCCTTCATGGCCGTTCTGACGTGGTGGCTGGACCACGGCGCGAAGCTGCCGCCACAGGAGGTCGACGTCATCGTTCGCCGTCTGGTGATGCAGGGGCTGGCGGCTGGGGAGTTGCGGCCGGACGAAGAAAAAGCCCCACCGCGGAAGTCGCAGCGAGGCTCTGTGTGACCTCGGTTCGTTGGCCCCTGCCGGGCTACGAAGCGACGCGCTGCTCGCTTTGGCAGTTCGTCCTCTACTTCCTGAAGCTCGGGACCATCGGTTTCGGCGGTCCGATCGCCCTCGCGGGGCATATGCAACAGGAGCTGGTGGAGCAGCGCGGCTGGATCACACCCCAGGAATACAAAGAGGGTCTCGCCCTCGCCCAGCTCGCCCCAGGGCCCCTGGCTGCGCAACTCGCGATGTACCTCGGCTGGGTGCGGGCCCGCGGGCTGGGCGCGACCCTGGTCGCGCTCGCGTTCGTCGGCCCGTCGTTTCTCATGGTGCTCATCCTCTCCGAGCTGTACGTCCGTTTCGGCGGGCTCCCGTGGATGCAAGGGCTCTTCTACGGGATCGGCGCCGCCGTCATTGCCATCATTGCCCGCAGCGTGCTGAAACTCGTGCGGATGACGCTGGGCCGAGATCAGCTCCTCTGGGGTCTCTTCACGGCGAGCGCGCTGGTAACGGCCTGGACCGAGTCTGAGATCATCTGGGTCTTCCTCCTGTGCGGGCTCGTACCGATGATGCTCCGCGGGCGGCAGACGGCCCCGGCGACCCCAGCGCTCGCGCTCCTGCCGGCCGCTCCTGGGCTCGCCACGGGTCTCAGGGGCCTGGCCTCGGTGGGCGTGCTGTGGAAGATCCTGGCGTATTTCGCCGGCGCCGCATTGTTTGTTTTCGGGAGCGGACTCGCAATCGTGCCGTTCCTGTACGGAGGCGTCGTCCAGCAGTTCCATTGGCTCAGCGAGCGCCAGTTCATCGACGCCGTTGCCGTTTCGATGATCACGCCGGGGCCCGTGGTGATCACGGTGGCGTTCATCGGCTACCTCGTCGCGGGACTCGCCGGCGCGACCCTCGCCGCGATCGGGGTGTTCCTGCCCGTGTATCTGGTGGTGATCCTCGTCGCGCCGCACTTCCATCGGGTAGCGAAGAATCGGCGGGTGAAGGCGTTCGTGGACGGGGTCACGGCAGCGGCGACGGGGGCGATCGCCGGTGCCGCCGTGATCCTCGGGCGGCGGTCGCTCCTGGACCTGCCGACGATCCTCATCGCGCTCGCGACCTTGGCTCTCCTCTTGGCCCCGAGGAAGATCCCGGAGCCGGTGCTCATCCTCGCGGCGGGGCTCGTCGGGTTGGTGCTGAAGGGCGCCGGTCCGGCCACTGGGTGACTTGGAGGTGGACCCGTGGAGTGGGTGACGCGACGGCAGATCCGCGTGAATCGCACGGCGACCGCCTGGCTGATCCGGCGCTTCATCGATCCGGCCGCCACGTTCACCTTCGTCGAACCGGGTGAAGTGGCCGAGGTCGAGCGCCGCACCGGCGCCATCGGCTTCGACGCTCCGGGCGCCCGCTATCCGCACCAGGATGACCGAGGCCGCTGCTCGTTCGAAGCCTTGGCGCAGGAACACCGCCCCGATGACCCTGCGCTGCGCGCGCTCGCGCGTATCGTGCACAGCGCCGACTTCAAGGAGGGACTCGCCGGAGTGCCGGAGGCGGCAGGGCTCCTCGCCATCTCCCAAGGCTTCCCGCTCGTGGCGCGCGACGATCTCGACACCGTCGAGCGGGCGTCGTTTCTCTACGACGCGCTGTACGCTTTCCTCCAGCTCCCACGGCCGTGAGCACCGTCACGCGCGTGACCATCGCGGTGGCGGCCATGAGCCTCCTGACCGCTGCGGCACCAGCCCAACAGGGAAGCTCCGTCGACACGAGCGGCGGCCGCAGCGCGTCTGCGAGGAGCGCCACCATTCACGCCACGGCGATCCGCACCGTAGTGACGCTCGACGGCAGGCTCGACGAGTCGTTCTGGGCGACGGCGGACTCGATCGACGACTTCCGCCAGCGCGAACCCCTAGAGGGGTCCTCCGCCACGGAGCGCACGGTCGTCAGGGTCGCCCATGACGCCGCGGCCCTCTACATCGCGGTGCGCTGCGACGACTCGAACATGCGCGGCGTGCGGGCCAGCCAACTCCGCCGGGATGCCGATCTTTCAAGCGACGACAACGTTCGGCTCCTGATCGACAGCTTCGACGATCGGCGCAGTGCCTTCGTGTTCGGGACGAACCCGAACGGGGCGATGTGGGACGCGCAGTTCTCGGGCGTCGACGACTTGAACGAGAATTGGAACGGCGTGTGGGACGTCGCCGTCTCGCGCGACAGCGCCGGATGGACGGCCGAGTTCCGCATCCCGCTGCTCGCCCTGCGGTTTCACGCCGGGACCAACGCGGAGTTTGGGTTCAATGTCCGGCGTTTCATTCGACGGAAGAACGAGGAAGATCTCTGGCGCTCGTACGGCCGAGCGCAGGGGCTCTACCACCTGACCAACGAAGGAGCGATCACCGACCTCGGGGCCCTCCACCGCCCGCACGATCTCGAGCTGTACCCGTATGCGCTCGGGCGGGCCGTGGAGACCGAACACGACAGCGTCGGTGGAGAAACGAGGCCCGGCTTCGTCGGGGCGAAGGCGGGAGTCGATGCCAAGCTCGGCATCACCCCGACGTTCACCGCGGACGTCACGGTCAACACCGACTTCGCGCAGGTAGAAGCCGACCAGCAGGTCATCAACCTCACCCGGTTTCCCTTCTTCTTTCCCGAGAAGCGTCAGTTCTTCCTCGAATCGAGTGGGTTGCTCGACCTGGGGACGCCAGGTCGGGTCCAGTTGTTCTACTCACGCCGCATCGGTCTCGACACGAGCGGTGCGCCGGTGCCGATCTTGGCAGGCGGGCGGGTCTACGGGCGGCTCGGGTCGTGGAAGGTCGGCCTGCTCGATGCGCAGACCGGCGCCGGCGACAACGCCAACGACGCGGTCGTGCGGGTCGAGCACGACCTCTTCGCCCGGTCCTACGTCGGCGCCATCGGGACGCTGCACGCCGGACCGCGCGGCCAAGGCGTCGCGCGGGCGGGCGGCTTGGACATCGACCTGCCGCTCATCGTCCACGGCGGCAATCTGGAGCCGAAGGTTTGGATCGCGGGCAGCCAGACCCCGGGGGTGCCTGGGACTCCCCTCGCGTGGCGGATCTCGACCGACAACCCGAACGACCTCTTCGACAACTTCATCTCGCTCTACCGTATCGACTCGGGCTTCGCTCCGCCGCTGGGCTTCGTCCGCCGCACCGGCATCTGGGAGACGACCGGGCACGTGGACTTCATGCCACGGCCTGGAGTGCTCGGAATCCGGCAGCTTGACTTCGCGTTTCCCATCCCGAGCTGGGATGTCATCGCAAACGAAAGGGGCTCACTCTTTCGGAGCGCCGACTGGCAGACGGCGTGGTTCGAGTGGCGCGTGTTCGGGGGCGACCGGCAGAATGGCGATCACTTCGAAGTCAACTTCCAACGGCTACTGGACGCGCCCACGGACACCTTCGACATCTTCCGCGGCGTCGCCATCCCGCCCGGCCGCTACTGGTGGTCCCGCTACGAGCTGCAATACTTCATGAACCCGGGCCGTCCCATGAGCTTCGGGGCGTTCGTGAACTGGGGTCAGTTCTACGGCGGTCACAGCACCGATCTCGAGCTGAGCGCGGCGTGGCGCGCCGGTGGCCACATCCTCGTGAGCACCGATCTGACCAGGACAAAGGCTCAGCTCCCGGCCGGGGCGTTCACGGCCGTGTTGTCGGCGAGCCGGCTGGAATACGACTTCAATACCCGCACCAGCGTGCTCGCGTTTGTCCAGTACGACAACGAGACCGAACGCATCGACTTCAACGTGCGGTTTCACTGGATCCCGGTGAGCGGCGACGATGTCTTCCTGGTGTGGAACTCGGGGTATACGACCGAGCCGCTCGCCCGGTTTCGCTTCCCGGACGCCCGGGCCCTGTCCCGCCCGCTCAACGGTGCCGTCGTCGTCAAAGTGGTGCATCGGCTCACGCCGTGAGAGCCGAGACAGCTGGTGACGCTCCGCTGGGTGGCGTGCCGAGCAGTTCGGGCGCAGAGTCCCACGGTTCGTCGCTGGTTGCGAGCAGCCCGACCGAGCGCGGGACCACGGTACGCTGAGGGTGCGGAAAGACCCGGGCAATTAGCTCGGCGGCAGACTCCCCCTTCAGACGTTGCGGGACGGCGGGATGGTGAACGCCGACCGCCAGCAGTCGAGCGAGCGGCCCCAGAAGGCCGGTGGTAACAGCGTCCTCCAGCGCCGGCGCGCCCCCCTCAAGTTGGTCGCCTGCGATGTGAGCCGCCGCCTCATCGAACAGCCTCACCTCCAGCGCTTCGCCGAGTGAGTCATACAAGGCGGTGGGGACACGGGCCAACGATTTCATGGCCTCGTAGCCTCGGGTCGCCCAGTAGAATTGGCGCTGCAGCCTTTCGCACCATCCGGCCTCCGGCAGGACGTGGGAACGATCCCCAGTGGTGATCAGCGCTTCCTCCACCAGTGGCCAGGCCAACTCCAGCTGGCCTTTGCAAAGGTGGATCTCCGCCCTGGTCACGAGCGCAGTAACCTGGTGCCGCCATAATCCTGAGCGTTGCGCTGCAGCTTCACACAGTTCCACCGCCTTCTCCGCTTCCGGCACGCTGGCCAAGACGAGGGCAAGTCGTGCGATGCTGGAGTACGCTTCCACCGATGCGCGTGGCGAAGACAGCGCTTCCAGCGGAGCCAGAATCGCGCGGAAGCACCTGACCGACGAATCGAAGAAGGCGAGGTCGTGGTATTGGTTCGCGAGACACATGCCGCTGTGGGCGATTGCCGCTGGATGCCCGCAACGTTCGGCAACTGCCACTGCTTCGCTCAGAGTACTGGTCGCGTCCCCGAACCTTCCCAGGCCTTTGTAGCATATGCCCAGGGTGTTCAAGACCCGGCGCAACTCCACCAGCAGTGCCAGCGATTCCAGGACCGGGGCGGCCTCGGTGAGTCGTTCCACGCCCTGGACGAGGTCGCCTCGCGAGAGTGCGCCTTGCCCGAGCGTGAGCCTGGCCAGGGCGACGGACTCGGGGGTTGCACCTGACGCGACCATTCTGGCGGCGAGTGACTCTGCTTCCGCCCGCGTTGCCGGGTCTCCTGCGTCCAAACTGACTTCCAATCGTATGTGGTTGGCTCGGGCAAGGAACCATACCGCGTTGGCCCGTTCCGCCAGCGCAATCGCCTCCTTCGCCGCCGCGATAATGGCCTCGTCGCGCCCCAGACGAGCGCGCTGCAGTGCCTCGGCACGGAGCAAGGCCGCCAGGGCCAGATCGGTCGAGGATGCTTCATCGGGCCGCCAGTCTGCGAGGGCATCCAGCCCTCGCTGGTACTGACCGGCCGCGACCAGGGAGTGCGCCAGGAGCAAGCGGAGTCTGGAACCTGGAGCGACGGCGTAAGCGCGGAGTAGCCGCGTCAGCACCCGCTCGGCTTCCTGCGGAGCGCCTCGAGCGATAGCGACCTCGGCTGCCTGCAGCGCGGTCTCCATGGCTTGATGTCGCATGTCCGCGCCGATGAAGTGATGAACCAATTCGAGCATCGGCTGGAGGTGATTCCGGTCCTGGGAGCCTGCCAGCCGCTGGGCGAGCTGCGCGTGATGGTAATGACGCCGGTCCTCCCCCATCGCGTAGTACACATACGCCCTCCACGCGACCGACTCCCCGATCCAGCATCTCGAGCGCCGCCCGCTCGACCACTCCGTCTTGGAGCCCCAGCAAACTCGCCAGCTCACTCGGGACCATCGCCTTGCCCGCCACCGAGAGTAGCTGCAACACGTGCTGCGCGTCGGTCGAAAGGCCGCCGTATTGCCGTGCAAAGGCGGCGCGCAAGTCCTCCGGAGGCGTCCAGGAGATCGGCCCGCTGTCCTCCGAGCTCTCCGCCGCGGCCAGCGACTTCGCCCGGTGCGTCCGCCAATCCGCCAGCAGCATCTCGAGGTGATACGGATTCCCCTGCGCCAGTCGCACGATCGTTTCTGCGATCTGTGAGCTCACGACCTCGGAATCAACCGAGTGGTCGCGGATCAGGTTCAGGGCCTGGGATCCGTCGAGCGGTTGCAGGTGAATGGTTTCCTTCCAGACCAATCCGCCGTGCCCGGTCTCCTCGGGCCGCGACTCCGCGTCGCCCGCCCGCGCTCCGGCCACGATGAGTGTGGGCACCCGCTCCAGCCGCCGCGTGATCAGGAACAACACCTCGCGGCTCGCCGGATCGAGAAACTGCAGATCGTCGAACGCGAGCAGCACGGGGCCGTTGTCCGCGACGGCTTCCATCATCCGGGTCACGGCCTCGGCCACGCGCAAGCGAATCGAGTCGGTGGGCGCGTCGGGAGCCGGGGGGATGCCGGGATAGATCGTCCTCAGGCCCGGACACACTCGGCTCGCCTCGGCCAGCCAGACGGGGTCCGTCCCGCCGGCCGCCGGATCACGCCCCAACGCGGTGATGAGCTCCGAGACGGTGGCATAAGGAATGCCCTGGCCGATTTCCTGACACGGGACCATGAACACGGGCCGCGCGCGCGCCCCCAGGGAGGTTGCGAATCGACGGATCAGCGAGCTCTTCCCGATCCCCGGCGCGCCGCTGATCAAGCAAGTCTGGTACCCGGCGCCACCCACGCGACTCCAGATCGCTTCCAGCTGTCCCAGCTCGACTTCCCGGGCGACGAACGCGTGCGGCCGGGTGAGCCGCTCCGGGAGCGGAGATGCCTGGGCCAGAAACGCCGGTCGCTCACCGCGCTCCAACCGTCGGAGCAGCCGAGCGATCTCGGGGTTGGGATTGGTTCCGAGCTCGGCCTGGGTTCGCCGGAGTTGATCCTTGAGCAGCCGGACCGCGGCCACGGTATCCCCGTCGAGCAAGGAGCGCTCGGCGAGCGCGTATACCGCGTCAGGACAGAGCGGGTCAACCTCGTACAGCGCGGCCGCCACGAGATGCGTGTCCGACAGGGTGCCTTTGGCGCGCGTCGCCTGGAGCGCCGCCCGGAGGGCGTCTCGCGCCTGGGCCTTGAGCCGCACCCGCGCGCCGTCCACCCAGTGGGCGAATTCGGCGCCGGCGCACCGGTCGAGCCCCTGCAACGGCTCCGCCACACGGATCGCCGCTACTGGACCCTGGCGCAGGGCGGAGAGGTCCGACGGCAACTCCGCGAGCAGCTGCACGTCCTGTTCCCGGCCCGTCAGCGCGTCTGGGCCCAGGAGAGACCGAATGGCGAGCAGGGCCTGCGACAGCGAATGCCGGCCTTTCTCGGGTGGGACGTCGGGCCACAGCAGTTCGACCAGCTGATCGCGCGGGATCGAGCGCGCTCGTCCCTCGAAATGCAGGTAGAGCAGAACGGCCAGATGCTTCTTGGTCCGGAAGCGGACGGGCGAGCGGCCGCCGCGAGCGAGCTGGGGGGATCCGAAGACCTCGAGCTGAAACTGAGCGACCATTGCACTCCCAGCCACGCCTCTAAGTGTCTCCGGAACAGCGCGTTGAGACCTTGTTGAGGTCGGGCGGCCACGTTGTCCCTCGTCCAAGGTACCGCAGGGCGTGCGCTGTCGTTAGAGGCGCCGCATTCGACCGGCGGCTCGTGCGGGGGGCTGCTCCCGCACTCAGGAAGGGGGTGACGCTCGATGACGCTGATCACGCTGCTGTTCGTGGCTTTCTCGAATTACGCAGTGGCTTGGTGACGAGGCCGGGGTCTCCCGAGACCCCCTCGATTTCCCAGAGAAGTCGGGGGGGGTCTCGGCGACCCGCGGCGAAGGGCTCGATACAGCTACAGACGCAGGGTTTCGATGAGCGCCGCGAGTGCCGCTGATAGCTGCCGTTGCCGGGGATAGTAGAGGAAGAAGCCCGGGAACGGCGGACACCAATCTTCGAGCACGCGCACGAGTTCCCCACTCGCGAGGTGCGGCGCGGCGCGGTCCTCCGACATGAACGCCAGACCCACGCCATCGATCGCTGCACGGACCATGATCTCCACGTCATCGACGATCAGCGGTCCGTTCACCGCGACGGTGAGGGACTGCTTGCCCTTGTCGAACTCCCAGCGGTACACGCCGGCGGATCCGTGTCGAAAGTTGATGCAGCGGTGGCTTGGCAGGTCACGCGGCGATGCCGGCTTCTCGTGCGACTCGAAATAGCGGGGCGACCCCACGATGGCCGGCCGGTGGTCCTGGGATACGCGGAACGTGATCATGTCCCGTTCGATGAATTCCCCGAAGTGAATCCCAGCGTCGAAACCCGCGGCGACGAGGTCGACGCGGCTCTCATCGGTGGTCACGTCGAGCACGACGTCCGGGTACTCGCGCGCGAATTGTCCCAGTTTCGGTGCGAGCACCGTCGTCGCGGCAATGGGCGACACTACCAGACGCACGCGTCCCGCCGGCCGGTCACGCAGCCCGGTAATCAGGTCCACAGCTCCGCGAATGTCGCCGAGCGCCGGGCGCAGACGCGCGATGAGCTGCTCTCCGGCATGTGTCGGGGCCACACTGCGCGTCGTTCGCGCGAGCAGGTGTACGCCGAACCGCTCTTCCAGCCCCCGCATCGCATGGCTGAGCGCGGAGGTCGACACACCCAGACGTTTCGCCGCTCGCGTAAAGCTCCGTTCCTCCGCCACAGCAAGGAACGCAGATAGGACGCTGAGCTCGTCGCGCACCATTTGTGAATAATACTCACAAACCCTTCTCGATTTTACGGGCTACTCAGGGGGGCACCGTCCCGCTACGATTTGGCCTCGAAGGACAAGCGGGAACACGGATCTAGGAGGTACCATGCCTCACAAAGCTGCCAAGAAGGTTTGGTTCATTACCGGTGCCGGCCGTGGCATGGGCGTCGATTTCGCCAAGGCCGCACTGGCCGCCGGCCACGCGGTCGTGGCAACCGGCCGGGACACCGACGCCGTGGCCAAGGCTGTGGGAAAGTCGGAAGACCTGCTCGTCGTCAAGCTGGACGTCACCAACCGGGCGGACGCCGAGGCGGCGGCTCGGGCCGCCGTCGACCGCTTCGGCCGCATCGACGTGCTGGTCAACAATGCCGGCAACTTCTTTGCCGGCTACTTCGAGGAGCTGACGCCGGAACAGATAGACCGGCAGTTGGGGACGCTCCTCCTCGGCCCGATGAATGTCACCCGCGCTATCCTGCCGATCATGCGCAAGCAGCGCTCCGGTCACATTATCTCGATCTCGTCGACCGCCGGCCTCGTCGGGTTTGCCTTCTGTTCGGCATATGCCGCGGCGAAGTTCGGCCTCGAGGGCTGGATGGAGTCGCTGCAGCAAGAGGTTGCGCCGTTCGGCATCACCACCACGATCGTCAACCCGGGGTTCTTCCGCACCGAGCTCCTGGAGCCGGCGTCCGTGACCTACGCCGAGCCGTCCATCGAGGACTACGCCGACCGCACGGCGGAGCAGCTGAAGTGGTGGCAGGCACAGAGCGGCCAGCAAGGCGGAGACCCGGCGAAGCTCGCGCGGGCGCTGGTCGCGATCGCCAGCGAGGAGCCGCCGCCGCGCCGCTTCATCGGCGGCGCCGATGCCATCGGCCTCGCTGAGCAGAAGATCGCTGACCTCCAGGCGCAGATCGCGGCCTACCGCGACCTCTCGACCTCTCTCGCCTTCGACATGGCCTCGCTCGAGGAGCCCGCATGAAACTCCTCACGGCAGCGGCAGGGTCACTTTTCGTGCTCGGTTCGCCATCCGCCCGCCCAGAGGAGGCCACCGCCGACTTAACGCAAGGTTCGCAGACAATGATCATCACGCGAAGTGGCTCGCAGCCTTCCAGCACGGGATCAGCTCAATACTTCACGGGCTCGGTACGCATCGACCCCCTGTTCCAG
>WNGR01000812.1_pt1 | contig 35036 bp, 25 predicted proteins | sample 5407581 | NCBI WGS metagenome assembly WNGR01 (sample SAMN13153383, study PRJNA577476) | soil metagenome | isolation source: 80 cm soil or saprolite under Garry oak tree replicate 2 | place: USA:California | collected 2016-06-15 | reverse complement strand
CCCGCCTTGATGGCGTCATCAACCAGGCAGTAGATGTAGACGAACAGCAGCTCAGTTGCCAGCATGGTGGGGACTCCTGCGGTGGAGGTTAAGTCTGACAACTGCTTGCTGCCGCAGGAGTCCACTCAGATCAAGCACCTCGGCGCGTCGCAACTTCAACTCACATAACGCGCCTTAGGCTCGGCCGGGAACCCTGCCAGGAGCGCGTGTATCATGGCGGCCTGCCCGCCCAGGTACAGGCGGGGCCAGTGATCGAACAGCAGCCGGGCGGCCAGGCCCCAGTCCCGCGCCGCCTGGGCTTGGCCGATCGCCTCCACCGGGTACCCGTGCCCCGCCAGCCAGTGCGCGGCCACCTGGTGCAGCCCGGTGACCTCACCCGGCTCAGTACGCCGCAGCTGCAGCTGAAGCAGGTCGGCGAACATCTGGTGGTAGCGGAACCAGAACCGCCCCGCGTCCAGTGAGACCACGAACGCGTTCGCCTCCTCCAGCTCCTGCAACATCCGCTGCCCGCCACCTTGCCCCGTCAGCAGGTCAGCCAGCTCACCGTTGACCCGCTCCAGCACGCTGGTGCGCAGCAGCAGCAGCCGCACTGCAGCGCTCTGCCGCTCCAGCACCTCGGCCAGCAGGTACTCCGCCACCGTCCGCTCGCTGCCGGAGAACTCGGCCGCGAACCGCTCCGGGTCCGGGTGCCCGGCCAGCGACAACGCCGCCAGCCGCAGCCCGGCCACCCATCCCTCGGCTCGCTGGTGCAGCATCCCCAACGCCGGATCGGACAACAGCACCCCGGCCGCGTCGAACAGCTCCCGAGCCTCGGCCGGGCTGAACCGCAGGTCGGGCGCGCGGATCTCGGTCAGCTCACCTTCCAGCCGCAGCCGGTGCAGGCCCAGCCGCACCTCCTGCCGGGTGGCCAGCACAAACCGCAGCCCCGGCGGCCCGCGCATCACCAGGAGCTCCAGCTGGCGGCGGGCTCCGGCCGATCCCAGCTCGTGCACGTCATCGAGCACCAGCCAGACCCGCTCCCCCAGCGGCGCCAGGTCTGTCAGCAGCCGCTCCACGATCTGCCACCCGTCCAGGTCCGGCGCCGCCGTCAACGGCCGCACCAGCCGGGCCCCCGGGGCCGTCCGGCGCAGCCCGCCCAGCACCGACAGCCAGAACCGCTGCGCATCACGCTCGCCGCGCCCGACCGCCACCCACGCGGCATGCTCCGCCAGTCCCGCCCCGCCGATCCAGGACCGCAGCAGCACCGTCTTCCCGCTCCCCGCCGGCGCCGACACCACGGTCACCCGCGTCGAGGCCCCGAGCCGCTCGAACAGCCCCGGACGCGAGACGATTCCCTCCGTCCCAGGACGAGCAACGCGCCCGGCAACGACGTCTGATCCCTCAGCGGACCCCACCGCAAGATCGTCGCACGACACTCAGCCGCCAAACGAATCGGGTTCCGCTCAGGCCCGCTTCACCCTTCCGGCGCCGGGTGTCTCAGCGATCAGGAGGACCACCAACCCACTGCAGGGGGGCCGCTGGCGGCGTGCTGGTCGGCGCGGTTCGAGCGGGTGAGCCCGGTGCGGGGCTTTTGCGTCATTCCGGGGCCAGCGGAACTGGCCGGGCTGGTGGTGGTTCTCCCGGACCGCCGAGCACGTCGGCTATGAGTCGTAGGTGGAGCGCGACGTGCTGATGGCGCTGGACGCCGACCCCGGCGTGGAGGCGGTCGCGTCCCAGCCGACGTGGCTGCACTGGGTCAGCGAGTCCGGGAAGGCCAGGCGCCACGCCACCGGCTCTGGACCGGCCCCCTCCGCTCGCACCCACGCCGGCCAGCTCGACGTCAGCTAGCTCCCCGAGATCCTCCGCGCCCAGCGCCGCCACCTCGCCCAGCTGCACCACCACCCGTGGCAGTGCGTCGAGGCCGCCGTCAGCGACGCCACCCGCGCTATCTACCAGGCCCTGCGTACCGGCATCTGGATCCCGGACCAGCGGCAGGGCCTGCACCAGCTCGCCCCCGGCACCTGGAACCAGGCCCTGGCCAGTGCGCTCGGCGCCAGCCCCGACCGACCAGCGCAACTGGGTTCGAACCAGTGACCCCTCGCTTGTAAGCAGGGAGTCCGTAAGCGCTTGTGCCGACCTGCGAAGACCTGCCGATTAGTTGAGCGGTGGCTCGTAAGTCCGATGACTCGGGGTGCGGGTGGCTACGCCGGTATGCCCTGCGGCGCGCCATGTTCTCGGCTGTTATGCACGGCCCAGCGTGGCCCGGCGTGCGCGCGCACGTGGTCTTCTTGCGAGGCATCCACTGAGCGCACAGGGCTTCAGCCGTATCCCTGTCATTAGCTGACATGGCGCGTCACCTACCTTGGCCCGTCAGGGCCCGGACACGGACTCGATAATCCGTGGGCGCAGGTGGGTTCGAACCACCGGCCCCTCGCTTGTAAGGTGCGTTCGTACCGTCGCGGAACGTCGCCTGGCGTGGCCTGATATGGCTGTTGCAGCGGGCCCAGGCGAGCGCAATGCGCGGCAACGGGGGAGGTCGCGCTTGCCATTGCATGTCCTCGCGACCCATCATTAGCCCGCGCTCCAAGAGGCTCCATTAGTGCCAGACGCACAATCGCTCGGTGCCGGTTTGAGTCAGATGCCGGTCAGCGGCGCCATACCCCCGCATGCAGATCATCCTTCGGGACACGGTGTGAACGGCCACTCGGCGAACTCAGTATTTCTCAGAGGCGCATGGCCATCAGCAGATCTCGTAGCGTTGGCCGTTCAGGAGTCCCGGCTATAGCCCAATGAATGGCCAACTGCACTATATGTCTATATATCGCTGCGTTTGGGGCGAACGTCCGCTTCTGGCCGAACAGGAACGCCTGTCCGCCAACTCCCGCGCGTTCAGAACTGGTCCTTCTGGAGTGTCACGGTAACTTCGGTGATCCGGTTGCCGTTCCGGTTAGGTTGACTAGCTCATGGAGTACGTCCGATGCGATGTCAGGGAGAGACCGCGTTTCGCCTTCGCGGATCCACTGCGCGAACGCGATTCCGAAGACGGTGGCACCCGACTGTGCCGCGAGGGTGGCCGCCGGCTCGCCGGTGCCGCGAGCGCGCAGGGCCTCGGCGACCGTCTTGGCGAGGCCCGCGAGTTTGTGCTGTTCGCGTTCCCGGAGCGCGGGGTTCTGGTCGATCACGGACTGCCGCATGCGGGAGTACGGGCGGCGTTCGGCGGGGAACAACGATGCGGCCGCGTGCAGCGCGGAGGCGATGACCTCGAGCGGGGAAGCGCCGGGCGGTGCGGCGTCCACCCCGTCGACGAACGCCTGGAGGAACTGCCGCTGCCCGTAGAACAGCACCTCGCGCTTGTCACTGAAGTGCCGGAAGAAGGTGCGCTCGGTCAGCCCGACGGATTGCGCGATCTCCGCGGCGGTCACCTGCTCGAACCCGCGGGTAGCGAATAGCTCGAGTGCCGCTGCCTGCAGGCGCTCTCTCGCTCCCGGCTCCCAACGCGCCATGATGACCAGTCTAGTGATGACAGTGACTGCCGTACGGGTATATGGTGATGTCTGTGACTGACGTCAGCCACTGACATCACCGCATCAGCCGCTCCGCCCATGACGGAGCCGAAGGGAGACAGTGCCATGCGCGTTTTCGTCACCGGAGCCTCCGGATGGATCGGTTCCGCCACCATCGATGAACTTCTCGCCGCCGGGCATGAGGTCACTGGGCTCGCCAGGTCCGACACTTCCGCCGCTGCCCTCAAGGCGAAGGGGGTTCGCGTCCGTCGCGGCGACCTCGACGATCTCGCGAGCATCCGTGCTGGCGCCGAAGCCGCCGAAGCCGTCATCCATCTCGCGAACAAGCACGACTGGTCGAACCCGGCCAACTCGGCCGCTGCCGAGCGCGCTGCGGTCCAGGCCATCGGCGACACGCTCGTCGGCACCGGCCGTTCCTTCCTGCTCGCCTCGGGCGTCGCCGGCCTCACCCTGGGCAGGTCGGCCAGGGAGGACGATGTGTCCCCGTTCCACGGCCCGGACTCGCCCCGCGGCGGCAGCGAGAATCTCGCGCTCGAGTTCGTCGGCCGCGGCGTGCACACCGTGAGCCTGCGCTTTGCCCCGACCGTGCACGGAGCCGGCGACCACGGGTTCATCGCGACGATCGCCGCGGTGGCGCGCGAAAAGGGCGTCTCCGGCTACCCGGCCGGCGGGACCAATCGGTGGGCCGCCGTGCACCGGTCCGATGCCGCGCGCCTCGTCGCTCTGGGGCTCGCGAAGGCTCCGGCCGGCGCCCGCCTGCACGCCGTCGCGGAAGACGGGATACTCACCCGCGACATCGCGGAGGCCATCGGCCGCGCCTCCGGCCTTCCCGTCACATCGATCGCTCCCGATGACGTCCAGGGTCATTTCGGTTGGATCGGCACATTCTTCGGCATGGACCTCGCGGCGACCAGCACCGCGACACGGGAGCTTCTCGGCTGGGCACCCGCAGGCCCGACTCTCATCGAGGACCTCGACGCGGGTGCATACCGGGCGCGCACGCCGGTGACCGGGTTAGGGGCTTCGAGCACGGGCGCTGGCCCCAGCCACGCGGGCACGAACCGCGACACGCGCCCCTGTCCGTCCGGCCTTTCGAAGACGGCGGCCGGGCGGCGGGTGTGATGAACAAGATGGAGGAGAGCCCGTACGGGCGCATCCGGTGATCACCTCGACCCGGGCGATGGCCGGCCAGGGGGCCTCGTGCCAGGCCGCGCGCAGGTCCGGGGCGGCCGCGACGGGTTCCGGGCCGATCGGGTCGGCAGGGTGGTCATAGCCGGAAAGTTCCCGCCAGGCGCCGATGGAGGCGGCTCGGCATTGCCAGTTCAGCCGGTCCAGCGGATGGGCCGGGACCGGTCCCAAGGCGTTGACCGCCCAGGACAGGGCGTTGTCTGCGGCGCGCTCGCCGAGGCGGTCCTTGCGCGCGTCCATCAGCGCGGCGATCTCGGCGACATAGGCGCGGCGCCCGGGGTCGGTGATGGCCGGGACCTGGGCGGACCACGACCCGGATGGCAGCGGAACGAGGGAGCCGAGGCGGTGGCGCAGGCGGGCGTCGATGACGGCGGCCAGGTCGCGGGATCCGGCCAGGTCCCGTTCGGCGATCGCGGCGGCCAGCACCTGTTCCGGGTCCAGGCCGGCCAGCTCGGCGGCGCGCAGGGTCCGCCACAGCCACCGGGCCTGATGGCCCAGGTCGCGGCGGAAGCCGGGCGGCAGGCTGGCCGCGAGCAGGTCTTGGTACCGCTGCCGGCGGGCGGGAGCGGTCTCGGCGGTCCAGACCGCGTTCAAGATGGCCAGGTGATCGGCATTGGCCAGGGCACGCAGCCGGTCCTGGGCGGCGGACAGGAGCTGGCCGTCCCGTTCCAGGACAGCGGACAGCACGGCCAGCGCTTCCCCGGGCGGGGCGGACGGGGTGGCCGCGGGGGCGGGGACGCCGGCCCGTTCGGCATGTATCTGGTCGTACTTCGCCAGTTCGGGCGCAGGTCTGGGGCCGGGAGCGGGGTCGGCGCGCTTGGGGGACACGGTGAATACGTAGGCCGAATTGCTGCTGGTGCCGCGGGTCAGGGCGACGTAGGCGTGCTGGCGGTCCTCGGTTCCGGTGATCACCGCCAGGCCGGTGTGCACCGTGCGGCCCTGGGCGACGTGGTCGGTGACCGCATAGCCCAGCTCGGCGCTGCCGTAGCCGGCGTACAGGAAGGGCCGGCTGGTCCAGCGGCGCTGGCCGGTGCGCGGGTCGGCGTCCAGCGCGCGGCGGACGATCAGCCCGTTGCCGGCGACGGCCTCGATGCGGAGCAGGTCGCCGTTGGCGAGCGTGCGGCCGGGCTCCCCCGCCTCGATGCTGTGGTCGTTGCGGGTGCAGATGATCAGGTCCCCGGCGCTGGCCGCGGCGCCGTCGGCGATGCGCACCGCGGGGCCGGGGGCTACGACGCCGAGGCGGATCAGGTCCTCGCGGACCCGGCGGGACAGCTCGCGGCGCAGCGCGTGGTCGGCGGCCATCAGCAGCGTGTCGGTGCCGTCCAGGGTGAGCGCGAGGTAGGCGGCCGCTGCGGCGTCCATCATCTGCTCCGGGTCGCCGCCGCGGATCCGGCCGCGCCGGTCGTACTCGGCCAGCACGCAGCTTGAGCCATCGAGGGTTTGACGGCGGCCTGGGTCCCTCGGCCGCTCGGTCTGCTGCGCCATCTACGCCGCACCCTGCTCTTCGGGCTCAACGTCCTGCACACGGACCAGGTGGCGCTCGCCGCTGGCTTCGCGCGCAAGGGCGATGACAAGTTCAACGGGATCAGCTGGATACAGGACAGCGGCCTGCCGCGCCTGGACGGCTGCGCAGCATGGCTCGCGTGCAGCGTCGAGCGAATGGTGAGCGGCGGCGACCACATCGTCGTTTCGGCCACGTCCTCACCGCCGCCCACACGCCTGCTGCGCCGCTGACGTATTACCAGCGCCGCTTCGGCACCCACCTGGCACCAGGACGAAGACGGGACCGAGGGCAGCCTCAGCCGCTTAGGCCCGGTTTCCGGTCCCCACCCGGCCTGCCCGACGCGGCACCGCTTTGGCCAGCGGTCATGGCCGACTCGCCAGAAGAGCTGTTCGCGTTCAGCTAGCGGCCGGAGTTCCGATGACCGTGACAATGCCATCCCCGCGACGCAGCGGACACTCGGCCTGAGCGCCGGCGTGAAGGGCCTGAGCACCACGGCACCTACCTGCAATGGCCGGCCAGCGCGGATGCCGTACGCACGAGCCCCGGTCGCGCAGTTATTACCGGCGGCGTCTCGTACAGATGCCTCAGTCTTCGACGCGAACGACCACAGCGGCGCCGGTATCGCCGGCGGCGCAACCGGTGAACAGGCCGATCCCGCCGCCGCGCAGCCGCAGCGTGTGGAGCAGTTCGACGATGAGCCGGGCGCCGGTCGGGCCCTGGGGGTGGCCGTAGATCAGGCTGCAGCCGTAGGCGTTCATCCGCTCCAGGCCGATGCCGGTCTGCTGGCTGAACCACAGGTCGTTGACTGCAAACGGGTTGTGGGTAGTGACCGCGTCCACGTCGCGGGGGCCGAGCCCGGCCCGGTCCAGCGCGGTCAGCGCGGCGGGCACCGGGGCCTGGGGCATCTCGCCCCGGCCGACGCGGGCGACACCGGTGCCGAGGATGTGCGCGACCCCCTCTCCGCCGGCCAGTTCCCTGGCCCGGGCGGCCGTCGTGACCACCAGGCCGGCGGTCCCGTCGGCGGGGTGGGTCTGGGTGCCGTAGGTCACCACGCCGCCGGGCTCGGCGGGCGCCAGCTTGGCCAGGCCCTCGGCGGTGGTCGGGTGGACACCCACGTCACCGTCGACCACCACCGGCTCGCCGCGCCGGCTCGGCAGCGTGACCGGAACCATGTAGCGGCGCTGGAAGGCCCGGTCGTCGGCGAGCGCCGCCTGATACTGCTGATAGCGCAGCAGGGCGACCTCGTCCAGGCGCTCCCGGGTCAGGCCGGCCTCGGCCGCGACCCGTTCGGCCGTGGCCACCATCGACAGGCCGCCCCACGGATCGCGGCGGAAACTGTCGAGTACCCAGGTCTCCTGCCGGGGTGCCCCGCCGGGAGCCGACGGCGCCGGGTAGGTGAGCACCGGGCCGTTGGAGGTGCGGTCCGTGGTGATCACCACCGACAGCTCGTCCAGCCCAGCCTCCACCCGCAGGGCCGCCGCCTCCAGGCATGCCGCCGAGGTGGCACAGGCCTGCGAGAGCATGGCCCCGGTAGCGTGCGGCGCGCCGATCCGGGCGGCGACGGTGGAGGCGCCGTAGAAGATCTCCGGCTGCGGGACGGTCCAGCCGAGCACGATACCCGTGACCTCGGAGGCGGGCAGCCCGCGGCTGGCCAGCGCGTCGGCGGTGACCCGGGCGGCTAGATCGAGGCTGGAAACCTCGGCCAGCGGTCCCTGCCAGCGGGCGAACGGCGAGGACCAGCCGAGGCGGACGGGGATACAGGCGTCGCGGAAGGACATTGGCTCACTCCATCTGGCGCACGTGCAGCAGCGGGGTTTTGTAGGTGGTGCGGGGCAGCGTCTCCGGATCCAGGATCGTGACGGCCGCGCGGATCTGCAGCCGGACGCGGAGTTCCCGCTCGACGGCGCGGGCCACCTCCGGGTAGCGGTCCGCGGGCAGCCTGGGCGCGGCCTCCACGTCGACCGGGATCGGGGTGTCGTACCGGACCTGGTCCGCGTGGTCCTTCCAGATGCGCAGGTACGGCTCGATTGCACCGGGGAAGCCCCGCACGACGACGTCGCGGATCGCGCTGGGGAAGACGTTCATGGCCTTGTAGATGAGCATGTCGTCGGTGCGGCCGACGCAGCGGATGCGCGGGGACGTGCGGCCGCACAGGCAGCTCGTCGCGGTCACCACCAGGTGGTCGGCGGAGCGGTAGCGCAGCACCGGGGTCGCCTCGCGGGCGAAGGTGGTGTAGACGGCCTCGCCGCGCGCGCCGTCGGCCCAGGGCAGCACCGCGCCACTGGCCGGGTCGATCAGCTCGACCGCGACCGACCGCTGGCCGCAGAAGTGCATGCCGCCCCCGGCTTCGCACTCGGCCCACAGCAGGGCCATCACGTCGCCGAGGCCCATGACCTCGCAGGCGCGCTGCAGGCCCCAGCCCCGGATGATCTTGTCGCGGATCTCCGGCTGGCCCATGCCCGGCTCGCCGCCGCCGAGCAGCGTGCGGACCCCGAGCGCGGAGGCGTCCTGGCCGGTCAGCTCCTGGCACCGGTCGGCCAGGTAGGTGCCGAACGAGGTGGTGGACAGCACCGCGGTGGCCTGTAGGCGCGGGATCAGCGCGATGATCCGCTCGGTAGGCAGGCCGCCGATCCACGCGAGCGTCGCGCCGATGCGCCGGAAGCCGTCGGCATACGGCAGCCCGCCGGCCACGCCAGGCAGCCCGACCAGGTGGGCGACCACGTCGTCGGGCCTGATCCCGGCGGTGAAGAAGCCTGTTGCGATCCCGTCCCGCCAGGTCCGCAGGTCGGTTTCGGTCAGCGCGAACATGACCGGCTCGCCGGTGGTACCCGATGAGGACAGGGTCTGGACCACCGCGGGCAGTGGCACGCCCTGGTGCCGGCCGAACGGCTCGCCCGGACGGCCTTCTCCCTGAGAACGGCGCATGTCGTCTTTGGTGGTGAACGGCAGGCCGGCCAGGAACTCCAACCCGGCCGCCGGGCCGACGGCGGGCCCGGGACCGAGCAGGGCACGATGGAAGTCCGAGCGCCCGGGCAGCCCAAGGACGAACGGCACGGCCCGGGCCGCCTGCCAGGCCAGCACCTCGTCCCAGGGCATGGTCTCCAGTTCCGGGTCCCAGTAACGCTGAGCCATGGCTCACCCCTCGGCCAGCGCAGCGGTCAGCTGCCCTACCGCCGCCCGGCACTCGGCGAACCCGCCCCGGACCGGGCCGAGCGTGGTGAGCAGCGGCCGCCCGGCCAGCGGCGCGGGCCAGGCGGCCGGGTCGACTTCCAGCGCGATCCCCTGGCCTGGCCTGGACGCCGCGGGCGGCAGGCACACCACGGCCCCGCGCGGCGCGAGCGCGGCGTCGGCGGGATCGGCCAGCACGACCGCGGCCGCGGCTTGGCGGAACCGGGCCACGTTGACTAGCGGGGTAACCGCCGAGCGCCAGCCGTCGGCGGCTGCACGGGGCACCGGCTCGGCCTCCACTACCAGCAGCAGATGGGCCCCGGCCTCCAGGAACGCCTTGGCCAGGGCAAGTAGCACTGCGCCGTACTCCTCTAGCGCGGCGGGACCGGCGGGCGTGCGGCCGAGCTGGGCGGCGAGCTGCGCGGGCCCGCACAGGGCGGCGGCCAGCGCGGTGTCCTCGGTGGTGGCCGCGAGCCGCCGGGTAGCCTCGACCGCCGCCGCGACCCGCGGGTGCCCGGTCACCGCCGCGGCCAGGTCGCCCGCCGCGCTCGCTGTGGCAGCAGCCAGGGAGCACGCAGCCAGGTCATCGGCGGCGGCGGTCACGATCACGTCGGTGCCGAACGCGCCATGCTGGGCGCGCAGCCCGTTGGCCAGCTTGGTCGGGTCAGTGAGGAACTGTCCGGCGGGCAGCGCCTCTATCTCGGCGGCCTGGGCCAGGACCAGCGGGCAGACCAGCGCGGGCGTGGTCCCTTTGACCCGGTCAAAGGTACCGTGCCGGGCCAGCTGCCGGGCCCGGCTGCGGGCGCTGGATGCGGGCACTGGGTCGCCGACCGGGTCAGGGGCGCATCAGCGGCTGCAGCGGCTTGGCGTCGGGCCAGCTTCCGTACCAGGTCAGGATCTCCTCCGGCGGCTTGCGCTGAAGCCACTCCGCCTCGAACTCCGCGTACGGGCGACCGCGCGCGATCCGGGCCTGCCGCTCGTCAGCGCGGCGCTGCCCGGTGGCGGCGGCGTCGACCCTCCTGCGCTCACCGTCCCACACCACCTGGTACACGTGCTCGGCGGCCCACTCGGAGACCAGGCCCTTGTCGATGTCGTCGCCGACCGAATCCGGGTCGCGCTCCAGCGGGTCGCCGTAGCCGGCCCCGCCGGTGGCGAACGCGACCGTGATGACGTCGTTCTGCATGTAGGGCCGGGGCGCCCGGCCCTGGAACTCATTACCCCACTCGCCGCCGATGCTGCGCGCGCGGAGCACCTCGGTGATGTCCAGGTCGAGGGTGTCACCCGCCTCCAGCCGCTGCATCAGGTCCGCGTGGGCCACGCTGACGCCCGGGATGGTACAGGGCGCGTAGCCGCCGAACAGGCCCTGCGGTGTCTGGATCTTCGAGTTGTCCGCGATGGCCATCATGATCACCATCGGCACGTGGTGCGCCACCCACAGCTGGGCGGTGCCGACCCCGCCACGGTACTTGCCGTGGCCGGCGGAGTCCTTCCAGTGCGAGGAGATAGGGATGAACAGCGGGAACTCGTTCTCGACCAATTCCACGTCCGGGGCCCGGCCCGCCGGGCACCAGGGGAAGCCGAACGCGTTCATGCCGTCCATCTCCGGCAGCGCGCCCTGCCCCTCGGTGTTGATCGAGTAGGCCAGCATGTCGGCGAACGGCGAGCTCCACTGGGACATGCCTGCCAGCACCACGGCGTTGCCGCCGTTGCCCTGGGAGGCGCCGGCCTGCCGCCAGTGCTCGGTGGAGAACACGGCCCGGGCAAAGGTGTTGTGCACTGCGCTCATCACCCCGGTGGCGATCATGACCGAGTTGCTGGTCGCGGCGCGTACGTCGGGGTAAAGGCACGAGCCCGGCTCGAACTTGAAGTCGATCGGGGCGAACGTTCCGTTGCTGATCGGCAGGTCGTGGAACAGGTACTCGTACACGTAGTTGGCAAAATGCCCGATCGCGGCCTGCGGATGGGCATTGTAGGAGGACGGGGTTTCCGGCCCGGTGCCGGTGAAGTCGACCAGCAGGTGGTCGCCGTCCTTGGTCAGCGTCATGCAGCAGCTGCGGACCAGTCCCTGGTTCAGCCCGACGGCGTCGGCGAAGTGGGTGGACCGGTACACCCCGTCGGCCCAGGTGCGGATACGGGCCCGGGCGCCCTGCTCGGCCACCTCGAGCATCCGCCGGAACAGCGCCTTAACGAAGTCGGCGCCCTCGCGCTCGCAGAACTCCAGCAGCCGGGTCCGGACCCGGTCGGCGGTGGTGCAGCGGGCCTTGAGGTCGACCGCGACCATCTGCGGCGCGCGAATGCCGAACGCCTCGAACATGGTCACTACGTCGTCGCGGAGCTGGAAGTTCTCGCCGATCTTGGTCGGCGGCAGGTTGAGCCCCTCCTCGAACCGGGCGGTGGCGCCGATGGGCATGCCGCCGGGCTCGGACGCGCCGGTCTCGGTGGTGTGGACCAGCGCCGCGGTCCAGGCGATGAGCTCACCGCGGAAGAACACCGGCATCGCGACCATCTGGTCCGGGTTGTGGATGCCGCCGTAGACCGCGTCGTTGGCGAACCACAGGTCGCCGTCCTTGATGCCCGGGTTGTCGCGGTAGCTGTTCAGGATGAACTTGATGATCAGCGGCGGGATCACGGCGTGCAGGTAAGTGCCGCAGGAACCGTTCACCATGTCCCCGTCGGCGGTGAAGATGCCCACCAGGGAGTCCCCGGCGATGCCCATCGCGCTGCGGCAGGACCGGACGAACACCTCCATGCCCTCATCCAGGATGTCGTTGGTCCGCTGGAAGCCGATCTCGAACTCCCCGGGGGCCAGCGTCCGGCCGGAGGAGGTCCGGTCGGAGACCGGGGCGAGCTTGAGCCAGGCCAGCTTCTGTTCCAGCGTCGGGATCATCGCGCTGCTCCGTTCTGGTCGTTCTGGCTGGCCTGCAGCAGGCCGAGGCCATGCCGGTCGATCCGGTACCGCATGTCGGGCGGGATCACCACCGTGGTCAGCGAGGCTTCCACGATGGCCGGCCCGTCGAGCCGGTGGCCCGGCCGTAGCGCGTCCGCGTCGTACAGCGGTGTCTCCACCCAGCCCTGGCCCGGCCACCAGGCCGGGCGCTGGCCGGTCCGAGCCGATCCGGGGTCGGCGGACTCCAGCGGCAGCTCGGGCAGGGCCGGCTTGGCGGTCGGCACGGTGACCTTCAGCACGAAATTGTCCAGGTAGACGCCGCCGGGCTTATTGACCACCAAGGGGCTGAAGGCCTCGGAGAACTCCCGCTCGAACTCGTCGTACAGCGCCTGGACGTCCTGCGGGCCGCGCAGGTGCAGGACCGGGCAGGCGGTCCGCTTCACGTTGACCTGCCCGCCGTAGAGCATGTCCAGCTCGAGGCTGAACTCGGCCCGGTCGGCGGGCAGGCCCTCGGCGGCCAGGTCGGCCCGGGCCTGCTCCATCAGCTGGTCGACGACCCCGTTGAAGGTGTCGTACTCGGTGGTCAGCTCTTGGGTCATCGGCGCCATCACCAGCATCCGCCGGGAGGTCTCGTAGACGTGGACGATGTCCATGATCGACGAGCCGAGCGCGCAGAACACCGGCGCGGTCTGGAAGATCACCGCCCCGGCGAGGTCGCCGAGGAACCCGGACACGTGGGTGGGCCCGGCCCCGCCGAACGCGAACAGCGCGAAGTCCTCGGGGTGGTAGCCGCGCAGGTGGATCTCCCGCTTGATCGCGCTGTACATGTTCGCGTCGACGATGTGGCGGATCAGCGCGGCTGCCTCCTCGACCGGCAGGCCCATCGGTTCGGCGATCTTCTCGCGCACGGCCCGTTCGGCCCGCTCGCGGTTCAGCGGCATCCGGCCGCCGTAGTAGGTGTCGGGGTTGATGTAGCCGAGCACCACGTCGGCGTCGGTGACGGTCGGCTCGGTGCCGCCCTGGTCGTAGCAGGCCGGGCCGGGGTCCGAGCCGGCACTGCGCGGGCCCACGTTGAGCTGGCCGCCCAGGTTGTGGTCGATCCAGGCGATCGACCCGCCGCCGGCCCCGATCGACAGCGTCTGGAGCATGGTGATGCCGACCATCCAGCGGTCGATGATCGGCCGGAACTCGTAGTTGCGGACGCTGGCGTCCACCACCAGGCCGATGTCGAAGCTGGTGCCGCCCATGTCGCCGGCGACCACGTTCTTGTAGCCCAGCGAGGTGGCCAGGTGGTAGGAGCCCATCAGCCCGGAGACCGGCCCGCCGTTGTAGGTCCGGCTGGCGGTGGTCTTGAACACCTCGCCGCTGCCGCCGGAGTTGTGGATCATCAGGAAGCTGCCCTTGTAGCCGAGCGCGCGCAGCCGGTCCCACATGGCCGATAGCTCGTTCTGCATGAGCCGCTGCAGGTAGGCATCGAGTACCGCGGTCATGGTGCGCTCGTACTCGCCCAGCTTCGGCACCACCTGGCTGGACAGCACCACCGGCAGGTAGCCGATGTGGTACTCCTTGTACTCCTCGCGGATGATCTCCTTGGCGCGTTCCTCGTGCCGCGGGTTGGCGAAGCTCCACAGCAGCGAGACGACGATCGACCGGGCGCCGCGGTCCATCAGCACCCGCAGCTTGCGCCGCAGGTCGTCCTCGTCCAGCGGCCGGACGACCCGGCCGGTCGAGTCGATCCGCTCCTTGACCCCGACGATCATGGTCCGCGGGATGAGCGGCGTCGGCTTGCGCTGCCGGGCCAGGTTGCGCCGCTCGGCCAGGCGGGTCCCGTCGGTCCACTGGGCGCCGCGGCCGATGAGGATCGCGTCCTCGTGACCCTCGGTGGTGATCAGCCCGATCCGGGGGCCGCGCCGTTCGATGAGCCGGTTCATGGCCACGGTGGTCGAGTACCTGATCACATCCAGCCGCGGCAGCAGCGATTCCAGGTCCTCCCCGGCCTGGTCCGCGACCTCCTCGATCGCGTTGACGAAGCACACCGACGGGTCGTAGGGGGTCGTCGGCGCCTTGCCGATCCAGCGCCGACCGTCCAGGGTGAGCACGGCGTCGGTGAACGTGCCGCCGACATCGATGTCGACGGAGTTAAGGTCGGCTCCGGCGGCCAGCGGTCCGTGCGTCATCGCGCGCCCCCGTCGCCGTGTCCTTGGCGGCCGGGCACGACCAGGCGCCCGTCGCGGACCTCGACCTCGCCGGCCGACAGCCGCTGCTTGAGCCGGTCGATGTCGATAGAGATGTCCGGCGTGATCGGGTGCCCGGGCGGCAGGTACTCGGTCTCGATCTGGACCCCGCAAGAGGGACAGTAGAACTCCAGGATGCGGACCCACTCCGGATCGGGGGAGAACGTGTAGTCCCCCTCGATCAGCGGCGGGTGGATCTCCCGCGGGTCGCGGTCATAGACCAGGCAGCCCCGCTTGTACAGGTCGCGAGCGGAGATCAGCGCGGCGTCACAGCGGTTGCACCGCCACATCTCCGCGTCCAGGTCGAGGTCGAGGTACTCGGTGAAACGCAGTCGCGCCGTCATTGCGCCTCCTCGCGGGCGGAGCGGGCGGGCCGCAGGGCGGCATCGCCCAGGTCATCGACGTCCAGCACCCAGCCGGGCGGGATCAGGCAGGTCATGCTGCCGCCGGCCGCGAGAGCCGGGCCGTCGACGTGGGATCCGGGGCCTAGCCCGGACCAGTCGTAGACCGGCACGCGCGCGGCGCCGCCGTCAGCCAGCAGCAGGTCGCGCAGGACCGGCGCGGCAGGGTCCGCGGCGGCAGCGGCCCGGGGTGGCGGCTCGCAGCTGGCCAGGTGCCGCCTGACCCGTACGCGGACCACATCGACGTGCGTCGCGCCGTCAAGGCGTTCCAGCGCCTGGCCGGCGCTGGAACCCTGGACCGTTTGGTATTCCGCGCCGTCATGCACGTCCAGCTCCACTTCGGTCTCGGCCTCATCGGGGTCGAAGCCCTCCCCGGCCAGATCCCGCCGCCCGGCCGCGGTCATGTCATCGGCCGCGGCGACCACCGCGTCATGGCCCTGTCCGACGGTCACGCCGAGGCTGCGCTCATAGACATGCACCACGTCGGAGATGGCCGAGCCGAACGCGGACAGGACCGGGCCGAGCCCGAAGACCCGCGCGCCGGGGATGCTGAGCCGCTCCGCGACCGGCGCGGCGAACAGGGCGCCGTTGCCGCCGTAGGCGAACAGCACCGCCTGCACCGGGTCGATCCCGGCGCGGGCCATGGCGGAGCCGACCAGCTCGGCGACCGTGCCGACCGCGGCGTCGGCGATCCGCCGGGCCGCGTCGTCCACCGAGATACCCAGCGGCCCGGCCACCCTCGTCTCCAGCGCCGCCCGGGCTGCCTCGACGTCCAGCCGGCGGCGTCCGCCGAGGAAGCCGGCCGGGTCGAGGTAGCCGAGCACGACGAACGCGTCGGTCAGCGTGGCCTGGTCGCCGCCTAGGCCGTAGCAGGCGGGTCCCGGCGCCGCGCCCATGCTCTCCGGGCCCAGGCTCACCCCGCCCCGGCCGTCCGGCCGGACCACGCTGCCGCCGCCCAGCGGCGCCGACCGCAGCAGGGCCAGCGGGACCCGGACCGGGATGCCGAACAGGCTGCCATCCCGGGTGTAGCGGGGCTGGCCGGCCTCCACCACGCTGGCCTTGGCCGTGGTCCCGCCCACGTCCAGGCAGACCACCCGGTCCAGCCCGTACCGCCGGGCGTACCAGGCAGCGGCGTGGGTGCCGAACACCGGCCCGGACTCGATCGTGTCGACCGCCTTGGTCTTACCGACCCGCGCGACGCCCCCGTTGGTGTGCCCGACCAGCAGCGCGCCGGTCCATCCCTGCTCGTAGCGGAGCAGGTCCTCGGCCGTGAACAGGGCGTTGGCCAGCTGGCCGTGCACGTACGCGTTGATCAGCGCGTAGTGCGTCCTGGTCTGCCCGTCGTCGACCTGGGCCATGTCGCTGGCCAGCAGGACCGGCACGGAGCCCAGGTAGTGGTCGCGGTACTGGGTCTCGACGATCCGCTTGACCGCCTGCTCCTGCGAGGTCTCCGGGAAGCTGTCCAGGCTGACGCAGATGCGGCGGGCGCCGTCCTCGAGCAGCCGGCGGACCGCCTCGAGCACGGCCTGCCCGTTGGCGCCGGGATCGACGCCGACCACGTTGCGTTCGGCCACCAGCGTGCCGACCGCGGGCGAAGGCCCGTCGCCGTACAGGCTCCGCTCGCTGCCCGGCTGGACCAGCAGCCCCAGCTTGGCGCCCTTGCGCTCGCCCAGGGCGTTGGAGGTGATGGTCGAGGACCAGCGGATCAGCGCCACCTCGTCCAGGAAGGCTTGCAGGCCGGTGTGGCCCAGCTGGCGGGCGGCCTCGCTGAGGAGCTCGCGGAACGACACGACCAGATCGTGCGGCGTGGTGTCGACCTTGACCGTGATCATGGCTGAAGGGTTCGTCCCGTCCCACACCAGCCCATCGGTCATGGTCCCGCCGGTGTCGATGTCGACGGTGTACATGCCCCTCCCTCGACTCTCGCGTGCCTTGAGCAGCAGCGTCACCCGCGTCGTGCGTCGGCTCCATGTGTCAGCGCCACATGCCTCGCGATAAGCGGTTGTTACGATGCCCCAAGGCGCTGTCGTGGAAGGGGCGGCCGGTGCGGGTTGAAGCCGAGGAACGCCGGGTCCACGCGCTGATGCAGGTCGGCCGGGCGATGGCATCGACAGCGGATTACGAGCAGGCTCTGGCCACCCTGATCAGGACGATCAGCGAACTGCTCGATGTCGAGACCGCGGGTTTCATGCTGTATGACCCGGAACGTTCGGAACTGGTGCTCCAGCAGCCGGCGTTCGGAATCGACGATCCGGAGCGGATCGCCGCCTACCATGTGGCGCTGCGGGACGGGGGCAACGCGGTCAAGGTATTCCTGTCCGGCCGCCCGTACCTGACCAACGATGCCCCGAACGACCCGCGGCCGATCCGGCGTTTCGTTGACCTGTTCGCCGCCCGAACGATCCTGACCGTCCCGCTGATGGTCGAGGACCAGGCCATCGGCGTTTGCCACGCGATCAACAAACGCGACGGCCGGTTCACTGACGAGGACCTCGAGCTACTCAACCTGATCGCCCCGCTGCTGGCCGTCAGCGTGCAATCCGCCCACCTGTTCCGCCAGGTACGCACCCAGGGCCGCCAACTGGAGCGGGCCATCTTCCTGCAGCGCGAGCTGTCCCGGACCGCCTTCGACGCGCCCGGCATGGGCCCGCTGGCCGGGCGCCTGGCCGACCTGGTGAACCGGCCGGTGATGGTGCTCGACCCGGCGCTGCGGCCGCTGGCCGTCAGCGGCTGGCCCGACGACCTGCCGCCGGACGGTCACTGGCTCGACGACGGCCAGCGCGAGATCTGGTGGCGACGCGGACGGGACCGGGGCGACCGGCCCGCGCTGGCCCCCATCGCCGTGGGTAGCCACTTCGGCGGTTACCTGGCGGTCTGGGACGGCGCCGCGCCGCTCGACGAGATCGACGCCCGGGCCATCGAGCACGCCGCCACGATCTTCGCCCTGGAGATGCTGCACGAGCGCACCGCCTACGAACTCGAGGCCCGCCTCAAGGGGGACCTGCTGCGCGACCTGTCCAGCGGCGTGGACCACGACGACCGGGACGTCAACCGGATGCTGACCGACCTCGGCTACACAATCGCCGGACCGTGGCGGTTCGCCCAGGTACACGCGAGCTGGCCCCGTCCGCCCGCTAACCTGCAGATCCGCTGGCCGGATGAGGTTCAGGTGCCCCAGGCGCGCCTTTACCCGGCGGTGCGGCGTACCTGCCTCGACGTCGTCGGAACGGCCGCGGTCGTCCCGTGGCGATCGGGGTTCCTGCTTCTCCTGCCGGCCGCTCCGGACAACCTGGCCCGCGACCTGGACGTTGCCGCGGACCTGCTCGACCGGGTCCGCGCCGCCGCCGGGCAGGTCGGGCCCGGGGCCCGCGTCCACCTGGCCATCAGCTCACCGATGCGCACGGCACGAGAGCTGGGCCACGGCCTGCACGAGGCCGACCAGGCCGTGGAACTGGCCCGCAGGCTCGGCATCGCGGACCGTCCGCTGGCCTTTGAGCACCTCGGCGTCTACCGGATCCTGCTCGACGGCGGCGGATCGCAGCACCGGCGCGACTTCGTCGAAGACGCCCTCGGGCCGCTGGTCCGTTACGACGCCGAACGCGGGACCCAACTGGTCCCGACGCTCCGGGCCTACGTGCAGGCCGATTACAACGCCAACGAGACCGCCCGACGCCTCTACGTGCACGCCAACACGCTGGCCTACCGGCTGCGGACCATCCGCCGCCTGCTCGGCGGCGATCCGGCCCGCGGCGACCTGCGCCTGACCGTGGAGCTGGCCCTCAAGCTCAGCGACCTGCCCCGCCTGTCCGGCTAGCGCCCGGCGGCCTGGCGGCGGAGGTTTCCGGATTCCGGCGATGGCACGGACGCCCCAAGGCCTTGCGGGGAACGGGTTATGTACCGCGGAGCGTGCTGGCTGAGCGGCCGTCGATAACCTGGCCTCCTTCCCGCGGATCGAGATAGCGCGACCCGGCCTGCGGGCCGCGTCGGTGGCGGTGTGCGTCCTCCTGCGGCAGGACGTGCCCAGCCTTCTGATCACCAGGCGAGCAGCCGGCCTGCCATGTCCAAAACGATATCGTTTGGCTCTTTGTTTGGCTCTTACCAGGAAGGGAGAGGTCTCTTGCCAGCCACCAATCTGGCCCCTACCTGGGAAATCTGGTGGGCGCAGTAGGACTTGAACCTACGAACCCCTCGCTTGTAAGGCGAGTGCTCTACCACTGAGCTATGCGCCCTGGCGTTCCGGGCGCCGTATGGACACCTCGAACGGAGCTAGCGTACCGGTTCCCGGGCCGTCGGCCGTATAGGGATGGACGGCGCGTTCGCCAGCCCGGGCGATCGGCCGGCCGGGCGGGCAAGTACCTCGGCCCGTTCGGGATCAATGACCCGCGCCTCAACACCCCGGGATGCGGTCGAGGACGGCTAGAATTGTTGGCATCCGCGCACGCGTCCCGGAGGTCCAGTCATGACGGCGACTGCACCCACGACCGCTCCCGCCCAGGCCACCGAGGCGATCCAGGACGCCGGCCATGTCGACGTCCTCATCGTCGGCGCCGGGGTCTCCGGCATCGGTGCCGCGTACCACCTGCGAGACCAGCTCTCCGACCGAACCTTCGTCATCCTGGACGCCCAGGACAACCCGGGCGGAACCTGGTGGACCCATCGGTACCCGGGGGTGCGCTCGGACAGCGACCTGTTCACCTACGGTTACCGGTTCAAGCCGTGGCGCGGCCCGTCGATCGCGGCGGGCGAGGAGATCCTCGCCTACCTCGGCGAGGTTATTGACGAGTACGGCCTCGACCAGTACATCCGCTACCAGCACCGGGTCACCGCGGCCAGCTGGTCCACCGAGGACTGCCGGTGGACGGTCGAGGTCACCAGGGGTGACACCGGGCAGCGGCTGCGGTTCACCACCGGCTTCCTGTGGATGTGCCAGGGCTACTACAACCACGCCAAGCCCTACCGGCCCGAGTGGGACGGCATGGACCGCTTCCAGGGCCTGGTCGTGCACCCCCAGCGGTGGCCCGAGGACCTCGACGTCGCGGGCAAGCGCGTCGTGGTGATCGGCTCGGGCGCCACGGCCGCGACGCTGATCCCCGCGATAGCCGAGAAAGCTCAGCACGTGACGATGCTGCAGCGCTCCCCCACCTACTTCTACGCCCCGCCCACGACGCACGAGCTCGCCGTGATGCTGGGTCCCCTGGACCTCCCCGACGAGTGGATGCACGAGATCATGCGCCGCCAGTACATCACGCAGTACCACTGGCTGGCCCGGGCGTCGTTCGAAGCGCCCGACGAGCTGCACGAGTTCCTCATCGAGTCCATGCGCCCGCTGCTGCCCGAGGGCTTCGACATCGATAAGCATTTCACCCCCCGCTACCGCCCGTGGCAGCAGCGCATCGCCGTCGTCCCGGACGGCGATCTGTTCGCGGCGCTGCGCGAGGGGAAGGCCTCGGTCGTCACCGACACCATCGAGACGTTCACCGAGCATGGGATAAAGGTCAGCTCCGGTGAGGAGATCCCGGCCGATATCGTCGTCACCGCCACGGGTTTCAACCTGTCGGTCTTCGGCGACGTCGCGTTCACCGTCGACGGCGAGCCGGTGGACTTCACACAACATCTCACCTGGCGCGGCGTCATGATCAGCGGCTTGCCGAACATGGCCTACACGTTCGGCTACTTCCGGCACAGCTGGACGCTGCGGGTGGACATGGTCAGCGACCTGGTAGGCCGCCTGCTGACCACCATGCAAGACACGGGCGCCACGATGGTGGTCCCCACGCTGCGACCCCAGGACACGGACATGCAGCTGCGGCCGTGGTCCGATCCGGAGAACTTCAATTCCGGCTACGTCATGCGCTCGCAGCACATCATGTTCAAGCAGGGCGACCGCGAGCCGTGGACGCACATGCTGGAGCACGACGAGGAGCGCGAGATCCTGCCCAAGGCAGACCTCGACGACGGGACGCTCGTCTACCGCTGAGTCCGGCAGCTGAATCCGGCAGCGTCCCGCCAGGCAAGAAGCCGCCCTCAGGTGAGCAGCGCGACTCCCTCGGCGGCGATCCGGTCAACCTCTGCGCCGATATCGCCGAACTCCTGCCCGGCCATCGACCCGGCCTGTACCCGGGCCGCGATGCCCTGGGCGATAACCGCGGACTTGAAGTGGGCCAGCGCGACCCACCTCGACAGGCTGTCCAGGTCGGCGCCGGTCCGCGTGGCGTAGCGCTCGGCCAGGTAGGCGCGGGACGGGAAGCCGGGCTGCATGGTCGGCGCCGGCGTCAGCGCCGGTCGCGCGTCGGTTGGCTCGCGCCAGTAGAACAGGAACAGGCCGAGGTCGGCCAGCGGCTCCCCCAGGGTGGACAGCTCCCAGTCCAGCACGGCCTGCACCGTCGGCGGCATCTGCCTGCCCAGCAGGGTGTTGTCGATCCGGAAGTCCCCGTGCACGATCGCTCCCCCGGGCCCCCGGGGCGGTTCGGCGCGCAGCAGGCGGGCGAGTTCGTCGACCGCCGGCACCTCGCGGCTCTTGGACCGCTCCCACTGGTCACTCCACCGGCGCACCTGCCGCTCCCCCAGGCCCGAGGGCCGGCCGTAGCCGGACAGGCCGACCGCGTCCGGGTCGATGGCGTGCAGGTCGGCCAGCGTGTCGATCAGGACGTCGGCGACGGCGCACCGCTCCCCGGCCGTCTCCGCCCAGCCGGCCGGCAGGGCGCCGCGGATGACGTACCCGTCGACCTTCTCCATCACGTAGAAGGGCACGCCGATCAGGTCGCCTGTGTCCTCGAGCAGGATGGCCGCCACCGGCACGGCGGTGCCCGCCAGCGCCCGCTGCACCCGGGCCTCCCGGCCCATGTCGTGCGCCCGCGGCAGCAGCGGCCCGTCCGGCGGCCTGCGCAGCACCGCCTCGCCCGCGTCACTGCTCAGAACGAACGTCAGGTTCGACTTGCCGCCGGAGACAAGAGAGGCCTTCAGCCGTTCCCAGCCGGGGTCGCCCAGGGCCCGCGCGAGCGCGGGGCCAACCAGGTCGAGCCGGGTCAGGTTCTCGTACATCGCGCCCTTCCTGCAGGTGCCCTTTCGCAGACCTTAGCGGTATGAATGGGCCATGAACGACACCGACGCCCGGCGGCGGAACCACTGGGTCAGCCACATCGCGCGGCACGCGCACGAAAAGCCCGCCCCGGCCACCACGACCCTGCTCACCCGGATGGCGGAGGCCTTTCCGGGCGTCACCAACGTGGCCGTGTTCGGCCAGACCGAGATGTCGCCGGTTACCTGCGCGCTGTCGGGCGAGGACGCGCTGCGGAAGATCGGTTCGGTGGGCAAGCCGGTGAGCATCGTGGCGGCCCGGATCGTGGACGACGACATGAAGGACGTCCCGCCCGGCGAGGTGGGCGAGATCGTCTACCGCGGCCCGTCGGTCATGGCCGGGTACTGGCAGAACCCCCCGGCCACGGCCGACGCGTTCCGCGGTGGCTGGTTCCACTCCGGTGACCTGGTGCGGGCCGACGAGGAGGGCTTCGGCGTTCGTCGTCGACCGGAAGAAGGACATGATCATCACCGGCGGCGAGAACGTGTACTGCGCCGGGGTGGAGAACGCCCTGTCCGCGCACCCGGCCATAGCCGAGCTCGCGGTGCTCGGCGCACCGCACGAGCGCTGGGGCGAGACCCCGGTGGCCGTCGCCGTGCTCGCCCCGGGCGCGTTCCTGACGCTGGACGAGCTGCGCGAGTGGGGCACCGGCCGGCTGGCTCGTTACAAGCTGCCGACCGTCCTGCACGTCGTGGAGGCGCTGCCGCGCAACGCCAGCGGCAAGGTCATGAAGACGGCCCTGCGGCGGGAGTACCGCTGAGTCACTGCGCGCGCTTCCCGCCCAGCCGGTCCCGGCCGCCCGGATTTACCACGACAATGTGACTCTGTGGTGGTCCTGACCACGACGATGTCACATCGCCGTGGTTCGGCGACCTGGGTCGGTGGTGCTGTTGTGGTTGCCGGGGCTTGCCGGGCTTCGGCGGGAGCAGGCGTTCGGGGTGAGGGGGCCCCAGCCCTCATCTATTGGGGGCAGGGGCCCCCTCACCCCATCGGACGGCGGGCGCGGGCGGTCCGTACTGCGTTGCGCTGATGCCGATGTGCTATTTGGGGCTGGAGGGGATCCGGGACCTGCTCAGCTAGCGGTTACTGGTCGAGCGCGTAGGAACCGGTCTGCACCGGGCCGGCGGGCTGGTAAATGGCGATGACGACGCCGGTGCCCGTCGTGCTGGCGCCGACGAGCCGCAGGGCTCCGGCCGTGGCGCCGTCGCGGAACAGTTTCTTGCCGGTGCCCAGGTGGACGGGGAAGTAGAGCAGGCGGTACTCGTCGACGAGGTCGTTGTCGATGAGGGTGTGGGCGAGCGTGCCGCTGCCGTGGACCTGCAGTTCGTCGCCGGGCAGTTCCTTGAGCTTGGTCACTTCGGCCACGACGTCGCCGCCGAGCACAGAGGAGTTGTGCCAGTCCGCTGACGTCAGGGTGCTCGAGGCGACGTACTTCGGCAGCGCGTTGAGCTTGCTGGCGATGGGGTCGGCGGGGTCGGTGACGCGCGGCCAGTGGCTACTGAAGATCTGGTAGGTCTTGCGGCCGAGCAGGAACGCGCTGGCGTGCTCGAACCAGCCGGTCACGGCCACGCCGAAGTCCTAGTCGCCGTACGGGAACGACCAGCCGCCGTACGGGAACCCGCCGTCGCGGTCCTCGTCGGGGGCACCGGGCGCCTGCAGGACGCCGTCGAGGGTCAGGAAGGTGTGCAGGGTCAGCCGCATGCTGATTCTCCTTTGCTCAGTCACGGGTACGGTTACCTGCTCAGACGACCAGGGCCGACCGGAATCATCGGAAAAGAATTTCGCGAGGCACGCTGGCACCAGCGCTGCGCCGCGTTTCAGACCTGGCCCGCGTCGGCCAGCAGGCAGCACAGCGCGGCCTCGTCGGCGCCCTCGACCTCGAGGATCTTGGTCCGGCTTGAAGCCCCGGCGACCAGCGTAACGGCGCGGCGACGGAGGCCGAACGCGGCGGCCACCGCGGCCAGCGCCGCCTCGGTCGCCTGGCCGTCGACGGCGCGCGCGCTGACCCGGACGACCAGGGCACCGCCGCGTTCCCCGCCCACTCCGGGCCGCGCCGAGCCGGGCCGTACCCAAACGGTAATCCGCATGGCACCAGTCTGCCGCTCGCCCGCTTCCGCGACACGATGATCACCGTGCTGTCGGACGGTCGCCGCTGAGGCGACCGCTGGGAGTCTCCGCCTTGCGGGCCATGCCGATGATCCGCGGGGCGACCGGGGAGAAGGCCGCGGACGGCGGGAAGCGGAACCCGCGGCACCGCTCGATGGTGAAGACACGGCCGATAGCGGACTGCGTGCGGCGCTCGGCGTGGCAGCCCCCCATCAGGCGCGGCCAGATGAGGTCGGCGGCCCGCTGGTAACGGGCGAAGATAGTGTCGCGGCTGCGCACGTGCTCGTAGAAGCGCAGCTGGCCGCCGGGCCGCAGGACGCGGCGGATTTCGGCCAGCGCCGCCGGGGCATCGGGCACCGAGCACAGCAGCCCGGAAACGACGACCGCGTCGAACTCCCCGTCGGCGGCGGGCAGATCCCCGGCGGTGCCGTCCGTCACCCGGATCGGGACGGACGCGGCCGCGGCCGCCGCGGCCGCACGGTCACGCAGGTACGGCTCCGGCTCGACCGCCACGACCTCCCGCACCGTCCGCGGGTAGCGCGGAAAGTTCAGCCCGTTGCCCGCGCCGACCTCGATGACCCGGCCGGACAGCCCGCTGAGCAATTCCTGCCTGAGCTCACGGTTGCCCCGCTCCTCCCGGCGGGCTCCGAACCGGTTGAAGTACCGGGCGAACAGCGGGTTCTTCACGAGGGATTTCTTCATCGGAGCCACCCCGGCTGCATCCGTCACGCTTAACCCCCGTCATCTCGGCCACCGGTCACTACCGGCATGGTAAGGCGGCCGGCCCGGGCTCGACGCAGAACTCGTTGCCCTCCGGGTCCTGCATAACCGTGTGACCCCCGTGTCGCCGCACCACGGTGGCCCCGAATTCTTCCAGCCTAGCCACCTCGGCCGCGACCGGCCCGGGTGCGCGCAGGTCGAAGTGCATCCGGTTCTTGGCCGTCTTGCCCTCCGGAACCCGCAAGAACCAGATGTTCGGCCCGCCCAACCCGCCGCCTCCACGAACGCCTTGTTCGCGGTGGAGTCCTCGTCCACGTCCGAGCCCAGCGCGGCGGCCCAGAATGTGGCCAGGGTGAGGGCGTCCGCCGCGTCGAAGGAGACCGTCTTGATAACACCCGCCATGACCGGCACGATAGCTCGCACGATGGATGAGCATGTCGTGATCGTCGGCGCGGGCCCGGCGGGCCTGGCGGCGGCGTGGGCGATCCGCCGGGCCGGCCATGACCCGCTCGTGGTCGAGCAAGCCGATGCGGTCGCCGCGTCCTGGCGCGACCGCCACTACCACCTCCGGCTAAACACTCACCGGGCGTTCTCGCATCAGCCGGGCGCGCGCATCCCGCGCCGCTGCGGCCCGTACCCTGCCCGCGATGACTACGTGGCCTACCTGCAGGAATACTCCGCAGGAATGCGGCTGCGGCTCAGCGCACGGGTGCACAGGATCGACCGAACGGACGAGGGCTGGGTGCTGGCGCCGGACCGCGGGGGCCTCACCGCCGCGCACGTGGTGATCGCCACCGGGTCGGATGCCGAGCCGGTTCTGCCGGACTGGCCGGGGCTGGACTCGTTCGGGGGCACCGTGATCCACGCTGGCCAGTTCCGCAATGTCGCCGAGATGGCGGGCCAGGAACATAACCGGCGCATTGCGGGTAGGGCAGCAGGTATGACCCAGGTCATGCACCGGGTCCCCGCCGCACGACAGGACAAGGCAACACGCGGGCGAGCGCGCCCGGCCTGGAGGTAACAACGTGAAACCGTTCGTGGTCAACCGGCATGGCCGCCTGGTCTTCCCGGCCAACTTCCTCGGCGAGCTGGACTTCTCGGTGCTGGAGTCGCTGGACCAGTTCACCGCCGTGATCGGGCGGGACTTCGAGGCGAAGGCGCCGACCGGGACCGACATCTTGTCCCGGGTCGAGGCCGGAAGCTACACCGGGCGGTTCGAGCTGCTCCGCGACCTCGGCCAGAACCTGTTCTGGGTCAACCGGTACGCGATCACCATGTTCGACAAGCGGCCGACGCGCTGGCGCGACCTGCCGAAACACCGGGACGACGTGTTCCTGCCGGTGCTGACGCCGTGGGCGGACAGCGAGCGGAAGGTGGCCGCGGTCGAGAGCACCTTCCGGGCCCTGCCGGCCACCTGGGACGACGAGACCGAGAACCGGATCTTCGACCTGCTGTTCGGCGTGTTCAGCACCAAGCTGCACCACGCCACCGAGCTACCCGCGATCAAGCCGACGGTGGCGGAGTTCACCGGCCGGCCGGACGCGCTGACGTTCGTCATGCCGGACCACGACCCCGACTACCCGGCGTTCAGCCTCGAGGACATCATCGACGCGCACGAGGACGTGCCCGAGCTCGAGGCGCTGATGCGCTGGGCCATGGTGCTGCACAACCAGTACCCGTGGGAGCGCTCCCGGACCGAGCTGCGCGGGCCGGGTCAGATCGGCGACGACGACTTCGTGGTGGCGTTCGTTCCCCGCGGCCGCGACGCGATGGCCTTCATCGACCGGGTCAGGCGCTCGGCGCACGGCGGCCGCAAGCCGGCCACGCCTGGCCGCCAGGACGGGCCGGTCGAGGCGGTGGCACCGGTGCGGCCCTATCCCCCGGTCCAGGTGCGGGAGGCCTTCCGGGTCCAGCCGAAGCTGGAGTCCCTGGCCATCGTGCGCGGCGAGCATGTCTGCAGCAATGACGACGTGATCAGGAACGCGAGCTTCTCCTGGTCGCCGATGAGCGCCGGGGAGATCAGCGCCAAGACCGGGATCGACCAGCGCCGCTATACCAGCCGCGAGCCGGAGCAGCTGGCTCTGCCCGCGGTCCGGGCCGCGCTGGCCAAGGCGGGCCGCTCTCCTGAGGAAATCGGCGCCGTGCTGGTCAGCACGTGCACGAGCAACCGGCTGATCCCGTCGATCGGCTGCTGGCTGTCCGGCGAGCTCGGCCTGCAGCAGACCCACGCCTCGGCTGACCTGATCGCAGCCTGCGCCGGGCTTCCCTACGGCATGTCCGAGGCCATCCGGCAGCTGCAGGAGGTCGGCCGGCCGGTGCTGCTGGTCTGCGTGGAGAAGTTCTCCGACAAGATCGGCAGCGTCCGCACGTCGCGGATGATCTTCGGCGACGGCGCCGCGGCCATGGTCATCGGGCCGGCTCCCGAGGGCGACCCCGGTGACGTGGAGGTCGTGCAGACCTACGCCAGCGGACCGCACACCGAGGTCAACTCGATCATCTGGCCGAACTCGGACTTCGACAACGACATCACCGTGTACGGCCCGGAGGTGAAGTCGCTGGTCCAGCGCTATCTGGTGCAGATGCTGGACGAGCTCGGCCAGCTGCCCGATCCCGACGACGCCGGGCGCACCCTGCTGGAGGGCATCGAGCTGATCGTCCCGCACCAGGCCAACAAGACGATGATCCTCAACCTGGCCGGCAAGGCCGGGCTGTCAGATGATCAGCTGTACTTTAACGTGGACCGGATGGGAAACGTGTCAGCCGCGAGCATCCCGATCGCCCTGTACGACGCCGTCCGCGACGGCGCGATAACCCGCCGGATGAGGATCTTCGCGCCCGGCTTCGGGGCCGGCGCGGTCGGCGGCTACGCCGTGATGCAGTTCGATCCGGCCATTGTGGCGGACGAGGTGGTGCTCGACGTCCTCCTCCAAACGGCCACGCCGCCGCCGACGGCCGGCGGCACCAGTGACGACATGCGCGCGGCTTTCGGCGGCTGAGGCGATGAGCCCGTCCGGTTTCGCCTTCCAGCGCGTCGCGATCGTCAACCGGGGCGAGCCTGCCATGCGGCTGATCAACGCCGTCCGGGAGTGGAACGCCGAGGGGCGCCCCGCGCTCCGGGTCATCGCCGTGTACACCGCCGCCGACCGGCACGCGACGTTCGTCCGCGAGGCCGACGAGGCGGTGCTGATCGGCCCGGGCCCGGAGGCCGAGGCGGACGCCGCCTTCGCCGGGAGCCCCTACCTGGACTACGCCGAGCTGGAGCGCGCGCTGCGTGCCTGCCGGGCGGACGCGGTCTGGCCCGGCTGGGGGTTTGTCTCCGAGAAGGCCGAGTTCGCCGAGCTGTGCGACCGGCTCGGGATCATCTTCATCGGCCCGTCGGCCGAGTTGATGCGGCGGCTCGGCGACAAGATCGGGTCCAAGCTCCTGGCGGAGCAGGCCGAGGTGCCGCTCGCGCCGTGGAGCGGCGGCCCAGTGCCCGACCTGGCCGCCGCCCGCGAGGCGGCCGAATCCATCGGCTACCCGCTGATGGTCAAGGCGACCGCGGGCGGCGGCGGCCGCGGCATCCGCATGGTCCGCGCGCCCGAGGACCTCGAGGAGGCGTTCGAGCGGGCCAGCTCGGAGGCGTCGAAGACGGCCGGGGACGCCACGGTCTTCCTGGAGCGGGCCATCCGCGGCGGCCGGCACGTCGAGGTGCAGGTCGTCGCCGACGCCGAGGGCACCGTGTGGACGCTGGGCGTGCGGGACTGCAGCGTGCAGCGGCGGAACCAGAAGGTCATCGAGGAGTCCGCCTCGACCGCGCTGGACGCGGAGCAGGACAAGCTGCTGCGCGGGCACGCCGCCGAGCTCGTCCGGGCGACCGGCTATGTCAACGCCGGGACGGTGGAGTTCCTCTACGAGCCCGGCCAGAAGCTGCTGTCGTTCCTCGAGGTCAACACCCGGCTGCAGGTCGAGCACCCGGTCACCGAGGCCTGCACCGGCACCGACATCGTCAAGCTGCAGCTGCACATCGCCGCGGGCGGCACGCTGGCGGAGATCGCCGCTCTGCACGATTGGGTCACGGGCGAGCCGCCGGCCCGCGGGCACGCCATCGAGGCCCGGCTCACCGCCGAGGATCCCGAGCGCGACTTCGCGCCCGCCCCCGGCCTGATCGAGCACCTGGCCCTGCCGGCCGGGCCTGGCATCAGGGTCGACACCGGAGTGGCGCCGGGCGACGTCATCCCGCCGCAGTTCGACTCGATGATCGCCAAGGTGATCGCGTGGGGCCAGGACCGCGCCGAGGCCCGGGCCCGGCTCTCCCGCGCGATCCGGCAGACCAGCACGGTCATCCAGGGCGGGACGACCAGCAAGGCGTTCCTGCTCGACCTGCTCGACCGGCCCGAGTTCGTCCGCGGCGAGATCGACACGACCTGGCTGGACACGATGATGGCCGAGGGCTACGCGCCGCCGCTGCGGGTCGACGTGGCCCTGCTGGCCACCGCGTTCGAGGCCTACGAGGCGCACGAGCGGCGCCAGCAGGACCGGCTGTTCACCTCGGCCGAGCGCGGGCGCCCCGAGGTCGGGCACGAGACCAGGCACCAGGTCGACGTCCGGGTGGGCGGCGAGGCCTACAAGCTCGGGGTGTCCCGGAGCCGCCCGGAGCGGTACCAGGTCGGGCTCGACGATCGTTCGGTCGAAGTGGACGTCGACCGGGCCGGCCGGTTCGAGCTCCGGCTGGCGGTCGGCGGCCAGACCTTCGACGTGCTCTCGGTCGCGCAGGGCCCGGACTACCTGGTCGAGGTGGACGGCGCGGTGCACCGGATCTCCGGCGGCGAGGCCGGCCTAGTCCGCGCCCCGGCCCCGGCCATGGTGGTGGCCGTCTCGGTCGCGGCCGGGGACGAGGTCACCGAGGGCGACGTGGTGGCCGTGGTGGAGAGCATGAAGCTGGAGACCTCGCTGCGCGCCCCGGCCTCCGGCCGGGTCGCCGAGGTGTTCGCCGACGTCAACACGCAGGTGGAGAGCGGCGCCAAGCTGCTGCGGATCGAGCCCGCGGCGGACGAAGGCGCGGCGGCGGAGACGGCGGGTGAAGACGCATCAAGGGCAGAAAGGGGCCTTAGGGTCCGGGCCGACCTGGGCGCGCTGGACGGGGAGGCCGCGGCCGACGAGGATCCGGCGGCCGTAGCGGCGGACGCGCTGGTGGCGCTGCGCGCGGAGATGCTCGGCTTCGACGTCGACGAGGCCGGGGCCGGGCGGCAGCTGCAGCGGCTGGCCGCGGCGCGGGCCGAACTGCCCGCCGACGACCCCCGGCTGCTGGCCGGCGAGGCCAGGATCCTGCAGATCTTCGCCGACGTGTCGGCGCTGTGGCGGAGCCGCCGGGTGCCCGGCGAGTCGCAGGCCGACGACGAGGCCGCGGTGGACGACGAGGCCGCCCGCAACCCGCAGGAGTACATGCACGCCTACCTGCGTTCCAGGGACGCCGACGCGGAGGGCCTGCCGGAGTCGTTCCGGATCAAGCTGCGGCGCACCCTGGCCCACTACGGGGTCGACGGCCTGGAGCCGTCGCCAGGCCTGGACCCGGCGCTGTACCGGATCTTCCTCGCCCGCCGCCGGGCGGCCGCGTACGTGCCGGTCGTGTCGGAGCTGCTGCAGTGGCGGCTGGACCATCCCGGATCGCTGCCCGATGACGGCGGGGACGACTACCGGCGGACGATCGACCAGCTGGTCTCGGCCACTCAGCTACGGCACCCCGGTGTCGGCGACCTGGCCAGGCAGGTTCGCTACCGCTGCTTCGACGCGCCGCTGATCGCCGCCGAACGGGCCCGGGGTCAGCAGCAGGTACGCGCCGAGCTGGACCGGCTCTCGCCGGACCCCGCGGCCAGGGCGGCCCAGATCGACGCCATGGTCGCCTCGGGCGAGCCGATCCTCGGCGTCTTCACCGAGCGGCACGACCCGGTCATGCTCGAGGTGATGACGCGGCGCTACTACCGGATCAGGTCGCTGCGGAACGTCCAGGTCACCGAGCGGAGCGGCCGCCCGCTTGTGACCGCGGAGTACACCCACGACGGGCACGAGTACCTGATCGTCGCGACCGTGGCCGCCGGCGCGGAGAGCGCGGCAGCGACCGACCTGCCGGAGCTGATCCAGGCAATCCCGGCCGGCCGGACCGTGCTCGTCGACCTGTACGTCACCTCCCAGACGGCCGAGGAGGACGGCAGCGGCGCCCCCGACGCCCGCGCCGACCGGATCCGCGGCAAGCTGGGCCCCATCCCGCCGGCCGTCGACCGCGTCGCGGTCGCCGTGCGCAGGCCGGACGGAGAGGGGGGTGGCTGGCCGGACTGGTTCACCTTCCGCGGCGGGCCGGACGGGCAGGCCGTGGAGGACCGGACCCAGCGCGGCTGGCACCCGCTGGTAGCCGAACGACTGGGCGTGTGGCGGTTCTCCGGGTTCGAGCTGACCCGGCTGCCCGCGGATCCGGACGTACACCTGTTCCGCATCCAGGGCTGCGAGAACCGTGACGACCAGCGGCTCATGGCCCTGGCCGACGTGCGCGAGCTCACCATCGTGCGGGATGACGCCGGGCGGATCACCGGGCTGCCGCAACTCGAGCGCATCCTGGACGCCTGCCTGGACAGCCTGCGCTCGGCCCGGTCCGCCGACCGCGGGCTGGCCCGGCTGGACTGGAACCGGATCATGCTGTACGTGTGGCCGGCCGTGGAGGCACCGCTGACCGAGCTGGGCCCGGTCATCCGGTCGCTGGCGGCGCGTACCGGGGCGCTGGGCCTAGAGCAGGTGATGGTGCAGTTCCGCGACGCCGAGGGGCGGGAGCGGATGCTGCGGATGTCCCGTCAGCCGGGCGCCGGCCTGACGCTGCGGGTGACCGACCTGCCCCCGGGGCCGCTGCGCGAACTGAACGCGTACACGCAGAACGTGATCCGGGCCCGCCGCCGCGGCGCCGTGTACCCGTACGAGCTCATCCCGCTGATCACCCGCTCGCCGGATCCAGGCGGCGCGGACGGCGAGTTCACCGAGTACGACCTGGACGAGAGCGGCGCCCCGGTGCCGGTGGAGCGGGCGCCCGGTTCGAACGTGGCGAACCTGGTGCTCGGCGTGGTCAGCACGCCGACGAGGCGGTACCCGGACGGGATGCGCCGGGTGGTGCTGCTGGGCGACCCGACCCGCGCGCTGGGCGCGCTGGCCGAGCCGGAGTGCCGGCGGATCCTCGCGGCCGTCGCGCTGGCGCGGCGGCTGCACGCCCCGGTCGAGTGGTTCGCCATCTCGGCCGGCGCGAAGATCGCGATGGACTCCGGCACCGAGACCATGGACTGGATCTCCCGGGCACTGCGGGGGATCGTCGAGTTCACCCAGGCGGGCGGCGAGATCAACGTGGTGGTGACCGGCATCAACGTGGGCGCCCAGCCGTACTGGAACGCCGAGGCGACGATGCTCATGCATACCAGCGGCGTGCTGATCATGACGCCGGACTCGGCCATGGTGCTGACCGGAAAGCAGTCGCTGGACTACTCGGGCGGCGTCTCGGCCGAGGACAACTTCGGCATCGGCGGCTACGACCGGATCATGGGGCCGAACGGCGAGGCCCAGTACTGGGCGCCCGACCTGTCCAGCGCGGTCGACGTGCTGCTCGCGCACTACGAGCACGCCTACGTGGCGCCGGGCGAGCGGTTCCCCCGGCCGTCCCCGACCGGCGACCCCGACGACCGGGACATCTCCTCCTCGCCGCACGCCGGCCCGGAGTTCGCCGCGCTCGGCGAGATCTTCGACCCGGCGATCAACCCGGAACGCAAGAAGCCCTTTGACATGCGCTCGCTGCTGACCGGGGTGATCGACGCCGACCACCCGCCGCTGGAACGCTGGGCCGACATGGCCGACGCCGCCTCTGTGCTGGTGCTCGATGCGCACCTGGGCGGCCAGCCGGTCGCGCTGATTGGCTTCGAGTCCAAGCCGCTGACCCGGCACGGGTTCTGGCCGGTCGACGGCCCGTCGCAGTTCACGGCGGGCACGCTGTTCCCCCGCTCGTCGAAGAAGACCGCGCGGGCGATCAACGCGGCCAGCGGGAACCGCCCGGTGGTGATCCTCGCCAACCTGTCGGGGTTCGACGGCTCGCCGGAGTCGCTGCGCCAGCTTCAGCTGGAGTACGGCGCGGAGATCGGCCGCGCGGTGGTCAACTTCGACGGTCCGATCGTGTTCTGCGTGGTCTCCCGCTACCACGGCGGGGCGTTCGTGGTGTTCTCCGCCACGCTCAACGACAACATGGAGGTCGCCGCCGTCGAGGGCTCCTACGCCTCGGTGATCGGCGGCGCGCCCGCCGCCGCGGTGGTGTTCGCCGCCGAGGTCAGGAAGCGCACCGCCGCCGATCCCCGGGTGGCCGACCTGCAGGCCGCGATCGCCGAGGCTACCGCGAGCGGCGCGCAGGACGAGGCGACCGCGCTCCGGGCCAAGCTGGCGTCGGCCTGGCCATCCGTGAACGCCGAGAAGCTGGGGCAGCTCGCCGACGAGTTCGACCGGGTGCACAGCATCGAGCGGGCCCGCGAGGTGGGTTCGGTGCAGGCCATCGTCCCGGCGGCGCGGCTGCGGCCCTACCTCATCGACGCGGTCCGCCGCGGGATGGCCCGGACGCTGCGCACGAAATGATGAGTGACTACCGCAGGACCGTCACTTTCAACGAGGGCTGGCTTTTCGGCGCGGCTTCGGCCGACAGCGAGCTGCCCGGCTTCGACGACAGCGCGCTGGCCACGGTGACGCTACCGCACACGGTGACGCCGCTGTCCTGGCAGGAATGGGACCCCGCCGCCTGGGAGCGGGTCTGGGTGTACCGCAGGTACTTCGACGCACCGTCCGGCCATCACCGCCTCCGGGTGTTCCTGGACTTCGCGGCGGCCATGACCCACGCCACGGTGACCCTGAACGGGACGACGGTGGCCGACCACCTCGGCGGCTACCTGCCGTTCAGCGTCGAGCTGACTGGCCTGCTGCGGCCCGAGGGGAACCTGGTCGCGGTCCGCCTGGACTCGACCTTCAACCTCAACGTGCCGCCAGAGCGGCCGGCGCCGGAGCCGACCATCTCGGTGGACTACTGGCAGCCGGGCGGGATCTACCGCGACGTGCGGCTGCGGCTGGTGCCGCAGGCGTTCCTGGCCGACGTGTTCGCCAAGCCGGTCAACGTCCTGGATCCCGCTGTCCGGCAGGTCGTGGTCCAGGCTACGGTGGACGCGGCGTCCGGGCTCTCGGGCCCGGCCCATGTGACCGCCCGGCTGCTCGGTGACGGCGGGGAGATCGCCAGCGCGCGGGTGCCGGTCGCGATCGCCGGGCCGGGGCAGGTGACGGTGACCGCGACGCTGTCCGGGCTCGAGGGCATCAGGCTGTGGGACATCGACGACCCGGCCCTGTACACGGTGGCAGCAGAGCTGCACCTGGACGGTGAGCCGGTCGATGAGCACCGGGTGCGGACCGGGTTCCGCGAGGCCAGGTTCGACCTCGACGGGTTCTACCTGAACGGGCGCCGGGTCAAGCTGTTCGGCGCCGACCGGCACCAGTTCTTCCCGTTCGCGGGGGGTGCCATGCCCGCCCGGGTGCAGGCCAGGGACGTCGAGATCATGCGGCGCGAGCTGAACTGCAACATGGTGCGCTGCGCGCACTACCCGCAGGACGAGGCCTTCTACGACGCCTGCGACGAGCTCGGGCTGCTGGCCTGGGAGGAAGCCGCGGGGTGGGGCTACCTCGGCGATGACGCCTGGAAGGCGCTGGCCTACCGCGACATCGGGGAGATGATCGTCCGTGACCGCAACCACCCGTCGATCATCATCTGGGGCGCCCGGCTCAACGAAACCCCCAACGACACCGCCTTCTACACCAGCACGAACGAGCTCGCGCACGCCCTGGACGACTCACGGCCGACGGTCGGCGCGATGGCCGGCCTGCGCCTGACCAAGGACTACCAGCAGGACGTGTTCGCCGAGGACGACTACTCCTCGGTGAAGGGCCCGGATGGCGTGAAGGAGCCCGTGCTGCAGCCCCCTGAGACCGGGGTGGGCCGGCCGTACATGGTCAGCGAGGCCGTCGGCACCCTGTCCGGTCCGGCCATCTACTACCGCCGCACCGATCCCCAGGCCGTCCAGCAGGGGCAGGCGACGGCGCACGGGCGGGTGCACGACATCGCCGCCTCGGACGACCGGTACTGCGGCCTGCTCGCCTGGACCGGGTTCGACTACCCGTCCGGCAGCGGCAACCAGTATCGCGGCGTGAAGTACACCGGC